>Ga0066710_100001472_pt1 | contig 17655 bp, 16 predicted proteins | sample GraSoiAngelo_159_FD_79666 | JGI IMG/M metagenome (GOLD analysis project Ga0066710, IMG submission 79666) | Grasslands soil microbial communities from the Angelo Coastal Reserve, California, USA - 14_1009_16_40cm | ecosystem: Environmental > Terrestrial > Soil > Grasslands | place: USA... | reverse complement strand
GCAACCGCAGCGGTTCCGGTTGCAACGAACGTCCGACGACTGACCTGGCTCATCGCTACCTCCTGTTTGAGGAGGCAACGCTATTCGATCTTGTCCGGCTTCGGTAGCTCGTCCTTTTCGTTCTCCTCTCCGCCCGATTCGTCAGCGGTCGGAAGGATGACCTCATTGGCCGTCACTTCCACATCTTTGGCAACGATGATCTTCGGCGGCTCCTGTGGCACTGCGGCGCGTTTTTCGGCAGCTTCACGCGCGATCTCGATGAGCGCGTTAGCGACCGCGTTGATATCGAAGGGCTTCTTGATGACACGCCGCACCATCGAGTCATCGAGCGAGGCAACGTCACCATTCATGAGCGCTGTCGCAACAATCACGATCGGGCGCGGGTTCAGAGTACTGATCTTTTGCACGAGCTCGTAGCCGCTGAGGCGAGGCATCATCAGGTCGACGATCGCGATCTCGTACTGCTGGCGCTGAAGCATCTCCAGCGCCTGCAAGCCGTCCTTCGCGGTGTCGACTTCGAAGCCAGCGCGCTCGGCAATTCGGGCAAGAAGGCGCCGTACAGCCTTGTCGTCGTCGACAATCAATAGCGGAGTCTTCTTTCGCGCAACGTTCTTCCCACCATTAATAACTGCAAGGACGGTGCTCGCTTTTCGTGCTGCTAAGTTTCTATTTCTGATGGTTTTACAACCGCATCAGCTCGCTTGCCGGATCAGCGCGCCATGCCACGAATCGCGTGCAGGTTTTTGCCATAAGCCCCTGCGAATTCGGCCGATGCGCTCGGCAAGAATGTCGAACACGACCATGTCTTGACGGCCATTTTCGACAAATTCGGGGCGCGTCATCGTGGCGACCTTGCCGGACCCATCTTGGTAGAAGATGCGATTGGGATCGAGGATCACGACGCCGAGCTCGCTTTCGAGCTGGCGAAGCAGACCGAACATGCGATCAATGGAACAGCCCGACGTTTCTGACTGCTGATCGACAGCGATCACAAGAAAACTGCCGTGGAGAAGATCGCGCGCGGAAACGATCGCCTGCCCGTGCGCAGACCAGTCGTCGAGAAATCGGTCGACGAGTGATAGCAGTCGCAAGCTTTTCGGCTTATCGAGCGCAGGTGAGATTCCGAAGATCCAGATTCGCGATTCATCGGGCAGACGCGAAATGTCAATGCGTGGCATGTAAACTCCGGCGGTGAGCTTCGCAAAACTCGTGGAGCGATTCAAGGGCGGCGTGCAACATGAGACTAAAGTCGAACGTGATCCACTCCGCCTCGCGACGGCGGCCGTCCTTCTCGAAACTGCGTACGCCGATGGCGAATTCTCCCCAGCCGAGGACGGCGACGTGGTCGGATATTTGAAGCGTGCCTTTCAATTGGACGACGAGGCCGCACAGGACCTGATCACCGAGGCGGCCGAGTTGCGGAATCGCACGATCGATCACTTCGCACTCACGAATTTCATTCGCAAGAACGCCACGCTCGGACAGCGCATCGACATCGTGAAAACGATGTGGCGGATCGTTTACTCGGACCGAAAGCTCACCGACTACGAAAACTATCTCGTCCGCAAACTCGCTGATTTGCTGGTTCTCGAGCATCACGTGATGATCGATGCGAAAGTCGCGGTCTTGCGCGATATGGGACTGAGCGCGTGATCGAGTCGCGTCACGTTGCGATCATCGGCGCGGGCCCGATCGGGCTCGAGCTCGCGGTTGGGCTGAAGCAGCAGGGCATCGACTACGTCCAGATCGATGCCGGACAAATCGGCTCGACGATCGAATGGTATCCGCCGCAGATGCTTTTTCATTCGAGCTCTGACCGACTCGCGCTGGCGGGATTGCCGATCCAGACCGCGAATCAGCAGAAGATCACGAAAGAGGAGTTTCTCGCCTACCTTCGCGCGCTCGTGCAGCACTTCGGGTTGACCGTGCGAACGTACGAGCGCGTCGAGAACGTGCAGCGATTACCGGAAGGGGCGTTCTTTTTACAGACGCGCGGCGTCGATGGCGAGCACGCGTATCGCGCCAACATCGTCGTGCTCGCCATCGGCGCGATGCACGCGCCGCGTCTCGTCAACGTTCCCGGCGAAGACCTTCCTCACGTCTCCCACTACCTCGCTGATCCGCACAAATACTTCGCAAAGCGTCTGCTGATCGTCGGCGGCCGCAATTCGGCAGTCGAGGCGGCGGTGCGTTGTCATCGGGCAGGTGCCGATGTCACACTCAGCTACCGCCGCGAAGATTTCGATCCGAAGGTCGTCAAGTTTTGGCTGCTGCCTGAAGTCCGAGCACTCATCCGCGATGGCAAAGTGCGGTTCCTGCCGAATACCTCAGTCGTCGAGATCCGAAGTGGAAGCGTGTTGCTGGCGCCGCAACAAGAGATCGCCGCCGACTTCGTTCTGCTCATGACCGGATATCGCCAGGACACGACTCTGCTCGAGATGCTCGGCGTCGAGCTGGCCGGCCCGGCGCGCGAGCCAGTCCACGATCCCGACACGATGGAGACGAACGTACCCGGCGTTTTCATCGCGGGGACTGCCGTCGCGGGAACGCCGCCTCGAAAGGTGGCGGTGATCGTCGAAACGTGTCACGTGCACGTCCCGCGAATCGTGGCAGCGATCAGCGGACGGCGCGTCGCGTTGCCCGAGGGGCAGTTGGATGACTAGCGGCGACACCTTCGGTTTACCGCTTTTTCTACCAGTGGTAGCGGCGGGATGCCTTGGCGTCCAGGGAAGTTATCACGCGCCGCTACCGCTGGTAGAAAAAGCGGTAAACCGAAGGTGTCGCCTACAGCAACGCGAAGCCGATCATTTTGTACAGCAGGCGCGCGGCGACATTCGCATCCCACTCCGTCATCCCCGGCGCGACTTCACAGAGATCGAGTCCGACGATGCGCTTCTTCGCACGGCGAATTGCGCGCAACAATCCGATCGCCTCGTTCCACGACAGTCCGCCTGGAACGGGCGTGCCGGTCCCTGGACAGAGTGTCGGATCGAGTCCATCGATATCCCACGACAGGTAGACGTCGACCGGGAGCTGCGCGACGATTTCATCGGCAAGCTCGGCGAAGGGGCTGCCGCGCTCCTTGCGCTGCGCGAGTACGTCGTCGAAGAAGGTGACGATGCGGCCGTTGGAATCGTCGATCATTCGCATTTCGGCGGTGCCGATGTCGCGCACGCCGACCTGCACCAGTTTCGCGACGCCGTCGATCTTCGTCATGACGTTGTAAAAGATCGAGGCGTGCGACCACGTGAAGCCTTCGTACGCGTCGCGCAGGTCGGCATGCGCATCGAGGTGAAGAATGCCGAGGCCGGGATGACGCTCGGCGTAGGCGCGGATGGCGCCGAACGGAACGGAGTGATCGCCGCCTAACACAATCGGCATCTTGCCGGCATCGAGCAGTGCGTTTGTCTGCGCGTAGACCCAATCGTTGACCGCGGCGCCGATCTTGTTGACCGCGCGGACGTTTTTGCGTCCGAGCTTCCTGGCCCGCGCATTCGACAGCACGATCTTGCCCGGGATCTCGAGCATCGCGATCCCGGCTTCGTACGGACGGCCGGTCTCGTGATCGAAGAGGTCGACCTGCTTCGATGCCTGCATCACCGCCGCCGGTCCGCGCGCTGTGCCTCCACCGTAAGACGTCGTCGCCTCGAACGGCACGGGGATGATGACGACGTGCGCTTCCGTGGGGCTGAAAGGAAGGCCGTAGATTCCGGATTTCTTCGGCGCCGCAGCGTCGGGATCGAACTTCAATCCATGTCCATCGGATTGAGGTAAGGCTTATCCGACTTTTCGGCGCGCTCGAGCGCTTCCTTGAATTTTTCTTCGAGAATGCGGCTGCGATCTTTCTGACTCTCGATCTGCTTGTCGAAGCGCTTGGCGGCCTCGCTCTTCTGCGTTTCGAGGTTCGAGACCATCGACTCGAGCGACAGGCCTGACTTCTTCTCCTTCGCCTTGTGCAGAAGGATCTCGCCAGTCACGCGATCGATGACGAGCAACGCCTCACAGCATGGGCAGGTGATCTCGAAGTTTTTCACCATCACTATTCTAGCGCCTGAGCAAGGTCGTCGATGAGATCCTGCGGGTGCTCCAGGCCGATCGACAGCCTCAGCAGATTCTCAGGCGTGCGCGATGTCGGTCCTTCGCTCGAGGCACGGTGCTCGATGAGACTCTCGACGCCGCCGAGAGACGTAGCGCGCGTGAAGACTTTCGTTTTTGCCGCCACTGCCAGCGCCGCCTCCCGCCCGCCCTTCACGTGGATCGACATCATGCCGCCGAAGTCGGACATCTGGCGCGCCGCGACCGCGTGGGCAGGATGCGACGGCAGCCCGGGATAGTTCACAGCCTCGATGCGCTGATGTTTGGCGAGAAAGTTCGCGACCACTTTGGCGTTTTCGCAGTGCACGCGCATGCGCGCGCTGAGACTTCGGATTCCTCGGAGAATCAGCCAGGAGTTGAAGGGCGACGCAACTCCGCCGACGATCGTTCGAACTTCGAGAACCTGCTCGAACAGTGCATCGCGACGGCGAAACGCGAGTGAGCCGCCCTGCACATCGCTGTGACCGCCGAAGTATTTGGTGGTCGAGTGCATGACGACGTCGGCGCCCAGCTCGAGCGGCCGCTGCAGCGCCGGCGTCGCGAATGTTCCGTCGACGATCAGAAGCGCTTTGGTTTCGCGCGCGATTGTTACGAGCGACGCGATGTCGACGACTTTCAACAACGGATTCGACGGCGTCTCGCACCAGATCGCCCGCGTGTCCCGCCGTATCGCCTTGCGCAGGCGGCCGAGGTCGGTCATTTCGACGAGTTCGTGCGTCAGTCCCCATCGCGGAAAAAAATCGGTGCCGAGGATGCGGACGGCGTAGTAGCCGTCATCGGGAATCAAAACGTGCGAGCCGGAGGGAAGCGATTGGAAAAGTGCCGCCGCCGCCGCCATCCCTGATGCGAAAGCGAGAGCCGCTTCGCCTGAATCGATTTCTGCCAAGGCCGATTCGAGTCGCGTCTGCGTCGGGTTGTGATCGCGGATGTAGCTGTAGCCATGCGAAGGCTGGCCGTCGGATTTGTTGCGCTCGAACGTCGTCGACAGGTAGATCGGAGGCGAAACGGCGCCGGTTTTCTCGTCACTTTCGCCGCCGGCATGTACGGCTTTTGTCTCGAAATGCATTTGTTGAGGATAGTTGCTCGGTTGCTAGGTTGCTAACCAAGTAACCCGGCAACCTAGTAACCTAGCAACCTTGGGACGCATCCACCTCGGCTCCATCCTCGGCACGACGATCACGCTGGACGTCAGCTTTCTGATTCTCTGCGCGCTCTTCGTGATGATGAACCTCGATACCTCGGGCGTGCAGTACGCGCTGCTGTGGGTGCCGGTGCTGTTCATCAGCATCCTGCTTCACGAGCTGGCGCACGCCGCGACGATCGGTATCTTCGGGTTTGGGCCAAGTCAAATCCTTCTACAGGGGGTGGGAGGGGTGACGATCAACGAACGCCGCGCCCGTCCGTGGCAGGACCTCTTCATCAGCGCGGCCGGACCTGCCTCCAGCATCCTGTTGGCGTGGGGCGTGGCGTGGATCCGGGGCATGCCATTCGGGCACCGCGATCCGTTTCTGGTCGCTCTGCTTCCGCTGCTGCAGATCGCGAATATCTACTGGGCTATCTTCAACTTAATGCCGGTGGCGCCCCTGGATGGCCACGGCATGGTCCGCAACTTCCTGAGGATGTTCCTAAATGAGCGGCTGGCGTTTGTAATCGCGATCTGGATCTCAATTATTGTCGGTTCGCTGCTCGCGCTTCTCAGCCTGGCCCTCCGTCAATTTTTCCTTCTGGTGCTCCTGCTTTGGTACGTCCGAGCGAGCTACATGCAGTGGCAGTTCTTCCGATCCATCGACCGCACAAACGATTAGGCACAAATTCACCTAAAATAAGATCCTTTAATCGCTTGCCATGACTCTACACGTGTCGGATGTCCGCGCGCCGGAACCGTCGAGGCTGGCGCGGGCGAAGCGTCACTTCGCGCGCTGGTTTCGCGGTCCACGCGAAACTCGGATGCCATCGCTGCGGACAACGATTGCAATTCTGAAAGCACAGCAGGAGGCAAGCCTCGACGGAATCCTCATCGTCGACGGCGACGGACAAGTGCTGTCTTTCAACCGCCGGTTTCTCGAGATCTTCGGAATTCCTGAGGAAACTGCCCAGGGCGCTGACGAGAAACGGCTCCTTGCCTATGCGGCGCAGAGAATCACGCATTGGGAAAGCTTCATCGAGCTGGTCAACTATCTCTACAAACATCCGCAGGAAGTGCGCACGGGCGATCCGATCGCGCTCAAAGACGGCCGGATTCTCATGCGGGCATCGATGCCGATCCTGACCGATGGCAGGTCGACCGGCCGTGCGTGGTACTTCCGCGATGTCACGGAGCAGGACCGCGGCGAAGCAATGCAAAACGCGTTGTTTCGCATTGCGCAGATGACGCGTGAGACGACGAACCTGGCCGAGTTCTATCGCGAGATTCACGAGGTCGTCGGCACGCTGATGGAGGCGACGAACTTTTACATCGCCGAATACGATGCCGACAACGACATCGTCACGTTCCCCTACTTCGTCGATGAGTTCGATCCGCCGCCGGACGGTGAACCACCTGGGCGCGGAGTGACGGCCTTCGTCCTGCGCACCGGTAAGCCGCTGCTCGCCACGCCGCAGGTTTTCGAGCGGCTGCGTGCCGAAGGCGAGATCGAGCTGGTGGGACACCGATCGGTCGACTGGCTGGGCGCGCCGTTGAAAACCGGCGATCGCACGTGGGGCGTGATCGGGGTCCAGACCTACGAGCCATCGAAGCGTCTGAGCGCGCGCGACAAAGAAATCCTCGTGTTCGTCGCGCAGCAGGTTGCGACAGCGATCGAGCAGAAGCGTCACGAGAGCGCCCTGCGCGAAAACGAGCGGCGTTATCGGCAGATGTTCGAGAACAATCGCGCAGTGCAGCTCATCCTCGATCCGGAGTCAGGCGGGATCGTGGACGCCAACGTGGCGGCCTCCGAATATTACGGATGGAGTGTCGAGCGATTGCGCACGATGAACATCGGAGACATCAATCGCCTGCCGCCGGAGCAAATCCGCGAAGAGATGGCTGGCGCGGCCCGGCAAAACCACAGCTATTTTCAGTTCCGCCACCGTCTGGCCAACGGCGTGGTTCGCGATGTTGAAGAGCACTCGGGACCGGTGGAAATCGGCGGTAGAAAATTTCTCTACTCGATCATTCACGACATCACGGAGCGCCGGCAGGCCGAGCTGGCGCTGCAATCGTCGGAAGAAAAGTATCGAAACATCTTCGACTACGCGTCAGTCGGCATCTATCAGTCGAGCCCTGACGGCCGGCTGGTGACTGCAAACACCAGCCTGGCGCGGATGCTCGGATACGACAGCGTCGAAGAGCTGATGCAGGTCGACCTTGCGAAAGATGTTTATTTCAATGCCGAAGACCGCGACACGCCGATCACGACTCTCGAAGAAGGCACAAACGCCGACCTGCAACTGCTGTGGAAGAAAAAGAACGGCGCGCCGATCTGGGTGCAGGTGAACGCTCACGCCATCCACGATGCAAAGGGCGAGTTGATGTTCGAAGGCTTCGTCTACGACATCACGGAACGGAAGCTCGCCGAGCAGCAGCTGGCGGCCTCGAACGCTCAGCGCAAGGCGGTACTCGACGCCGCGTCGCGAATCTCGATCATTGCGACCGACGCGCAGGGAATGATTACGGTTTTCAATTCCGGCGCAGAGCGCATGCTTGGTTACTCTGCGGCCGAGATGATCGGACACCGGTCGATCGTCGATCTGCACAAACCGGAGGAGCTCACTGAACACGCTGTCCGGCTGCTGAACGAATTCGGCGAGCGGTTCGGCGGCTTCGACATCCTCGCGCATCGCGCCGATCGCGAAGGCCTGGAAGAGCGCGAGTGGACCTATGTGAAAAAAGACGGCGGTGAGATCACGGTGTTGCTGTCGGTGACCGCCCTGCGCCGCGACGACGGCTGGCTCACCGGCTTCCTCCACGTCGCGAACGACGTCACGGAGCGCAAGCAGGCGGAAGAGACGCTGCGAAAACAATCGGCGGCCATGACCGCGTCGATGGATGGTATCGGCATCGTCAATGAGCGACTCGAATTCACGGTCGTCAACGACGCACTCGCAAAGCTATACGGCTACGCCGATCCGCAATCGATGATCGGACTGCCTTTTCACGCGCTCTACGAGCCGGCAACTTACGAACGATTTACGAACACGATTCTTCCGATCGTGCATCAGCGAGGGCGGTGGCGCGGTGAAGCGCCCGGCCTTCGCCACGACGGCCTGACCTTCCCGCAGGAAATCTCGATCAGCGCAATCCAGGGCGGCGGCCTCGTCTGCGTCGTCCGCGACATCACCGAGCGGACGTACGCCGAGGAACAGATCAAACATCTGGCCTATCACGATGCGCTCAGCGGGTTGCCGAATCGGCTGCTCTTCAAAGACCGATTGACGGTCGCCATCTCGCACGCGCAGCGCGATCGCGCGAAGCTGGCGGTGCTGTTCCTCGACCTCGATCGATTCAAGGTCATCAACGACTCGCTCGGGCACAACATCGGCGACCAGTTGCTGCAGGCGGTCGCGGCCCGCGTTCAATCGTGCGTCCGCGAAAGCGACACCGTCGCGCGCCTCGGCGGTGACGAATTCACGATTCTGCTTGGCCACCTGCCTCACGGTGAAGATGCCGCGCTCGTCGCGCAGAAGATCATCGATGCCGTCCGCTATCCCTTCCACATCGAAGGCCGCGAGTTCTTCATGACCACGAGCATCGGAATCAGCCTCTATCCCGACGACGGCATCGACGCCGAGACCCTGATCAAGAACGCCGACACCGCGATGTATCAGGCGAAGGAGCAGGGGCGCGACAACTATCAACTCTTCAACGCCTTCATCAACGCCAAGGCGCTGCAACGCATCGCGCTCGAGCACGGCCTCCGCAAGGCGCTCGCGAATCAGGAGCTGGCGGTCTACTACCAGCCCATATTCGATTTCCGAACCGGGAGAATCAGCGGCATGGAAGCTCTACTCCGCTGGAACCACCCGACCCTCGGCATGATCCCGCCGGCGGTCTTCATTCCGCTTGCCGAAGCGATCGGCGTGATGATTCCGATCGGAACGTGGGCGCTGCGCACGGCATGCGCCCAGGCGAAGGCGTGGCAGGATGCCGGCTTCCGCACGCTGTCGTTGGCCGTCAATCTTTCCGTCTGCCAGCTGCAGCAGCCCGACCTGCTCCAGCGCGTTCGGGAAGTCATCGAAGAGACCGGCTTGCCTGCGCGCATGCTCGAATTGGAAATCACCGAGAGCAGCGCAATGCAGAATCCCGAGAACAGCGTGCGGACGTTGTACGAACTGAAAAAACTCGGCGTGCGGATTTCGCTCGACGACTTCGGCACCGGCCATTCGTCGCTGAGCTATCTGAAGCGATTCCCGATTGATACTTTGAAAATCGATCAATCGTTCGTGCATGACATTACGCACGATCCTGACACCGCCGCGATCGTCACCGCGATCATCGCGATGGCGCACAGTCTGCGGCTGAAAGTGATCGCAGAGGGCGTCGAGTTCACCGAGCAGTCGACGTTCCTGAAGCGCTACAGTTGCGATCAGATGCAGGGTTACCTCATCAAAGCGCCCGTGCCTGTCGATCGCTTCACGGACCTCCTCGCGAAGGCGCAAACTCTCGGCGTCGAAGCGAAGGAGCCGCAGAAAACTTAGTGTTGTACATCGCGTTCCTTCGAGGCATCAATGTCGGTGGCAACACGAAGATCGCGATGTCCGATCTCGTCGAGCTGCTCAAACGCCTCGGCTTCGACGATGCACGATCGCTGCTCAACAGCGGCAATCTGATTTTTCGGACGACGCGGAAATCGCCGGTGCAACTCGAGCGCCTTCTCGATTCGGAAGTTCAGAAGCGTCTCGGCGTCGAGACGAAATTTTTTATTCGATCGGCAGACGACCTGAAAAGCGTCATCGCGCAGAACCCGTTCCCACGCGAAGCGAAAGAGGATCCCGGCCACCTCCTCGTCATGTTTCTGGAGGGCGAGCCGAAGAACGTCAAGCAATTGGAGGGCGCCATCAAAGGCCGCGAAACTTTCCGCGCCATCGGTAGGCAGCTCTACATCGTCTATCCCGACGGCGTTGGAACATCGAAATTCAGTCACGGCGTGATCGAGAAAACCCTCGGAATGCGCGGAACAGGCCGCAACTGGAACACGGTGCTGAAGCTCGGTCAGTTTGATTAGTGCCGGACGGCGCGCGCTTTTCCGACTCGAACAACGACGGTGAGCCGTGTGATCGATGAGGCGCCCGCTGCGTCGGTGCCGGTAAGCGTCACCGTGTACGTTCCCGGCAACTGATACACGTGCTGTACGACCTGACCCTTGGTGATGGCGTTATCGCCGAACTGCCATTCGAATTGGTATCCGGGAGTTCCGCCGCTGCCGATGCCGGTGAAAGTCACTGGCACGAACGGAGGCACGATCGGCGTATTCGTCGATGCCGTGACGAAGAACGGGCACGACTTCACGAGGTATGACTCGCTGCCTTCCTGACGCGAGATCACGCGTTGGATCGATGCGATGTAGCCGCCGTTCATGAAGACGATCGGATATGGATCGACCAGGCGACTGTGAGATGGATTCGGCGACAGCAGCGTGTCACTCGGCATCGCGGTGAGCGAAGTAAATCGCCGGAGGCGAATCGTTCCCGGAAAGACGAGGAGTCCGAGTTGCGCGTCGTTGTACGTCAGCGTCCACTCGGAAAGTGTCGGGTTCCATTGCAATTGCAGCGGAAGGATGTCGACGCCCGATCCGGTGAGAAAGGCGGAATCGCTTTTGATCGTGTTTCCGGCGAGGTCGAACTGCGCGACACGCAGTTCGGTTCCACCCGTGACCGGGCTCGAGCAAATCACGAGGATCGAATTGCCGTCGGTCGCGATTCGCGCGCCGGTAACCTCGCGGGAAGAAAACACCGTCGACTTCAAGAGGAGTCCGCTTTGAGAGATGATCGAGATTGCGACCACACGACCTTCGGTCCCGCTTCGTACCCATGAAATCGCAAATGAACCATCCGGCAACGCCGCCACCCGCGGCAACGTGGGCGGACTTACGAAAAACGTGGTGTTCGTGTCGGCAACGACGACGCCGTTCCTCGAAACCACCGTCAGCCACAGTCCGCGCTCGGCACCCTGACTGACAGTCCGCGCGATGGCGTAAGCGTTGCGGACTGGAGACCAAGCGACGTCGAACTCGTCATCGGGACTCCACGCATGGTTCACGATGGGGATTGCCGCGCCGATCGGATTTCCGCTCGTCGCGATGCTCTGCAGCATCAACGCAAAGGTCGGAGTCTGATAGAAGAGTCCGAATTCGCTGCCGTTCCAGATCAGGTTCGTAGCGCCGTTCGCCGATGTGTCTGCGATCTGCCGGTCATCGGTCAGCGGGTTGAGGCTGCCGTCAAAGGTTGCGAAAAAAATGGCCGGAATGCCCGTCGTGATGTCGCTCTTGGCGAGGCCGAGGATTGAGCCGGTCGAGGCGATCGGACCGGCGACGCGGCTGGGAAAAGAGGCGGGCTGCGTGATCGCCCGCTCGGTAGTCACGCACTGTCCGCGCACGACAGACGCGGTCAGCATTACAAGCACTGCCGAAACGGCGCGCGAGAAATTCGCCTCTCTCATCAACCCCTATCCCCTGTTCGTGCTGCAGCTTCCGTCGAATACGGAGTGGCAGTATAGCAAGGTGTGGTACCTTCGCCGCTGCCGAACGAATGGAACCTGCAGCGCAGCAAAGTAGCCGGCGCTATCTCCTGACCCTCTCACTCGGCGCCCTCGGCGTGGTGTACGGCGACATCGGCACCAGTCCCCTCTACGCCTTGCGCGAGTGCTTCCGCAGCGATCGCGGCGTTCTGCCGACGCCACAGAACGTAATCGGCGTGCTCTCGCTCATCGTCTGGTCGTTGATCGTCATCATCTCGATCAAATACCTGGCGCTGGTCATGCGCGCCGACAACCGCGGTGAGGGCGGCATCCTCGCGCTGATGTCGCTTGCCGGCACGCGCAGTGAGGAAGGAAGACGCCGCGTGATCCTGATTGCGCTCGGGCTCTTCGGCGCAGCGTTGTTGTACGGCGACGGAATGATCACGCCCGCGATCTCGGTGCTCAGCGCGATCGAAGGATTGGAAGTTACGACGCCGGTATTTTCACCGTTTGTCGTGCCGATTACGGTCATCGTGCTGGTGATCCTTTTCATGGTGCAGCGATTCGGCACCGCCTGGGTGGGCGCGTTGTTCGGACCGGTAATGCTGCTGTGGTTCGCGGTGATTGCCGTCCTCGGCGTCATTCATCTCGTGCAGGAGCTCCACGTTCTCGCGGCCTTCAATCCACTTCACGCCGTGCGATTTTTCACCGACAACCACAAACGCGGCTTCCTCGTCCTCGGTGCCGTCTTCCTGGCGGTGACCGGAGGCGAAGCGCTGTACGCCGACATGGGACATTTCGGCGCGCGGCCGATTCGACTCGCGTGGTTCATCGTGGTCTTTCCGAGCCTCGTCCTCAACTACCTCGGACAAGGCGCGTTGCTTCTGCACAGCCCGAAGAGCACGGCACATCCGTTTTTCCTTTTGGCGCCGCATTGGGCGCAGTATCCGCTCGTCGCGCTGGCGACGCTCGCGACGGTCATCGCATCGCAAGCCGTGATCTCCGGCGCGTACTCGTTGACGCGTCAAGCCGTGCAGCTCGGATACGCGCCGCGGATCGTGGTCAAGCACACCTCGGCCCGCGAAATCGGACAGATCTACATTCCGTCGATCAACTGGATGCTCATGTTTTCCGCGATCGGGCTCGTCCTCGCTTTCAAAGCCTCAACGAATCTCGCCGCGGCGTACGGCGTCGCAGTCACCGCGACGATGGCGATCACGACGGCGCTGCTTGCGGTGGTGGAGCGCGAGATTTGGCACTGGAGTTGGGCGGCAGTCATCGGAGTGACGGCGCCGCTGCTCGCGATCGATCTCTCGTTTTTTGCCGCGAACATCGTGAAGATCGTCGAAGGCGGCTGGTTTCCATTAGTGGTGGGCATCACCGTCTACACATTGATGACGACGTGGCACACCGGTCGCACGATTCTCACGCAGCGATTGGCTGAACAATCACTCTCCGTCGACGACTTTCTTCGCGATTTGAAGAACAACGTCATTCCGCGAGTGCCGGGCACGGCGATCTTCATGTCGCGATCGCGCAGCGGGATTCCGATCACGCTTCTTCACAACTTGAAGCACAACAAAGTGGTGCATCGGAATGTGGTGTTGCTGAACATCGATGTTGCGGAAACCGCGCGCGTTGCCGAGGAGCAGAGGTACGAGTGGGAGGAATTGGGGAGCGGCGTCTTTCGGCTCATCGTGCGCGTGGGCTTCATCGAAGATCCCAACCTGCCGGAGCTGCTGTCGCGGATTGAGGGTCCGATCAAATTCCCGCCGATGATGACCAGCTATTTCCTGGGCCGCGAAACTTTGATCGCGACGAATGCGCCCGGCATGGCGGTGTGGCGCGACGAGCTCTTCGTGTGGATGAGTCGCAACGCCAGCAGCGCCTCGCATTACTTCGCCCTCCCGCCCAACCAGGTGATCGAGCTCGGCGCGCAGATCGAGATGTAAATCGTGGAGCGACAAGAAGGCGAAGAGACCAGGATCCGGCGTCTGCGCCGGATCGTGATCGGGAGAGCGCGCAACGTCAGCGATCCGGAGATTTTCCGTCACACGTCGCTGATCGCCTTTCTGGCCTGGGTCGGACTCGGCGCCGATGGACTTTCATCCTCGGCGTACGGTCCGGAAGAAGCGTACAAGGCGCTCGGCCCGCACAGCCATCTGGCAATCATTCTGACCGCGATGACGGCGCTCACGATCGCCGTCATCTCCACTGCCTATGCAAATTTGATCGAGCACTTCCCGGGCGGCGGCGGAGGCTACCTCGTCGCGACGAAGCTTCTCGGAAATCGCGTGGGCGTCGTTTCCGGGTGCGCGCTGCTGGTCGACTACATGCTGACCATCACGGTTTCGATCGCAAACGGATGCGATCAGATCTGGTCATTTCTGCCGACGAGCACCGTGCACTACAAATTGTGGGCGGAAATCATCGTCATCGCGTTTCTGGTGATCCTAAATCTGCGCGGCGTGAAGGAATCCGTCAATTTCCTGGCGCCGATTTTTGTGGCGTTCCTCCTGATGCATGTGTTCCTGATCGTCTACGCGGTCGGGACAAAATTCGGCGCGATGCCGCAGATCTTCAGCGACGCCACACGCGACTTCCACGCCTCGGCGCGTCAGCTCGGATGGCTGCCGTTGATGCTGCTGATCTTGCGAGCCTATTCGATGGGTGGCGGCACATACACCGGAATCGAAGCGGTCTCGAACGGCGTCGCGATTCTGCGCGAGCCGCGCGTGCAGACCGCCAAGAAGACGATGGCGTTGATGGCGATCTCGCTCGCGTTCACGGCCGGCGGAATCATGTTCGGCTACCTCTTGACGAATTCGCATCCCGTCGCAGGCCGCACGATGAACGCGGTGCTGCTGCAAAACCTGTTTGGAAACTGGCGGATCGGCGTCGTGATCGTAATCTTCACGCTGATCACGGAAGCGGCGCTGCTGTTCGTCGCGGCACAGGCAGGATTTCTCGATGGCCCGAGGATTCTGTCGAACATGGCCATCGACTCGTGGATGCCGCACCGATTCTCACAACTCTCCGATCGGCTCGTCACTCAGGATGGAATCCTGGTGATGGGTCTCGCCGGACTCGCGGCCCTGCTCTACACGCACGGAGACGTGACAACACTGATCGTCATGTACTCGATCAACGTCTTCATCACCTTTTCGCTCTCTCTCCTCGGCATGTCGAAGCACTTCATTCAGGACCGCAGCCGGGAGCGGCAATGGAAGAGCAGGCTCGCGATTCACGGGATCGGCTTCGTGATGTGTATCTCGATCCTGGTCGTCACGGTCTTCGAGAAATTCAGGCAGGGCGGCTGGATCACCATCGTCATCACCGGCGTGCTCATCATGATCGCCTTCGCGATTCACAAACATTACGAGCGCGTGCGCGCCGGACTGAAAAGCCTCGACGACGTTCTGGTTGGACTTCCGCCGGCAGCCGGAGTGGGGGCCGCGACGCAACTCGACAAAGGCGCGCCGACGGCCGTCATCATGGTCAAGTCGTTTTCCGGTTTCGGCATCCACGAAGTGTTGTCGATCCATCGGCTTTTTCCGCGGATGTTCAAGAGCTTCATCTTCGTGAGCGCAGCGGTCGTCGATTCCGGCACGTTCAAGGGCTCACAGGAGATGGAGCGTCTCGAAGCGGAGACCCGCGGGCATCTCGAAAAATACGTGACGTGGGCGCGCGGTCAGGGCATGGCCGCCGACTATCGGCTTGCAGTCGGAACGGAGGCGGTCGACAGCATCACCGAAATCTGTAAACAGATCGCGGAAGAATATCCGCGCGCGATCTTTTTCATGGGACGGCTGATCTTCCGCGAAGAGAAGTGGTACTACCGGCTGCTGCACAACGAAACGCCGAATGCCATCCAGCGGCGGCTGCAGTTTGACGGGCTGCAGGCGATCGTGCTGCCCATCCGCGTTTTGGGTTGATGGCGACACCTTCGGTTTACCGCTTTTTCTCGTAGATGTAGATTTTTTCTACAGCCTGAAGAAAAAGCGGTAAACCGAAGGTGTCGCCCATTTGGAATAAGGTTCGCTAAATGAGCCGTTTGGGGTTCGCGCATGCAGGCAACAGATCTCAGAAGAGGCATGGTCGTCCTCTTCAGCGGCGACCTGTGCAAAGTCCTCGAGTTCCATCACCACACTCCCGGAAATCTCCGCGCGATGGTGCAGGTGAAGCTGCGCAATCTGCGCACTGGCAACCAGTTCGAGCACCGGTTCCGCTCGCAGGATGAAGTCGAGCAGGCCTACATCAATCAGCACGAGATGGAGTACCTCTACTCCGACGGGCACGCGCATCACTTCATGAATACCGACACCTACGAGCAGGTCGAGATGTCGGCCGACGATCTCGGCGACTCGGCATCGTGGCTCGCGCCGGGCGTCAAGCTGCAGGTGCAGTTCTACGAAGGGCGGCCGATCGGCGTCGAATTGCCGAAGACGGTCAAAGCCAAGATCGTCGAGACGACTCCGATGATGCGCGGCGCGACGGCGTCGTCATCCTACAAGCCGGCGACGCTCGAAAACGGGATCGTGGTGCAGGTCCCGCCATTCGTCAACGCGGGCGAAGAGATCATCGTCGACCCCTCCGATAATCGGTACATCGAACGCGCCCGTTGATTGGCCTCCGTCCACTTCCTCTGCCCGAAATGTGACGCGCGGCTCGCGCGCGAATCGGGCGAGACGACGCGGCCGTGTGAGCGCTGCGGCGCGATCAATTCGGTTGTCGCGCCACCGGACGACAGCATCATCGATCGTTGCGCTGCCTGCGGACACGATCAGCTCTACTTTCAAAAAGACTTCAACCGCAAGACCGGCATCGCACTGGTCGTCCTCGGATCCATCTTCGTGCCGTGGACCTACGGCCTGTCGCTTCTTGGCGTCACGATTCTCGACTACGTCGTGTGGCGGCTGGTGAAGAACGTGATCGTCTGCTATCGATGTCAGGCGGTGCATCGCGGATATCCGGCCAACCCCGACGTGAAAGCCTTCGACCTCGTGACGCACGATCGCCACGTCTACGGCGCGGCACCGCCGGGCGCGGAAGAAAGTCAGAAGGCAGAAGGCAGCAGTCAGAAGTAGACCACTTCTGCCTTCTGCTTTCTGACTTCTGCCTTCTGTTATCCTCTCGCGCGTGAATCGTTACCCGCAGGAGGCAGTCCTGCGCGACGGACGCAGGGTTTTGCTGCGGCCTTTCACCGAGAGAGACGTCACTCCCCTCACCGAATTCTTTCAGCGCCTGCCTATCGAGTACCGCCGTTTCGCGTGGGATCCGGTCGACAATCGCGCGCTGATCGAGCAGTGGGGACGCGACATCGACTATTCGAAGACGCTTCCGATTCTGGCGTTCGACGGAAATCGCGTCGTCGCCGATGCAACACTCCATCGCCGGCACGGCGGACCGCTGCGACTGGTGGGCCGAATTCGATGGATGCTCGATCCGCAATTCCGCGGCGTCGGCCTCGGCACCGCGATGGTCAATCACTTCATCGATATCGGGCGGGAACGCGGCCTTCGACACCTCAACTGCATGGTCATCTCCGACCTCGAAGCTGATGCCGTCAAAACACTTCGGGAACTTGGCTTCGAATCGTTCGTCATTCCTAACTACGGGACCGACCCTGACGGCAATCAGCACGACATGACCGATCTCGTTCTACGTTTATGATTGCGGCACTCGTCTTAGCGGCGACAGTGCAATTCGATCACCTCTGGATCGTCGTCTCGCGCGACGCTCCCGAGCGCGCGGTGCTCGAGAAGGCCGGATTCCGAATCGCGCCGACCGTCAACAAACACGACGGACAAGGCACTGCGTCAATCACCGTCGAATTCCAGAACTCTTTCCTGGAGCTGGTGTGGCCTGACCCGACGGTCTCGGTCAGTCCAGGTCTGGAGCGCGCG
>Ga0066710_100001471_pt1 | contig 17656 bp, 10 predicted proteins | sample GraSoiAngelo_159_FD_79666 | JGI IMG/M metagenome (GOLD analysis project Ga0066710, IMG submission 79666) | Grasslands soil microbial communities from the Angelo Coastal Reserve, California, USA - 14_1009_16_40cm | ecosystem: Environmental > Terrestrial > Soil > Grasslands | place: USA... | reverse complement strand
TGCTGTAATCAGCGATACCGAGCCTGTACCATGATGTTGTCGCCAGGTCTGGAGGTACCGCTCAATAGGAACGGATTCGCGACTGGGCCAGGGTTGCCGATCGATGTCGGGAATCTGCGCTCGCGGCGGTGTGCGCCGAACCTTTCCGTCTTCTCCGCGGAAGGCAATTCCGTGGACCGAGGCGAGCTGCTGAAGAGATCCCCCTCGCAGAACCGGCAGCAACTCTTCCAATGTGATCTCTCCCTCACCTATGACAACGACGTCAGCACCCGCTGCGAGATATTCCTCGACGTTGGCTCCAGGTTCAGGGCCGCCCGCAACAGTTTTCCAACCCGCTTCTTTTGCGGCTCGGAGGATTTGGACCACACTGCTGCGCGTCATGAGGTTTGCGTAGACTCCAAGGACGGCGGGCCGAGCGCTCTCGAGAAGCTTCAATAATTCCTGCCGGCTGGAAAAAGTGGTATCGAAAACCTCGACATCAAAATTTCGAGCACGGAGATGTGAGGCGAGATAAAGAATCCCCAGAGGAACGTAAGGCTTCATGATTTGAAGTTCCTTGGGGTCCTCGTAAAGGAAGTAACCGTGAGTCAGGAGCAGATCCATAGTGCGCGTAATGCCTCAGTTTCGAGTGGCGCCACTGTAGCGGCGGTCCAACTGTATGGGCGGTCTATGAAGCTGTGAAGAAATTGGAATAGGGCGATTCCCCTCCTTGCATCACCGCAAGGAGGGGTGGCGGCGTCATCAAACCACCCCGGCCTCGCGATCATCGGCCGCTTCGCGACATTTTCTTGGTCGCTCAGCCACCCCTCCTTGCGGTGATGCAAGGAGGGGAATTGCAGCTCTCTTGCAATTAATCCACAGCTTCTATGACCGCCCGTATTTCCTTGATTCTAGGAAAAACGGGCGCTCATAGAGCGCCCCTACAATTAGACCGCCGCTAAAGTTCAGAGCAGGCCAGAACGGGAAGCGTCGTTGCATCGGGGTTTCGACAAGTCTTCTCCAATCGCTCGACCTGCGTCCAAAGTTCGTTCAACACAATTCGGTCGGGACCGGCACCGGCCTTCGAAGAATCCCGCAGGCTGAATTTCCAGTCTGCCGGCGAGCTCCACGATTCCACTTCCGCGTGCAAAGCGTCATGGAGCGCACGATAAAACTCGCTCCTGTAAGCGCCTTTGAACATCATGGACAGGTCCTCGCTGTCCACCCAGTTGGTTTTCTCTCCCAGTCGTTCACGAACTCGCTCATAGAATTTCGTCCCGGGAAGCGGGTAGGACACCGATACTCCGATATCGTCAGGCCGGGTTTCGCGGACCAATTGAATGGTCTTTTGGATGTCGCGCCACGTTTCTCCGGGATAACCGAACTGAAGAAAGAAGCAGGCGCGGATTCCGTTTCTCTTTAGATTCTCCTGAGCCCGCGGAATTTGCCCGACGCGCGTGCCTTTCTCCATGGCGTCCAGAATCTCTTGCGAGCCCGACTCCACTCCCATCCACACTTCAACGCAACCGGCCCGGCGGAGAACCCTGGCGGTATCTTCCTTCATCAGGTCCACACGTGACTGCATTTTGAAAGGCACTGCGGCGTTCCGCCGTTCGACCTGTTGGGCGAGATCCTGAACCCAGCGGCCATGAGTTCCAAACAGGTCATCGGCGAACCAAAGGTGGTCCGCGCCGAAAGTGTCTCGAAGCTCAAGCATCTCCGCCGCCACACTTTCGGGGGCACGCACGTGGAAGGAATCGCCATAGATCGGCTTCGCGCACCAGTTGCACCGGTACGGGCAACCACGGCTTGCCACGAGATTCAGCGAGAAGAAGCCGTGCGCTTTCCTCCATGCGTCCCGGTATTGCTCGATATCAACGAGGTCTCTCGATGGGAAAGGAAGCAGATCCAGGTTGCGCATCAGCGCCCTGGGAGACGTGCGAACAAGAGACTTGCTCTTCCGATCGGAGTAAGCCAAGCCGCAAATGTCCTTGGCTTTTCGACCCGACCCGCCGATTAGGGATTCGACAAGTTCGAGCAGTGTCCACTCGGCTTCGCCCATCAGCACGTAGTCGGCACCTCTCTCGAGGTACTCCCTGCAGTGATCCGAAGGATCAGAACCATTGACCACCACCTTGGATCCGCCGGCTCGTGCCGCCTCAATCATCCCAAACGCGATTTGTCGCATGCGGCTCAGACACATCTTGGAGAGGAAATTGAAATTGTCCTCGTAAATCGCGACTACCTTCGGCCGGACACGTGCAAAAGCCTTGGGGAATCCTTCCTCGGGGTTTTCCAGCATGCTGTCGAACAGCGCGACCGAAAAGCCCTTTTGCCGGAGAAGCGCGGCGGCGTAAAGCGTGCCCAGAGGCGGATAGGGCTGCATCTTGCGAACCTGCTTGCGGTCGTAATAAAGGTGGTACGAGTGGGTCAGCAGAACGTCGACCAAAGTGGTTCCCTTTCCTCTCGCTTCAATTCAGCAGACCTCTTGCATTCCCCGGCCCAGCGTCTGTCCCGTCAGAAGTGAACGGCGGGTGACCAGCCGTTCTGTAGCGCGAGCCACCCAAAGTTCCCAGGGAAAGGCGTACTGGTTATTTCGTAATCGCCACCGCAACGGTGCACCCAGCGCTCGGCGAATGCCGTTTTGCGTCCACGGCATGTTTGCGGTGGTCCGCCGGATCTGGTTGTTGAGCAGGAAATATTCGAGCATCCGTCTCAGACGGCGGAGATCCTCACCTTGCAGCCATGGCAAATGGTTGCTGCCCAGACTGACATCAGCCCACTGTTCGAGCGACTGCGGTTCCCTGACGCCCATTTCTCTCAGTTGGGGCCATATCGGAATGCCGGGATAGGGCGTGAAAATGTTGGGAGAGAAGCTGACGTTCGAATACATCCGCGCGATCTCATTCATGGTGCGAAATGTTTCCAGACGATCGGCTTCCGTTTCACCCGGATACCCCAGGATCAGGTTGAAAGTGACCCGAATGCCCGCCCGCTCGGACTTCCGAGCTGTCTGGAACATTTCGTCGATGCGTTGATGCTTCTTGTTCATCAAGGCGAGGACCTCCTGCGAAGCCGACTCCGTGCCGAATCCCATGTGCGTGACTCCCGCCTCACCCAAGACACAGACTTCGTCGTCGGTCATGCGGCACAACAGATCTGTGGACGCCTGGAACGTCCACCGAAAGTTGAGCTTCGAATCGAGAAAGCCGCGAGCAATATCCACGGCGCGTCTGACGTTCACCGGAAAGTTGGAGTCCAGAAAGGCGACTTCGCTCAGCCGGTAGCGCGACACCAGTTCCGTGACGTCCGACACCACGCGGGCCGCAGTGTACGCATTGAATCGGCGGTTGTAGAAAACCTGGTCTGTGCAGTAATGACAGGCATAAGGGCAGCCCACGCTCGACGCGAAAGGGAGCTTCCGAACCCCAGTCACCCTTTCGTAGGCGTCGAAGTTTCCCATGGCAAACGCCGGAGTGGGCAGATTATTGACGTTCTCAACAGGGCGTTCGAGATTGTGTACGGACCGGCCGCCGGATTTGAACGAGACTCCTCGAACCGTTTCTAGAGATTTCGTTTCACGAAGTTGGACGGCAGTTTCGAGAAGTGTCTTTTCCCCTTGCCCTCGCACGAGAATATCGACGAAGTCTTCCTCGAGGGTCTGTTCCGGTAGAAGGCTAGGGTGCCACCCTCCGAAGATGATCGGAAGTTCGGGTCTCAACTGCCGCACGAAGCGTGAGGTGTCGATAGCAGACCGGATCATGTGTCCCGTCAAAAGGGAAATACCCAGGCAAAGGGAGTCCGGAATTTCCCGCGCCAAGGCATTCTTGAAATCGGCTTCAATGGATCCGTCCACGACAGAGACACGAAACCCGGCCCCAACCAAAGGCGAAGCCAGGCTCAACAGACTCAGCGGAGGGCCGAGGGGCGGACCTTCGTAAGGCGGGTAAAAGAGAACCACCTTGTCCCTCATGGGCAATTCGCTCCCACGGCCGGTTCGAGTTGTTTCGCGTCAACCTTGGGTTTGGAGACGGAGACATAGCGCTTGAGCTTGCGATTAAGCCCGAGTTCGAACGGCATCGCGTAGAAGTCATGGTCCAGCCGCCATCGTGCCGGATAGCTAAGACCCCTTTGGAGAATGCGGGCCACATTGTTCGAATCGAGTTTCGCAATCGGTACGCGATCGAATGCCATCCGAAGGTAGTCGCGCATGACCTGAACGCGCTGATGAGCTTTGCCCTTGAGCCAGGGAAGCACGGTGTAACGCGGGAAATAGTCTGCCCAGCCCTCTAGTGAGTCTGGGACCTCGATACCGTTTTCTTGTGCGTGGTGCATGATCGGCGATCCCGGGTAAGGCGTGAAAATGTTGGTCCAGAATTCGGCGCCCGGGAAGCGGCGGCACACATCCATGATGAATTCGATGGTCTGCCTCCGTTCTGCATTCCCTTCGCCCGGATAAGCGAAAATGATGTTGAACGATGGCCGGATGCCTGCCCTCAGACAGCGCTCAGCGGATTGGTAGATGGAGTCGAAATCCTGAAAAGTTTTGTTCATGAGCTTCAGGATTTTGGGAGACGCGGAATCCACGCCCTGGCAGATCTGGTGTAAACCAGCGCGCCGCAACAAACGCAATTCGTCCTCACTCAGGCGGGCCGTAAGGTTCGTCGTCGCCTGAACGCTCCATTGGAAGCGGGAACCTGCCCGAACGAGTCCCTCAGCGATGTTTAAGGCCCGATCGAGATCGACGAGGAAATTGTCATCGACGATCCAGAGCATCTCCAGCCTGTATCGACTGGACAGGTCGAATGTTTCTTCCACGACTTGCCCTGCAGGGAGGCCATTCCATTGCCGTCCGTAGACTGCCGCGTTCGTGCAGTACGAACAATTGAACGGGCAAGCCAGGCTGGAGATATACATTGCCCAACGCCGGCCACAGATCCGCTCGTAGGCGTCGAAATCCGCCAGGTGGTATGCCTTGGAAGGCAACTCCACCAGAGGTTGAAGCGGCCTTTCCGGATTGAAAATTGGTTTTCTATCCCGCTTGAAACCCACACCTGCTACACCCTCCAGAGAGGCCCCGTCCTCCAGGTGCTGTGCCACTTCGAGCATAGTGTTTTCACCCTGCCCGCGAACCACGGCGTCCACAAAATCCGCTTCGAGAGTCTGCAGCGGCAGCAGCGACGGATGCCAGCCCCCGAGGATGACGGGAAAGTCCTTGTTCCAGGCTTTGACGGCGCGGGAAATTTCCACCGTCTCTCGAATCATGGGCCCGGTCACCAGCGAAACTCCGAGACAAAGGGCATCCTTGACTTCCTCCAGAACGCGCTGCTTGAAGTTCGGTGTGATCGTGGAGTCAATAATGACGACTTGATATCCGGAACGAACGAGAGGTGTCGCGACCGCCAGCAGACTCAACGGCGCAGTCGCTTCGGTGCTCGCAAAAGCCGGAAAGAAAAATACGATCTTCTTTGAACCTTTCACGCCGGGGAGAATAACAATCGGCGATAGGGCCGCATGTCATGATCCGATCCCTTTCATGCAAAAAAATTGTCATAGGAGTACCTACGGCACGGCACGCATTTGAGCGAGAGCGGTCATCCGGAAACCCCGGCCGCAGTCTGTGGCGTAAATGATTTCTGTCGAGTCCGGCGTCCAGGCGGGCGATAGCGAGTTACACTCGCCCGTAGTTAGCTGACGCTCGGAACCGGAATGGCGAGGCTTGAGCCAGATTTGCCAACTTCCTTTATTGAACTTGCAGTAAGCCATCCACAGACCGTCAGGGGAAAGTGCCGGGTATCGTGATTGAGATCCGAACGTGATCTGGGTAATCCCTGAGGCTGCACGCCCAATCGTGAATAATGCCGGCCCGCCGCGAGGTTGGGCTGCGAAAATGATTTCAGATCCTTCTGTGTCGAACGCTGCTTCAAGAACGTCATATTCCGCACCCACCAATTTCCGCGCGTCAGCGGCGGCGATTTCCGCGGTCTCGTGCGTTTGAAGACTCTTGATCCATAAGCTTCCGCGCCCATGAACCTCGCGAATAAACGCCAGCCATTGTCCATCGGGCGATATTACCGGCTGTTCCCCGTCTTCAACTTCCACCGGAAAAGTCCCGCCGGAATCCGGGTTTTCATCCAGGTCAATCCGGACAATTCTTGACGTCGGCCCCGCCAATTCCACCAACGCCTGAGACGAATGCGGAATCAACGCAGCATGAAATATATCGCCATCGGCGGCGAACGATGACAGTTCGTTTCCGGCCAGAATCCCCATATTGTATGTGGGAAGCTGAAGCATGGTAAATGCAACGCGCTTTTCCGAAACGGCAGGATCACTCGTCAACAACGATCCTGATCGGGACGCGACCCGCGCCGCGTAATTCCCCTCACTTTTTATGTGCCGCAAGTTCTCTAACGCCGCAAAAGGAACGATCAGCACAAACATCGGCAGAAACACCAGGGCGCTGCGAGATTGAAGCCGTTTCCGCCATGTTTCTGTGGCCAGCGATGTCAAGACCGTGAGCAAAACAAGGAACAGGCCCAGCGTGAAAACAAGGCGCGAAGAACCTATCAACACTGCCAGTCCAGTCGCTTCCTGGTTAAAACGATGCGGGGGAAGGCAAGCAAAAATGTAGAAGAGGACGAACAACATCAGTTGCGAATTTCGTCGCTCGCGAAGCAGGAAATCGGTGGCAAGGACGGCACACACAATCAGAACAACGTAATGGTAAGAAGCGGGATTAGTAGAGAGCAGCAGCAACATCACGACATACGTTCCATACTCTAGTTTTTCCTTCTCAATGGGAGCGCGTCCCGGAGTCAGGAGCCACAAGAAGGGTATGAATAGAAGAGCCTGGGTCAATGGCTGCAACACAGCATACCCGAGCGGCAGGTTTACGACAGGGTGGGGGTTTAGTTCGGGCTCGTAAATAAAGAACCGATAAAATAAAGCCGTAAACGAATTCCAATTGAGACTATAGGGGTCGAAACTCTCGCCTCTCGCGACTCGGGGAAGAACTTGTTCGACATACACCCGGTTAACTTCCACACCGAATAAGTAAATTGCCAGGGCGGCCAGCAAGAGGCCGCTCGAAGCAAGTCCGGCAACGACCCGCCATTGTCTTTTCCGAATGAAGTAGAGCGCGAAAACGATCGGGTAGATCTTAATGGCCGAAGCGAACGCAAGGGTTACGCCTGAACCGATGGGCCAGCCTTTCAGGTAAAGCCAGAGCGACAACACTAACAGAACGAGCACGAGAATATGTAATTGGCCGTAGAGAAATTGGGTGTGGAGCGGTTGAGTGGCCAGAAGAGTGAGAATCGCAATCCGCATCGGCCCAAGATGCGTCATCCTGCAGAGTAAGAAGCCGGAAAAACCAAGAAGCAACAGGTTGATCACAAGCCAATAACGTTTTGCATCGAGCGGCGGCATCGACGCTAAGGGAACGATCGGCATGGCCGAATAAAGCGTGTGGGGAATGAATTCCACGATCCGCTTCTCCATGCCGGTGTGATCTTTTTGGCGCTGAAACCAAATCCACTCGTACACTCGGGCCAATGAGTCACCTTGGCTGTAAAGGCGGGCCGCCACGTAGTAATTAGGGAAATCTGTGTTTAGAGAGCGCCAGGCCGGCACCAGCGCACGCCCGGCGAAGATCGCGGCCAACACCGCGACAAGGAGAATTTCTATCCAGGTGCGGGGCTTCAGCAAGATCAATCTCCCAGGGCTCGTCGAACCTCATGTCGATCAGGCACGGCCGGGAAAAGAGCTGACAATACAGCAAAGCTAAGCAGAATAAGAGCAAGAGAATGGCCGTAGGTGTATTCGAAAAACCCTGCAAATACAAAACCCGTCAGGGCAAGAAGCGCCGTCTGCGCAACGAATCGGTCGTCTGGGTTGGTGGCTGCCTTCCGCGCCTTTAGAAGGTCGCGGAACAAAATGCCGGCAAAAAGAACAGCGGCCAGCGTGACCGGGATTCCGAATTGCGCAGCAATCTGCGCGATATTGTTATGAAGGTGGCCGTGATAAGCCGGGACTAGGTCTTGGGGCGTGAGATATGACGCGTAGAGCTTATCGATGCGTCCCGGCCCAACTCCGACGAGAGGATGATCGCGCACCATTTGCCAGCCGACGCGCACCATCTGCAAGCGTTCCGAATTGGAGTAGTAAGTGGGATTGATGGAATCCGCCACTCGCAGGCGCACCGCACTGGGTGCAAGCAGATACACGATCAGAGGCACCATCGGAAGCGCCCAAATCCATTTCGAGCGATGCCAAACCAAGTCCATTCCCAGGAGCAACAGGCAAGTGACCCATGCCATACGCGTCAGGCTCAATACGACAGCCACTCCGTTAATAGCGGCCACGGGCCACCACCGCAGCCGGTGTTCGCAATAAACGGACCAGAAGCTGAGGAGGCCCGCGACCACGAGAATTTCAACCGTCGCGTATACCATCCAGTGGTGCAGCAGTCCTCCGGACCGCAGATAGAAGCCGACATCTCCACCCGCACCGATTTCGCGACGGTAATAAAACAAACGCCAGACAAACTCTCCAATCAGGATCAGCGAACTCAAACTCGAAGCCAGGAAAATTCCTTTCCAGACGGTCCGGCGATCCGCCGTCGCAAGGACCGGCAGTGTGACGAAGAGAGCCCCAAGCAGGAGCATGTGTCGAATCTCGCTCGAGCCCAGGGCCGGTTCGGGCGAAAAAGTCCAGGCGACAAATGCCAGTCCCACCCATAGAAGCCAAAACCAGAAACACCTTGGCAAGTGAAGTTGTGCCTGCCGCCGGGCCAACTTTACAACTCGCGCTAGCAGTGCGATGGAAAGGAAAAACTCCGAAACGGCGATGGATACCGGCACGAACCAGAGGCCAACAATCACGGCCAGGCGGTCGGGCGCCGCGCGCGGCAGAATTGCTTGTCGCGGATTCGGCCCGCTCGGCGAGTCCGGCCGCTCATCTGCAGATTCGTCGACCAGCAACGTGTTTTTCAAAGCCGCCTCAATAAATTTTTGAAGATCCGGTGGAAAGGGATATCACATCTGAGCGATATTGAAGGTCAAGCTAGTGTAGTGAGTTTGTAAAGGTTGTGTTAGTCTCAAACCTCCCAAACGGCTTCGAAACCTCGTCGATCAGTGGACGTCCATGGACAGAATGCTGATTATCGAAGACGATCGATCGTTGTACAAACCCCTGAAGCATGTCTTTGAAGCTGAAGGGTACACTCTCGATTTCGCCCCGGACGGTGCGGCCGGGCTTGCATCGTTTCGGGCTGCGCCGCCGGCTCTCGTAGTGCTTGACCTCAAACTTCCAAAGGTTCACGGACGGGATGTTTGCCGAACGATGAAGCAGGAAGCCCCGTTTCTTCCGATTATCGTGCTCAGCGCCTTAGCGGATGAAATCGATAAGGTGTTGCTGCTCGAGCTTGGGGCTGATGACTACGTTACAAAACCGTTCAGTCCCAGGGAACTGCTGGCGCGAGTGCACTCCGTTATGCGTCGAGCGCAGGGGCCGAAGAAGCCGGTCGACCAATACACGTTTGAGACTGTATCGGTGGACTTCGCCAAGATGGAGTTGACCCAAGGAGGCGTGCACGTTGCGCTCACGCATCAGGAATTCAAGATCCTCAAGTACTTCGTGCGAAATCCTGAACGAGTGATTTCCCGCGATGAGTTGTTGAATGAGGTTTGGGGGTACAACTGCTATCCTTCGACTCGAACGGTGGACAATCACCTCGTGAAGCTGCGGCAGAAGCTCGAAAAAGATCCGATGAATCCAAGCCACTTCAAGACGGTCCACGGAGCAGGTTACAAGTTCGTTCCCTAGAAGTTCTGGCACACTCGACGATGGTCAAGATTCGGCTGCGTACGAAATTTCTCCTTTCCCTGATTTTCATGACCACGGTACTCACCGGCGTTAGTCTGTTGATCGTCCAGAATTACCTCGGCAAACACGCACAGCGAGAGATCTATGAACAGCTCGACAGTTCCCTTCTGACCTTTCAACAATTGGCGCAGCAGCGCCAGAGAATGCTCGCGCAATCTGCCGAAATCGCGGCGAGTCTCCCAAATGTCAAAGCGCTGATGACCACCGACCACGAATCGGCCATTCAGGACGCTTCGACTGATTTCCCGCAAATGTCGGGAAGCGACCTTTTTCTTCTCGCCGATCCAACCGGGAAGGTCATGGCGCTTCATACCACGGACGGTAACTTCGATCGGGAAGCCGCCGAGAGTTCGTTGCATCACACCCTGCATCGAGAGCAATCCCGCGATTGGTGGTTTGAACGAGGTCATCTTTACGAAGTGTTTCTTGAGCCGATTTATTTCGGTTCGCCTCAGGACAACATCCTGCTCGGTGTGCTGGCCACCGGCTTCGAAGTCAACGCGCATCTGGCGGCGGTCGTGGCTCGAATCGCGTCGAGCCATGTTGCGTTCCGCTACGGAAAAACCGTCGTCATCAGTACGCTCCTGCCCAACCAGCAGCGGGAGCTCGTAGCGCATGAGGATCTGTTTGCCGGCAGCTCATCGCTCAGGACGTCGGAAATTCGTTTGGGGGAGGAGAACTTTGTCGGGACTTCCGTCGAATTGGCTCCGAGTGGCAGCCAACCCGTGACGCTGACCCTTTTGAAATCCTATGATGGGGCGACGCTCTTCCTGCGAAATCTGAATCGATTGCTGCTGGGCGTTGCGCTGATCGCCGTATTGGCCGGCAGTTGCCTGATATTCCTTATTTCTGACACGTTTACCCGGCCTCTTGCCAAACTGGTGTCGGGTGTGCACGCACTGGAAAAAGGAGATTTTGTCTATCCGTTGAACGTCCGAAGCCGCGACGAACTGGGGGAAGTGACGATAGCCTTTGAAAGAATGAGGAAAACCCTGCAAGAAAACCAGCAACACCTGGTTCACGCGGATCGATTGGCCACCATCGGCCGTATGGCGAGTTCGATCTCTCACGACTTGCGTCATCCGTTGACGGCGATTCTCGCTTACTCGGAGATTCTCACGGAGAGCGGCCTCAACGAAGACCAGAGAAAAGATGTGTATCAGGAAATTCGCCTGTCGGTGAACAAAATGACCGAGTTGATTGCTTCGCTGCTGGAGTTCTCGAAGGCACAAGAAGCCCTTCACCTGGTTTACGGAGATGTCATCGAGACTCTACAGCATGCCATCAGCACAATTCGATTACGTCCGGAGTTCAGGCGGATTCAGATCACTTTCAGCCACCAAGGGTCGACAAAAAGTTGGTTCGACCTCAAAAAACTCGATCGGGCTTTTCACAATATCCTGCAGAATGCTTGCGAAGCCGCCCCGCCCGAGTCTGGCAGAATCCAGGTAATGGCCGTGCGAATCGACGATCACTTCGAAATCTCTGTGACGGATAACGGCCCCGGCATTCCTGAGGAGGTTGGCGATGAAATTTTCCAGCCTTTCGTGACTTACGGTAAAGATGCCGGAACCGGACTGGGGCTCGCAGTCGTTCAGAAGATTGTCCGGGATCACGGTGGAGATGTGAAGATCGAATCCGGCCTCCCCGACGGTACTACCCTCAAGCTGACCCTGCCCGTAACGCCAGCAGCGATGCCTCAAATTCCTGATCCTGTCTCGCAAGATACTGTTTCCAACATTGCAAAAATTTACAAATCGCCCACACGGTCCTGACAAACCCGTTCTTCGGACCTGGTAAGTTCCGCCGAAAATGGCTCGTGCTGTGTCCTGGTCTTGTCGGATGGCGCGTGCCAGTGAAAATAATCCAGTCGAGGAGCACAGTGCGTGGTGGAGAGGGCCGCCGGAGACTTCCTGAAAAAGGACGCGAAGACGCCACTGCGCGTTAATTATCTCGCGGCTGGTGTAGACCTTAGAATCGATACCAATTTCGAGCCCATCCTTCGCATCGCACAGCAAAGTTTTGAACCGGCGGGTTCTGGCGACAGAGAAGAAATCCGGCTGCGTCTCTGGGTGGATGAAAGGTGCCTGGCTGACGAGCCGAGACCCAAACCTTATTTCAGGGGGCTGGGCCACCTGGTCTTCGCCGGATTCGATGGAAAGAGCTCACTTCTGATTAATCTCCGCGACCGTTATGCCGCGGGGCGATTCACGCCGGAACTAGCAGCCGACGCAAAGTTCTGGAAGAGTGTTCTGTTCCCGTCGCTTCTTTCCATTTTCGGCCCTTCTGTGGGCCTGACGCCGCTGCATTGTGCGTGCGTCGCCTGGAAAGCAAGCGGGTTGTTGCTGGCCGGGGAGTCCGGTTCGGGCAAGTCCACATTGTCTCTCGCGTTGGCTCAGATCGGTTTCGATTTTCTTTCTGACGACCGGACGCTAATCAGCGACCGGCAGGGACGAGTTCTGGCATGGGGCTTGTCGGCTGAAATGAAACATTGCGCTGATGCGGTCGTGCATTTCCCGGCCCTGGCGAACATCGGATCCTCAGAGGTGTGGAAAGGAGAACCGGTCTTTCGCTTCGACCCCGTGGAGGCTTTCGGCCTCAGCCGAGTTAAGTGCTGCGAGCCCAACTGGATTGTTTTTCTCGAACGCCAATCCGAACCCGCCTTCTCGCTCGATGAGATTGATCCGGAAGAAACAGCTCGGCGGCTGCGGAAAGACCTCCATCGGCAAACACTCGAGACTGCGGAGCGGCAGCAGCGAACAATAGATACGCTCTCTGAAAGGGGGGGCCGCCGACTTCGTTATGGCGGCAATCCGCACACGATTGCGGGTGCTCTGCGCTGCTTGATCGAAGGCGGCTGGAATCCGAACAAGGTTGTGGCCTCCTCCCTACCGAGCAAACCCGTGTGCGCTGAAGCGCCGCCGTGTGACCCCCTTCGACGCTTTCGCGCCACGTCCCTGAGCTTCGACGTGGCCCTGATGGGAAAAAGCATACGTATCGAAACAGACAGTCCCATCATCTTGAACCACGCCGCCCGGACCTTCAGTCGGTTTGAGCAGACCAGAAACGGACCGCCTCCTCAGTTCCTATGGAGGATTGTGTCGGAACCCTGTGGTGAACCCCACGTCTCCTGGCCGCCGCTGACAGCCTTCAGCGACCACACCATGCGTTACATCAATATAGGACAGCGAAGCTTCGTCGCTATTGACTTGCGTGCGAGCGAGGCCGTCGGGATTCTGCCGGATTCTTTCGCAAGGGATGAGGCCGGGTTTTCGAGCGTGTTCCTGGCAAGCATGTTTTATTTGACCGCTCCGGCGCTTGGGCTCACGCCCATTTCAGCGGCTTGCGTGGCCAAAGGAGACAAGGGTCTGCTTCTTTTCGGCCCTCCGAACAGCGGGAAGACGACATCGAGCTATTGCGCCAGGAAGTTGGGCTTGGAGTTCCACGCCGACCAGGCCGCCTTCCTGGAACTCGACTGCGGTACGGTACGCGTCTGGGGAGATTTCTGGCCGGCGGCGTTTCGTTCTGAGACCGCGCGGTTTCTTCCGGAGCTTTCCACGCTAGCGCACTCTTTCTCCTACCGGGACAGAACGTTTCTGTGTCTGGACAAGGAACCGTCATTTCGGGGCAACGCCGAAAGCGTGATTCCCACTGCCTGCATTTTTCTCGAAAGACAAGCCGCTGCGCCCAAGTTGATTCCGCTCTCGAGTCACGACACAAGGGAAAGCTTTGGTTGGATCACTCCATTCAAGGACGACGCCGGTTCAAAAGAAAAACGTGCAGCGGTTTTCCAGGCATTGAGCCAGTTACCGTCCTACCGGCTCCTTTACGGGGAGGATCCGTCCGTGGCTGCCGTCTTCTTCCGCAGCGTTTTGACCACGCATCATCTGGAGAACCTGTTGTGAATCGCGCATTGGCGAATGCGATCGTGAACCAGTTGACCGTGTCGAAGAATAACCTCCTGCGGCCCAGCACCTGGCAGTCCTTCGATGAACGGGACTGGGAGCGAACGCTCAACTGGTTGGACCTCAGCGGACTGGCGCTCTATTTGAGGCAACGATTGGAAATGACGAACTGCCTCAGCGTGCTTCCGCATCGTGTGCGGGAGCGGTTAGACAGGTGCGAGGCAGACAATCGGCTGCGCGTGGCCACGATGACTGAAGAACTCAAAATCCTGAATGATATGTTCAGCCGTGCCGGTGTAGAACACTTGGTCTTGAAGGGCATCACCCTGTTCCCGGACTACTGTCCGGATCCCGCGATCCGGACGCAGTACGATCATGACTTTCTAATTCGCCTCGAGTCCGTCCAGCGCACTGAAGAGTTACTTCAGGCGGCAGGGTACCGCCGAAAGAATTCAGAGAACGAGCATCCGATCGTGTACTACCGGCCGGAACCCGAGGTTCGGTTCTGGGCTGACTTCGTAGGGTTCTACTCACCTCGGCTCGGGAGATCGATCGAACTGCACTTCCGGCTATGGGAAAGCGCCGCAGAGAGAATCGAAATCAATCTGCCCGAAGACTTCTTCGAACGTGCGTCGCGGCGCCGTTGGCAGGACTTCGAATACATGTCCCTGAGCGTCGAAGACATTTTGATTTTTCAAGTCCTGCACGCTTTTCGTCACGTCCTCCGGAACTGGTGCCGCTTGTCTGTATTTCTCGAGATCGCTTATTTCCTCAATCAACGGTTTTCCGACTCATGGTTTTGGAAACGATTCGCGGACCGAATAGACAATCTCCGCTGGGTGCCTGAAGCAACTGTCGTCGTCTTCAGCCTGGCCGAACTCCTCTTCGGGGCGGCGATTCCACCCGAAATCAAGGCGCGGTTGACATCGGCCTCGTTCCCGGCGCTGGCTCTGTGGACGGAAAGGTATGGAAGATGCTCGGCCCTGGCTAATTTTCGCAACGATAAGTACAGCCTCTTCCTACATCGGGAGTTTGTGGAGGATCAGGCGGCCTGGGCGGGCATTCGGCGGCAGCGTCTATTTCCGATGCATCGTCCCCACCGCCCTCCGGCGGCTGTATTCCAGCGCGGATTTTCGCGCGTGGAGAAATTGTGGGTGCAGGGCGCTCACGCTCTTCGCCGTTTGAAATTTCACGCCATCTCGGCCTTGAGATACGCGTGTGAATACCCGCAATGGGCGCTTCTTCGGAGGGCAAGGCTGGAAAGGAATTGAAGCAAAACTATGTTCCGGATGCGCGCCTATCTGACCAATACATTTCTCGCGTGTTTTGATTTGGCGCTTATCGCCTGTTGCTACGTTGCCGTCGAGTGGGGCGAGTTGAACTCCGGTGGAGCCCCGATCGGTCTCCAAGATCTGCTGACACGTGAGCATATGGCCGCTCTTGGATTCGTTTTAACCCTGTGGCTCGTCCTCTGTTCGTACTTCGGACTGTATCACTCCAGGCGGCTGGATTCACCCTTCGTGGATCTGATCATCGTTCTCAAAGTGGGTCTGGCAAGTTGGGTGATCGTCGAAGGCGCCGCTCATCTGGCGCCTTCGCTTGCGCCGACTCGCTTCTTTCTGATCCGTTTTGCGGCGGTGAATTTCCTGGCTCTGGCACTTGCAAGATCAGGGTTGCGGCTCCTTCTTCGCGAGTTGCGCCGCCGTGGGTACGACGTCAAGCGCATCGTTCTTGTTACTTCTCCCGAATTGGGCGACCGGCTGACGGCAAAAATCGAACAGCGTGGCCACTACGGCTACCGGGTCCTGAAACACTTCCTGTATTTCGTGAGCAAGGAAGACGACGTCACGCGTTTATTTGCGGAGGTCCGCGCCTACCTTCAATCTTCTCGTGTCGATGACGTCATTCTGGGCTTGCCGGCCCAAGCGAATGATCTTGCGGCTCAATTGGTAGCCGAGTGTGAAAGTCAGGGGATCAGCGTCCGCGTCGTGCCGGACCTCTTTCCATTGATTCAGACCGACACCCAAATCTACGACCTGGATGGTATACCGCTGGTTAATGCCCGGCTTTATCCGACCGAGTACTTCGGCTACGTGATTTTCAAGCGTGTCTTCGACTTCTCTTTTTCACTGGCGGTTCTGATTCTTCTTTCTCCACTTTATCTGCTCGTTGCAGCTCTCATTAAATTGACGTCGCCGGGGCCGCTGTTTTTCGCGCAGGAGCGCGTGGGGCTGAACGGCCGGAAATTCACAATGCTCAAGTTCCCCACCATGCGGCAAGATCCTTTGCTGAATCCGGATTCACACTGGACGATTCGGAACGATCCTCACGTCACGCCGCTGGGCCGCTGGCTGCGCCGCAGTAATTTGGATGAACTTCCGCAGTTTCTCAACGTACTCAAAGGCGATATGAGTATCGTCGGACCTCGGCCCGAACGGCCGTTCTTTCTGGAACGGTTCAGGCGAGAGGTTCCGGACTACATGGCACGCCATTATGTCAAGAGCGGCATCACCGGATGGGCACAGGTGAACGGGTGGCGGGGCGACACCGCGATCGCCGAACGCGTGGCTCACGACCTTTACTACATTCGAAATTGGGGTATGAAACTCGACATCAAAATTCTCTTTCTGACGCTAATGCGCACTTTCTTTCAGGGCAACGCCTGTTGATTTCGGCGAAAGAAACACCGGGAGTATTGAAGCCATGATGATCGATGACGAACTAGATCCGCAATTCCTAAGTCGATTAAAAAAACTGCGCCGCCACTGGAGGTGGATTCTTGAAGGGGCGTGCGGATGTGCATTGGTCGCGCTTATTATCACGCTTTTTCTGCCGAAAATTTACCGCGCCACAACGTACATCCTGGTATCCGAGTCCAAGATCGGAGCGGGGTCCAAAGATACAGCCGCACTCCAATTGGTGATGTTGCCGACGTTCATTCCATTTGTAGACAACGATGCCCTGATCAGCGAATCCCTGAGAAAGTTTCAGCTGGACGCACCTCCATATAACCTGACCATCGACCGTTTTCGCCGGTTGAATTACCTGGATGTCCGAATCCCGAAGTCCACGCGGCTTCTGGAAGTAAACGTCGAGTTTCCAGACGCACGACTGGCCGCCGGCCTCGCCAATGCTCTGGCGCAGGGTGCCGTCGAATTCAATGATCGAATGAACGCGACGGATACTTCGGCGACGCAGGTCTTCCTGAAAAAGCAGTTGGATGGCGCCCTGGATAATCTGAATCGGGCCGTCGCGCGACGAGTCAAAGTTCAGGAGGACGGAAGGATCGAAGATCGTGAAAAGGATCTGGAGATTCTTCTCGATGAGAAGGACAAACTTGCGGCGCGGCTGCAGCAGTTGCGGTTGGACCTGGTTCGGGACCAGAGCAGGTCAACGTCGCTAAAGCAAGCCTTGACCGGCGAACCTCAAACTATCCTGCTAAAAAAGAGCGTCACGGCGGATCGCTTTCTCGAAGTAGCCGCTGACAAATTGATTCCACAGGGAACACCGCTGTCGATGACCGAAGAATCTCTCAACAGGAACCGCGAGGAAATGCAGCGAGATTTCGTCAATGCAACCGTAAGCAGCACCGCCGAGCGTGCCGGCATTGAGGCGGCGACAGTCCGGTTGGGGGTGGTGAACAAGGAAATTTCCGAGCTTATCATCCGTCTCACCGCGCTGCGTAGCGAGGTCGGCAGTGCGGAACAGGATTACGCGTTGGCTTCCGAAGCGGTGAAAAACGCCAGTCGCGAGTACCAAACGGCCTCGGTAACTGTCAGTTCGAAGTCTCAGGACATGAAACAAATCGCTCCAACTCTCGTCCCTGAGCGTCCGGTTCGGCCGAGCATTCTGCTCAACACCGTCGTCGGATTCTTGCTGGGCGC
>Ga0066710_100001470_pt1 | contig 17661 bp, 8 predicted proteins | sample GraSoiAngelo_159_FD_79666 | JGI IMG/M metagenome (GOLD analysis project Ga0066710, IMG submission 79666) | Grasslands soil microbial communities from the Angelo Coastal Reserve, California, USA - 14_1009_16_40cm | ecosystem: Environmental > Terrestrial > Soil > Grasslands | place: USA... | reverse complement strand
GCACCAAATACTGCGCGACTCCTGCCGGTACCGTACGGCACCAGCGCTGCGAGACCCGGGGGAAGACGGTGTGGGGCGGCTCAGGACTCGCCACGTGCTCAAGACCGTGGGTGCTGTGGAAGCCGACGTCGTCCAGCGCAACGCTGTTGACCACTGCCTCGACAACGGCCTGGGTATGCAACTCGCAACCCGGGGAATTCAAACCACCGGCGGGTTCATCCTGCGCGGGTATTCAACCGACATTCCGCTACCGTCGCCGCTACAGGCGGTGGACTCACCCTGGGCCGCCCGCGAAGCGGTTCGGGACCAGGTGGCACATGATGCCGACCTGATTAAGCTGTACGCTGCCTACGACTTTCATTTCACGAGCGACGGCAAAATGGTAGTCCCGCCGACTTTCACTGCGGAAGAAGTGAACGCGATTGTAGACGAGGCTCACAAGAAGGGACGCAAAGTCTCCTGCCACGCCTTTGGCGGAGAGGGTCTCCGCAACTGCCTAAATGCCGGTGTCGAGTCGCTTGAACACGGAGTTGATCTTGAAGATAGCGACATCAAGCTGATGGTACAAAAGGGAATCTATCTTGTGCCGACTCTCTACCCCTACCAGCTTGATCGTGAACGCGACATGAAGAGACACGGGGGACACAGCGTTGCCGATGTCTCCGAGCGCAGCTTCCGGAAGGCAGTCGCGCAAGGGGTCAAGATCGCGTTCGGTTCTGGAGTTGGACCTTTTCCCCATGGCACGCAAACCAAGGAATTCGAGTACATGGTGAAGTTCGGCATGACCCCGGTGCAGGCGATACGCGCGGCAACTTCGGAAGGTGCGCAGCTTATGGGATGGCAGGATCGCGTCGGCGCGGTGGAAGCGGGCAAGTTCGCTGACCTAGTCGCGGTTGAGGGCGACCCCATCGCCGACATTACTGAGCTAGAACGAGTCAAATTCGTGATGAAAGGTGGCCACGTATTCAAGAACGAACTGAAGTGAGCGGTGACATCGCATGAGGAAAGACATGAGAAGGCGCGAGTTCCTGAAGAACGCAGCCGGCGCAGGAGCTACGTTGGGTTTCTTGGGAACCTCAAGGCCAACGCTTGCCGGTGCCCAGGCACCCCAGGCGTGCGCTGAAACGAGCTTTCCGCAAGTGCAGAAGTTGACTGCGCATGTGGCTGAGTTTGTTGTGAACCTGAAGTTCGCCGATATCCCGGCGGAGCCGCTCGAGCTCGGCAAGAAGTCGATCCTGGATGGCTTGGGACTGGCGCTCAGCGGTTCCAAAGCTGAGACCTGGGGGCTGATCCAGGAGTATCTGAAATCTTTTGTCTCTCCCCCACGCAGCGGCGCGGCGGTGCTGGGATCCGCGGTTCGGCTTCCAGCGCGCTTCGCCGCCTTTGCCAACGGAGTGGCGATCCACGTCGACGACTTCGACGACACACAACTCGCCTCCGCAAAAGATCGCGTGTATGGCTTGCTGGTACACCCTACGGTCTGCGTGCTTCCCGCGGCTCTGGCAACGGCAGAAGTTGGAGGAAAGACCGGAAAGGATTTGCTCGTCGCCTACCAAGCCGGAGTAGAACTGGAGTGCAAGATCGCGGAGGCAATCTCACCGCGTCACTACGAGGACGGATTCCACTCTACCGGCACTTGTGGAGTTTTCGGTGGAACAGCCGCCTGCGCCAAGCTCAAAGGGTTGGACGCGGCGCACACATCACGGGCGTTCGGGGTGGCCGCGAGCCATGCCGCTGGCTTACGCGAAAACTTCGGTACCATGATGAAGCCCTTTCAAGCGGGCCATGCCACTGAATCCGGCGTGGTTGCAGCGGACTTCGCAGCCCTTGGCTGGACCGCAGCGGAGCAGATCCTCGAGGCGCCGCGCGGTTTTTTCCATGCCTACGGTGGCACCTACGATCCTGCTCCGCTCGTCGATCGCTTGGGCAAGCCGTGGACGCTGCAGAATCCGGGAGTCTCGATCAAGCCCTTCCCCTCCGGTTCTCTAACTCATCCTGGCATGACCGAGCTGTTGCGCCTGATTGACGCCAACTCGATTCGTGCCGACGATGTTGAACATGTGGAGGTCGGCACCAATCACAACATGCCGAATGCTCTCATCCATCACCGCCCGAAGACGGGCTTGCAAGGGAAGTTCAGCATGGAGTTTTGTATGGCGATCCTGCTGCTGGACGGGAAAGCGGATCAGACAAAGTTCACCGATGCGGTCGTCAACCGCGACGATGTGCAGAAGATGATCGAGCGAATACATTTCTACGTCGATCCTGAGGCGGAGAAAGCGGGGTACGATAAGATGACGACCATCCTCAAGATCACTTTGAAAGATGGACGCACCATTTCAGGCCGGGCGGATTTTGGCAAAGGAAGTCCAGTCAATCCGATGAGTTATGACGAAGTGGCGGAGAAGTTCTTGGGCTGCGCCGCTTTCGCCGAGTGGCCCACATCAAAGGCGAAACAGGTCATCGATCTGGTGCGCAGGCTCGAAGACGTAGCGGACGTCCGTACATTGACCGCGCTTTGCAGCAGCTAGATTCGGTTCGCAACAACTTCGTGAATGCGAGGAAAATTGAAGAACTACAAGATAGCAGTGATTGAGGGGGACGGCATAGGACGCGAAGTCGTTCCCGAGGGCATTCGGGTACTCGAGGCCGCGGCTCGCCGGTTTGATTTGTCATTCACATGGCAACACTTCGATTGGAGTTGCGAGACCTACGTCAAAACCGGGCGCATGATGCCGGAAGATGGTCTTGAGCAACTGCGTCCCTTTGATGCCATCTACTTGGGGGCGGTAGGGTATCCGGGCGTGCCCGATCACATCTCCCTGTGGGGCTTGCTGATTCCTATCCGGCGAGGGTTCAAGCAGTACGTAAACCGTCGTCCGGCACGGTTGCTGGAAGGGATCACCAGTCCGCTCAGCGGCCGGAAGGCCGGTGACATCGACTTCATCATCGTCCGGGAAAATAGTGAAGGCGAGTACTCAGAGGTAGGCGGACGGCTCAATCGTGACACCGAGTTCGAAATGGCGATCCAGGAGAATATCTTTACGCGCCGGGCCTGTGACCGCATCATCACCTACGCCTTTGAACTAGCCCGGACTCGCAAGAAACATGTAACCTCCGCCACAAAGTCCAACGGCATTGTTTATGCCATGCCGTTCTGGGATGAGCGCTTCGCGGCGATTTCAACGAAGTATCCCGATGTCAAAGCGGACCAGTACCACATCGATATTCTGACCGCACATTTCGTAGCCCATCCGGATTGGTTCGATGTTGTGGTCGGATCGAATCTCTTCGGCGACATTCTTTCGGACTTGGGCGCGGCGGTTGTGGGATCGATGGGGCTTGCCCCATCGGCCAACCTCAATCCCGAACGAGAATGTCCGTCGTTGTTTGAGCCGGTGCACGGCTCAGCGCCTGACATCGCGGGAAAAGGGATCGCAAATCCAGTAGCCCAGATTTGGTCGGGGGCGATGATGATGGAACATCTGGGCGAGACGCAGGTGGCTCACGCTGTCGAGCAGGCTATCTTCAAGGTTCTGGCGCACTCCGATGTGCGCACGCGCGATATCGGTGGCCGCGCCAGCACGCGCGATGTGGGAGAGGTCACCGCCGCCGAGGTTTCTGCAGTGGCGGCAGTTCGCTGAAACCTCTCTCCTGTCGCGATAGTCCGCAGAACTCCTCGCTACGGCAGAACTTCGTACACGCGCAATTCCGCCGTCTGTTTTTCGTGATGCGGAACCGCCAGATAGTACCGCTTCAATTCAGGGATCAGCACACCCGTTTTTGCGCGGAACGCGGTCGCAATGTGACCGATGCGGTCGTAGTGGCCAGCATCGTTCTGATGGAACACATCGAGAAATTCGGTTCCTGCAAAGTAGATGCGCTTGCTCTTGCTGTCGTATGCCATGTCATCGACCATAGCCGCGGCCGGGTAACTGGTGACAACTTTGCCCGAATCAGAGTCCACAACTACCAGTTTTCCGGGAACGCGAGTACCCAGAAACAGGCGATGCGCAGCTTCGTCAAAGGCAATGGACGTAGGATTCTTTCCGGCGTCTGCAATTGACCAGGTCGCCAGTAGCTTCCGGCTGGTCCGGTCATAGACTTCCACGGCATTCTTCCCGCGGACGTTGACGAACATCCGAGGCCCCGATTTCTCAAACACCACGCCTTCCACATCGTTAGAGTCGATCTTGAATTCAGCTTCGATCTTGCCCGCGTCCACGTCAATGACGCTGATGTAGGAATTGGGTAGCTTGGCATCCTTGCCGCCGTTCACGACATAAAAGTATTTCGTGGAAGGATCGTAGCTGCTTGCGTCCGCGCCCTCGCGAACCTTGATGCTTCCGGCCGGCCTGTAGGAATCGGTCTCATAGATATTGACTTCGCCCAGGTCGCTATCGACGACGAAAAGCTTTTTCAAGTCCGCGCGATAGAGCATCGAGTGCGGCGCCTTGAGATCGTCGATCGCGTGCATGAGCTTGTTCGTCTTCAGGTCAAAGACCAGGACTTTCGAGTTCTCCTCGGCGGTGACGAAGAGGCGGTTGCCTGCGACGTCGGGGGTCAGGTGGTCGAAATCTCCATCGTGAAGCTCGGGCAATGGAGTTGCCTGCAGGAGTTTCAAGGGAGCCTTCTCCTGAGCAGAGACGCCGATTACTAATGCAAGAACTACCGCCGACAAGAACATTACTTTCGATCGATTCAAGTGGATCCTCCATGTTTCACGATCCCAGACGAATCTGAAACCGGCATTAAGGGCACATTAAAAACCGTTCAGCGCATTCTGCCGCCAGTGACAGGGGCAATCGCTATAGCCATCCGCTTGGGTACTTTGCCGACCTTCACGCGAGAAACCTCGCGACGGGCTTTTACATCGATTACGGAAACATCGTCAGTATCTGTATTGCTGATACAGGCGTACTTGCCGTCAGGGGTGAAGACGATCCAGTTCGGACCGACGCCCGTAGACACGCGCCCCGTGACTTTCTTTGCTTTGACGTCGTAAATGTACATGGAATCATCCAGGAGGCTCGAGACCCAGAGCTCGCTCCCATCCGGAGTGAGTGCCAATCCGTGGGTGAGCGTGTCGGGGGTCTCGTATTCTAACTTTCGCAGAGTCGCATGTTCGGATGGAATGGCCACGCGCTCAATCACCTTCTCTTGAGCCATATCGACGATGACAAATCCGTGAAGTTCAGCCAGCGCCACGTACATAGTGTCGCCCGCCGAATTCACCACGTAGGGGCGCGGCCTGCCTCCGACCGGAATATGCGCCGAGTAATCCATTTTGTCCAGATCGATCGTGGCAACTTCGTGGCCCGACATCGCGCTCACGAAAATGTAACGGTTGCTGCCGTTGTTGAGCGCATTGTGGGGTTCCTTGATCGGCAGGCTTTTGACAATCTTTTGCTGGTTCACGTCCACGATGTCCACTTGGTCCCCATCGCGGATCGGGATGGCGACGTACTTTCCATCCGGCGTGACGGCGCACTGGTTGGGACGCCCCGCCAACTTTACGGTTCCGATCGTCTTCTGGGTCGCGGTGTCGATAATCCTGAGCGTATGGTCGACCTCGACGGTCGCGAATAGCCGCTTGCCGTCGGCTTGAACGCATACTCCGTGCACGTGCTCTCCTGCCTTGATTTCGCCAGTCACCTTCAAAGAAGCCATATCAATAACGCTGATGTTGTCGCCTCGGCTGTTTCCAACGTACAGCCTCACGCTCTGGATTGCCTTGTCATCCGCACTCCAGGAAAGCAAGCCGGCGAACAGCATTCCCACTATGAGGAATAGCCTTGAACGTGCCATCGAATTCTCCCCATGCTGCTCAAAATCATCTCTGAATAGCCTTAATATCTGCTGAAGGCGGGTGCCCCACATCTCCCTTCCTTTGCGAGATGTGGGATTTCCCACCACTCTATTTCCAACCTGAACGGTCTCAGGATCGCGCCGCATGGGCACTCGCATCCATCCCTCCTGCCTGTCTTCCGACCGCGAGCATCAGCACACCTGACACAAACAAACTCGCCACCAGATACAACAAGCCTGGAGAGAAAGAGTGCGTACGATTGACGAGATAGCCGATCACCATTGGTCCTACGAATCCACCCAGGTTGCCCACCGCATTGATCAGTCCGATGGACGCGGCGGCAGCAGACTCGCTCAGAAAGCGCGTGGGCACCGCCCAGAAGACAGGTTGAAAACCATAGAATGAACCGCCCACCAGAACAAAAAGTCCGACGGATACTACAAGGTTCGTCCGATAAACGACCGCCAAGCCAAGTGCCACTCCGCACACGAAAACTGGAATTGCCGCGTGCCAGCGGCGTTCCTGTGTGCGGTCAGAGTGCCAGCCATTCACTTGCTGCGTGACGAACGCAGCCAGGTAGGGGAGAGCAGCCAGCAAAGTTACCTTGAGATCGCTTTTCCCTGAGAGGCACTTCAGAATCGTCGGCAGCCAGAATGCGATGCCGTAACTCCCGGTCATGGCACAGAAGTAGCATAACGTCAGCAGGATCACGTCCCGATGGCGCAGAGCCTGCCATACGTTGAGGGAATGGCGACGTTTCTTGGATTCCTTCTCGCGCTCCAACTCAGTAGTAATCCACAACTGTTCGTCAGCAGGAAGCCAGTCAGCCTGACGCGGCCAATCGGTCAAATACCACAGAGTGATGATGCCCACCACAGCCGCCGGAATGCCTTCGATGATGAATAACCATCGCCAGCCCCTCATCCCAAGCCACGAGAGTCCCAGCAGCAGCCCGGCCAGCGGGGAACCGATCACGTAAGAGAGAGGATTAGCTGCGTAGAAAAATGCTACCGCCTTGGCCCGATCCTGATAGCGGAACCAATAAGTCAGGTACACAATGACGCCAGGCAGGAAACCCGCCTCCGCAGCGCCCACCAGGAATCGTACGATATAGAATTGTCGGGAGGTGTGGATGAAGGCCATCAACACCGTCATTAGGCCCCAAGTGACCATGATGCGAGCGATCCAGCGGCGAGCGCCCCACCGCTCCACAATGAGCGCCCCAGGGATTTCCAGGAGGAAGTAACCTAGAAAAAAAATCCCCGCCCCCAAGCCGATGACGCCCTCACTGAACCCGAGGTCATGGGGCATCTGCAGCGCCGCCGCAGCAATGTTCATGCGATCCAGAAATGCGATCACGTACAGCAGAAATAGAAAGGGCAGAAGCCGCCGCGCGATACGCCGCCGGGCACGCTGAGCGACATCAGGAACGGCGGTCGAAAGCTTGCCTTCCGTGGACGCGCCACGAGCCACGTGTTCGGGACTGTGTTCGACGGGAGTTTGCAAACATCCTCCGTGGCTTTTGAATGCGTCTACTGCCACTCTTTAATCAGTGGAGAACCAAAGTATTCATGCGCTTCGGCACTTCACCCACCGGGATGACGGCCACTTCTTTCAAAGCTCTAGTGTCAATAACGGAGACACACTGAGCTGCGGAGTCAGAAACGTACACCAGCTTGCTATCGGGGGTGAACGTAATCCACTCCGGCACCGAACCGCTTCGTGCACGCCCCAGCGGGTGAACTTCAGGCAATGGCACATGTCCGATCAACTGCAAATCCGGCAACGAGTATTCGAAGACCGCATTGGCGAGTGTGCTGTTGATCCACAACGATTTGCCATCGGGCGCTACTCCGATTCCATGAGAGGGAACCGCCAATCGCCCCTCAGCGATTCCGAACCCCCCGGGCTCATCCGGCAACTTGATCTGAGCCACCTGCTGGCGCCGGGCAAAGTCGATCACCGCGAATCCGTGGAATCCCGAGAGCTGGACGAAGATGCGACGAGTTGATCCATCGGAGTTGGTCTCGAAGGCCATGGGACGCACTCCGCTTTGAAACTTGACCGTCCAGACCACCTCGTCGGTGTGGAGGTCGATGACGGTGGCAGCTTTGTTTTCGATGGAACCACTGACTGCGTAGCTGCCGTCGGGCGTGACATAGATGTTGTGCACGGCACCGTCGACGGGGATGGCTTTCAGCCGCTTGAAGGAGTTTGTATCGATGACATCGATAAATCCCGGCTGTACGCGGATGCCCACCAGGACGCGGCCCCCATCTTTTGTGATGGTGAGGTTATTGGGGTGGCCGCTGAGAGGTACCTTCTGCAGAATGTCTCCACTCTTTCGATCCACAACGTCGAGTACGCTCTCAGCTTCATTGCTGAGGTAGATTCGTGTCCCACCGGGGGAGAACACAATGCCATGTGGTAATTCAATGCCGTGTATTACCTGCACAACCTTGTTGGTTGCCGGGTCAACCACATCGATCGTATCCGACGCACTGTTGGTGACGTAGATCTGGACTGAGGACGCGCCGCGCCCAGAAGGCGACTCCAAAGTATTCACATCGCGACCGCGTACCCATTCCGCCATTGCGAGCCAGTCCGGGTCGTTCTGAGATTCGAATTGTCTGCCACCCGAATGAAATGGATCTCCTCCCGCTTCGGGCGCAAGGGGATGGATCAGAAGTCTGCTTGACCCAGGCTCGCCTGGAACGACCTGCTGCAGGGCGCTCTGGAAGTTGTGCTGGGACTGTTCCTCGGTCCACTCCGTGCTTGCCGGGGACAACGCCTCGAGACGAAAATTCCGAGCTGCGAGAATGTGACAACCGTAGCAGCGGGCGTGTCCCGGGCGGTTCTTCAAGAAAATCGGCTGGACCCTGGTTTTGAAAAGCTCGAAGTTGAGTGGCGCCGTTTGCGTGGAAGGAGAATTGGCGGGGGCATCTGCTGGCTTTCCGGAGCATTTCCCAACCCAATCGGCGAGCATTTGCCACTCCAGGTCGTTCTGCGATGTCCAGAATTTGCCCCCCGTATGCGCCGCGTCTCCGCCTGCCTCGCTCGCCAGGGGATGAAGCAACAGCCGGCTCTTCATGGGAACGCACGGCATCACCAATTGGGAGACAGTCTGGAAGTTCCGGCGCGATTGGTCCTCGGCCCACGACGAACTGCCCGCCCAGAGTGGCTCCAGCCGCAACCGTGTAGACACGACGGAATGACAATCGTAGCAGCGCACACCGTCCTGACGTTTCTTAAGGAAGATCGGCTCAATGCGAGTGCGGTACGTCTGGTAGTCGAGAGACGGCTGTGACTGCACACTGCCCTGCGGTGCCTGCCCTGCGTTCGTTTGCGGTGGCGTGCCGGCTGGAGCGGTGCCCTTCGCCTCAGGAGAAAAGACCAGCGCGACGGTGAACAGCAGCAGCATCGGATTGTTCATGTTCCGGCTCGTAGAGTTTGTGGAGGAGGACCAGAAGAGGCCCACAGATCGCAGTAGAGATTGCACGCAGCCGGTTGAGCCCAACCGACTGCTTGAAAGAACTCCTCGACTACGATCTGTTCTCTTCAAGAACTAGAAAATCACTTTGACGGCAACCTGAATCTCTCGAGCCGTTGTGGTAGTCGCATTCAGCGTACCCGCCACAGAGTTTAGGCTCCCCGTCCCGTCAAAAATGTCCGAGTTCGTGGGGGTCGAGGGCGGAGCAAAGTTTGGATGATTGAGAATGTTGAAGATCTCGGCTCGAAACTGAATGTTGAACCTCTCCGAGATTCTCTTAATGTAGTTATTCTTAAACAGAGAGAAGTCCAGCGATGTGACGCCTGGACCGACCAAGATATTGCGTCCTGCGTTTCCCCGAAGGTTGAAACATGGCAAAGCCGGAAGCCAACCTGCTCCGTCCAGAGCCGGATTCTGTGGGTTGTTGATCGTGATCTGGTTGTTATTAGAGTCGACCAGACTGGGCGGCATCGGGTTACAGTTCGCATTCCAGAAAGCAAGGTCCGGCGCCGTTGGAACCTGGAAACATTCCGTCTTGACATACCCCGTAGGGTTCCCGGGTCTGGTGAGTGACTTACAGCCGGATCCACCCAGTCGGTTGACAAATGCCCAATCGTCGCCGCTGTTCGTATTGGCCGGGTCGGAGCCTGTTCCCCAGGTAGCGCTGAATGGGACCCCTCCACTGGCAGTGAAGATCAGCCCGAGTTCCCATCCTCCCAATGCCCACTGGGCTGGTCCCTCAAGGGACTTCGGTGTCGGAACCTCCCACGTGCCATTCACCACCAGCGTCCGGCCGACATTGAAATCCGAGGGTCCGCGGTTCATCCTTATGTTGAACCAGTGAAGACTTGAGATGGAATTACCAAATGTGTCGCCTGCAACCGAGCCTGAGCTGGTGTCGATGCTTCTACTCCAGGTGAAGGTGCCCTGCAATTGCAAGCCGTGGCTCATGCGCTTGGCCAGTTGTGTTTCCAGAGCGTTGTAATAAGAGTGTCCGTCATAGAACATTCCTCGGATCGAGCCGAAGTTCGGATTGACCGGATCCGCCGGAGCACCCGAGGAGTCAAACGGCCACACGTATCCCGCGGACGTCGCAGTCGGGATGACCAGGTTCGCGTCATCCACCCGGAACGGCTGATGTATCCCACGCGAGCCCACATAGGCGACCATGGCAGCCACGCTCGGGGTAAGCTGTTGCTGCAGATTCAGATTCCACTGGATTACGTAATTGCGTTTTGGGTTTGGCTCGGCGTAAGTGGTACGCAACCGGTTCGCACTAAAGACGATATCCTGGCCACCAAAGTTGGGAAACGGATTGGGACATGGCGTGGACGGATCGCAGGCTCCCGCGGGATCCTTAACCACGGTGTACTTAAAGAATGGCACTGCCTGGGTGGCCAAAAGGACGAACTGGTAGGGCAGCGGCTGGACATCGAACATCCCGATTCCCCCGCGGACGGCAGTCTTTCCATTCCGCAATGGATCCCATGCAAAGCCGAAGCGTGGCTCAAAGTCCTTCAACGTGGGGTTGTTGAAAAAGGGATTTCCCAGGTGGGCCGTGGCATCTGCGATGTTCCTCAGGTTCGCGAGCTTGCTGCTGGTCTCGCTTATCACGGTCGACATTTCGTAGCGTAGGCCGAGATTCAGCGTCAGATTTGGCCGCGCGCGCCAATCATCCTGTAGATATACACCGAAAAGAGTCTGCCGCAGATTGCGCGGCGAGAGCGTGCTGGCAATTCCACCTTGGAATTTCGTTGGCTGGTTGGTAAGAAATCCCTGCACACTGTCGAAATTCCAGATTCCATTTGGATCCGTATCGGCGAGTACGTTGAGAAACATGCGTTCGGCGGCAACACCGAAGCGGATGGAATGCGTGCCTTTGGTGAAAAAAGCGTCATCATAGAGTTGGGCGGAATTCCAATGGTAGAAATAAGTTGGGCTGCCTCCAATTCCGCCGGTGAAGTCTGTCAGTCCACCAACCAGAACCTGAGCTGCGTCCCGTCCTGCGAACGCCGATCCCCCTACGCCGAGGGCGACATTGGAAGCGTCAGGATTGATCGCTTTTAAGCTTTGGTTGTTGGCCACGTTCTCGTGGTTACCGCCGATGCGGACAGAGTTTGCGAACCTCGGCGTGAAGATGTGGGTCTCCTCCACCGCCAGGAACTGTCGCGAAGTCAAAGTATCGAACTCAACGTTGTTGAGTCCGTCCGGAGATGAGTACGGAGTCTTGTCGTACATGTATGTACCGAACAGGCTGTCGTTGTTGGAAAATCTGTGATCCACCCGCGTCGTGAAGAAGTTTTCGTTGACGATCTGCTGTCCGGCAAAGGTGTATTCGCCTGTATCTCCATTTCCAATAATGGCCCCGTTGGGCAAATGGTAGAAAGTGAAGTAGGACTTGGCATTGAGGTCCACGCCATTCGCATCCGTGTTCGGTCCAACTGGCAGTTGAAACGTCGAGCAAGGATTGGAGGGATCCGATCCCGCCGGGTTTGAGCACAGGAGCCCGTTGCGTGCGTTTTGCGACGGTACGAAGGTCAACGCCGAGATGCCCTTGGACTGGCGGATGCCTTCATAGTCAGCAAAGAAGAACGTGTGGTCCTTCACAATCGGCCCGCCGATAGTTCCGCCAAACTGGTTCCTCTTGAAGGGTGGAATTTTGCCCACATCGAAATAGTTCATCGCGTCGAGCCTGCTGTTGCGAAGAAACTCGTAAGCGCTGCCGTGAATCTGGTTTGTCCCTGACCGCGTAATCGCGTTCACCACACCGCCGGAGGTCTTGCCATAGTCCGCCGCATAGTTGCTGGTCAGCACAGAGAATTCCTGGATCGCGTCGACGCCGAGATTTCCTCCCAACACGCTGCCCGGTGCGCCGTTGGCGTAATCGTTGAGGCTGACGCCGTCCAACCGATAGTTGTTTTGTTGCGGCCGCGCGCCGGAGATGGTCAACTGCTGTCCGAAACCGCGATTTCCTCGATCGGTACCAGCCGCGAAGGCGGGCTGGGTCTGGATGGCATTCACGCCCGGCTGCAACTGCGCGAGATCCGTCCAACTGCGGCCGTTGAGAGGCAACTCTCGGACGGTCGTCGCATTCACCACCGCACTGATATCGGAGGTCGAAAGCTGCACGGCGGGAACTTCGCTCTGGACTACAATCGTCTCGACATTCGAACCGACGGGTAGAACCTGATCCAGAGCGACGGATGCTCCGACGGTCACTTCGAGGTTGCTCCGCGCCTGAGTCCTAAAACCTTGGGCGGAAAACTTTGCTTCATAAGTTCCCGGCAGCAGGTTGGGTGCTGAGTAAAAGCCTTCCTCGTTCGTGGTGACTTCGCGCGTAACCCCGGTAGCCACGTTGGTAATCGTCACTTGGACATTGTTGATGACTCGGCCGCTGCTATCGGTAACGGTTCCCGAGATCGTTCCGCCCGCGACTTGGGCATGAAGTTCTGCGGCCATGCAGCCGATGATCAACAAAACCAGCAGACTCACACACAGCTTTCTCACACTTGAATCGCCAACCATTGGGAGGGCTCCCTTCTGTGCGCCACAGAGCTTAACTCAATAGCGAGAAGTTAAAACACATTAATTTCCATTCATCTCAAGTAAGCAACCACGCAGCTCCTGCTGTGATGGTTGCCATTCTCAATCATTCCCGCGCGCAGTTGTCAGCAACCGATGTTCAATAATTCTGGAGGACACACAATCGTTATTCTTTGGGCGCGGGTAAGTGCGTGCGCGCAATATGTATCCGCCGCGCAACGAAGGTACGCCCCCACACAGGGGTGCGGACCATGTTCCTGAACTGTTGGGTGGTGTTACAGTTCGACTTCCAGCAACCCAGCGCCATTCTGACAGCGCCGCTCTTCACGCGAGGTGAAGGATCTCGCGTGCATCGCAACAGAGTTCCGCCCCAAACCGCACAATTACTAACTGTTGGGCCCTGCTCGATTCGTTAGGGCTCTCGACATTCCTACGAGCGAACGGCCCCCGACATCAAAGTGCAACAGGACTTCTGCGACACTCGAATGTGCAGACGATGTTGCGGGTGTGCACGCAGGCGGTCGGCGATCAGAAAGGGCGAAGCTCATCCTGTGAAGTTCTTCCGAGCAGCACCAGGCGAAGCAACCCCTGCGGACTTCAGTGTTGTGAACTGCCCACCCGTTGGTTGCTTAGATTGTCTCTGGGCGCTGACCGAATCACCTGCACCGGCCCAAGCAGCCCGGATTCAACAAGCTTCGAGTCAGCCTTATAGAACTTCGGCGATGTGAATGTATACGTCTTGGTTACGTTCGGTTGCCGATCGCCGATGATGCGGTTCACCCAAGGATTCGTGACTTTAATCTCAACTCTGTTCGTGCCCCGCTTCAAGGCATTCGTGACATCCATTCGGTAGGGCGCCTTCCACACGATACCGAGGGGCTTACCATTGACTGAGACTTCCGCGAGATTCTTGACCTCGCCCAGGTCGATCGACAAGCGAGTTCCCGGCTTGAACCAGTCTGGCGGAGCTTCAATCGTCTTGGTGTAGGTAGCAGTGCCCGAGAAGTACTTGATTCCTTCGTCGGTGTTGTCGCTCCACGAAGCCAGTTTGTCCAGCGTGATCTTCGCCGGAGCTCCGCGATCAGCCTCGAAGCTCAGATCCCAGGGCCCTTCGACAGTCGCAACCGAGCTATCAGCAATCTGGGGCAGCGTTCGCGAAGGGATCTTTGCGGGTCTCCGGAAGACCACGAACACCGTGCCCCAGGGCTCAAGATGCAGTGGCACGGTTGTTCGACCGTCCGCGATCCGGAAAGATGCGGGCTCCATCACTCCGGTATCGGCGTGCCAAAGTTCTGCGTCCTTTCCGGTGATGCGGAAGGTCGCTTCCAGGTCTTCGTTTCGGTCCTGGCGGTTGTCTAGATAGTAAAGATCTCCGTCACTGAGTTTGCGATGGACGAACAGAATCTCGGTGTCGCCTTGCGATTTTGTGTATTCGAAATCCGGAAGGACTTGCATTGCCCGCATCACGGCGGTTGAAATCGGACCCGTGTATACCTTGCCCTTCCCGTAGCTAGGCTCGCCCGCGCCAGAACCCCACATCTCGTCGACGATGTTCTGAAATTCTCTTGCGTCGTCGCTCAGACTCGGGGTGTCGGCAGGCTTTGGCCCCGCCACAGTCGCACCCGCCTGCACCAGATCCCGAACCTTGCGCAAGACCGGCAACGACATGTGCTGGCTGTGGGGATCCAATGCCAACACCCGGTAACGCATGCCATTTTGCGTCGCGAGTTGGCCGTCGGTGACGGAGAGTTTGTGAATCAGCGCGTCCGCGTTGAAGAAGTCAAAGTTGTATCCATCAGGAATTCCCGGTCCACTCTTCCCGAATAAAGCTGTCAGGTTGGAGTCTTCCCCGTAGAAGTAAGCAATGTCCGCCGCGAAATGGCCCTGCTGCAGCAGGTAGCAACTGCGAGCCAAGTATCGAATCCACGGCATAGCTTGCTCAGCCCAAGTCTCGTTACGGGTGAACCATTGTCCGAAAGGTCCGAGGGCGAGGCCCGGCTTCTTATCGAGCAGAGGCTGATGGACCGAGGTGTGGATAACGAAACGGTTCAACCCCATCGCCATTTCCTTGTCAGCAGTTGGCTTCAGGGTCGCCGGCGACCAGGCCCATGCTCCCGAGGACGCCGTCATCGACTCGGCCGCCACAAGATTCTGACCATAAATATGCGCTACAGAAGCGGACTCGCGAATGTCCGCGTTGTAGCCGGGCAGGTCTTTGTTGACTCCGGGTTTCTGTGTCCACGTGGCGGACATGGGAACGTCGTTGGTGCGCTTGACCTCCATGCCATCGCCAATGAAGGCTCGGCCCTCTTCGTGAGATTCGCCATAGTGGCCCATCCCGCGCTGGTGCAGGATGTCGGTGATCTGGTCATAGTGATATTCCGCCAGCAGATCTCCTAGAGTCTTCCGAAAGTCCCAAAGAAAGCGCTCACTCGCCTGCGAACTCTCGATGACACGTCCAGCCAACACTGGCAGCCAGGGACGCGGATCGTAACCGCGACGCTTGGTGAACTCAGCGACCATGTCGTCGGTCCAATTCGCCGTGCCGGCCTCCCAGCTGTCGCTGATCACGTATTGCAACCCGCGCTTGCCCATGAGCGGGCCAACCGCGCTCTTGTAGCTGTCGAGGTAGGTATTCATGTATTGCTTGACGTCCTCACGGCTAAGCTTGTCCACCTCAAGGCCCGTACCTTCAGGGGATGCGGGATGGTTCGTGACACCGGTCAGGGAGTAGCCAAAGCGCAACACGACCCACTGGCCGGGCGGCGGCGTCCAATCGAGTGTGCCGTCGGGGCGCATTCTAGAAGTCAGATCAACCATGTCCTCTTTACGAATTGCGTCGGCTGCTGCGACCGGCGGCGTTGGGAAGGGGTCGAAACTTAGAAGGTTGGCGAAGCCGGCCTTTTCCTCAAAGCGGCTGACCCGGGCGCCGGGATGGAGCACCAGTTCCGATATCTCGAAGTTGGGATCAGGCTTCATTCCACTGAAATCGCCAAAAGGATTCTCCACATCAAAGGTCAAATCACTGAAGCCCGAAGGCGGCTTGTCGGTGAAGGCCACACGAAAGAACCGAGCGGTTGTGGCGGGGAAAGCGATGGTGTGCTCCTGTCCTCCGTCGCTGGGAATATCGACCAGCTTGCGAAAGGCCTGGCCGTCGTCGCTGGCCTCAACATCCGCGATGGACGGAGCCGCTCCGAACATATTGGCTGCGGCGGCGCCCGGATCGTTCAGGACCAGGGTCACAGCGTTCATGGTTTGCGGCGCAGAGAATTCGTACTGAACCCATGCCTGCTGGCCCGTGGGCGCCTTGGGCAGTTGGGTCGTCTTCACCAGATCGGCGTCGGTCAGCAAGGTCAAGTCAAGAGTACCGCTGCTGGAAGTAATTTTTGGCTGAAGTGAGGATACCGGCACGTCACTCGCGGCCGCGCGATACGCGATTACAGCGGTGTCAGCGTAGAAAGTCGGAGGAGCGGTTGGCGGTTGACCACCGATCATGGCCAGGAAGTCGAAGATGGGAATGTTTTGAAATGGACCGCTAACCGTTGGCGGATGCGGCAAGGCACCAGAGAAAGGCTTGCCACCTTCAAGCCTGGTTTCGCTCCACACGACCTTCTTCATCCCTTGGCTTGGCTTCACCCACGGGCCACCTGATTCGCTCCAGCCGGGAGAACCGGCGATGGCCTCTTCCAGCCCGAGCTGATCAGCGAGTTTGGTGGTGAACAGGAATGCGTCTTTCCACTCGGGTGTCATGTAGACGAGACGCTGTTGCACAAGCTTGGGAGTGCCCAGCGACGCGTCGAAATTCTGGAAGCCACCGATGCCCACACGGTTCATCCATTCCAAATCGAGCTTGATGCCTTCTTTGGTGATATTTCCGTTCATCCAGTGCCACCACACCCGCGGCTTGGCGGAATTCGGAGGGGTCTTGAAGCTGTTCTCCAGTGAGGTGCTCGAGCTCTGACCAAAGAGGAAAGCTGCCAAGCAGAGGTAGGACGCTAGAAGGCTAAGCATGCGAATGACTACAGCACTAGTTTGACGCACGGTATTTCCTCCATAACAAAAAAATGGCCGGGGCTCTCGCACTGGCGCATGCAACGGTCTATTACAACGAATTGCTTTTGGCGATTTTTCCCAGCATCGTGGCACTGGGCTTTAAGGTGCGCTTTTGGGTCTCGCGATCGACCGCGACCAACCCGAACTTTGGAACATAGCCGAAGATCCACTCGAAGTTGTCGAGCAACGACCAGTGAATGTAGCCGCGGACATCAATCCCGTCATCGAGGCACCGCTTTAAGCCCGCGAGGGCGCGCTGAATGTACTCAATACGGCGCGCGTCATTCTCGGTGCCGATGCCGTTTTCGGTAACAATGACCGGCACTCCTGTTTCCTTGCTGGCATAGCGAACGGTATGCTCCAGCGCTTCCGGGTAGAATTCATAGCCCATCTGCGTGAGTTCAGCGTTTTCTGGAGGGGGAAGACTCTTTGCGGCGACTCGCGCCCGGGTGTAGGTCTGCACACCGATGAAATCATCCTGTTTCGCCAGCTTCAGCCACGGCCCGTAAACGTCCGCCTGCTTTTCCGCGAAACGGCTGTCGGGTCCAGCAGGCTGGTCGTCTTCCATGGCGAGGGTCAGGCCTACCGGGAGACTGCTTCTCGCCGACTTTATTGCGGACTTGCCCTTGGTATGCGCAGCCAGCATGTTCTCGCGTGAGTTCTGCGCGTCGCCGGTCAAGAAGCTATTAAAGAGGGGAGCGTTGAGTTGCCGGCGCACTTCCGCGTTCTGCGTTGCCAGGCTAGTGGCGATATCAGGGCCGGTCGG
>Ga0066710_100001469_pt1 | contig 17667 bp, 14 predicted proteins | sample GraSoiAngelo_159_FD_79666 | JGI IMG/M metagenome (GOLD analysis project Ga0066710, IMG submission 79666) | Grasslands soil microbial communities from the Angelo Coastal Reserve, California, USA - 14_1009_16_40cm | ecosystem: Environmental > Terrestrial > Soil > Grasslands | place: USA... | reverse complement strand
CGAGACCGCGCGGCGCTCGCCGATCTGCCCTTCGACGAGGAGGCCTACCGGGAGGCGATGGGCGTTTTGGCCCTCGTTGGCGAACCGGACTTCTCCGTGCTCGAGCGACGTGGCGCGCGTCCAACCCTGGACGTCAACGGCCTGTGGGGCGGTTTCCACGGCGATGGGAGCAAGACCATCATCCCAGCGCATGCCCACGCCAAGGTCAGCTGTCGACTGGTCGTGGACCAGGATCCCGGAGCGATATTCGATCTGCTGAGCGCCCACGTCGCACGGATCTCCCCGCCTGGCGTGCGGGTCGAGGTCCAGAGACTAGGCGACGGAAGGCCCAGCCTGACCCCCATCGATCATCCCGCCACGCAGGCGGCTGCCCGAGCCCTGGAGGCGACCTTCGGCCGTCCGCCCCTGTACATCCGGGAGGGGGGATCGATCCCGATCTGCGCGAGCTTCGAGGAGACCCTCGGGCTGCCGGTCGTGCTCCTCGGTTTCACCCAGCCCGACTGTCACGCCCATGCGCCGAACGAGTGGATGGACCTGCGCAACTACGAGACCGGTATCCGAACGATCGCCCGCTACTGGGACGAGCTCGCCACCTCGCTCGGCTGAATTGAGCCGGTTTGCGGTACCCCGACGGGGTACCTTCGGCCGAGGTGAGAGGGGCCGGTTCGGGGGGTGACCGGAGAATTCCCGGTGCTACCATGCCCTCGCGATCAGCTCTGGTGCCAACCGACACCAACCGAGGAGCACGCTCAGTCCAGCACATCCGGAACCGGGCCGGGGAGGAACAGCGCGCGTGAGCACAGAGGCCATCGACCCAGTCATGGAAGCCGCGCAGAAGACGTCATGGCGGCTTGACACCGCGAACGGCAGCATGGCACCGCGCTCAGCCCTTGACGTTCTCGTCGACCTGAATGACAAGGTGTCGACGGGCCGGGTGGGCGAGTACCAACCCGTTCCGCTCGGCTTCACTCCCATGGACAAGACCATCGGCACCGGGCTGCGGGCCGGCGAGCTGCTGTTGATCGGCGGGGCTCAAGGCACCGGCAAGACGACGATGGCGCTGCAGATGGCCCGCAACGTCGCCTCCGGCGGACAGGCGAACGTGCTGTACCTCTGCTTCGAGCACGACGAGCAATACCTGCTCAATCGCCTCATCGCGATGGAATCCGCGCTCGCGCACCTGCCCCACAAGACCGGCGCCATCAAGATCCAGGACGTCCGCAAGGAGATCCTCGGGTCGTGGGTCGCCGATGGCGGCGGGATGGCCCAGCTGGCGAACAACCCGCGCCTGCGCCCCTCGCTCGACCGGATCGCGCGCTACGGCCAGAACCTGTTCCTGCTGCGCGGCTCGCAGACCGCGAGCACGGTTGACAACATCCGCGAGCTGGTCAGACAGCATCGCATCCTGTCGGGCGACCGACGTCTGCTGGTCGTGGTCGACTACCTCCAGAAGGTACCGGTCATTCCGGAGTCGCCCACCGAGGCCGAGAAGGTCACGTACGTGGTCAACGGCCTCAAGGACGTCGCCCTGTCCGAGGACGTGCCGATGATCGCCATCGTCGCGGCCGACAAGGAGGGCCTCAAGGCGTCGCGCCTGCGCAACCATCATCTGCGCGGCTCATCGGCGATCAACTATGAGGCCGACATCATCCTGATCCTCAACGAGAAATACCACATCGTCGCCAAGGTCAACATCGAGTTCAACCCATACCAGGCGCAACGCTTCCGCGACTGGGTGATCATCTCGGTCGAGAAGAACCGCGGCGGTCAGGACAACGTCGACCTCGAGTTCGAAAAGCACTTCGAGTTCTCGTGCTTCGATCCCAACGGGCGGACGGTGCAGGAGAAGCTGATCGAGGAACGCCTCTACAACGACTGACTCTCCGACGGCCAAGGCGACGCCCTGCTCGCCATTGGCCGGAGGATTCGCTGCGGCGTCGCCGATCTCCGCCTTCCGGGAGCCTCGCCTGAGCCCGCGGGCGAGCCGCGGTATCGTTCGTGAATGCCAGGCTCCAGGGCCGGATTCCCCGACGTGGTCGAGGTCGTCGTCGAGATCCCGCGCGGCAGTCGGAACAAGTACGAGTGGGATGAGAAGGCCGCCGTCTTTCGCCTCGACCGCGTGCTCTCGTCGGCGGTCTACTACAACTTCGACTACGGCTACATCGCCGAGACCCGCTCGGGGGACGGCGATCACACCGACGCCTTGCTGCTGATTGATGAGCCCACCTTCACCGGCTGCCACGTCTGGGCTCGCCCGATCGGCGGGCTCGAGATGCGCGACGACAAGGGCGAGGACTTCAAGGTGCTATGCGTGGCCGTCGGTGACCCCCACGAGGCGCATGTAGAGAGCCTCGACGATGTCCAGCCGCATCGGCTGGTCGAGATCGAGCACTTCTTCCAGACGTACAAGCTCCTCGAAGCCAAGGAGACCGAGGTCCACGGTTGGCGGGACCGGGATCGTGCGCGCGAAGTTCTTCGCGCCGACCGCCGGCGGTTCGAGCAGGAGCTCGACGAGGGAAGGCGAAAACGCTCTGACCGCGATGGTCCATCGAAGGTCGGCAAGGGGGCAGCCCGCTGACCGGCGCACCCCAGGCCTCCGCCGGTATGAGACGAATTTTCGTTGCAGTCCCGCTGGCCGAGGACGTTCGCAGCCAGGTGGCCGGGCTGGTCGAGCGCGTGCGATTGCGTCCCGAGGCCAGGGGACCCGGCGGCGGGCCGGAACGGCGCGATCCTCTCGACGTGCGCTGGGTTCGTATGGATGGACTGCACCTGACGCTGCGGTTTCTGGGGCCAGTGCTCCAGGATCGCATCCCGGCGGTCGAGGCGGCCATCCATGAAGCGGCCGGCAGCGGGGACCCTTTCGAGATCCGCATCGACGGGGCTGGCGGCTTTCCGTCGGCCGCCCGCCCGCGAGCCCTGTGGCTCGGTGTGACCGATGGGGCCGAGGCGCTGCAACGGCTAGCCCGCCGGCTTGACGACGCGCTCGCCGGGGGCGGCTGGCCCATCGAGGAGCGACCCTTCCGCGCCCATCTGACGCTCGCCCGCGCGGATGGGGTCAAATCGGGCCCGGACGCCGCCCGCCGCCTCATGGCTGCTGCGGACGGCTTTTCCGCGACGTGGCAGGCCGACCGGCTGGTCCTCTTCGAGAGCCACACGGGTGCCGGACCGGCCCGCTACGAACCACTGGCCGAGGCGTCGCTCGGCCGGGACCAGTGACCCCGATGATGGCCGCGGGGCAGCCTCCGTTGTACCATCTGGCGAAGCCCGAATGGCCCCGAAGGTGAGGAAGGAAGTCCGGATCGACGATGTCGACCGCCCTGCGAGCGCGCCTCGTCATCGCCCTCGGAATGCTCAACCTGATCCTCGTGAGCGTCGCTCTGACCGTGGGCGGCCTCGTCCCTTCTTCCGGCGGGGTCGCCCGCGCGACTGAGAGCCCTCGGACCTCAACGGGACCGATAACCGGCGCAGCGTCGGCAGCCCCGTCGGCCAGTTCCCCTTCCGGCCAGGCGAGCCCTACGGCGTCCGAACTTCCCGCCCCGTCCGTGGCCCCGGCTTCGCCCGAGCCCGCCGCGAGTGGGGAACCGAGTGCCAGCCCGGCACCGGCCGCGAGCGTCTCCCCAGAACCCTCGCCGACGACTGCAGTTGGACCTTCGGCATCCGAACAGCCCTCCTCGGCACCGGGTTCCAACCCACCGATATCGGCCCCGTCGACGCCCGGCCCGCGCCCGACGAGTACGCCGGCTCCCACGCGGGCGCCACGGCCGACGGCCACGCCACGGCCGACGGCCACGCCACGGCCGACGGCCACGCCGCAACCGACGCGGACCCCTTCGCCGACCTCGGTTCCCACCGGGCCAAACCCCGGGCCGCCCGCCAAGGGGCCGGCAGTCAGGCCGCCCTGTCCAGGAAGTGTCGACGGGCCCCCCGGACATCTGAAGGTCCCGGGGGATGGTGGCCGGCCCTGCGGCCACGGGCAAGGGCATGGAGCCGGGCATCACGGCACGTCCGGTTGGGTGATCTTCCTGCTCCCACTGGCCGGCAGCTCCGCCCTCTCGATGCGGCTCCCAGGGGTTCGGTCCCGGCGACGATGGAGGCTTCGAAGCCGGAGCTAGCGGAGCCGGAGCCGGAGGCGTGGAGCCAGCACATGCGGGCGACCCGACATGGAACGGCCGCAACGCGCTCCAGGAGGAGAAGGGGAGTTGCGTCGCGGCCGAGCCCTGATATGAGCGAGTCGCCTCGGGGGGACGAGACGACTCGCGATTACGACCACCTGCCCGAGTGGTCGTCGGTCGCCGTCTAGCGGCGAACGCAGGCCAATCATGCGGCGACGTCGTGCCCATCGCATCATCCATCGACCGTAATCGTTGCTGGCCAATCGATGGCTACCGGGGATAGGTCGATCGGAGAAGGCCGGTCTGGTGATCTGGCCGGTGCCGGGCTTCGGTCGTACGATGCGCAGATGCCCCGCCTCGCGTGCTGGTCGTGCGGCCGCCAGATCTACACAGTCTCGCCACTCGAGTCGCTCTTCACGGAGGAACGCCGCTGCCCGCGCTGCGGCGCGTTCCTGAACCTGGAGCGAAGGGAGCTCGAACGGCGGGAGTCGAACCGGCGCCAGAACCCGCCCGCCGATCCGGGGCCGCCAGTCGACGGAGAGCGACGGGTCGGCGAACGGCGCAAGGCGCGCCGCCGAGGCCGGTGACCGCAGGGGCCTGGGCGTTCCCTAGTAGAGCGTCTCTTCGCTGCGCGGTGGCTCGACGAGCCGGTGACGCAGGGCGAAGGCGACCGCTTCGAGCTTGGAGTGGACCCGAAGCTTGCCCATGATGTTCTGGACGTGCGTCCGCAGGGTGTTCGGCGCGATAAACAGCCGGTCGCAAATCTCCGGCGTCGAGAGGCCTTCGGCCAGTGTCTTGAGGACCTCCAGCTCGCGCGGCGTCAGGGGCTCGACCTGGCGGCGTTCGAGGCCTCGGTCCCGCGCTGAGGCGACCCGTTGCGCGATCCCAACGATCACGGAGCGGGGGAGCAGGGTCTCGCCCGCGTTCGCTGCGCGAACCGCGTTCACGACCTCATCGACCGCGCGATCCTTGGTCAGGTAGCCGTCCGCGCCGGCCTGGATCGACTCGAGCACAGTCTCGTCGTCGTTGAGAGCCGTGAGCATCACCACGCGAGCCGCCGGCCAGCGCGCCTTGATCGCCCGGGTCGCCTCCGCGCCCGTGCCGTCCGGCAGGCGGTAGTCCATCAACACGACGTCCACGCGGTCGCGGGACATGGCCTTTGCCTCCGCGACGCTGCCGGCGACGCCGACGACCCGCAGGTCGGGCTCAAGGCTCATCATCTGTGAGAGGGCGCCCGTCAGCAGTTGATGGTCGTCGACGAGTAGGACCCGGATCGGCTTGGCATCGGCCGGCTGCATGGTGGAGACTCCAGGCCGCGGGGCCAAGGGTGCCGACGATGCTCGCGGCCCCCCGACCGTGCGGAATTCTAGCATCAGGGTTCAGCGCTCCCGCCTTGCCGCCTCGATAATTCCCTCATGCGAGTGGCATTCCTGGGTTTTGGCCTGATCGGCGGCTCCATCGCCAGGGCGCTCGCCGCGGCATCTCGCGGGCCTCTGGCGGATCCGTCGATGGTGGCCTGGAGTCCGCGGGGACACGGCCCACGGCGCGCGGTTTCGGATGGCGTGCTCGAGCAAGCAGCCAACGATCCCGCGGGCGCGCTGGACGGAGCGGACCTGGTGATCCTCGCGGGACCTCCGCTCGCCTGCCTCGACCTGGTGCACCGTCTGTCGAGCGAACTCCGGAGCGTGCTTTCGGCCGCAACGGTCGTAACGGACGTCGCCAGCACGAAGTCGGCGATCATGGGCCGGGCGCATGCCGAGGGGCTCCGGTTCGTCGGGGGACATCCCATGGCGGGCCGAGAGACGAGCGGCTACGAAGCCGCCGATGCGGCGCTCTTCCGCGATCGGTCCTGGGTCGTCGTCCCCGGCTCGCCGGATTCCGACGACGAGGCAGCGCACCTGGTGGAAAGCCTCGCGATCGCCTGCGAAGCGAGGCCCGTTCGCCTGGGCGCGGCCGAGCACGACGCGGCGGTGGCGGCCATCAGTCACCTACCCCTTGTCCTGGCGGCCGCCCTCGTGGAGGCTGTCAGTGGGCCGGCGGACGGCCCGGAACGAGCCGATTGGCCGCTCGCTCGCTCGCTCGCGGCCTCTGGCTGGCGCGACATGACCCGCCTGGCGGAGGGGGACCCGGAGATGGCGGCAGGCATCCTCGCGACCAACGGCGGCCCCATCGTCGAGCGCCTTCGGGCGGTCCGAGCAGTCATCGACAGCTGGCTGGCGGCGACGGACAGCTTGGCCGACCCCGACCCGGAGGCCCTGCAGCGGCGCTTCGCGGCCGCCCGCAAGCGCTTGCTGTCGTGAGCGAAGAGCAGGTACTCGTCCTGGCGCGGTCCGCCCTGCTCGACGGCGTCGGCTGGCGCGGCATGCGCGTGGACGGAATCGACCCCGTGCTCGACGTCATCGCCTCCGAAGCCCGTTTCGAGCCGCGGGGCCAGATGGAGCACGATCCGTCATGGAAGCAGATCATCCCGTACCTCGTCCTGCGCGACGGGCGCGATTACTACCTGATGCGGCGCACCCGCGCGGGAGCGGACCGCAGGCTTCACGACCGCTATTCGATCGGCGTCGGCGGCCACATCAATCCCGGCGACGGCGGCCTCCTGGGAGGGCTGCGCAGGGAGTGGCAGGAGGAGCTCGAGGCGGATTTCGAGCCCGAATTCCGGCTCGTCGGCCTGCTCAACGACGACGCGACGGACGTCGGTTCGGTCCACCTCGGCGTGGTCTATGAGGCCGACGCGGCGGGGCGCCCGGTGGCCATCCGCGAGACGCACAAGCTTTCGGGCGCGTTCGCGTCCTCCGAGGAGGTCGAGAAAGTCCGCAAGCTCATGGAGAGTTGGAGCGAGCTTGCCTTCGATGCTCTCCAGCGCGTCGCAGGCGAACCGCTAGGATGAGTGGCGAAAGGCTTCTGTGACTCGTCTCGCCGCTCAACTCGCCGTCCGGCTCGCGCTCTCGCTCGGAGCGCTGGGCCTGCTCGGCGGAGCGCTGGCCCCGATCGCCCGGGCCGACTCGCCGCGCGTGGTGGTCCTGCCGACGACGGGCGAGGTCGACCCGTTCATGGCCACATACATCCAGGACGGCGTCGCGCGCGCCCAGGGCGACGGGACGGCGTTGCTCGTTATCGAGCTCAGCACCCCTGGCGGTCGCCTGGATTCGACTGAGGAGATCACCAAGGCTCTTCTGAATGCGACGGTTCCGACGGCGGTCTGGGTGGCTCCTTCAGGCGGTCGAGCGGCGAGCGCAGGGACGTTCATCACGCTTGCCGGCGCCCTCGCCGTGATGGCTCCCGGCACGAACATCGGAGCGGCCTCCCCGGTCGACAGCAACGGTCAGGACATCCCCGGGACGCTGGGCCAGAAAGTCAAGAACGACGCGATCGCCAACATCTCGGCTATCGCCAAGGCGCGCGGCCGGAACGTCGACTGGGCGGTTTCGACCGTCGCGGACGCAAAGTCGTACACGGCCGAGGAGGCGCTTGCGGCGCACGCCATCGACGGCATGGCAGGGACGACCGACGAACTGGTCGCATTTGCCAACGGTCGCGCGGTCTCCCTCCCCGGCGGACGACAGGTCACCCTCGCACTCAGCGGGGCGACCGTCGAGCAGCAGCCTATGGGCGCGATCCAGAGCCTGTTCCGGCTTCTGGGTGATCCGAACATCGCGTTCATCCTGTTCACGCTCGGCTTCTACGGCCTGCTGTTCGAGATCTATCACCCGAACTACATCACAGGCTTTACAGGGGCGCTCTCGATCATCCTCGCGTTCATCGGTTTCGGAAGTCTTCCGCTCAACGTCGCGGGCCTGTTACTGATCGGCCTGGGCGTGGTCCTGCTGATCCTCGAGCACTCGGTTGCGAGCCACGGCCTCCTGGCCGTGGGCGGTGCCGTCTGTTTCGTGTTGGGCGCATCCGCTCTCTACACGACGCCTGCTCCAGGGCTGCCGCCGGTCAGCGTGTCGCCTTATGTCACCCTCGCGATGGTCGCATGGAGCCTGTTCTTTGCGTTCGTCGTCCTGCGGGCCGCCCTGCAGATGCGGCGCAGGCCGCCGCTGCCCTTCGGGTTCGGTGGAGGCGCAGGCGGACTCCTGCCGGCGGGCTCGATCGGAAAAGTCCAGAGCGACCTCGAGCCGACCGGCTCGATCCACATCCTTGGTGAAGAGTGGTCGGCGCGCTCCGCGACGGGCGCCGCGATCGAGCGGGGCCGGATGGTAAAGGTTGTCGGCCAGGAAGGTCTGATCCTGACCGTCGAGCCGATCATCCCCCAGGCGAGTGAAGCGCCGACGGGTCATGCTTGAGTCGATGAATGCACCTTGGGCCGTGTTGGCGGCGCAAGGCCAAAGAGAGGGGTAACCATGGACATCCAGGACCTGGGCGGACCTATCGCGGTCGCGATCGTCGTACTGGTGCTGGTGATCGTCATCTACCTGTCGGTCAGGGTGGTCAACGAGTACGCGCGGCTGGTCGTGTTCCGCTTCGGGCGCACCAGCGAGAGCCTGGTCAAGGGCCCCGGCATCGTCTTTCTGATTCCGATCGTGGACCGGCCGGTAGGCGTGGACCTGCGAGAGCAGTTCGTGGAGGTGCCCAGCCAGACCACGATCACCCGTGACAACGCGCCGATCAACATCGACTTCCTGATCTACTGGCGGATCGCTGACCCGCTGGCCAGTGTCGTGAAGGTCAACAACTTCTCCGGGGCGTTGCAGGGCGTGGCAACGACGACGCTGCGAGCCGTGATCGGGGACATCCTCCTTGACGAGGTCCTGTCCAAGCGCGAGCAGATCAACGAGGTCCTGCGGGCCAAGCTGGACGAGGTCACCGAGCGCTGGGGCGGCAAGGTGACGACCGTCGAAATTCGGGAGATCACGCCTCCGCGCGATGTCCAGGAGGCGATGAACCGGCAACTCTCGGCCGAGCGGACGCGGCGCGCCGTGATCACGGAGTCCGAGGGCACCCGGCAGGCGGCCATCAACGTGGCCGAGGGCCAGAAGCAGTCGGAGATCCTCAAGGCGGAGGGCGACCGGCAGGCGGCTATCCTTCGAGCGGAGGGCTTCAGCCAGGCGCTGCAGCGCATCTTCCAGGCCGCTTCGGGCGTGGACCAGAAGACGATGGCACTGCAATACCTGGACGCCTTGAAGGCCCTGGGTGCCGGTTCCGCGACAAAGTTCGTCATCCCGATGGAATTCACCCGCCTGATGGAGCCCTTCCGTGGCTACATCGAGCAAGGGCTCGGCAGCGACGTGGGCGGCAGCCAGCCGGCACGCTGAGCTCCGCGCGCGGCCTCCCGGGTGCCGCCGGCGGTTGAGCCCGACCGTGTGCCTATAATCCGCAGCCGGGTTCTGCCGGCTTACTGCTTTCTGGGGGTACCGACCTGAGCTGATGGCCGCCAAGATCCTCGTCGTCGACGACGACCAGAACGTCCAGCGGCAGCTGATCTACACCCTCAAGCAGGAAGGCTACGAGGTCGTGCAGGCGTCCGACGGCGCCGAGGGTTTCCGCCTTTGGGGCGCCGAGGAGCCCGCGCTGATCCTGCTCGACGTCACCCTGCCCAAATTGGACGGCTACCAGGTCGCGACCAAGATCCGGGCCGAGGAAGGCGCCAACGGTCACGTCCCGATCATCATGCTGACGGCCGAACGCGAGGTCGAACAGAAGGTTCGAGGACTGCGCGCCGGCGCGGACGACTACCTGATCAAGCCGTTCCACCCGGCTGAGCTGCTGGCCCGGATGAAGAGCCTCATGGCCCGCTTCACGCCGCGCGACGTCCTGGTCGGTCGGCCACCGCTCGGTCGCATCTTCGCCTTCTACGGCGCCAAGGGGGGCGTGGGCACGACCACCATCGCCATCAACGCGGCCATCGCGCTCAATCGCGAGCTCGGCCGCAAGGTGTGCCTCATCGACGGCAACCTCCAGTTCGGCGACCACCGGGTCTTCCTGGATCTCGGTCTCGATCGCAAGTCGATCGTGGACGTGGTGACCGCGCCGACGATCGACATCGACCTGATCAAGAACGTGGTGGTCAAGCACGACTCGGGGGTTGACCTGCTCCTGGCGCCGCCGTCGCCGGAGACCGCCGAGCTCGTGACCCAGGAGCACCTGCCGAACATCCTCGACCAGCTGCGCTCCTTGTACGACTACATCCTGATCGACATCGACAAGAAGCTCGACGAACTCAACCTGCGCATCCTCGACGCCGCGGACACGATCTTCGTGGTCATGACCGCGGACCTGTCGTGCCTCAAGAATGTGCGCCTCGTGCTCGAGACCATCAGCCACCTCGGCTATGAGCAGGCCAAGGTCCACCTCGTGCTGAACCGCTCCAACGCGTTCACGGGCATCAACGTCAAGAATGCCGAGAGCGCCCTCAAGCGAACGATCGACCACCAGATCGTGAACGAGTATCGGGGTGCCATCAGCGCCCTCAACAGCGGCGCTCCATTCATGTTCACCAAGGCCGACTCGCTCCTCGGCAGATCCATGCTCGACTTCGCGAGGGCCATCGACAAGATGACGCCCGAGGCCCATCGCCAGCTCGCGTCGACCGCCCAGCGGTAGGCGACGGCGGCCCGGCGCCTACCTCGATGTTCCGCGCGAGCTCTCGTGCAGAGCCCGGTAAGTCGGCGGTGACCACTCGCCGATAGGCTCCCTGGGTGCTGGCGACCGTGCTCTCGGCGACGCTCCACGGCCTCGAGGGCCGAGTCATCCGCGTCGAGGTGGATGTCGCGCCCGGCTTGCCCGGCTTCTCGATCGTCGGGCTGCCGGACGCCGCGCTGCAGGAATCGAAGGAGCGTGTACGCGGCGCGATCCGGAACGCCGGATTCATCTATCCGCCGCGGCGAATCACGGCCAACCTCGCACCTGCCGATCTACGCAAGGCCGGCGCCTCGCTCGACCTTGCGATCGCCCTCGGCATCCTGCTGGGTTCGGAACAGGTACGAGCGACGGGGCGCTGGGCGCTCCTCGGCGAGTTGTCGCTGGGCGGCGAGGTTCGCCGGGTACCGGGGCTGCTTCCGATGCTGGCCGCCCTGGCGCGGCGCGGCGCTCGACGAGCCATCGTTCCCGCCGACGGGCTGGCGGAGGCCCGACTCGTGAGCGACCTCGAGAGCTTGCCCGCGAGCACGCTCGCCGCCGCGGTGGACCTCGTCCGTGGCCCGCGCTCCCGACGACCACGTGCCCAGGCGCCACAGCGCGTCGAGCTCGCGGCGGAGACGGCCGGCCAGACCGCCCCGGCCGAACCGGCGGCCTGGTCAGGGGACCTGCCGGACCTGTCCGACGTGCGCGGCCAGGTCGAGGCACGGCGGGCGCTCGAAATAGCCCTAGCCGGCGGCCACGGGCTGCTGCTGGTGGGGCCGCCGGGAGCTGGCAAGACACTGCTGGCTCGAACGATCCCTGGCTTGCTGCCGCCACTCGGCGATCGCGAGTCGCTCTCCGCCACGGTGGTCGACTCGGTCGCGGGCGAGCACCCGATCACCGGTCTGGTTCGCCGGCCGCCCTTTCGAGCCCCGCACCACACGATCTCCTATGCCGGCATGGTCGGCGGCGGCCCGCGCCTGTCACCGGGGGAGGTGACGATGGCCGACTATGGGGTCCTGTTTCTCGACGAGCTGCCCGAGTTCGATCGGGATGTGCTCGAGGCCCTGCGCGAGCCTCTCGAGGACGGGCATGTTGCCATCGCGAGGGTCGGACGGGCGGCCATCTTCCCCGCGCGCTTCCAACTGGTTGCCGCGATGAATCCGTGCCCGTGCGGGTACGCGGGTACGGATTCGTCGCGTTGTCATTGCCGCGACTCGCTGGTCGAGCGGTACGCGGAACGGGTCTCCGGACCGCTGCGCGATCGGATCGACCTGTGGGTCACGATGCCGCGAGTAGCGCCGGCGGCTCTCGTCTCGCGCGCGGAACCCGAATCATCGGCGACCGTCGCCGCGAGGATCGCGAGCTGTCGCGAGCGGCAGGTGCAACGCCGCGGGCGGCTGAACTCCCGGCTCTCCGGTCGTGCTCTTCGTGGGGCAGCTCGGCTGGGCAAGATGGAGGAACGACGCCTGGTCGCGCTGTCAGAGCTCGAGGGGCTGTCTGCCCGTGGTACGGAACGGTTGCTCAGAGTTGCCCGCACCATCGCCGACCTCGCAGAGGCGGAGAGCGTCGACGGGGCCTGCCTCGAGGAAGCCGCGCGGTACCGCTCGCCGGCGAGTGTGGCCGCTCAGCGGCTCGCGGGCTGAGGGGTGCTCGGCGTGGGTCGCGACGGCCTCATGGCGCGGGAAGTGGGACCGGACGGTGGAGCGTCCGTACCGGTGTCCGGGCAGGCCCTGAGGACGGAGAGTCGCACGCTTCTCGAGGAGCGTGATGCGTGGACGGTGCTCGCATCTATCCACGGACTGGGTCCCGTGACGTTCGGCAGTCTCCTCCGCAGGTTCGGCAGTGGGCGAGGGATTCTTTCGGTGGCCCGACGCCGTGGCGGGCGAGCCGCGCTGACCGCCAGGGCTGGTCCGAAGGGTGAACAGGAAGTCACCAGGATTTCGGCTGATCTCGCCGCTCGGATCGTCGAGCATGCCGCACGCGGGGACGATGTCCTCGAAGCCGTCAGTCGCGAGGGCCTCATCGTCGTGACCCTGGAGGACGCGGCTTTCCCGGCTCGGCTCCTGGCAATCGAGATGCCGCCCCACGTGCTGTTCGTCAAGGGAGACCCGGCGGTGCTCTCGTCTCCCTCGGCCGTCGCGGTGGTCGGCACCCGCCGTCCGTCCGACTACGGCCGCCGGGTGGCCGCGCGCATTGCCGGATCCCTGGCGCGACAAGGAACGACGGTCGTCTCGGGTTTGGCGGTCGGGATCGACGGGGCGGCACACGCCGCCTGCGTCGCCGAGCATCGGCCGACGCTGGCGGTGCTCGGGGGCGGTCACCGCCACCTCTTCCCGCTGGCCCATCGGCGCCTCGCCGATGCCATCGTCGACAGCGGCGGTGCGGTCGTCAGCGAGCTGCCGCCGGACGCGTCACCCACTCGCGGCACGTTTCCGCGGCGGAACCGGCTGATCAGCGGACTCGCCGACGCGACGGTCGTTGTCGAGGCGGCCGCCCAGAGCGGCGCGTTGATCACGGCCTCGTGGGCGCTGGAACAGGGCCGCCCCTGCTTCCTGGTCCCTGGCGCGATCGACAGTCCGACCGTGGCCGGCAGCCTCGCCTTCCTGCGCGCGTACCCCGAGGCGGCCCGAATCGTCGCTGGAGTCCCAGAGCTGCTCGAGGACCTCGGGCTTGCCCCGGCCCACGCAGATGCCGGCGAACCGGTCCGCGCCACTCCCGCCGAGCGCGCCTCGAAGGCTCCGACGGCTTCCCGGGAATCCGTGCTCTCGCACCTCGGCGGGAGCGAGCGTGCGGTAGCGGAAGCCCTCGTCGCCGGCCGTTCGACGGCCGATGAGCTGGTCGCTACGACGGAGCTTCCGATCGCCAGCGTGCTGGGCGTCCTGACCCTCCTGGAAATGCGAGGACTCGCCGTCGCCGCGTACGGCCGTTACCGACCCGCCGGTCTGCTGGCTTCGAGCTGATTCCGGGAACGCCCGGCCGGCTGTCGACCGTACCGACCGAGCTCGATTGGTTTGCCGGGCCCGATTGCCCGGTGTTATCCTGCCGCCGACCGCCGGAGCGAGCGCTCCGACCGGCGCCCCGGCCCCAGCCAGGCATCGACAGATCGGCCGACCTCGCGTCCCCAGCCACGAGCCAGGAGACTGTCTATTGCGAAAGATTGCCGTCGCGCTGCTGGCCGTGCCGGTGATCGTTCTCATCTACCTGCCGGTCGTGCTTCGACGGTCCGTCGCAGGGCGGCTCGGTCTGCTGCTCGGCGTTGGGGCGATCATCTGGATCGCCGCTTTCAGCTCCTTCAGCCTCAGCCCAACCAGCGCGACGCCTCCTTCGATCGCGGGGTCCGTGCCGGTCGCGCAGTTCACTTCGGACATCCGCTATCGCCAGGACCTGCACGATCCGGTGGCGGTCACATTCGGGGCCGCAATGGACCGCTCAAGCGTTGCCGCCGCACTTAGCGTGTCGCCAGTCACTGCTGTGTCCGTGTCGTGGAGCGCGGACTCGACGAGAGTCACAGTCACGCCAATGGCCGCCTGGCTGACGGGTACCTATTACACGATCTCGGTCGGGGTGGGTGCCCGTACGGCAAAGGGACAATCCCTCCTCGAGCCTGCTCGGACAGCGTTCCTGACCCGGCCCGCGACGAGCGCCAGGCTGGCCGCGGACGTCACCGCCGGTAGCCGGGTCAGTCCAGCATCGGCGCTGAGCGTGGCCTTCGAACGGCCGGTGGACGTCGCATCGGCCGAAGCGGCCTTCCGGATTGAGCCGGCCGTCGCGGGCACCTTCGGGGAAGCGGCCGGCGTCACCGCCGACCGAGTCACGTTTGTTCCGTCGCCGGCCCTGGCGCCCGATACGGCTTACACGGTCAGCCTCACCAGCGAAGTGCTCGACACGGACGGCGCGCCCGTGGCCATCCCGCTGCCCCTGCGCATCCGCACCGCTGTGGCGCCATCGGTCGTTCGCTTCCGGCCGATGAACGGCGCGACGGCCATCCCGGTTGACGCGGCCGTCTCCGTGCGCTTCACGAAACCGATGGAGCGGACTTCGACGGCGGCGGCCTTCACCGTCACCGCTGGGGGCGCCCCAGTCACCGGGAAGGTGACGTGGGCGGAAAGCGACACGGTCCTCGTGCTGGATCCGGCCAAGAGTCTCGGCAGTGCGACCGCGGTGCAAGTATCGGTGGGCAACACCGCCAAAGGGCGCGACGGTGCGCCGATCGCGGCCGCGGGAGGCGCCATATTCCAGACCGTCGGCAAGCCAGCACCGGCGGCGGCGAGACCGGTGGCCGCGCGAGCCGTCCCGATCAGTCGACCATCGGGTAGCACCGCCGGCCGTGCGACGTGGTACGCCGTGGAGACGTACTACCTGCGCCTGATGCACTGCACCCGCACGGACGGCTGGGTCACGTCGACTGGCGCATGCAGCAGCCCCGGCGGCCTCTCCACGCCGCCGATTGTTCTCGATTCCGGGATCTCGAGCCGCGTCTCCCGCCCCTACGCGAAGCTCCTCGCAACCCGCGGGATCTGCAGCCACTACGCCGACGGCAACCCGACCACCCGCCTCAATCGGGCTGGCTACGGCGGCTGGGCAGCCGAGAACATCGGTTGCCGGTCGGCGAGCAACGCCTACTCCTCGGTCCTTGGGACGCACCTCTTCTATCAAACCGAGAAACCCTGCGGTGGCTACTGCCACTACGCGAACCTCATGAATCCCGCCTACCGGCGCTGTGGCATTGGCGTGTGGGTTTACGGCGGGCGAATTCGGCTGGTGGTCGACTTCTACCATCCCTGACGCGCACCTTCGGGGCGGGAAGGACCCGGGACTTCTGCCGACGTCGCGGTGGCGCCTCCGGCTGCCTGACGAGAGCGCGGCCGGCCGCCTACGATCGCAGTCGATGATCCAGAACGCCGTCATTCATCTTGCCAACGAACAGCCGCTGGTGGCGGATCTGTTCGAGATGCCCGCGACCACCGATGTCGCGCTGGCCTGCACGAACCTCAGGACGCTCAGCGGCAAGCGGCCCCTGTTCGCCGACCACACCGATTCCTTCTTCCTCTTCCCGCTGATCCATATCCGCTTCATCGAGGTGCCGCCGGCGGCCGCCGGCCTCGAATCGAACGGCCGCGGGGACGCCGGGGAAGCGCTGGATCTGATCGGCGAGGCTCAGCCCGAGGAAGATCTCACTATCGACGAGGACTTCCTGCGTCGCGTTCGGGAGGCATGACCGACTCACCTCGCGCGGCTTTCCGATCCGCCTCGTACGTGCGAATGAACGGCGCGCAAAGACCCCTTTGCTAGACTCCGGCGCGATGAGCGGCAACCTTGTGATCGTCGAGTCGCCCGCAAAGGCCAAGACGATCGAGCGATATCTGGGCCGGGACTTCACCGTCCTGGCCTCGTACGGCCACGTCCGCGACCTGCCCGAGAACCCCGGCAAGAACCAGCTCGGTGTGGATGTCGAGCACGATTTTCGGCCCGATTACGAGATCGTCGACGATCGGCGCCGACACGTGGGCGCGATACGGAAGGCCGCCGGCAAGGCCGATCTCGTGTACCTCGCCACCGACCTCGACCGCGAGGGCGAGGCCATCGCCTGGCACGTGGCCGAGGCCGCGGACATCCCGCAGGCGAAGACCCGCCGTGTGACGTTCTCGGAGATCACGGAGCCTGCCATTCGCGAGGCATTTGCGCATCCGCGCGCGATCGATCGCCACCTTGTCGATGCACAACAGGCCCGCCGCGTCGTCGACCGCCTCGTGGGCTACACCCTCAGCCCGCTTCTCTGGCGAAAGGTTCGTTCGGGGCTTTCGGCTGGTCGGGTGCAGTCGGTCGCCGTGCGGTTGGTGGTCGAGCGCGAACGCGAGATCCGTGCCTTCGTCGCCCGCGAGTACTGGACCATCGAGGCAATCCTGGCGACGGCAACAGGCAAGACGTTCTCCGCGGAGCTCGTCCGGATCGACGGGCAGAAGCCCGTGATTGGCGACGAGGCGACCGCGACGCGCCACCGTGAAGCCCTCGAGCGGAGCAAGCCTCGAGTTCGATCGGTCGCCGTCAAGCGTTCGACGCGAAGCCCTGCGCCGCCGTTCACGACTTCGACCCTCCAGCAGGAGGCGAGCCGCAAGCTCGGCTTCAGCCCGAAGCGCACCATGTCGGTGGCCCAGCGGCTCTACGAGGGGGTCGAGACCGCGGATGGCCAGATCGGCCTGATCACGTACATGCGCACCGACTCGGTGGCCCTCTCCGGGCAGGCTCTGGGCGAGGCACGCGAGGTCATCCGGGCTCGCTACGGTGACCGCTACACGATGCCCAAGGGCCGCGTCTACCGGACCAAGACCCGCGGCGCGCAGGAAGCGCACGAGGCGATCCGGCCGACCTCGTTTGCCAGAGATCCCGACACGCTGGCGCGCACGCTCGGTCGGGACGAGGCGCGCCTCTACCGGCTCATCTGGCAGCGCGCGTTGGCCAGCCAGATGGCAGCCAAGGAGTTGGAAACGACGTCGGTGGAACTGGCCGACGGGGCCTACGAGCTGCGGGCGTCCGCAACTCGGACCATGTTCGACGGCTTTGCAGCGGTCTACACGGAGGGCACCGACGATACGACCGACGAGCCGGAACGAACCCTGCCGCCGCTGCACGAGGGCGACCCGACGACGGTCGAATCGATCGATGCCCGGCAGCATTTCACGGAGCCGCCACCGCGCTTCACCGAGGCCAGCCTCATCAAGGCCCTCGAAGAGCACGGCATCGGACGTCCGTCCACCTACGCCGCCACGATCTCGACGATCCTCGACCGTGGCTACGTGCGGGTCAAGGAACGGCGGCTGCAGCCGGAGCCTGTCGGCGAGATCGTCACGGATCTCCTCGTTGCGCACTTCGGCGAGTTCGTCGACCTGGCGTTCACGGCTCGGATGGAGGAAGAGCTCGACGAGGTCGCCAGCGGGAAGCGTTCCTGGGTTCCCTTCGTGCGCGCCTTCTACGGACCGTTCCACACCCTCGT
>Ga0066710_100001468_pt1 | contig 17668 bp, 20 predicted proteins | sample GraSoiAngelo_159_FD_79666 | JGI IMG/M metagenome (GOLD analysis project Ga0066710, IMG submission 79666) | Grasslands soil microbial communities from the Angelo Coastal Reserve, California, USA - 14_1009_16_40cm | ecosystem: Environmental > Terrestrial > Soil > Grasslands | place: USA... | reverse complement strand
TCTCCGGCAACAACCTGGTCAAGCGCACGGTATCTTTCACCGCCACCAGCACCAATAAGATCCGAGTGGTTATCAACAGCGCCGCGGGCACGTATTCCTTCCTCACCGAAGTCGAGGCCTGGACGCCGAGCGGGCCACTTGCGCCCGGCACGACGCTCGCCAGCTCGCTCAACCCAACCCGGGTCGGCAGGAACGTGATCTTCACCGCAACGGTAACCGCCTCAAATCCGACGGGGGCCGTCGCCTCCACGAACGGCGGCTCTTCGATTACCGGTTGCGGCGCAGTGCCGTTGACCGGCTCGGGTAACGTCCTGACTGCGCAATGTGCGACGAGCTTCGCAGCCAAGGGCACCTTTTCGATCGTCGCCCGTTACGGCGGCGACTCGAACAACGCATCGACGACGAGCGCCGTGCTCTCCGAAGTCGTCAAGAAGAGATAGCACCGTCGGTCGGCAGCGGCAATTCGGCCAACGTGGCCGCGCCTGTCCAGGCACCTGAGCAGCAGCGCGTAGCACCGCGGTAACCGTCGCAGCTCAGCGACACTTCCACCACTTGTCCATGTCGCGCGACGATCCGTCGGCGCGCCTTACGTTCACGGTAGGTCGCGGGACTACACGCGGTGCATTCGCAGTGTCGACATACGCCGCACTTTTCAGCAGCGCCCGGTGTCGAATGGCGTGTCTACGCGAAAGGAGCGGATCATGAAACGCTTCGTTCTTCTATCGCTCTTGATCAGCCTGCTCGCCGGCTGCGTAGTCGTGCCTGCAGGGTACGGATACTACGGAGACGGCTACGGCTACCGCCAGCGTAGCTACGGCTACTATGGTGGCTACTATGGCTACGGGTACCGCGGCTACGGCTACCGGGACCACGGCCAATGACCAGCGCCTCGGTAGAGCGCGAATTGAATCCGCCGGCGTCGACTGCGACGACGCGGGAGCATGACGTCGCGCTTCCGCGGCTCGCTGTCCTGATCGCCGAAACACGCGAGGATGTCCGCGCGGCGCAGCGTTTGCGGCACCAGGTATTCATCGAGGAACTGGGAGCGCGCATCGGCGCGCGCCGCAGCGACCTGGAGCGCGACCGTTACGATCCTTTCTGCGAGCATCTGATCGTGCGTGATCGGCAGACGTCGCAGGTCGTGGGCACCTACCGCCTGCTCACGCCGGAGCGCGCGAAGCGTCTCGGCACTTTCATCGCCGGCGAGGAGTTCGACCTGCGCGCGCTCGATGCGCTGCGGGGGTCGCTTGCCGAAGTCGGCCGCGCCTGCATCCATCCCGCATATCGAAGCGGCGCCGCGATCATGATGCTGTGGACCGGCATCGCGCGTTATGTGATGGCGCAAGGCATTCGGCACCTGTTCGGGTGCGCAAGCATCGGCTTGGAGGACGGCGGCGCCAACGCGCATGGCGTGTACGACGAGATCGCAGCGCGCCACCTGGCCCCCGAAGCCTATCGCGTGACGCCGCGCAGGCCGCTCGCGCCCCCGACGGCGCCCGGCGAGGAGCGTCCGCACATCCCGCCGCTGCTCAAGGGTTATTTGCGACTGGGCGCGTGGATCTGCGGCGAGCCCGCGTGGGATCCGGACTTCAACACCGCCGACTTGCTGGTGCTGCTGCCGCTGGAGCAGGTGGAGGTGCGCTATGCGCGGCACTTCCTGCGCGGGCCCATCGAGGGTTGAGCGAGCCTTCTCATCCCGCCGGATTCGGGTAGCGCAGCTGAATGGCCGCGATCTCGCCCAGGGTATCGGCATCGAGCTCGAGCTGCGCCGCCGCGATATCTTCCTCGAGCTGCGGCATTGACGTCGCGCCGATGATCGACGCGCCGAGAAACCACCGGCTCTTCACATAGCCCAGCGCCAGCTGCACTGGCGACAGGTCGCGCTTTTTCGCCAGCGCGACATACGCCGCGACCGCCTCGCGTACGATCGGCTTGCGGAAGCGCACGCCAAGATCGTCGAACAGCGTGAACCGCGCATTGGGCGGCTGTGCGCCGCCGAGGTACTTGCCTGACAGCATGCCGGCTGCGAGCGGGCTGTAGGCCAGCAACGACATCTGCTCGCGGAAGAGTGCTTCGGCGAGATCGTTGTCGACGTTGCGCGACACCAGACTGTAACTGTTCTGGATCGTCACCGGACCGGGCACGCCGAGCTCGCGCGCGACCCGCCGGAACTCGCACACGCCCCACGCCGATTCGTTCGACAGTCCGTAGTAACGAATTTTTCCGGCGTCGATCAGCCCGGCCATGCCCTCGACCTGCTCGTAAATCGACGGCCCGGGCTTTTCCTTCGCCGGATCGAATGCCGTCGCACCGAAGTTCGGGACGTTGCGCTGTGGCCAATGGATCTGGAAGAGGTCGATGTGGTCGATCTGCAGGCGCGCCAGACTGGTGTCGGCGGCCTCGGCGATGACCTCGCGCGTGAGATCCGTCCGACCGCCACGGATCCAGTCGCGCCGCCCCGGGCCGGCGACCTTGCTCGCGATGACCAGTCCCTCACGCCCGCGGAGCGCCAGCCAGCGACCGAGGATCGTCTCGGTGCGCCCCTGCGTCTTCGCGTTGGGCGGCACGGGATACATCTCGGCGGTATCGATGAAGTTGATGCCCTGTGCGACCGCGTAGTCGAGTTGCGCGTGTGCGTCGGGTTCGCTGTTCTGCTCGCCCCAGGTCATGGTGCCGAGGCAGACCTCGGAAACGTTGAGCTCGCTGCCGGGCAGCGTACGATATTTCATACGGATCTTTCGCTCCGAAAGAGACACGATAGATTACGGGAATAGCCGCCCGAGCAGCAGGTCGGTCACCGCGGCCCATGTGTAGTTCGTCGCGGCGTGCTTCGCGGCGAGCGCGCCCATGCCCGGCGCGCTGTCCCGGGCGCGAGCGGCATCGCGCATCAGCGCGACAAGATGCTCGAGATCGGGTGCGAGCGCGTCGCCGTCCTGGTTGCCATCGAGCCTGCGTTTCAGCGCCTGACTGCGGATTCGACCCGCGAACGCGGGATCGGTGAACTCGTCGGTGGGCCCTCCGGACGTGCACAGGACCGGAACGCCGCAGGCCGTCGCTTCGAGCACTGGCATGTTGAAGCCTTCCGCCCGGTACGGCGAGACGTAACAATCCGCCGCGCGCATCAGCCCCGCCATCGCGTGCGCGGAGAAGGTTCGCCCCTCGTAGATCAGCCGGCCCACGACGGCATCGCGCGCGCGCGCCGGAAGATCACCCAGAACCTCACGCACCAATTCTCGCGACGGGTAAATGGCGTCGGCGCCCTTGAGCACCAGCCGCGCGTCGGGTTCGGTCTCGACCACGCGCGCGAACGCCGCGAGCAGCAGGTCGAGCCCCTTGTTCCAGGTCATCGCACCCACGGACAGGTAGACGAACGCGTCGCCCATCCCCAGCGCCTGGCGCGTCGTACGACGGCTCGCCTCGTCCGGGCGAAAGACAAGCGGATCGATACCGTGGGGAACGACGTGGACGCGATCGCGCGCGAACCCGAAGCGTTCGAACGCCAGCCCAGCCCAGCTCGACGGTGTCACGATCTCGACCGACCCCGGGACTTCGCCCGCGGAGCGCAGCCCGCCCAGGTTCCCTGCCGTCAACACGCGATACTCGGCGGTGCCGAAGGCGAATTTACGGCCTGCGCGCGGCGCGCTGAAATCCGGCCGTTCCGGCCGCAGTGTGAATGTCGCGTCGGGAGAGAACGAAGCTTCGGGCGCGAGAAGTGCCGAGAGTGTCGTCTCTTCCCCCGGCGAAAAGATTCCGCGCGCCGGCTTCCATGCGGAGGAGTAGAACGGCAGGTCGACGAAGCGAAGATCGACGTCGCCGCGCCGGGCGATACACAGGCAGTGCGCCTGGGCCACCAGCGCGTACGAGTGGGGAAGGAATCGCCAGCCTTCGACGAGCAGGCGCCTCTGCACTGTGCGGGGGGCCGTCGAGGTCATGGGAGAACCTTCGTTCGTCGCCCCGGCTCATTTGGCAACTAAGCCGGAGCCCAAGGTCGATGTTGCGATGACCTATGTTAAGTCAACTTGGATCCCGGCCGCAGCCTGCCCCGGCGTAGGCCGGGGCCGGGATGACGTCCGATTTGATGCGCCCCGCGCCACTAACTTGAGAAAACTTCGCTACGTCCCGCGCCGGATCACCGATTGCAGGCGCTGCTTCTCGAGCAGGACCTTGTGCGCGTACGCGTTGCTCTCGTCATCGAAGGATCCGTTGTAGAGCTGCAGACCGGCCAACTCGGTCCCGCCGCGACGGATGTATTCCTTGAGCACACGGGCGCCGACGTGGATGTTCGTACGCGGATCGAGCACCGATTCACCGTTTGCAGCGTCGAACTTGTCCTCGTGGTAGCGCGGGATCACCTGCATGAGTCCCATCGCGCCGCCGTCGCTCTGGGCGATCGGGTTGAATCGCGATTCGACGCCGATGACCGCGATGATGAGCAGCGGATCGATTCCGTTGCGCCCGCCTTCGCGGTACGCGGCCTCCACCAACTCCCGGGTGGCCTCCTGCGAAACCCGATACTTGCGGGCGAGCATCGTAACCAGGGCCTCGACGCGCACGGCCGCGGCAGCGGAGACTGGCGCCAAGCCCGGCCCGGCCATTACCGTCTGGGGCAACAGGGCCCGCGCCGGATTCAGCGTCCGAGCGGCGGATGCGTCGAGACGCACGGTTGAGGCGGAAAGCAGTATCGCGGCGAAGGCCACGAACAGAGGCACCTTTCGGAACAGTTCGTTCCGCGGCCGCGGGTGCCAGCCGAGCAGGCCGGCGCGGCGGGGTGCAAACAACAGTTTGGTCGTCATCGGATACCCTCCGGACGCTTTCCCGGCAACGCCGTCCCGCCCCGGATTGGGTATGGACTCGCGTCGAACTGCCGCCGGAATTTACCTTGCTACGGTAACTTGCCTCCTTCTCTCCTGCGTCGGGTGGACGCCGGTTCCCCTATACAAGTCAATGAGTTGCATCGCTTCCAGAGCTTGAATCCGCTCCTCAGCCCGCTCCGAAGCAGCGCGCGACTATACAGGCTGGCCGGAGGGTGTCAAGCGACCCGGCGAGCTGGAGATGGCCCAGCGGGGTCCTCCCCAAAGACAGCCAAATTCCGGAAAAGATCGCCCTTCCCCGATTCGCCCGGGCAGCTCCGGCGGTAAAAGGGATAGTGCCCGAGACGACGGGGATCGCGCCCGTGGCCGGTTTCTTTCTCAGAAAGGCGTTGGACTGCCGGCCATCAGTCAAACACCCGCCTTCGCCAGGATGACCACCGACACACCATGTGCACCGCGCTGCGCGTCGGGGTTCTGATAGAAGTGCGCCACATTGCCCGGGAATGCGAGTACCTCGCCGGTGGCAAGGTCGTGCCGTACACCGGCGACGAAGATCGTGACCTGCCCGCCGAGGCAGGTGAAGAACTCGCGCGTGCCGGGCAGATGCGGCGTCCCGCGCATCGATCCCTTCGGGGCGAACTCCATCACCGTCAGCATCTCCTCGGGCACCGGCTCGGGCACCAGCGAGCGCAGCTTCACGCCGCGGCCGAGGCTCCGGGTCGCAATGTCCGCCGCGTGCCACTTGCGCACCTTGGCGTGCGGCGGCGCGAGCAACTCGTCGATCGGCGCACCGAGCGCGTTGGCCACCTTCACCAGCACCGCGAGCGATGGATTGCCCTCGCCGGATTCCAGGTTGGCGACGGTCGAACGCGGAACGGCGGCCGCTCTGGCCAGCGCCGCCTGCGTCAGCGCCCGCGCGTGGCGCAGGCTGACGAGATTGCGCGCGAGATGCGCGGCAACGTGATCGGGTGCGTCCATCGATTCGACCTTCCGCCAATATGTTGGACAACGCGCTTGGGACCGGCGCGCTCGGCGCCTACCATCGTGTCACGGAAAAGGAGATCACACATGGCAGGAACCTACAACCCCGAAGCACCAGGAGTCGCAGGCCGCGACGCGATCCGGAGTTTGCGCGTCGCGCTCACCGGCGGCACCTCGGGCCTCGGCCTCGCGCTGGTGCACGAGCTGGTTGCCCGCGGGGCGCGCGTGGCCTTCGTCGCCCGCGATCGAAGCCGCACCGAGCGCGTCGCCGCTGCAAGCGGCGCCCACGGCATCGTCGGCGATGTCTCGCGCAAGGAGGACATCCACCCGATCGCGCTGCAGGCAGTGGGACTGCTCGGTGGCCTCGATGTTCTGATCAACAATGCGTCGAGCCTCGGACCCGTGCCGCTGCGTCCGCTCGGCGACACCGAATGCGAAGATCTCGAGCTGGCGCTCGCCACCAACTTCGTCGGACCGTTCCGCCTGACGAAAGCGCTGCTCGGCGCCCTCACCGCCTCGGCCCGCGAAGGCCGCGGCGCGGTGGTGCTCAACGTGTCGAGCGATGCTGCGATCAGCGCGTATCCGGGCTGGGGCGCGTACGGGGCGAGCAAGGCCGCGCTGCATCACTTGAGCCGCGTCTGGCAGGAAGAGATGAGCGCCGCCGAGCCGTACCATTGCGCGGGCGCCCCCGCTTTTGGGGGCAGCGCAGCGGCCGAATCGTCCAATGAGGCCGCAAGCGTGGGGGTTCATCAGAGTGCGCAGGGGGTGCGTTTTCTCTCGCTGGATCCCGGAGACATGGACACGCCGTTGCACGCACTGGCCGTGCCCGACGCCGATCCGGCTGCACTCAAGCGCCCCGCCGATTCGGCACGTCAGTTGATCGGCGCGATCGAGCGCGCCCTGCTCGAGCTGCGGTCTGCGGCGCAGCCGCACGCGCGCGACGCCGCGCGTCCCGAAGCCGTGGCGGAGCAGTGTCGATGATCGCCGCGCATGTGCCGGTCCAGCGGCCGCCGGACGCCAAGCTGCTGGTGCTTGCGGCCGACGGTGCGATCGCGCACGCGCCGCGCTCGGCGCTGCCCGATTTCCTCCGACAAGGCGATCTCGTCGTCGCCAACGATGCGGCGACGCTGCCGGCGAGCCTTCGCGGCGTGCACGTGCGCACCGGTGCAGCGATCGAAGTGCGGCTCGCGGGTCGGCGATCGCTCGAGCCCGACGCTCTGCGGCGCTGCGTTGCTGTAGTCTTTGGCGATGGCGACTTCCGGACCCGCACCGAGAACCGCCCGCTGCCGCCACCGCTCGCCGCTGGCGATCGGCTCGCGCTCGGAGCGTTGACGGCGAGCGTCGAGCGCCTGCTCGGCCATCCGCGCCTGATCCTGCTTCGTTTTCACGGAACGATCGCCGATGTGTGGGCCGGCATCGCGCGCTACGGCCGGCCGATCCAGTATGCGCACGTGCCCTCCCCGCTCGCACTCTGGGACGTTTGGACGCCCATCGCCGGCCCGCCTGTTGCCTTCGAACCGCCGTCGGCCGGCTTCGTGCTCGACTGGCAGACGCTCGGCGCGCTCCGCGGTCGCGGCGTCGCGTTTGTCACGCTCACGCACGCGGCGGGCATCTCCTCCACCGGTGACGAAGCGCTGGACGCGCGGCTTCCGTTCGACGAGCCCTACTTCATTCCCGCCACGACGGTGCGTGCGATCGGTTGCGCGCGCGCTCGCGGCGCGCGCGTGGTCGCGGTCGGCACGACCGTCGTGCGAGCGCTCGAACATGCGGCGTCGCACGGCATCGGCGTGCGCGCAGGTCCGGGGTTGGCCACGCAACGCATCGGCGCCGAAACGCTGCTGCGGGTGGTCGACGCGATTGTTTCCGGAACCCACGAACCGGGGAGCAGCCACTACGATCTCCTGCGCGCGTTCGCGGACGATGCGGCCTTGCGTGACGCGGACGCGGCGCTCGACGCGCATGGTTATCGCACGCACGAGTTCGGGGACTCGGTGTTGATCGAACGCCAGGCGCGACATCGCGCCGGGCTGCCGCTCCCCGCGCACGCGCTCGCCGCGTAAAACGCGATCATCGCCTGGGCCGCGATGGCGCGCGCCCGAGCTATACTCTCGCGCGAGCGGCTAAGGAAACCGGGGGCGATGCGGTCGCGCCTGGCTGCGCCACGACAATCATCCGGAGGAGAAGATGAAGGCTTGGTTGCTTGGCTTGCTCGTGCTCGTCGGGTCGACCGCGTTCGCGCAGGTGCCGGTCATTCCGTACGACGGCGATATCGATTTCCTGAAGCTGCCCAAGGATCTGCATCTCGGCGAGGTCACCGGGGTCGCGGTGAATTCGAAAAAGCACGTGTTCGTCTTTTCGCGCGGCAGCACCACCGGGCCCGCGTACGCCGCCTCCGCGGCGCAACTCCTCGAGTTCGGACCCGACGGCCAGTTCATTCGCGAGATCGGGAAGAATCTCTACGCGTGGTCGTTCGCACACTATGTGCGCGTCGACAAGGAAGACAACATCTGGGCCGTCGACAAGGGCTCGGACATGATCGTCAAGTTCAATCCCGACGGGCGTGTCGTCATGGTCTTCGGACGTAAGCAGGAAGCCTCCGACGAGGAAACCGGGCCGCTCAAGCATCCGAAGCCTCCGCTTCCGGCCGAGGACGGCCGCTTCCGCCAGCCGACCGACGTGGCCTGGGATCCGGCCGGCAACACCTACATCAGCGACGGCTACATCAACTCGCGCGTCGCCAAGATCGATCGCAACGGCAACTGGCTCAAGTCCTGGGGCGACCGGGGCGATACGCCCGGTTTTTTCAACACACCGCACAGCATCGCCGGCGACGCCCAGGGCAACATCTACGTCGCCGACCGCTTCAACCGGCGCATCCAGGTCTTCGACGGCGACGGGAAGCTATTGCGCGTGATCACCATCGACGTGCCTTTCGATCGCAACGCACGGCCCGCGATCGGCAATCGACCCGATCCGGATGCAAAATCCGGCACGTTCTCCGCCGGCGCGCCGTGGGCGCTGTGCATCACCCCGGGACCGAACCAGGTGCTGTTCAGCGCCGACGCGTTTCCCGGGCGGATCTACAAGCTCACCCTCGACGGCAAGGTACTCGGTGTGCTCGGCGAGTCGGGCAAGCAGGCGAAGCAGTTCGGCTGGGTGCACGAGATCGCCTGCCCGAGCGAGAAAGAGATCTACGTCGCCGAGCTGTTGAACTGGCGGATGCAGAAACTGACGCTGCGGTAAACGACTCGCCTCAGCCGGGAATCATGAAATCGTTCCTGATCGTGTTCGGGGCGCTCGCTTTCGCGTGCATTTGCATCGGAAGCGCTTTCGGCGAAGGGTCGATCGTTCGCGACCTGCCTCCGGGCCTGCAGGTGCCCGACGCGGCGAAGCCGCAGCCCGGGTTCGACGTCGAACGGGCAACCGAAGCCTGGCTGGCGCTGCTGTCGCCGGAACAGCGGCAGCTCTCCGATGCCTATTTCGAGGGCCGTCACTGGCTGGAATTCTGGGAGCTCGTCTACGGCGTCGGCGTGCTGGCGCTGTTGCTCTTCGCGGGCTGGTCGACGCGCATGCGCAACGTGGCGGAACGGCTCTCCCGCCGGCGCTTCCCGAGCGTGATGATCTACGCTGCGCTCTTTCTGGTTGCGAATTTCATCCTCAGTCTGCCGTTTTTGGCATACGCCAGGTTCTGGCGCGAGCACGAGTACAGCCTGTCGAACCTGAGCTTTCCGGGGTGGTTGCGCGAACAGTTGATCGGGCTCGCGGTTACGCTTGTCATCGGCTCGGTAGTGCTGGCCCTGCTCTACGCCGCCATCCGGCGCACCGGCGCCCGCTGGTGGGTGTGGGCAACCGCGCTCGCATTCGTCGTCACACTGTTTCTCGTCTTGATCGAGCCGGTGTTCGTCGCGCCGCTGTTCAACGATTACAAGCCGCTGCCGGAAGGGCCGACGCGCGACGCGCTCTTCGCGCTCGCTCGCGCGAACGAGATCCCGACCGACCACGTGGCCTGGTTCGACGCGTCCAAGCAGACGACCCGGGTCAGCGCCAACGTGTCCGGACTGCTCGGCGTCACCCGGATCAGTCTGAACGACAACCTCCTCGACAAGACCTCGTTGCCCGAGATCAAGGCGGTGCTTGGCCACGAGATGGGGCACTACGTGCTCAATCACGGCTTCCTGTTTGCGGTGTATCTGACCCTGCTATACGCCGTCGCCCTGGGCGTGGTGCATGTCGGGCTCGATCGTGCCCTTGCCCGATGGGGAGCGCGGCTCGCGCTTCGCGATCGCGCCGATCCGGCAGCACTGCCGCTGCTCCTGGCGATTTTCCTGCTCGCGTGGTTTGTGCTGACGCCGCTGGTCAACACCGTGGTCCGCACGGTCGAGGCCGAAGCCGACGCCTTCGGGCTCAACGCCGCGCGCGAGCCGGAGGGATTCGCAATGGCGTCGATGCGGCTGTCCACGTACCGCAAGCTCAGGCCCGGAGCACTCGAAGAGTTTCTGTTCTACGATCATCCGAGCGGCTACGATCGCGTGCGCCGGGCAATGCTCTGGCGCAAGGAAAACCTGTCCGCGGCTGCGGCCCGGTAGCGTTCGCAGCTGCCGCGGGCGTTCACACTGCGTGAGACATGGACTCGACACTCCCTTGGCGTCACGTCGGCGGCGTAGTCGCGCGCGCACTGATCCCGATCCTCGGCGTGCTCTTCCTGCACTGGTCGGCGGGCAACCTGCTGATCGTCTATTTCGCCGACACGCTCGCCTCGTTCTTCTCGGTGAGCGTGCTGGCGGTCGGTCGGCTCTTTGGCGTCGAAGAAGACAGCGGTCCGCGCTGGTATCGGCGACTGTCCACGGGTGCGCAGCTTGCAGGTTCGGGTGCGATGCTCGCGGTCATCATCGCGCTCGTGCCCTTCGGCTTTCTGCTGTTCATGCTCCTCATCGAGGACTTCGAGTGGCGCTTTGCGCTGCACGACCGGGATCTGTGGATTGGCGTTGCGGCGCAGTTCTGTGCGGCAGTCACCCTGCTGCTGCGGGAGTATCGCCGCATCGAGGCCAATGCCGACGCGGACCGCCTCATCCGGGCACGCTTCGGGTTGGTGTTCGTGCGCTGGGTCTTCGTCTGCTTCGTCTTCATCGTCAGCGTCGGCATCCTGCAGCCGCAACACGGCGGGGTCCTGGCCGCGATCTTCAGCTTCGTGCTGGTCCTCGCCTACGCGCTGGCGACGATCGTCATGGAGCTCCAACCGGGGCGGCTGCTCGTGTGGTTCGGCGGCCGGGACCTCGCGCCCGGCGCCGCAAAGGCCGAGCCGGCGTCACCCACGGCGCCCGGAGCGGGCGCCGCGGATACCAGCAGGCGCGCGTCGTGGCGCTCGCGTAAGCGCTGAGAGCACGTGCTCCGTCAGGAGCGCAGATGTACGGGTCCTTTTCTCGCTCAGACGAGCCTCAGTATATATTGAGCACGGCGAGCGCCACCACCGTCAGCCATGTCAGGCTCTGCCCCGAGACGCGGCCGACGTTAGGAAGCGGGGAATTCCACATTCCCGATGCATGGAGCAGCCGGGCGAGTACCAGCACAACGCCACTGATATGCAAAGCGACATGGTTTCCGCCATTGATCTCGTACGCGCCCATCAGAAGGAGCGCGATCGGGATGTATTCGGCGGCATTCCCGTGTATTCGGCGGCATTCCCGTGTATCCGAATCATCCGCAGCATGATCGGGTTGTCGCCCAGTCCGAGCGGGACCTTGAGCTTGCCCCTGTGAATCGTGACGTTGATCGCCAGCGCGGTAAGAATGATGGCCAGGATGGCGGCATAGAGTGCGGTGATCGGAAGCGGCATGGCAATCTTCTCCAGTTTTGCGTGCGGACAATAAATCTCGTTCAAGACCCTTCCAGCGTGCGACACGAGCGGTCAGGCGTGATCTCGAGCCACCGCGTCATATCCTCGGTCCGTGAATTGGAGGAGGCAGAAGCCATGACCAAAGGGATCGCTCAACATCGCCAGTCGGCCCCAGGCGAATGCCCCAGGCTCCTCCTCGAGCCGCGCTCCCGCCGCCACGGCACGCTCGACGGCTGCGCGAATATCGCCGACTTCAAAATCAAGATGCACCGGCGTCCAATGTCGATGATAGTCGCGGACCGAAGCCGCTTGAGGCGACGGTTGGCTTCCGGCCGGTTTTTCCAGGAGATAGATCGTCGAGGAACTACCGAGCATCTCGGCGACCGAACCGCCGAAAAGGCGCCGGCCGAGGTGAAGACCGAATGCAGCCCGATAGAATTCGATGCCGCGTTCGATGTCGTCGACATCCACGTTGACGAGAAGCTGCATCCGGCGGCCTCAGCCTAGGGTTCGCACCAGTGAACGACCGGCCGCGGCCGGGGATTGCCCGCCGGCGTTTCGCTCGGATAGCCCAGGATGATCGACACGACCGGGTCGAAGCCCGCCGGCACGCCCAGTTCGACGGTGATTCCAGGGCTTCGTAGCCATGGCGTTGGCGCGCCCACCCAGCAGGATCCGAGTCCCCGGGCGTGCGCGGCCAGCATCAGCTTCTGCCCGGCGCGGCAACAGTCGAAGGCCGCCTCGATGTTCCCGTTCTGGGCGCAGATCACCACCACCGCCGGTGCGTCCCAGAATACCTTGAAGTCGGGATTGTCCGGCCAAGTCTGATGGCGACCTTCGAGTTGATGGTTGCGCACATATTGCTTCGCGCGGTCGCCGTAGCCGGCAATCCGCGTCACGCCCTCGATGACGCAGAAGACCCACGGCGTCTCGCCGCTCACCGGCGGTGTCGGCGCCTGCGCCGCGTCCCAGATGACTTCCTCGATCAGCGAGCGCGCAACGGGATCGGGTCGATAGGCGCGGATCGACCGCCGGCCACGTATTGCTTCGATCGCGTCCATCGCTACTCCGGCAACAAATAACCCCGGCTGTCTTCCAGAAAATGCGGGCCGGCGTCGGAGCGCAGCGCGGTCCCGACGCCCTCTGCGGTGAGCACCTCGAGCAGCAACGCGCTGGTCGCTCCGCCGTCGATGATATGCACCGAGCGCACGCCTTCGCGCACCGCCTGCAGCGCAGCGGTCACCCGCGGGCGCATGCCGCCGTCGACCACACCGTCGCGCAGGAACGCCTCGGCTTCGCTAGCGGTCAGGACGTACACAAGCTTGCCCGCGCGGTCGTGCACACCCGGAACATTGGTCATCAGGATCAGCTTCTCCGCTTCGAGCGTGCGAGCGAGGCGTCCGGCGAGCAGGTCGGAGTTGATGTGATATGCGGTGCCGTCCGTGCCGACCCCGATCGGCATGATGACCGGGATGAAGTTGCGCGACAGGAGGAGATCGATCAGACCTGCGTCGATGCTCTCGACGTCGCCGACGAAGCCCAGATCGCGTGTATCGGCGTCGCCGCTCTCCCCCGACAACGTCAGTCGGCGGGCGTGAATGAAGCGCCCGTCCTGCCCGTTCAGGCCCACCGCGCGTCCGCCGTGGCGGTTGATCAGGCCGACGAGCTCCTGGTTGAGCTCTCCCAACGCCATCTCGACGATCGTCAGCGTGCGCTCGTCGGTGATGCGTACGCCACGATGGCGTCGGCTTTCCATGCCGGTCTGGCGCATCAGCTCGTCGATCCGCCAGCCACCGCCGTGGACGACGATCGGCTTCATGCCGACCAGTCGCAGCAGTGCGACGTCGCGCGCGAATCCCGCCTTGAGCAAGGGGTCGGCCATCGCGTTGCCGCCGAAGCGGATCACGAGCGTCTTGCCGTGGTAGGCCCGGATGTAGGGCAAGGCTTCGGCGAGGATGCGGGCTTTGGGATTGACGGACATCGCAAAGGTCAGGGAGCGATAACGCGGATGTTAACCTGCCGCTGCACACAGCGGGCCCGCCGGCTCGCGTTCGAGTGGCGCGCCCTGCCGGCGCCGGACTATAGTAGGGGCGTGGTAATTGCGGGCGCGGGCAGGCTGCCACCTCATCGGCGCACCCGAACCGGCCGCGTCCGGAGATGATTTCAATTGAGCGACACATGACCATCGACTGGGCTTCGTTCACCCCGGCATCCGCCGTAATGGGCGGTGTCATCATCGGCCTCGCCGTCGCGCTATTTGCGCTCGTGAACGGCCGGATCGCAGGTATCAGCGGCATCGTCGGCGGTCTGCTTCGGCCGGCGCCGGGCGATGTGATCTGGCGACTCGCGTTTGTGGCAGGTCTGATCGCTGCGCCCCTTTGCTTCGCCATCGTCGCAAAGCCGCAGGTCGTGGTCGACGCGAGCTATCCGACCCTCGTCGTCGCGGGATTCCTGGTCGGCATCGGGACGCGCTACGGCGCCGGCTGCACGAGCGGCCACGGCGTGTGCGGGATGTCGCGCCTGTCGCCGCGCTCGATCGTCGCCACGCTGTCGTTCATGGCGGCGGGGTTCGTGACGGTGTTCGTCGTGCGCCACATGATTGGCAACTGAGCGGCAACTGAGCAACAGCGATGTATGCACTGAGCTCCTTCGTCGCCGGCCTCGTCTTCGGGTTCGGGCTTCTCGTTTCCGGGTTGGTCAATCCGGCCAAGGTTCTCGGTTTCCTGGATGTGGCGGGCGCGTGGGATCCTTCCCTCGCGCTGGTGATGGTCGGCGCGGTCGCCGTGGGCGCCGTTGCCTTTGCGGTCGCGGGCAGACTTACGGCGACGTTGCTCGGCACGCCGATGGCGCTGCCCACCGGGCGCGGCATTGACCGGAGGCTCGTGCTCGGCAGCCTCGCTTTTGGCGTCGGCTGGGGACTCGCCGGCTTCTGCCCGGGTCCGGCCCTGGTCGCGCTCGGCGCGGGCAAGCTCAAGGCGCTGGTTTTCGTCGGGGCAATGCTGGCGGGCATGCTCGTCTTCGAACTCGTCGAACGCGCTCGCTCGGGCGGCGGGATCGGTCCGCGCGACTCGGCACATCCGAGCGCATGATGTCGGACTACCCCGCCATGGAGAGGCGCCGATGCTGATCTTCCGCCAACTGTTCGATCCACAGTCGTCGACCTATTCATACCTGCTCGCCGACGGCCGCGCGCGCGAGGCCGTACTGATCGATCCAGTGTTCGAGCAGGCCCGGCGCGATGCGGCACTCATCGCCGAGCTCGATCTCAAGCTCGTCGCCACGCTCGAAACCCACGTTCATGCCGATCACGTCACGGGGGCGTGGCTCCTCAAGCGACAGTTCGCCAGCGCGATCGCGCTCTCCGCCGCCAGCGGCGCCGAAGGTGCCGACCGCTATCTCGCGCATGGTGATCGGGTGAAATTGGGAGCGCGCTATCTCGAGACGCGCGCCACACCGGGCCATACGCACGGCTGCGTGACCTACGTCCTCGACGACGAGAGCATGGCGTTCACCGGCGATTGCCTGCTGATCCGCGGCAGCGGCCGCACTGACTTCCAGCAGGGAGACCCGCGCGCCATGTATCGCTCGGTGCGCAGCCATATCCTGACGTTGCCACCGGCCTGCCTGCTCTACCCGGCGCACGATTACCGCGGCCTCACCGTGACCAGCGTCGCCGAAGAGCGCCGCTACAACCCGAGGCTGGGTGGAGACATCGGCGAGTCCGACTTCGTGGGCTACATGAACAACCTCGGGCTGCCGCATCCGAAACTGATCGACATCGCCGTGCCGGCAAATCTGCGCTGCGGGCAGCCTGAGAAGGAGACGGCGCTGCCCGCTGAACCCGGTTGGGCGCCGTTGACGTTCACTTTCGCCGGCATCTGGGAGATCCAGCCCGATGCGCTCGAAGAAAACGCCGCGAACATCCAGATCGTGGACGTGCGCGAGCCCGACGAGTATCACGGTTCGCTCGGACACATCCACGGCGCAAAGCTGCTTCCCCTCGGCACGCTCGCCGCCCGCACAACCGAGCTTGCGCGCGATCGCCCTGTGGTTGCCGTGTGCCGGTCGGGCGCCCGCTCGGCGCAGGCCTCGGTTCTGCTGCAGCGAGGAGGATTCAACGACGTCGCCAATCTCGCCGGAGGCATGCTGCGATGGCGCGCCGAAGGCTATCCGGTGGAGGGCGGGCAGGCTTAGCAGCAAGCACCATTTGACGTTGCCCGCGCCATTGGGTACCGTCCCACGTCAGCAAAAAATCAGACCACGACCGTCCGACCGAGGCCGGTACGCGGCGACACATCCACGGGAGGAACCGATGCTCATCATTCGACGCCTGATGCAGCGGGCCGTGCGCAGCGTTGCGCTCGCGCCGGTTGCGGTGTTCGCCTTGTGTCTTTCGTTCGGCGTCTCTCCTGCATTCGCTGCCGAGACGATCAACGCGTACTCGATCTGGCCGGAGAACTGGGCGCGGCCGATGTTCGAGGAATTCGAGAAGGCGACCGGCATCAAGGTCAACTTCGTGCGCTTCTCCTCCGGCGAGGCGCTTGCGCGCGTGATGGCCGAAAAGAACAACCCGCAAGTCGACGTGCTCTTCGGCGGGCCGGTTGAAACCTTCGCTGCCGGCATCAGCGAGGGCGTGTTCGAGCCTTACAAGCCGCCCTCCTTCGCCAAGCTGCCCGCTCGTTTCCGTCATCCCGACGGACAATGGATCGCCATCGCCGACGATCCGCTGGTTTACATGTCCAACGACAAGTTCCTGAAGGAGCACAATCTGAAAGCCCCGGCGTCGTGGAACGATCTGCTCGCACCTGCCTACAAGAACATGCTGCAGATGGCCGACGCACGGACTTCCGGTACTGCCGTGACGCGTATCTTCTCCATCCTCGAGGTCAACGGCCGCGACGAGACCAAGGCATTCGACTACATGAAGAAGCTGCGGCCCAACGTGCAGCTCTACACCAAGAGCGGCGGCGGCGGCACGCTGCCCGTGGGCCTGGGGCAGGCCGGCGCGGGCATCTTCTTCATCGTCGACGCGCTCGACACCAAGGCCAAGGGCTACGAGGTCACCATCAGCTTCCCGAAGGAGGGCATCGGCACGGCGGCCGAAGGCATCGCTCTCATCAAGGGCGCGAAGAATCCGACGCTGGGCAAGAAGCTGATCGACTGGGCGACGTCGCCGGCGATGCAGGGCCAGTTTTCGAAATACAAGATCAACTTCGTGCCGGCGCATCCCGACGTTGCGCTCGATCCCGGTCTTGCGGCGGTGCTCAAGGATGCCAAGCTCTTTCCGATCGACGCCGACTACGCAGGCGCGAACCGCAAGCGCATCGTCGAGCGTTGGGTCGCAGAAGTCCTGAACCCGTAACCGACTCGGTTCGTGGTGGGCCTGTTCGTCTCGCCAGCGGCCCTCTCGGCACGCATCCGCCGCGATCCGACGGTCGCGGCGGCGGTGCTGTCGCTGTGGCTCCTGCTCGCACTGTTCGTCGTCTACCCGCTGGCGATGCTGCTCGCGCGGGTGCTCTTCGATCACGGCACCTTCACGACGGCCGGGCTCGCGGCGGTGGTTACCGACCGGCATCAGATGCGCGCCTTCTGGAACAGCCTGCTGCTGGGCTCTCTGGTCGGCATCGTCGGCACACTGCTCGGCTTTCTGTTCGCTTTCACCGCCGCCCGCGGGCAGCTGCCGCGGTGGCTGCTCACCGCGATCGACGCCAGCGTGCTGCTGCCGCTGGTCTCCCCGCCGTTCACCACCGCGATCGCGATGATCTTTTCGTTCGGGCCGCGGGGGCTCGTCACCTACGAGTTGCTCGGTGTCAAGGGCTATACGGTGTACGGACTAACGAGCACGCTGTTCTCCGAGGCGGTGACGTATTTCCCGATCGCATATCTCACGTTGCGGCCCATCCTCGCCGCGATCGACTCGAATATCGAAGGCATGGCGCTGTCGCTCGGTGCGTCGCGCTGGCGAGTCTTCCGTACCGTAACGCTGCCGCTGACGATCCCGGGACTGGCCAACGCCTTCCTGCTGTTATTCGCCGCGTCGCTC
>Ga0066710_100001467_pt1 | contig 17672 bp, 15 predicted proteins | sample GraSoiAngelo_159_FD_79666 | JGI IMG/M metagenome (GOLD analysis project Ga0066710, IMG submission 79666) | Grasslands soil microbial communities from the Angelo Coastal Reserve, California, USA - 14_1009_16_40cm | ecosystem: Environmental > Terrestrial > Soil > Grasslands | place: USA... | reverse complement strand
CGTCGTACAATTTCTCACGGTAGCGGCTCAGGAAAACGTCCCACGCCTCTTCCACACCCTTGGCGCACGCCCTGGCCAGCGCCAGTTCGTTCAGCCGAAGTCCGGCATAAAACGCCTGCGCCCCGCCGGGTGTGAGGTTCGTTTCAAATTGCCTATCGTCGGCATCGCTAGGTTCTAGTCGAACCGACGCAGATCCACCCGGCAAGTATTTTGCCCCGATCTCGCTGAGAATCGCGGTGAACTCCTCGAAATCCAGGCCGAACTCCGACGCCTGAGCCTTCTGATAAAGATAAGCAAAATACTCCGGCGCTCGCTCGATTGCAAGATGAACCTCAGTACCCGACGATCCGGGAGCCCAAAGCGGGCCCTGGGCCGGACTCGGGGTTGAGATTTGATCCTTCGCAGTCTCGGCAACCAGGCCGTTCTTGTTCGGTAGTAACTCGGCCGCGCTCTCGTCCATTGCTGATCGTTCGGATCGCTCTGCCGCGTTCATCCAATTCGTCGAAGGCAAGGTGGTTGCACCCAAAGAGGAGCCCGGGCGCGATTTCCTCTGGGGACCAGCGCGCCTCACGAGCGCGGGACCAGCCGGCCGGACACCGCCGTCGCGACCATTCCGAATTCCGCCTGATTGTACACGAAATTTCGCGCAAATGGTCTCAATCCTGTGGTCGATAGCGCCCTCTTGACAACAACCCGCCGCGGATTGACCATGAGCTTTTGAAATGTTGACTTCGCCGCAGTTCGACGCGCAGTCAATAGGCAACCCTCATACCGGCCCAGATGAACGGAGCGCCAACTCAAATAGGTAAGGTGCTGGTCATAGCGGGAATTTTGCTGGTCCTTGTGGGTTTGCTTCTCATGGCGGGATCCCGGCTTCCATTTGCCGGTCTCGGCAAGCTGCCCGGCGACGTCAGCTACAAAGGCAAGCATGTGACGTTCTATTTCCCGATCGTCACCTGCATTATCTTGAGTGTGGCGCTCACGCTGGTCCTCTGGCTAATTTCATTTTTTGGCCGACGGTGATGTATCGCCGAGAGCAGTTCGACCGGTTAAACCACACGCCTCCCATTCGGCTGAATGGGTGATCTCGTCTAAAATACTGGGCCTTCACAACTCACATGGGCCAGAACGCATTCGATTTCCAACCCGAAAGGAAGATCTACACCGTCTCCGAGTTGAGCCTGGAGATCCGCAAGCAGCTCGAGCGGAATTTCCTGGACGTGTGGGTTACAGGAGAGATCTCGAACCTGCGTCCCGCTGCTTCGGGCCATCTCTATTTCACGCTCAAAGACGCGAACGCGCAAATTCGTGCCGTCTGTTTCCGAAACCAGGCGCGCTATCTGAAGTTCAAGCCGGAAGACGGCCTTGCCGTGATTGGCCGGGGACGCCTGAGCGTCTATGACGCGCGCGGCGAGTACCAGCTTCTAGTGGAGTTTCTGGAGCCTGCAGGACTGGGAGCGCTCCAACTCGCCTTTGACCAATTAAAGACGAAGCTGGCCGCCGAAGGGCTGTTTGAGTCCGGACGAAAAAAGCCCTTGCCTCTTCTTCCCCGCACCGTCGGCGTCGTCACCTCACCTGCGGGCGCGGTAATTAATGATATCGTGCGTATTCTTCGACGCAGGTTTCAGAACATCAATGTCCTGCTTTACCCCGTCCGGGTGCAGGGAGAAGGTGCGGCAAGGGAGATCACGAACGGTGTCGAATATTTCGACCGGCACGGCAACGTCGAGGTGATCATCGTAGCGCGAGGCGGAGGTTCGCTCGAAGACCTCTGGGCCTTCAACGAGGAATCCGTGGCCCGGGCCATTGTGAAATCGAGGGTGCCGCTGATTTCTGCGGTCGGCCACGAAACTGATTTCACCATCGCCGATTTTGTGGCGGATCTGCGCGCGCCTACACCTTCAGCCGCCGCGGAGCTGGTGGTGCGCCGCAAGGAAGACTTCGAGACCGACATTCAGAACCGCGTTCATCGCCTGTCACAACTTATGCGGCTCAGGCTCTCTGAGGCGAGCCGGCACCTGATGGAGCTGCGAATGCACCGCGTCTTTGAAACGGTTCTGGCGCGGCTTCGAGAGAGGGCTCAGCGGTTGGCCGATCTGGTGGTGGCTCTCGACCGCTCGCTGCGCAGCCGGTTAGGCGACGCCCGTCACGCCTGGGTACAAGCTTCGTCGGGTGTCTTACGTTACGAGATCCGCCAGTTTTTGGGGTGGAAACAAGCACGGCTGGCGGAATTGAGCAGGCAACTGGACGTGGAGTGCCGCCGCCGCTTGGGCGATCGCCAGAATCGCCTGGCGCAGCTTCAGGCGCTCTTACGCGAGCGCAGCCCGCTGGTCATCCTGAGCCGCGGCTACTCAATTACGCGGGACGCTTCAGGCAAGATCATCCGGGATGCCGCCCACGTAAGTCTCAGGGACGAGATCTGGATCAGTCTCGCGAACGGCGAGCTCGGCGCGAGCGTGCGTGAAAAGAAATAGCTTCCGCAGCAAGAGCGCTGGCTGGTTTCAGTACTGTGTATGATTGAGCTGCCGGGATAGCACCCCGTGCGGAGGACACTATACGTGCTACATTTTGTAGCCGATCTTCCGCAGTAGTTCCTTCCGGCTCTTGATGTCGCCCTCAGTTTCGATTCCAGCGCTCTTAAGGCCATCGATCACTCCCAAGATACCGCGACCCTGTTCAGTCTCCGCCACGATGACTTCCACGGGGTTCGCCGTGGCGCAGAAAATACCGCAGACTTCCGGCACGCCTTTGATTGTGTTCAAAACGTTGACCGGGAATCCGCCCTGCATAAAGATGATGAAGCAATGCCCGCAGGAGAGCGCGAGCGCGTTCCGCTGGGCAAGATCGATGAGGGGTGGGTCGTTTCCTGCGTATCGGATCAGCGCCGGCCCGGAAGATTCGCAGAAACCGATGCCAAACTTCATGCCCGGCACAGTCTGGACGATGGCCTCGTACAGGTCTTCAACGGTCTTGATAAAGTGCGATTGGCCCAGAATGAAATTCAGATCCGCAGGCTTATCTATTCTGACGGTCTTCAGTTCCATGTGCGCGCTCCGTAAGAAGATTCAAGGTGTAGAAGGGCTCTCAAGAGCTGCTCTCGCATGATCGACACGACGCTACGAAACACTCGACCGCTTTCTTTACATTCCTGGCCGGCAAGGTGTACCTTCAAGTCGTGCTCCGTTTGCGCCACCAGTTGGTAACGTTTCACGCGACCACATGACACGACCCATTCTTCGTCTGCACGGCGAGGGGTTCCACCATTGCCAAGGGAGACACCTAAATTACTCGAGACGCCTCGTGTACGGATAGTGTAGCCCACCCCACGCGGGGTATGGATTCGATTCTGCAATGACAGCTTCCCTTCCCTCCCCCGGGGGCACGTTGTCCGCTGGATCGACAGGCGAAGCAGGCGGAGTGAGCGCGTTCCGATGAGAACGGTGAATCGTTTCGTTCCCACCCAGGCGTTCATGATGTAAAGTACGCGTTTGGTGCTTTGCGAAACATCAGGGCGAGCCAAGTGCCCAGACCGAGGAAATAACGACCACCGCGAGGTGCGAGGCTCCTCCGCGTACTGACGCAGATCAGTCAGACGCCCTGCCACGGCGTGATTGATGAGCGGAACCGCATCAAAGGCGGTCGCCGGTCTGCCTCGCGACACGCTTGCCGAATGAGGAGCGAGGCTTTTGGGCTCGAGGAGGTAAGGATCAACGCGGATAACCGTAGGTAGGATTAATAGGCTGATGTGGCGTTTTGCGGATTGGGAATGAACTGCTGTGGGAGGCACGTCCTGCGTAAGACTTCACACGAGGAATCATATGATCATAAAGGCGGAAGAGCTAAAGGCGTTGGTCGTGCGAATACTTGTAACTGCTGGCGCCAGTAAGTCCAATGCAGATTGCGTCGCTGCGCATCTGGTCTCTGCCAATCTCAGTGGCGTTGACACACATGGCGTCTGGCACCTGGCGCGTACTTATCTGCCTGCGATTAAGAGTGGCGATATTGTGCCCGATGCTGTTCCTGAGATTCTTACCGAGGCGCCGGTGAACGCTCTGATCACGGGACACTGGACCTTTGGCCAGGTTGCAGCCAAATACGCCATGGAAGTAGCCATCGGGAAGGCGTCCGAACACGGCGTGAGCGTGGTAAGCCTGCTGCAGTCGCATCACATCGGCAGGTTGGGAGAGTATGCGGAAATGGCACTTGCCCAAAAAATGATCGCTATGGTCTGGGGAGGAGGATACTCGGAAGAGAGCCCAGCCGCAGTTCCCTACGGAGGAAGAAAGCGCGCGCTGAGCACCAACCCGATCTCGATGGGATTTCCAGCGGGTCCGGCAGATCGCATGTTGATAGACTTTGCTACGACTGCAGGTTCGGGCGTGAAAGTAGCGAACGCTAAACAAAAAGGCGAGCCTCTGCCGCCGGGGTGGATTGTGGATAAGAACGGAACCCCCAGCACCAACGCCATGGACTTTTTCGACGGCGGTGCTTACCAGCCGTTCGGCGGGCACAAAGGTTATGCCTTGATGATGGGGGCAGAATTCCTCGGCCGGATATTTTCGGGGTCGGATGCCTATGCGGAGGCGGGTCGCGGCGGCGCTTACATGCGGCACCAGGGAGTAACCATGATCGTGGTTAGGGCTGACCTCTTCCAGCCTTATGAAGAGTACGCACATCGTGCGGAGGAGATGGTCCAACGGATCAGGGCTGTACCTCCAGCCCCCGGATTCCAGGAAGTTCTCATTCCCGGCGATCCGGAAGTTCGAACACGAAGCATCCGCGCAAAGGAAGGAATACCGATTCCTGATGATATCTGGAAGGAGCTTTCTGCCTTACCGGGGTTTGCCGGCCTGCCTACTGCCGACCCGGCCAGCGCGGTCTGACAGAGAAAGTCGAGCGGCAAAGTGAAGACGCTGTGACAGAATTCGCAGACAAGGTTGTGCTCGTCACCGGGGGTAGTTCGGGTATTGGCCGCGCCGCCGTGGTCGCCTTCGGGCGGCAGGGCGCGAAGGTTGTCATCGCCAGCCGAAGAGTCGATTGGAGTAAGGAAACGCTGCGCCTTCTGAGAGAGGCCGGCGGCGACGGACTCGTTGTGAGGACCGATGTTTCAAACGAGACGGACGTCGAGAGTATGGTCGAGGCCACCCTGGAAGCCTATGGTCGCCTGGACTTCGCCTTTAATAATGCCGGAATCGAGCAGATACCGCAGCCCATCGTCGAACAGACGGCTGAATTGTTCGATCGGATCATGGATGTCAATGTGAAAGGTGTTTGGCTAGCGCTGAAATACGAAATCCCGGCTATGCTCAAGAGCGGCGGCGGGGCAATCGTGAACATGTCATCGATCAGAGGTGTGAGCGGATTTCCTGGCGCCGCAATTTATTCGGCGAGCAAGCATGCAGTGATTGGACTGACAAAATCGTTCGCGCTCGAATACGCCAGTTCCGGCATTCGCATCAATGCCGTCTGCCCGGCGGGAGTTGAGACCGACATGTTCCGGCGCGGAGTCAGCCGTAAGGAGGGCCTGCGCGAGTCTGCGACCGCGGCGCATCCGATTGGGCGCATTGCCGAGCCGGAGGAAATTTCGAACGTCGTCGTCTGGCTCTGCTCGTCGGCGTCCGCGTACGTTACAGGTCATAGTCTGCTCGCGGACGGGGGATATACGGCGCGATAGCAGTCCGAATCGCCGCGCCGTGGACGCCCATCGTCTGCGGCCGCTTTCTTGCTCCCCGGTTTGTCAGCTTGCATTGGAACTGCACCTGGCCACTTTACCGCTGCTCGGAGGTCAACCACGATGTCACAGAGTACTAATGTAAGTCAGCCGCCTTCGACAACCCCGCCATTCCTAAATGACCATCCGAAGCGGATGCTCATTGATGGAAACTGGGTCGATTCAATTTCCGGTAAGACTTTCGAGACGCACAACCCAGCTACGGGCAAGACGATTGCCCAGGTAGCGGAAGCGGGGCGCGAAGACATCGATCGCGCGGTCAAGGCGGCACGATGCGCGTTCACGGGAGCTTGGGCCAAGGTGAAACCGTCGCGCCGGCAACGATTACTCCTTCGTCTTGCAGAGTTGATGGACGAGCATGCGGACGAACTCGCAACCCTGGAAGTGCTAGACGGTGGAATGCCGATCACTTTGGCCCGAAAGGCCCTCATTCCCAGGGCTGCCGAGCTGGCGCGCTACTATGCGGGGTGGGCCACTAAGATTCATGGAGAGACAATCGATAACTCGGCCGAGGGCGATTTCTTCAGCTACACGCTACGCGAACCGGTGGGCGTAGTAGGCGCGATCGTTCCCTGGAACAGTCCGCTGGTCACCTCGATGTGGAAGCTGGCGCCGGCGCTCGCCGCCGGATGCACCGTCGTCCTGAAGCCGGCCGAGCAGACGCCTCTGACGGCGCTTCGGCTCGGCGAACTTGTCCTGGAGGCTGATTTTCCGCCTGGAGTGGTAAACATTTGCCCGGGATTCGGACCTACCGCAGGTGCGGCGCTGGCCGAGCATACTGACGTCGACAAGATTGCGTTTACCGGCGCTTATGAAACCGGGCAGAGCATCGTGAGGGCTTCGACTGGGAACCTGAAGCGAGTGTCCTTGGAGCTCGGGGGCAAGTCTCCGGACATCATTTTCGCCGACGCCGACCTGGACCAAGCCGTTCCCGGGGCAGCCTGGGCGATCTTCCGTCTTTCCGGGCAAATCTGCTGCGGCGGGTCGCGTCTTTTCGTCGAGAAAAAGATCTACGACCGTTTTATTTCCGACCTCAGCAAATTCTCAGCATCGATTGTGGTGGGAAATGGCTTGGATCCCGAAACGCAGATGGGTCCCCTGATTTCCCGGGAGCAGTTCGAGCGAGTGGACGGTTACATTCAGTCCGGCCTCGAGGAAGGAGCTCGGCTCGTATCAGGTGGCAGGCGCTTGCTGACCAACGACGCCGGCGGAGCATACTTCATGCCGCCCACCGTGTTCGACGACGTGCGGCCCGATAACAAGATCGCAAGAGAGGAGATCTTCGGACCGGTGATTTGCGCCATTCCCTTTCAGGAGCTGGACGAAGTCGTTTCTCTCAGCAACAACACGCGGTATGGTTTGGCCGGTGGGGTATGGACTCGCGACGTGCGCAAGGCGCATGCGGTGGCTAAAGCGCTTCAGGCCGGAGTGGTTTGGGTTAATTGCTTCAACGTCATGGACGCAGCGATGCCTTTCGGCGGATACAAGATGAGCGGGTATGGCCGCGAGTCCGGCGCTCATGCGCTGGAGCTTTATACGCAGGTGAAGGCTGTATGGATCAAGCTGGGCTAGATCATACGAGCTTCTTACTACGCCGAGGCACGGCCCGGGCGAACTTTCTACCGACCGAAAACAGGAACGGGTGTATCGATAGCGGCTGCCATCATCCTCGCCTAGAGTAGGCGCTGTAGCGGCGGTGTCCTCACCGCCGATATCATTGATGCGTGATGACGGCGATGGGGACATCGCCGCTACAGTGAGGTTAGCCGCCAGACTCTGAATCCATGTCCTAACGATCAAGCTTACGGCGCAACTCTCTGCCAGCGGAAACTGGCGCGACCCGATGGTTCTGAAAATGAAATTCACTATTCTGTTGTCAGCAGTCCTCGTGAATTTACGGAGGAAACGCCCGAGATGGCGAAATTCACCGCGGAAGAGCTAGTGGGAATTGGCGTCAAGATCTTTGTTGCTGCCGGAGTAGCCAAAGCTACGGCAACGGAGCTGATGAAATCCTTGGTCCTATCGAACTTACTCGGTGTGGACTCCCATGGAGTAGTGCGCATCGGCCAATACATGGATGCTTTGAAGAGCGGGGCAATAGTTCCCGACGCGGAGCCGCGAGTGCTTCGTGAAAACGAGGCAATCGTGCTCCTTGACGGCTGTAAAGGCTTCGGCCAAATCGTTTCCAAGAAGGCCGTCCGAATTGCCATGGAGAAGGCACGACGATGTGGAGTTGGAATCGCCTGCTATTCGAATGTGCACCATATCGGGAGGCTCGGTGAATACGTCTCGTTGGCAGCTGAGGAAAACTGGGTTGGGACCATGTTCGTCAACGGGTCGGGCCCGGGAGGGCTGGTAGCTCCGCTCGGAGCCCGGCAGCGCGTTTTCGGGACGACGCCTATCGCCTTTGAGATTCCGGCAGGCTCCTACTCCACCGGGCTGGCGGACTTTGCCACGTCCGCGGTGGCAGAGGGCAAGATTCGGATTGCCTATCGCAAAGGTGAGAAGATCCCCTTCGGCTGGGTGCTTGATAGCGAAGGACGGCCCACGGACCAACCCGCGGACCTGTACCAGGGAGGCGCGCTGCTCACCTTTGGCGAGCACAAAGGTCATGCGCTTTCCCTGTTGGTGGAAGTCCTGGGTGGGATCTTAAGCGGAGCAGACACGCCTGTATTCTCTGACTACAAGCAATTGAACAACGGAGTGTTTGCTCTCGTAATTGAACCAGGCTTCTTCCGTCCTTTGACAGAGTACCGGCCAGCGGTGGACTATCTTCTCACAATGGTTAAGCACGCCCTGCCAGCCCAGGGAAAGCAGGGTGCTTTGATTCCGGGCGAGCCTGAGATGGCGTGCAAAGCAGTTCGGGAAAAAGAGGGAATCTCGATTGACGATAATACGATGGTAGAACTTAAGGCAATCGCAGCCTCACTGGGGGTTTCCATTGACTAGTGGGCTTCTGTGCCGGATTAAAGGAAGCCGGCCAACAAACGCTCCGGTTTACGTCAGGATCTTTTGCTGTACCTCTCCACCGACGTCCGTCAGCCGCCAATCCCGGCCGGCATAACGATAGATGAGCTTCGTATGGTCGAGGCCCATCAGACGCAATACCGTGGCGTGGAAGTCGCGGATGTGAACTTTGTCTTCCACCGCAAACCACCCGAGATCGTCAGTCGCCCCGTACGTCATCCCGCCCTTGACTCCTCCGCCAGCCATCCACATCGTGTATCCGTTATTGTTGTGGTCGCGTCCATCGCTGCCTTGCACCGCCGGGGACCGGCCAAATTCCGTGCCCCAGATCACCAGGGTGTCCTTCAGCATACCGCGCTGCTTGAGGTCGTTAAGCAAGCCCGCAATCGGCTTATCGACTTTTAGTGCGTTGGCAGTATGCCCTTTATAGAGATTCGAGTGCTGGTCCCAGTAGCTCCTCGGGTAACTGTGTGAGACCTGGACAAAACGAACGCCCTTTTCCGAAAAACGCCTTGCCAGCAAGCATTGCCGGCCGAAATCGTCGGTAGGCTCTTCGCCCACCCCGTAGAGGGCCATCGTGGCCTTGGATTCCTTCGAAAGGTCCATGACTTCCGGAATCGACATTTGCATGCGAAAAGCAAGTTCATAGGACTCGATTCGCGCTTCCAGGCGGCTGTCGTCATTTGCCCGGCCCAAGGCCTGGCGGTTTCGCGCTTGTATGAGGTCGAGTTGTAACCTTTGCTCAGGGTCCGCGACGGCCAGGCTGTCGAACTTCATCTCCTTGGCCGGAGTGTTGCCGTCTCCGACTCGCATACCCTGGTAGATCGCGGGCAGAAAGGCGGAGCTGTAGGCCTGCGCCCCGCCGTGGTAGAAGGTTGGTGAAATCGTCAGGAATCCTGGCAGGTTCTGGTTTTCAGTGCCAAGTCCATACAGCAGCCACGAACCCATGCTCGGACGGGCCAGAATGCCGTTCCCTGTCGTCAGTTGCAGCATCGCGCCTCCATGCGAGACGAGATCCGAGTGCATGGAGCGGATCACGCAAATGTCGTCGATGCAGCTTCCAATGCGCGGGAATAATTCGCTCACCTCGATTCCGCTCTTCCCAAAACGCTGGAAGGCCCACGGAGACTTCATAAGGCTGCCCGTCTGGGAAAACGTGATCGCGGGCTTCGAACCTGCGGGTGGAGCTTGGCCGTCCATTTGTGTCAGTTTGGGCTTGGGATCGAAAGTGTCGACGTGGGATACCCCGCCGTGCATGAAGAGGAAAATGATGCGTTTGGCTTTGGGGACGAAATGGGGCTTCTTTGGCGCGAGAGGCCCCGCAACACCTTTGCCGATATTTTCTCGCTCAGCAGCTTCGGCGGCAATTCCGAGGAACGCCAGGTAGCCGAAGCCACAGCTTGTGTTCATCAGAAACTCTCGGCGAGAAAACCCCGACCTGCGAAGCATGAGTGGGTCCGGAACTATGCCCGCCATCGATGAATCCTCCTCTTCGGCCGTATCAGTATCAGTTGACATAAAGAAACTCGTTGAGGCAGAACAGGCTCTGGCAGTAGCTCTGCCACGCGGCCAGCCGGCTTTCCGCCTCACTACGGCCGGCCTTCCGTAAACGCTTCGAATACTCATCTAAGAAGGCCATAGCCTGGGCCAACTCCTCAGGTGTGGGCGGGCGCCCGAGCACCTGCAGATGGGCCAGCCGAAGTCGATGCTCGTCTGAAGGCGTAGCTAGGCCGAGCCGGTAAAGCGATTTGAACTGAGGGCTTTGCGAAATACCTTCGAGCAACTGCCGGGCAAAATGAAAACCGCGATCCCTGACGAACGGGCTGTTTATCAGAAAAAGCGATTGCACCGCAGTAGTCGTATCGTTACGCACACTTGTCACGACATTGGGATCTGCAAAATCGAATGCGGTAAAGATCTCCGGTAGTTGATTGCGAACCACCGGAACGTAGATACTGCGTCGCAACGTCTTGTAGCTCTCAAAGTTGGTTCCCGCTTTAGATGCCGAAAACAAACCTCTGTCTTTGTCGACGAGTTCATTCCTGTCTTCCCAGTCGAAAATGGTTCCGCCCATCTTACGATCCAGTTCGCCACTGATCGCCAGCAGCGCGTCCCTTAGTTCCCCGGCATCCAGCCGGCGGCGATTCGCGTGCCACAGAAAAACGTTGTCCGGATCAACGCTTTTGGCGCGTTCGTTGGGGCTGCTTTGCATCTGATAGGTATTCGAAAGCATGATCAGACGGTGCATCGCCTTGACCGACCATCCCGACTCGACGAACTGGGAAGCTAACCAATTCAGCAGCTCAGGATGCGAGGGCCTGTCGCCGAGGGCGCCAAAATTGTCGCTGGTCGCAACGAGTCCCCTGCCAAAATGGCCTTGCCAGATCCGGTTCACCATCACCCGGGCGGTGAGGGGATTTTCAGGGCTGGCAATCCACTGGGCCAGCTGAAGCCGTCCGCTCTGAGATGCATCAATCTTAGCTCGGCTGCTGCTCGAAATAATTCTCAGGAAGCCTCGCGGGGCTTCCTCGCCCAGGTTGTGATAGTTTCCTCTGATATGCACGCGCAGATCGGCCGGCTTGCCTTCCCGGGGAGCCATGACCGTCAGGGTATCTCCTCCGGGGATCTGCAACACCGGGTACTCCCACCACATCGACGTAAGCTGCAGGTCGGCTAGAGTATCTGTGCTGCGGAAGATTCCGGCGAGCGAGTAATAATCGCGCGTGGGAATGGGGTCGAACTTGTGGTTATGACAGCGCGCGCAGGAAACGGTAAGCGCCAGGAATGCGCGGCTGGTCGCGTCAATTTGTTCGTCAACGATATCCAACAGAAGCTGTTCTTTATCCTGCTCGGCGGTTCCCTTCGGTCCCAGCATCAGGAATCCCGGGGCAATCATACGCTCCGCGGCCAGATTCAGATCTTTTGTGGCGGGGAGCAAATCGCCCGCGAGCTGCTCGATGATGAATTGATCGTAAGGTTTGTCCTCGTTGAATGCGCGCACCACATAGTCGCGATACCGGTAACCGTAGCGGTAAATCATGTTGTCGATGCCCGACGTGTCCGCATAGCGCACTACGTCGAGCCACTGCCGGCCCCATCGCTCTCCATATTGGGGCGATTTCAGTAATCGATCCACTAAATGAGCGAATGCCGCCGGAGAGTCGTCTGCCAGGAATTCATCGATTTCTTCCGCAGTCGGCGGCAGGCCGGTGAGGTCAAATGTCGCGCGCCGGATCAGCGTCCGTTTGTCGGCTGCTGGGGCTGGAGAGAGCCCCTTCTGTTCCAGCTTGGCGAGGATGAAGCGGTCGAGTGGCGTCTTGGCCCAGGTATTTCCTTTTGCTTCGGGCGGCGTCGTATTCTGAACGGGCTGGAAAGCCCAGAAAGACCTCTGGGCTTCAGTAAAGATCGAGTTGGAAGGTGGCGGACGCCACACGTCGGCGCTGTTGATCCAGTCTCGCAGGACCTTGAGATCTGTCGCAGGTAGCGGCGCTTTGCTCCCCGGGGGCATCTTGAGCGCACCTTTGTGCGAAGCAGCCTGATAAAGCAAGCTCGCTTCCGCGTTTCCGGGGATCACTGCCGGGCCCTTTTGCCCGCCCTTGAGGACGGTGTCCAGCTGTCTCAAGTCGAGTCCGGAGATTTTGGCCTCTCCGTGGCAGCTTACGCACGCTCGGTTCAGGATCGCCCGCGCTGAGCGGTCGAGATCTGAGGCCGGCGGCGATTGTGAGCCGGGTGGCAAGAAGAGCGCGAACGACAGAGTTGGCGTGGCAAGCCCTGTAATCGCAAGCAGCCGCAGGGCGATAGGCATATGGTCTATCTCAGAAATCTGAAATGTAAAATATCCTAAGGCCCGGACCCAGGTGAGTCAAGGAGCGATCTTGACAGGCGCCGCATACACACCCGTTCTGCCGACTTGGCAGATTAGAACGGTCAGGCTCATAATGCCTCCGGGCCCGCCATTAATCATCGGTCGTTCTACTCAGGGCCAGGGGCGGGGTAATCTGGTACAACTCGCCTCGGACTCCAAGAGGGCTCTGAAAAAAGACGAACTGCACCAACTCTTTGGTATCCAGATAAGAGCTGTCGATCTGTCGCGGCTCTTCTGTATCGAATACGACTCCGGTCGATTTTAGCGCGCGCATCGCCTCTTGGATGTCATCTACTTCCCAGGCCAGGTGGGATATCAGACCCGGCTGGCTCTGCTGGGCGGACTGAGCGATTTCCAAGCCTGGGTACCAAACGACCACGCTGGCGTCCGGTTTTCGCAGTTGTCTTACAGGAGCCATTCCAAGGGTTTTGCTCAGATACTCCTTGGTCCTTTCAAGATCAGCGACCTCAATTCTGACGTGGGATCCTAGTATCTTCATGTCGAGCCAGCAAGCTTAAGCATTGCGAGGACAGAGATTAGAAACGCCAGACAACATGTACCACCTTCCTCCTCATGTAGCACCCTCCTGCTCCGTGTTGTCAAGCGGTTCTTGTTTTTCTCCGACCGTTCTTCGGCTTCGGATTTTCAGGCATCGGTGGCTGCGATCAACACCACCTCCCCAGTGCCTGGGCAAAAAGCTTGACAGCAGGGAGGCCCAGCTGTGAAACTCCGCCTTCCCGGTTTCATCGCAGATCGGGCAAAACGCTTCCAGAGCTGGGCTCCAAGAGGATACCGAAAAGCTGACGTTCGGGCTAAGGAGGGCGAACGGCTTGAGGCTTCAGCAACCAGCTAGACTGAACGCTCTCAAGGCTCGAATTAAACCAGAGCGAGGTAGACTTTGCCACGGATCGCCGGTTATCAGCCACTGCTTGAACAGTACGTCCGATTTGAACCCGCAGTGCTTGCAGACCCTTATCCTCTTTTTGCACGCCTTCGCTCAGAGGAACCCGTATGCTGGTCTGAGAGTCTCGAGTGCTGGCTTATTACTCGCTATGACGACGTCGCATCAGCTTTGCGCGATCCGCGGTTCTCTTCGAGCCGCATCGATGCCCTGGTGAATCAGCTTCCCGTGGAAGCGCGTGAGCAGATTGAGCCTTTACGGCGTCACCTCTCGAAATTCATGGGCATCTCGGACCCTCCGGACCATACCAGGATCCGCGGGCTGGTCAATAAGGCATTCAGCCCGCGCGTGGTCGAGGCCATGCGGCCGCGTATGCAGCAGATTGCAGATGAGCTGATTGACGCCATTGAGCCTGCCGGTCACATGGACGTTATCCGCGATTTCGCTTATCGATTGCCCGTAGCCGTGATCGCAGAAATCCTCGGCTTGCCGGCCGAAGACCAGAAGCGGTTCAAGCAGTGGTCGGATGATATTGTCGGGTTCATCGGAAGCGGGCGCGGCTTGGTGGACCGGGCGCAGCGCGCGCAACAGAGCATGTTAGAGATGACTGGTTACTACCGCAGTATCATTGCAGAACGGCGGAAACACCCGCGAGAAGACCTGATCAGCACAATGATCGCCGCCGAGGAGCAAGGTGAGAGGCTGAGCGAAGAGGAACTGCTTGCCACCTGCGTGACCCTCCTGGCCGGCGGACACGAAACAACCACCCATCTGATCGGTGGTGGCATGCTGGCTTTGCTCCGCAATCCGACTCAGCTTGAGGTTCTTCGAGACCATCCTGCGGCGATCGCCACGGGCGTCGAGGAGCTATTACGTTACGAAAGCCCCGTTCAGCGCGGAGAACGTGTAGCTATCGATGACATTGAGCTCCACGATCGTCGCATTCGCAGGGGGCAGCGGGTATTCCTCATGATGGGAGCTGCGAATCGAGATGGCTCACAGTTCGCCGAACCCGAGCGGCTTGACGTTTATCGGCATCGAAACCGGCATCTGGCATTCGGGTTTGGGATTCACTTCTGTGTCGGGGCGCAGCTGGCGCGGGCAGAGGGGCAGATTGCCATCGGAACCTTGCTCCGGCGGCTGCGAGAGCCAACCTTGATGGCTCAGCGGCTCGATTATCAGCAGACGTTGGCAATCCGGGGCTTACATTCGCTGCCGATCAGCTTCGATGCCCCAAGGCGATCCTGATTGGCATCAACGAATGTGCAAGCAGATCTTGTCGAAGCAGCTGTTTCAGCCGAACTGAATCAGATTGGGGTGGTGAGTCAGTTTCGTTATTGTAGCGGTCCAAGTGACCAGCACCGAGATTGGCAGCACTTTGTCATCGGAAGTTGACGAATTATATTCCGCTGCTATCGAATTGCGTTTCTTTGAGTGCAGATCGTTGAAGTCGTTAGCACAACAGACCCTCACAGTGATCCTGCTCCTGTATTGCGCTTCGCTCCCGGCGCCGGCGAGATCACAACTCGAACACTCGCCGGAGGCGGACAGCGCGTTCAACGCGGCTGTCGAAGACTTGGAACGGGGCGATTTAGCGAGCGCTTTCGCCAAGCTTCAAACAACGCTGAAGACCCATCCAAGCGATCCACGGATCGAAGAACTTCTGGGCCAAGTGCTGGACAAGCTCGGCAAAGAGGACCAAGCACTTCCGCATTTACGGAAGGCCGTGACGCTTTCACCAGAACAGCAAGCATTCTGGAACAACTTGGCAGTTGTCTGCCTTCGCGTATCGAAGATTAATGAAGGCGAAAAGGCACTCCAGAGGTCGCTCGATATAGGCCCGAATGCCTTAGCTTTCAGGTTGCTTGGCATGGTCCGCTTTCATCAGTTCAGAACACAAGAGGGGCTGGGGTTCTTCGAAAAGTCTCTGGCCATTGCCCCTGATGATTTTCGGTCCTGGTACTACGCTGGATCCGCACATCACCTGTTAGGAGAGACGGATCCGGCGCTGTATGACTACAAGGAAGCTCTCAAGCGGGCGCCCAACGATTTCTATGCGCAACTGGAATTGGGGAGGCTGTGGCAGGAACTCGGAATGCACGAGCAGGCGATGGGCTGCTTTCGCATCGCACGGACTGTACAGCCGAAGAACGCAGAAGTCCACGAACTACTGAGCAGATCATACCTCAAGACCGGTAACCTTGAGTCCGCATTAGAATCAGCCCAGCAAGCGATTAATTTGAAGCCTCAGGATGCTGCGTTTCACTATCAGCTGGGTACCGTCTTGGCCCGCGCAGGAAGAGGAGGGGAAGCCAGCGCGCAGTTCCATCTTTTCAACCTCTTTAGCAGTCAAGAAAAGAAGGCCAAGAGGGGAGGTTGGAGGTTGGAAGACGGTTCGGGCCTGAGTCTCGGGAACCACTAATGTCCCCTTTGGGGCTGGATGTTGCATTTGTCGAGAGATCACCTTGGGAATTTTTTCCGCTGGGGGATGACGGACATTTTATCGGGCAGACCATACTCGCTGATCTGCAACGCCCACTTCTCGCGCTCGTAGCTCTTTCCATGAATCAAGGCCGCACATACTATCCGTCCGGCAACCCTCGGAGTGGCCACCTCAATAAACATGACTTCGGTTTCAACACCATCGATGAGCAGCACGATCTTAAACGTTTTTAGGTGAGCTTCTCTTTTCATCTCAGGTCAGCCCGTTTTGAGAACTGTTGAGAATAAAAGGTTCAGCACGCTCCGTCTGTGATGTATGCCATATAACCCTGTGATGCATGTCACAGAGTACATATCAAGCCGAGACTCTTGGATTCAGTACGAGAGGGCGCGTTCAGTGTGTCAGTCCGCATTTTTCTGCGCAGTTTTTTCTGTTCTGTTTTTTCTGTTCTTGACAAAGATCCGACGGCGGTGTATTCCACGAAGGCTAATTTGGTAACGTGTTTGTTCCATCCGGATTCTTCTTCCCGTGTAGCACCTGCGCTACCCATAAGGATTCAGAACCGAACAACGTCGCAACGGAGGACCCGTGAAGCCTGATCAGATCGCCGAACTGCTTGCCAAAGTCACAGCAGGTTGGAGAACCGCGCCGGGCGCGAAAGCAGAATCGCTCGCCGCCGCTCGCAAGGCGCTGGCTGCGAGCGTCGCGCTTGGGAAGACTGCGGCCGAAGTACATCCTGCCGGCGCGTCTGTGGCTTCCGCCACGCCAGACGCGAACCTTACGGCAGAGATTGGACAGGTTCTTGCCAGCACTCCAGAGCTGTCAAGCCCCAGTGAGCTCGCGTTCGTGCGGACTGCCGTCGCAGCGGATGTCCGGAACCCCGCCGGCATTCCGGCTTGGGCGCGCGGTATGCAGGTACAACAAACGCACGGCCCTTTTCTTGACACACAAGGCCAGATCCACTGGGTGGACGTGATCCCGGTGACGACGGAGGCCAAGTTCGCGTTCGGCTCCTCGGCAAACGTCTTTGCGGTGTTCCCCATACGGAGAAGCATTATCCATCCTCCGGGTCAGCTTACCCTCGGCGAGGGTAGCGTCTGGTTTGCAGCGAAACTGCTGGCAAACAGCATTCCAGCTAATAATTTCGCAGGATTTCGTATCAAGAGCGGATCGCTGAAGGCCAGCGGCCCCTTTGCCATTGACAACGGCGTGTATGTGCTCACCGCGACCGAAACGCTGACGCTTACCGCGACCCTCGAACCTCCCGCGGCCGCGCCCCCAGCAGGTCCTATTGGTGCCGACCAGTCGTCAAGCGCGGTCCAGTTGCCCGCGACCGTGACAATAGTCTTTAAGCAGAATTCCGCGGCCGTGACGGCTCTCGACAGCAGCGGCGTTCAACTGTACGGTTCCACAGTAAGTCTCTCCTGGAATCATCAGCCTCCAACCTCACTCATTGGCAATACGCAGATTCTGATCCCCTGCACGCCAGCCCCGCCGACCTTCGGGTTTTCAAACGTCCAGTCGACTCTGTTCAAGCCCTCGGGTGCGGCACCGATTGCCAAGGCTGGATGGGCCTTGCCCGTCGCTGCAACCACGATCGCCGCGCTCGGCCAAGCATCCGGCGCGGGTTCCCTGTACCTGGATCTCGGCCCTGGCGCAACCGCGACGTGGGATGCGCATCCGAAAGCAGTGGCCGTGACGGATTGGCAGATCGAGATCGACCCCCTCAAGCTGCTGGTAATCATTACCGGCGCCGCGCCGCCCG
>Ga0066710_100001466_pt1 | contig 17678 bp, 11 predicted proteins | sample GraSoiAngelo_159_FD_79666 | JGI IMG/M metagenome (GOLD analysis project Ga0066710, IMG submission 79666) | Grasslands soil microbial communities from the Angelo Coastal Reserve, California, USA - 14_1009_16_40cm | ecosystem: Environmental > Terrestrial > Soil > Grasslands | place: USA... | reverse complement strand
GCCCAGGTCGCGCATGGCGCGGACGATCGGCAGCAGCTGCTCGACGACCACCGGGGCCAGCCCGAGCGACAGCTCGTCGATCATCAGCAGGCGGGGGCGGGACAGGAACGCCATGCCGAGCGCGAGCATCTGCTGCTGGCCGCCCGAGAGATCGGCTGCGGAATCGGTGAGGCGCTGACCCAGCACCGGGAACATGGCCAGCACCCGTTCGACGCCCTCGCCTACCGCGTCACGATCATGTCGGTGCAACCAACCGGCGACGCGCAGGTTCTCGGCGACGCTCAGCGAGGGGAAGACACCGCCGCCTCCGGGCACCTGCACCACACCGCGCCCGGCGATCTCATTGGCCGGCGCGTGGGTCATCTCGCGCCCGTCGAAGATGACCGCGCCGTGATCGGCCTCGACCACTCCGGAGATGGCCTTCAGCAACGTCGACTTGCCCGCCCCGTTCGTGCCGAGGAGCGCGACGATCTCGCCCTCGTCCACCTCGAAGTCCACACCGAAGAGCACCTGCACCCCGTCGTAGGCGACGTCGAGGCCGCGCACGAGCAGGAGCTTCGCCCGCCCGCGCCGCCGTTCATAGGCCACCTCCGAGCGTGCCGCGGCGGTCGCCCAGACCTGCTTGATGTCCCGCCCGATCACGTTGCCCGCGCTCGAGATGATGAGCGCACCGATGAGGAAGACCGGCGTCATCAGCAGCATGCCCTGGCGCACGCCCCACTTGTCGCCGATGGCGCCGATGATCGGCAGGATGGCCAGGCCGGGGATCACCCACAACGACGCCACGGAGAACCCGACCGACCGGGCGCGTGGGGGGATGGCGAGCGAGAGGGCAGCCAGGATCCCCGGGCCGAGCACCGCCAGGCTGGCGGTGATGACGGCGTTGGCGATCACCGCGACGACGATGTTGGGCGCGAGGGCGAAGAGCACCGCGAAGGCGGAGGTCACCGCACCCACCACCGCGAGGAAACGCAGCACCAGTCCGGGATCGCGGGCCATCAGACGGGTGCCCACCCTGGCCCCGATGACGAGGCCGACGAGCTGCACGGGCTCGACGCCGGCGGCGGTGAAGCCCCGGTGCACCTCGTCGAGCTTGAACAGCTCGTCGTAGATGACCGACGCGAGGGAGACGAAACCGATGAGCGACGCGGCGAGAAACGGCAGCGTGTACCAGATGCGCCGGAGGCTCTCGATCTTCCAGACGATGCGCCAGGCCTCCGCGAACGAAGGCGGCTCCTCCTCGGTCATGATGGCCTCGGCCGAGGCCCCCATGGCCCGGCGCTCCTGGGCCCCACGCACCGGCTCGCGCAGGCGGAACGCGAGGACGACGAAGACGAACGTCGGCACCGCGAACACGAAGAACGGCGTCCGCCACCCGAAGAAGTGCGCGAGGACGCCCGCCGTCAACGGCCCGATGAAGCTGCCCACCGCGTTGGCGGCGCGGTGCAACGAGTAGACGCGTGTCCTGACATCGACCGCGTAGTAGTCGGCGATGAGCGAGTTGTGGGTGGGGTCGACGACGGCCTTGCCGATGCCCGAGCCGGAACGCACGAGCGCGAGCATCACCACCGTCGTCGCCATGCCCGTCAAGAGGGAGAACAGCCCCCACGCGGTCGCGCCGACGATCGCGATGCGCACCCGGTTGCTGCGATCCGCGTACCAGGCGATCGGCACCTGGAGCGCGAGTGCGCCCAGGCTCACCACCGCGATGAGCGTGAGGGCGCCCTGCAGACCGAGGTGGAACGCGTCGCGGATCTCGGGCAGCAGGATGCCGAAAGCCGTGCGGTCGAGCTCGTCCACCGCGTTGAGCCCGAACAGCACGACGATGGCGTAGACGGGGCCGTTGCCGGTGAGCGTCCGCAACCGCCCACCCGGGTGGCGCACCGCAGTCAGGAAGGGCGCCGTCACGGCGCGGTCCCGGCGGGCACAGGCGCCCGTGGCCGCGGCTCCACGGGCTCGGGCGGCGGCGCGGTGTCGGCCAGCAGGCTGGGGACGATGATGTGGCGTCGTCGGGCGACCGACCGCAGCCAGAGGTCGCGCAACTCGTACAACAGCCCGCCGAGCCCGCTCGGGAGCACCAGCAGCACGAGCACGACGCCGCCACCCGACACCAGCAGCTGCCAGGTCGTGGGGAGGAACCACTGCGACGACCGGAGGAACGCGGCGCCCAGCAGCGCGCCGGGCACCGAGGCGATCCCGCCGATCACCACCATGGTGAACACCGAGAAGTTCTCACCTGCGAAGTACGGCCCCTCGCCGAACGCCTGCTGGTGGAGCACGAAGATGCAGCCCGCGTAGCTCGCGATCGCGCCCGAGATGGCGAAGGCGGTGAGCTTGGCGCGCACGGCGTTGACGCCCACGGCCATCGTGGTGCGCTCGTTCTCGCGCAGGGCGATGAGCACCCGACCCGTGCGGCTGTGCCGTACGCCGCGTAAGGCGGCGATCGCGAGCAGGAGCCCGACCAGGGCCACGTAGTAGATGCCCGTGGGCGAGTCGATGTGGATGCGTCCGAGCAGGGGCCGGCGCTCGACGCGGTTCGTCGGGATCCAACCGAAGAAGCGGCGATTGAGGAGGTACGACGTGGTGGCCAGGGAGAAGGCGAAAGTGGTCACGGCGAGGTAGAGGCCGCGCACGCGCAGCGCGGGCAGCCCGACCACCACCGCGGCGGCGGCGCCCGCGGCGGCGGCCGCGACGAGCGCGATCGTCAGATCGAGGTGCCAGTCGCCGACCAGCTTCGCCCCGACGACGGCGCCGATGGCGAAGAACGCGACCTGGCCGATCGACACCTGGCCCGCCCAGCCCGTGAGCACGACGAGAGACAGACCCAGGATCCCGTAGATGAGGACCGCGGACGCCTTCAGCGACTTGTCCGGCGGCAAGAGGTGGGGCAACACGACCGCCGCGCTGAGGATCGTCAGCCCGACGAGCAGGCGGACCACGCGCACCTCCCGCACACCCGACAGCTCGCGCGGGATCGGCCGGACCTCCTCTGCCGCCTGCCAGGTCGACGTCTCGGAGTCCTCCGCGCGTGACGAGCTCCGCCGTCGCGCGAGCAGGGCGACGACGATCACCACTGCGAGGATGGGGTCGATGAGGAGTGGGCTCGACGCGTTCCACGCCACGCCGGTCTCGAGCACACCGAGCGCGACGGCGCTGCTGCCGATCGCGCCCAGGTTGGTCAGGCGCCCGAGCATGAGCGCGGCCAGCGAGCGCAGCAGGATGCCCAGGCTGAGGGCGCTGGTCACCGGGAGCCCGAGGATGCCGGCGCGCAGGAACAGGGCGATGAAGGCCAGCAGTCCGGCGAGCGACCAGACGACCGTCTGCAGGCGCTTCACGGGCACCCCGAGCAGGCTGGCGCGGTCGACGTTGTCGGCACCGGCGCGAATGGCGATCCCGACCGCGGAGTAGCGGAGGAACAGCGCCAGCGCGACCATCGCCAGCGGCACCACGACCACGGCCAGGAGGTCGTTGCCGTTGAAGATGATGGGCGAGACCTCGAAGCGCAGGTCGAACGGCGGCGCGATGCGCGGCGCGAGCAGGCGTTCGCCGCCCCACGCCCGCGGCAGCAGGATCGCGGTGAGCGCGAGCAGCTGGGTCAACCCGATCGTGACGACGGTGAGGATCAAGCGCGGCGCCCGGAAGAAGCGACGGATGACCGCGAGCTCGACGAGCGCGCCGAGCACGACCGAGGCGGCCAGCCCGGCGGCAAGGGCGAGGAAGTAGTTGACGCCCGATGCGGTGATCAACATGTAGACGATCACGGCCGGCGGCCCGCCGAGGTCGGCCTGCGCGAAGTTCAGGATGCGGTTCGACCGGTAGATCAGCGCCATACCGAGCGCGACCAGAGCGGTCAGGCCTCCGATGATCACCCCCCGCAGGAAGACGCCCGCCGGCATGGGGAACAGCACCAGCTGCACGACGAGGACACCGGCGGCGGGCCCAACCGTCGGTGCCAGCCGCCGGGCCCGCGCCACCGCGTCGATCTCGACACGACGGTGACGCGCCGGCGGGGCTTGCATCATCCGCCCCGTGCCGGTCCCGCTGACACCCAACCCACCTCCCGCTCGTGGTGGGGGAATCTGTAGCAGACGGCCCGGAGTCGTGCTCCGCCTCTCACGGTCCTCTTAGAGGCCGATCCCCGGCCAACTCGTCGCGCTCGACCACCGTCACGGTGGTTCAGCGCGACAAGAAGCGACCGGGGCGACTACGCGGACGCGCGCGCGATCCCGGCCTTGGAGAGCACGGACGGGGGGACACCGGCCTCACGCCAGGTCGCGTACGCGATGCCCTTGCGCTCGCTGTAGCCACGGGCCGCCTTGACGAACTCGCGCTCCGCGGCGGCGAGGTCGACCTTGCCGTTGCGCCGTGCGAGTGCCGCGCGCAGATCCGACCGCTTCTGCAGGAGCAACAGCCGGTCGAGCCCCCGCGCTTGTCGCAACCGGGTCTCCGCCTGCTTGAGCTGCGTCTGCATGGACTGGGTCGTCCGTTGACGCCCGGGCCGCGGCCGCTCCGCTTCGAGCGCCTCCAGATAGCGGCTCACCGCTCGACTGTCGTCTCGACCTCGGGCCAGGGCCTGCTTGTGGGCGCGGGTCATGCCGGTGCGCTTGCGTGCCGGTTGCTTCTTCTTCGTGACCCTGGTCTTGGTGGCCTTCTTCGTGCTCGTCTTCTTCGGAGGCATCGGAGCACTATCGCGACTCGTGGCTGAATTCGCCAGTCGCGCTGTCCACGTCCTCGAGCGCGTACTCGCACACGCGATCGCGGCCCGTGCGCTTGGCGGCATAGAGGGCGGCGTCGGCATGGCCGAGCGTGGCCGCCGCGGACTGCTCCGCTCGATGCACCGAGACGCCCATGCTGATGGTCACCCCGGGCTGGCGTGCCCGCCAGCCCTCGACCAGTCGCTCGGCCGTCTCGAGGGCCCGATCGGGGATCTGGCGCAGCAGGACGAGGAACTCTTCGCCGCCGTAGCGCGCCGCGCTGTCCTCGTAGCGGAGGTGCTCGCGCAGGTAGTCGCCCATCGTCACGAGCACCGCGTCGCCCGCGGCATGCCCGTCACGATCGTTGACCGCCTTGAAGTGGTCGAGGTCGAGCAGTCCCACTGCGTCACCCGGCAACAGGCTCTCCAGCATCGCCGCAGCATGACGACGGTTGCCGATACCGGTCAGCTCGTCGCGCAAGGTGGCCGCGGCCAGGGCCTGGCTGGTGCGGCGCTCGTGCTCATGGGTCTGCGCGTTCGCCAGCGCCCGTCCGGCTTGGGCAGCCAGCAGCTCCACGCTCTCCACGGTGTCGCCCCCCAGCGCCATGGGCTGGAACGCGGCGGCGATGAGCACCGCGGGGATCGTGTCGTCCATGCGCACGGGCGTGAGCACGGCAGCGCGTACACCGGCCTCGACGATGGCGGGGATGGCGAGCGTGTGGGCGGGATAGTCCTCGACGATGATCGTGCGCCCGTCGGCGCGACAGCGCGGGGCGAGGCCCTCGGTGGTGGGCAGGGCGCGGAGCGCGAGCGTGTCGGGCAGGCCGCGCAGGTGCCCGACGCGATAGGTGGCCGCCTCGTCGTCGAAGAAGCAGAACGCGGCGGCGTCGAGGCCCAGGTCGAGCACCGAGTCCACCACCGCCCCCAGCACCTGCTCGCGCTGGAGGCTGGCTATTGCGCCACCGGCGCGGGCCACCGTGGCCAGCAGGTCGGCCCGGTGCTGCGACTCGGCCTGGGCGAGCTCGAGGGCCCGGTTGGCGAGGTCCAGCGCGGTCAACGTCTGGCGCAGGCGCCGGGCCATCCACGCCACCGCCTCACCGACGAAGACGCACACGGGCAGGGCGAAGACCGCGGAGCTGAGCGCCTCTGCGCTGGGATCGGCGACGACAAGCGGCATCAGATAGGCGGCGCCGGCCAGCGGCAGGAACTTCAGCGACGTGCGCGGCGGATGGGACGCACCCAGCCAGGCGAAGGTGACGAAGAAGAACACCGGGTAGCGGTAGCCCTCGTTGCCCGCGCAGAAGTTGTGCAGGGCGATGAGGCTGAACGCGACGGGCACGAGCCACAGGGTGGCGGCCTGCGACCAACGGTCCCAGGGCATCTCCCAGATGAGGGCTCCCGTCGCCACCGCGATCAGGGCCAGTGCGACCAACGCGGGGCGGTTCGCCGACGGTGGCGCAGGCATGATGGGCGCGGTCATCCCCACCAGCGCGCCGCACGAGACGAAGAGCGCTCCCGCCAGGCGTCCCGCGATCCGCGGGCTGATCGATCCGTCCATCAGAGGTGTTGTCGGCTCGACCGGCGATGATCTTCACCCCGTGCCTGTCGCCTCGGGCAGCGCCGGCCCGACGCCCGGGAGCAGGTCCCTCGGGACCTCGCTTGGCCGAAAGGCGACAACGGCACAACGGCAATGACCCGAACGAGACACCCGCGCGTTCAGCCTCACCGCCCGGTTGACGTCGTTCTGGTCGATGCCCCTCACACCGGCGACGAACAGGCCCAGAAGCGGTGAATCGACATATGACGCGACATCGACGCGCCCGGCTCTGCGCAGTTGAGCCCCGAGCCTGCGCTGCAGGTTCGTCAGGTTCGCCTCTTCGCTCGGCGACAGCGGCGTGGTGCGTGCGAGCACGCTCGCGCCGGGCCGCGCGGTGATGAAGCTCACGAAGCGTCCGGATTGGGTGACATACCAAACCTGCGAGACCCCGCGAGTCGTCGAGACGCGGTGCGTTCCGAAGATGTGACCGGCCGGCTCGTCCACCCGTACCGGCACCCCTCGGCGGTCGAGCTCGTTGACGAGGGCGTACTCGACCCCGCTCGTGCTCTCCGGATCTCGCAGGAGAACGGGGCGCCCGGGAAGACCGGCCCGTTCCAGCTGATGAACCAGACTCTGAACGTCGCGCTCGAACGGGCCGAACGCCCGCTTCTCGCCGACGACCTCCACGGTGAGCGTCAGCGATCGCACGATCAGCAGAGCCAAGAGCGCAAACCCGCAGACCCTCGTCACCACGAGGTATCGGGAGAGGCCGAGCCATCGGGCGAGCGCCCAACCCGTCGCCGCGAAGGTGAACGGCGGAAGGATCCGTCGCCACAGGAAGAGCCACGGCTTGAGCTCCGGGGCCTGTGCGATCGCAATCACTCCGGTGATCAGCAGGAGCCCGATCAGGACGATCACTCGTCGATCGGCACGAGAACGGCTTCGGTGAGTCGCCACGAGCCCGAGCGCGACAACCAGCGCGGGGACGAGCAGCCAGGTGAGCGGGGCCGGGTACACCGCCGAGTTGAACGGGTTGGCGTGCTCGTGGCCACCGAGCCAGGGCGGCGGTATGCGGAACTCCGCAGCCAGGAGCCCGGCACCCACGCGCAGACCCGCCGTCGGTTCACTCGCACTGAAGAAGTAGCGGGCCATACGGGTGAGGTTCCCGGGTGACCCGGTGAACTGCTCGATCGCCGTCGGAAGCCACAGCACGGTTGCGAATGCGACGCTGTGTTTGACGGCCCGGCTCCACTCCTGCCGGGCTCGCCGGCCGCCTCGAGTCGTTCTCACGCGCACCAGTGCTGCCCACACCGCGGAGACGACGACGAGCGGAAAGTACCCGAAGTGGGTTTGCACGAGGAACGTCCCGACGATGGTTGCCGGGACGAGCGCACGAACCTCCCCGTCCGCGACGGACCAGATCTCTAGCAGGTAGAGGGTGAAGAAAGGAAAGGCGACGTCGGGGTTCCAGGCACTCAGGAACACCCCGTGCTTCGCGTAGCTGAGGCTCATGGCCGTCAGCACCACCAGGGCGAGAGGGAGTCCTCCCCGCCGCAGGGCGAGGCGAGCACTGGCGACGATGGCGACGCCTTGCAGGATGGCCCCACCGACGAGCGTGGCCCACGGAGCCTGCCCGGCCAATCCGGAGGGGATGGCGAGGAGCCAGAGCAGGAGCGGGCCCGGGTGGTTCCATCCCCGGCTGTACGCCCCGACGAGAGGAATGTGCGACGACCACACGTCTCGCACCCGCAAGTCGATCGGGGCGATGTCCGACACCGGCGTGTAAGAGCGTCCTGTCCTCGTCACCAGCACAACGAGCACCGGAAGAACGGCAATGATCGTCAGCCCGAGTGCGGCCCATCCCCGCCAGTTACGGCGAGAGAGCGCGCGCTCCGGTCCGGCCGGAGGCACCGCCTAGCGGATGCGCGGTCGGGCCCGGTCGCCGGCCGCGAAGGCCTGCTGCCCCGCGTACAGCGAGGCAGGGTCGCTGCCGAGCCTGATGATCACCTTGCCCATGTCGAGCGCCTGGGCCCTCGAGAGCTCCCGGGCCGCCCACAGCGAGCGGACCGTGCCCTGCACCGCCACCGGTGGGGCCGAGGCGATCGTCTGGCCCAACCACGCCGCAGCCTCGTGGAGCTCGGCGAGCGGCACGACCTCGGTGACGAAGCCGATCTGGTGCGCGCGTTGCGCGGACATGCGCTCGTTCGCGCCCAGTAGCGCGATCCGCATGATCTCGTGGAACGGCATCTTCTGCAGCATGTGCATCGACTCGAAGCACGCCGTCATCCCGAACGTCGTGTGCGGGTCGAAGAAGGTCGCATGCTCGGCGGCGACCACGATGTCGACCTCGCCGAGGATGTAGAACGCGCCTCCGCACGCCATCCCGTTGATCGCGGCGACCACGGGCTTCCACAGGTCGTTGGTCTTCGGCCCGATGTTCTCGCCCGGGTCGTCGAAGTGCCAAGGGGTCGACGACGCACCTCCGACACCGGTCGCGCCGGCGGCGGCGGCCCGAACGTCGTCGAGGGTCTCCCAGTGGCCCATCGTCTCTGATCGGTCGATGCCCGAGCAGAACGCGCGATCTCCGGCACCGGTGAGCACCACGCAACGCACGTCGTCGTTCCGGCGCAAGCCCCGCCAGAGGGTCTTGAGCTCCTGTTGCATCTGCACGTTGAACGCGTTGTGCACCTCGGGTCGGTTGAGCGTGACCCAGGCCACGCCGTCGGTCTCGTCGTAGAGCAGCGTCTCGAGCTCGGGCATGCGCCGGATCCTACCGACCCGGCCTGCAGCGCCTACATGGCTCCGCAGGTGACCCGCGGCGAACGCTCCGGACGGAACGCGGGGCACGGACCGTACGATGCGTGCGTGGACGTCACCCGCTACGCGCCCTCCGGCATGGTGTGCACCGTCGACCATCTCGCCAGTGGCGCCGGCGTGGCGATGCTGCGCGCCGGCGGCAGCGCGGCCGACGCGGCCGTCGCGGCCAGCGCCGTGCTGGCGGTGACGACGCAGCACATGTGCGGCATGGGCGGCGACCTCTTCGCGATCGTGCACCACGAACGCGGCGCGCCCGCGGTCCTCAACGCCTCCGGGCGCGCCGGCTCGGGGGCCGACCCGCAACGCATGCGAGCCGAGGGCCTCACGGCCATGCCGATGACCGGCGACATCCGCAGCGTGCCGGTCCCCGGCTGTGTCGACGGCTGGCTCGCCCTGCACGAGCGGTTCGGGCGGCTCCCGTTGGCCGACGTGCTCCACCCCGCGCAGCGCTACGCGTCCGAGGGCTTCGCCGCCGCGCCCATCCACGCCTGGGCGACGACCGCGGTGCTCGAGCTGCCCGGCGCCGACGACTACCGCAAGCCGGGCCCCGTTCGGGCCGGAACGGTCATCCGCCGGCCCGGGGTGGCGCGGGTGCTGGCGGCCGTGGTGACCGGCGGGCGCGACGGCTTCTACGGCGGCGAGTTCGGGGCGGGCCTCCTCGCGCTCGGTGGAGGCGAGTACGTCCCCGACGACCTGGCGGCGACGAGCGCCGAATGGGTCGAGCCGCTGGGCATCGACGCGTGGGGCCACCGGGTGTGGACCGCCCCCCCGAACTCGCAGGGTTACCTCACGCTCGCGGCCGCGGGCATCCTGCAGGGACTCGACCTGCCGACCGATCCTGCGGACCCGGCGTGGGCCCACCTGCTGGTGGAGGCCGCCCGACAGGCGGGCCACGACCGCCTGCGCGTGCTCTTCGACGGAGCGGACGGCCGGGCTCTCCTCGCGCCGGAGCGTCTGGCCGCGCGCCGCGCCTCGATCGATCCCGATCGGGCGGCGGTCATGACCGACCCTCCCGAGCGGGCAGGGGGGACGATCTTCCTCGCCGCCGTCGACCGCGACCGCATGGGGGTGTCGCTCATCCAGTCGAACGCGTCGGGATGGGGCGCGCACATCGTCGAGCCCGCGACCCGCATCTTCCTCCAGGACCGGGGCATCGGGTTCACGCTCGAGCCCGGTCATCCCGCGGAGTACGGCCCCCGCCGGCGCCCGCCCCACACGCTCTCGCCAGCGCTCGTCACCACCGCGGACGGCAAGCTCCGAATGGTGCTCGGGACGATGGGCGGCGACAGCCAACCTCAGATCCTGCTGCAGCTGCTGGCGCGCATGCTCCATGGGGGTGAGACCCCGGGGGCCGCGATCGCCGCGCCCCGGTGGGTGCTCGGGAACGTCGGCGGCGGAGACTTCGGCACGTGGCGCTCCGGCGGCGCGGTGGAGGTCCAGCTCGAAGCGGGCACGCCGCCGGCATGGCGCACGGGCCTGGAGCGACGGGGCCACCCGACGGGATCGCCGTTCCACGTCGGCCACGCCCACGCGATCGCGGTCGATGCGGACCACCTCGCCGGCGCGTCCGACCCGCGAGCGCTGGCGGAGGCGGCCGCCGGGCTCTGATGTCCGCCCCCGGCTGATGACGGGTCGACGGGGATCGGCCCACAGTGCACTCTCAGGGTCTTCCCAGGTCGCCCGGGTGTACTGCTGACGTGTCGAACGTGGCCGTGCAGTCGGTGACGGCGCCGTCGGTGAGCGCGTCGCCGGTGACCGCGTGAGCTTCAACGCCCCGGGCCGGCTCTGGCTGCTGGTGGGGGTGGTGGCACTGATGAGCGCGTACCTCCTCATGCAGCGCCGGCGGCGGCACTACGCGGTGCGCTTCACCAACGTCGCCGTCCTCGCGGCCGTCGCCCCTCGACACCCCGGTTGGCGCCGGCTCCTGCCTGCGACGGCGATGATCCTCGCCGTCGCGACCATGGTTTTCGGGTTCGCGCAACCCACGCGGCAGACGAATGTCACGCGCGACAGCGCAACCGTCATGCTGGCGATCGACGTCTCCGACTCGATGAGGGCCACCGACGTCAAGCCCGACCGCATCACGGTCGCGCGGAACGCGGCCAAGGAGTTCGTCCAGAAGCTTCCCCGCCAGTTCAAGCTCGGCCTCATCTCGTTCGCGGCGGCCGCCGAGGTGCTCGTGACACCTACCACCGACCGTGCCCCGGCGCTGCGGCAGCTCGACGACCTGAAGCTCGCGCCCAACACCGCTATCGGCGAGGCCATCTTCGCCGCGCTGGAGTCGATCAACGCGACGCATCCGCCGCCGGCGAGAGGGAAGCAACCCGCAGCCCTCATCGTGGTCATGTCCGACGGCAACACCACCATCGGCCGGTCCACCGAGGCCGCGGCCGCGGCTGCCGCTCGCGCGCGCATTCCCGTGTCGACGATCGCGTACGGCACCGACGCCGGCACCGTGATTGCTGATGGGCGGGTCCTCCGGGTGCCCGTGGATCGGCAAGCGCTGCGTGCCGCGGCCGAGACCACCGGCGGCAAGTACTTCGAGGCGGCCACGAGCTCACAGCTGAAGCAGGTGTACGACAACATCGGCACCCAGGTCGACCTGGTCCGCGAGCAGCGCGAGCTGACGCCGTGGTTCGCCGCAGTGGCACTTGCGTTCGCGTTCGTGGCCGCCGCGTTCGCGCTCGTCTGGGCGCCGCGCCTGCCCTAGGTCCCGCGACGCGGGCCCTCGGTATGCTCGCCCGGTGTCGACGCGCGACCGGCACCGGGTGACCCGCGGTACCCGGGTCGGATCGTGAAGCGCTTCTCACCCGAGCTGCGCGCCGGTGCTGTCGCGGTCGCGCCGATGTTGGTCGGCGTGATCCCGTTCGGCCTGATCGCCGGGGCCACGCCGGTCACCGACCGCTTCGGCGGGGCGGCCGCGGTCGGGTTCTCGACCATCGTGTTCGCCGGCGCGTCGCAGCTCGCGGCCCTCGACGCCCTCGCCCACGGCGGCTCCGTGGTGGTTGCGGTGCTCGCCGCCTGCACGATCAACCTGCGGATGTTGCTGTACTCGGCGTCGATCTCGCCGTACCTCACCGACGAACCGCTCCCCCGCCGGCTCGCGGTCGCCTACCTGCTGACCGACCAGGCCTACGCGGTCTCCATCACCCAGTGGTCCGCGGACGCCGACTCCCGACCGAGGCTCCCGTACTTCCTCGGCGCGGGCCTGCTCCTCTGGATCTCGTGGCAGGTGAGCACCATCGTCGGCGTGCTCGTGGGCTCCGCGGTTCCCGCGGACGTGCCGCTCGACTTCGCGGTGCCGCTCGTGTTCCTCGTCCTGCTCGTTCCCACGCTCACGTCTCGACCCGCGCTGATCGCCGGCGCGGTGGGGGGCGGCGCCGCGGTCGCTGCAGCCGAGGCCGGCGCGGGGCCGTTGTACGTCATCGTCGGCGCGCTGTCGGGCATCGCCGCCGGTGCCGTGGCGGACGTGCTCGAGGACCGGGGGCGACGCTGAGCCGTGTCTGGGCGGTGATCGTCCTCGCCGGCACGGGGACGTTCGCGATGCGAGCGTCGTTCCTCGTCGCCGCCAATCGAGTGGCGAACGTCCCCCCCGGGATCCAACGGGTCCTGCGTCAGATCCCGCCCGCGGCGCTCGCAGCACTCGTCGTCCCCGCGCTGGTCCGACCCCATGGCTCGTTCGACCTGGCGCAGGGCCGGCTGGTCGCAGGCGTGCTCGCCGCGCTGGTGGCGTGGCGCACACGCAGTGTCGCGCTGACCCTGGTGGTCGGCCTCGGCGCGCTGATCGTCATCCAGGCGCTCTGAGTCGCGCCCATCGTCGGGCGCGACTCGGAGCGGTCGGCGATCAGCCCCAGCGCTGCGGGTCGTCGGGGTTGATGCCGAGCGAGAGCTTGCCCACCAGCTCGTGGGCGAGCATCTCGTTGGCCGGGTGGATGCGCCCGAGCCGGCTGTCTCGGAACAGCTGCTCGATCCGCGTGCGCTTGAAGATCCCCGCGCCGCCTGACAGGTCGAGGGCGCGGTCGACGACCTCGAAGGCGCGGTGCACGACGGTGTACTTGGTGGCGATGATCTTCACCGGCCAGTCCATCCCGTAGTCGACCCCCGCCGCCCAGTCCGCGGCCGTGCGCTCGAGGTACGCGTCGATCAGCTCGAGGTTCATCCGCATCTCGGCCACGTAGTGCTGGACCTCGGGATGATGCGCCATCGAGCGGGTGAGGGCGATCGACGTGCGGTCGGGCATCTTGTCCACGGTCAGGTCGTACGCCCGTCGGGCGATGCCCGCGTAGACGGCGCCGAAGCCGAGGAGCGCCCACGCGAACAGGCTGAGCTGGAACGGTCCCGCACCGGCGAACCCGGCCGGGCACACGAGCGGCGTGTGCTCGTCGGCGATGAACGTGTGGTCGAGGATCGTGTCGTGGCTCTCGGTGGCCCGCATCCCCAACACGTCCCAGGTCTTCTCGATGCGGTAGCCCGGTGTGTCACGCGGGAGGAACGCGTGGACGACCTTCGGCTGCGTCGGGTCGCTCGTGTCCATGGCGTGCACACCGAGGTAGTCCCAGACCGGCGACAGGCTGCCGAAGATCTTGTGGCCGGTGATCTCCCAACCACCGTCGACCCGCTCGGCCTTGCTCGACGACAGGAAGACGGGGATGTCGTTGCCGCTCTCACCGTGGCCGGCGGCGAAGATCTTGCCCGCCGCCGCCTCACGCAGCATCCACTCGCAGCTCGTGTCGCCGAGGCGGTACAGGTCGGCGGCGATGCCGGTCCAGTAGATGTGCATGTTCACCGCGACCGCGGTGGCGGGCGCGACGGAGGCCAACCGGCGCTGCAGCTTCACCACGTCGTCGATGCCGAGCCCCAACCCACCGAGCTCGCGCGGGACCGCCACGGTGAGGTACCCGGACGCGCGCAGCTCCTCGAAGTCCTCCTGGAAGAAGCGGTTCTCGCGGTCGTACACCGGCGCGCGCTCGTCGAAGCGAGCGAGCATGTCGTCGGTGAGCACGCTGTCGATCGTTGGCGAAACTGCGGTTGCCGTCATGGCATGGCCTCCAAGGGCGGGGGTTTGTCTCATCGCACTGTAGGGATGAGCGCCGGGACCGTCTGCCGCAGATCCGTCAGTCGACCCCGGCCGGCCCGAGCGCGTCGAGGCGGCGGCCCACGGCTGCCAACCCGTGCCGCTCGGCCAGGATCCGCGCGCCGACGCCGCGCTCGCGCGCCGTGTCGATGTCGCCCCGTGCCCAACCGAGCGCGGCCAGGTCGACGAGCGAGTGTGCCTCCCAGATCACGGCCCCCAGGCGACGGTTGAAGTCGAGGGCCGTCATGAGCCGGTGCTCGGCCTCGTCGAGTCGTCCGTCGCGCCACGCCAGCAGCCCGAGGTAGCGGTCGACCGCACCGAGGTGCCCGACCAGGTGCCCGGTCATCGCCCCGCTCCCGGCCCACGGCTCGAGAAGGGTCTCGACCGCGCGGCCGGACTCCGCGTCCGCCAGGTGGAAGGCGGCTTCGGCCATGAAGCAGAGCGCGGCGGGGAAGAGGTTGTCGCGCGGGAGCGCGCGGAAGTCGTCGGCCGCCAGCTCGTGGAGCAGCCGCCCGGCGTCGTCGGCCATCCCCACCTCGACGAGGAGCATCACGAGGCCGGGGCGCCACATCGCCGTCGGCGGGTTCAGCTCGAGGATCATGCGGACGACCGGAAGGAGCTCGACCAACCGGTCCTGCTCCCGCCGGATCAGGAACAGCTGGACGCCGTGCACGCCGGACACGTCCTCGCCGAGCTGTCGCCCGAACTCGAGGTTGGCCCCGGCCTGTCGCTCGGCCTCCGCCAGGTCACCGTCGAGGAACGTCACGACCTGGATCTTGCAGAGGAGCACGAACCGCGAGAAGCGCGAGCCGAGCCGCTCGGTCGCCTCGCGGAGGCGCTCCAGCCATCGGAGCGCACCATCGCGGTCCGCGCGGCTCAGACAGGCGACGCTCGCGTACTCGGCGGCGGTGGCGATCAGGTCCGGGTCGTCGACCTGGTCGCGCAGCCGCCACACCTCCTCGGCCCGGTCGATCACGATGTCGAGGTCGGCAACCCGCATCGGCACGCGGATCTGTCCGGAGGCGGTGAGCGCGAAGGCGAGGACAGCCGGATCGCCGAGGTCGCGGGCGGCGGCGACCGCCTCCTCCGCGACGCGGACAGCTGATTCGGCACGGCCCGCGTAGTGGAGCGCACGACCGAGTGACGCGCGCACCATGATCGCTCGACGCGGCGGGAGGACATCTGCGTGGGCGTCGGCCTCGTGCAGCAGCTCCACCGCATCGTGGCCGAGCAGGCCCGGACGCCAACTCGCCTCTTCGAAGGCGATGGCGATTCGGGCGAGCGCATCCCAGTCGCGCTCCTCACGAGCCAGCTCGGCTGCCTTCCTGAAGGTGCCGAGGGCCGCCCCGTGGGCCGCGGCGAGGCGCTCGGCCTCACCCTGGGCGATCAGCAGCTCGAACCGGTCGCGCAGGGGCCGGTCACCGATCCGTTCGATCAGGTCGAGGGCGATGCGGTAGTCGTCGACCGCGCCATCGAACGCGAGGAGCTCGAGCGCCCGCCGCGCCGATCGCACCGCGTAATCGAGCGCCTTCTCCAGCGCAGGCCGCTCGTCGCCCGCGCTCGCGTAGTGACGGGCCAGCGCGGGGAGGTGCTCGTCGAGGCCGCCCGCATAGCGCGTCTCGATCGACGCCGCGACCGCCGCGTGGAGACGGGCCTGCCGAGAGGCGGAGAGCTCTCCCACCAGGGCGTCGCGCACGAGCGCGTGGGTGAAGCGGAAGCGGTCCACCGAGATCTCGTGGACCAGCCCGGCCCCGACCGCCTCCTCGACACGCGTCAGGCTCTCGGGCTCGGCCAGACCGGCCGCGTCGGCCGCGACGCGCAGGCGGAACTCGAGCCCCACGAGCGACGCGACCTGGAGCAGCTCCTGCACCGGCTCGGGCAGCCGGCGCACGCGGCGCCGCACGGCCGCTCCGACATCCGCGGGCAGCTCCCCTGCCGACGCGCTGCTGAGCTCGCCACCCGCGAGGCCGGCGAGAACGGCGCCGACGAAGAGCGGGTTTCCGGCCGTCTCCTCGGCGATGCGCTCGGCCAGCCGACCCCAGCCGGCGTCACCCGGCTCCGCCGCATGCACGAGCGCGACGACATCCTCGTTGCTCAGCCCATGGAGACGGATCGCCTGGCTCCGGCGCGTCGGTTGCAACTCGTCGATCAGGTTCGTCAACGGGTCGCTGACATCGGGCCTGGTGTCGCGTGCGGTGCCGATCACCAGGAGGCGCGCGTGTTGCGCGGCGCGCAGCACGTGGGCGAGCAAGGCGATGGTTGGGCGGTCGGCCCAGTGCGCGTCGTCGACGACGAACACGACCGGCCGCGTCGCCGCACTCGTGCTCAACCACGAGCGGACCGCCTCGAACAGGCGGTACTGCTCGGACTCGGTGGTCGGGGCGACAGCCGCGCTGATCCCGGGCAGACGCGCCCGGATCTCGGGCGCGAGGCGGGCCAGCGCTTCGGGATCGACGCCGAGGGCAGCCGCGAGCTGATCATCCTCGAGGTTGCCGACGTGCCACCGGAGCGCCTGGATGACGGGCTGGAACGGAGCGGACACGAGCTCGTCGCAGCGCCCGAACACCACGAGCGCGCCGGCCGCGTGGGCCTGCGCCGCCACTTCCGTCGCCAGTCGCGTCTTCCCGATGCCCGGTTCTCCCAGCACCCACAACGCGTGCGCCTGCTCGACCTCGGTGGAGAGCGCGATCGCGTTCTGCACCTCGTCGTCGCGCCCGATGAAGCGCATGCCTCCGGTGGTCGAGAGCTCGGGCGGGAGCGGGAAGCTCGACGCGCCGGCGTCGATCGCCCGCTCCCATCCAACCGAGCACGCGGGCAGGGGCTCGGGCAGGCCCTTGAGCTCGAGCATCCCGATCAGCTCGAACTCGTGCCCGCCGCGTCCGCGCGCCAGCATCCTCACCATCTCCGAGCACAGGATCTGACCCGGGTCGGCGGCGCCCTCGAGTCGAGCAGCCTCCACCACCGGCGTGCCGAAGATGTCGCCGCCCTGATGCACGACGTCGCCCGCGGCGATCCCGATGCGGACCGACATCGGTGCGGGGGCCCCCGGCGACCGCGAGTACCCGTCGAAACGCTGCTGGACGGAGACGGCGGCGTCGAGCGCCATCGTGGCGGAATGGAACGTGGCGAGGACGCCGTCGCCCGATCCCTTCACCACCGTGCCCTCGTGCTGAGCGATGCTCTCGCGCAACAGCCGGTCGTGGACCCGCTGGAGCTCGTCGGCCCGCTCCTCACCGAGGCGGCTGCGCGTGCCCGTCGAGTCGACCCAGTCGGTCACGACGATGGTGACGAGGTCGGTGTCGGCCATGGGCCCGGGTCAGCTGCGCAGGATCAGGCGAACTGCTCGGGCCGCAACTCGGAGACCTCGGTGACGACGTCGGCGGGGATCCCGGCCCGGCGCGCCGCCTCGACGATCGCCTCCGTGCTCGGCGCCTCGTAGAGGCAGTAGGTCTTCTTCTTGTCCGCGCTCAGGAACGAGAACAACCACGAGACACCGACGTCGTCGTTGATCGCCTTCACCTCGGCGGCGGAGTCGTTGGTCATGTCGAGCTGCTCGG
>Ga0066710_100001463_pt1 | contig 17701 bp, 19 predicted proteins | sample GraSoiAngelo_159_FD_79666 | JGI IMG/M metagenome (GOLD analysis project Ga0066710, IMG submission 79666) | Grasslands soil microbial communities from the Angelo Coastal Reserve, California, USA - 14_1009_16_40cm | ecosystem: Environmental > Terrestrial > Soil > Grasslands | place: USA... | reverse complement strand
GAGCCTTCCCCAGCGCTCGCGAATTCGCGCTTCGCGGCCAGCGTGGCGCCGTGCGAACTCGCCCATCGCGGATCGACCCGCAACACCGAGGTCAATCTCGACGCCGGGTTCGGGTTCGGGGTCGATCGCGGTCGGATAGCGACCAGCGGGAGCATGCGGTGTCGATACCTCGGGTTCTGCTCCGAACGGACTGGCGGCCGCGGATGGAAGCTCGCCTGCAGCTGGGAGGCACTCGGTGCAGGTCACGGTTGGCTTACCCCTGGTCCACCAGGCCATGTCACCGGCGACTACCACTCGGCGACAACGATCGCAGGTGCCATCGCGGGAAAGGCGAATCAGGCGCGCGCCAGATGGCATCGATGCAGCATAGGGACTGCGAGTCGATGATCTACGCAGGTGTGGTCGAGCGGGAGGACGAGGTGGCGGCCGCAGGCGGCAACGGCGCCGCGTGCGTCGCGCCGCCGACGCCCGCCCTACACAAGGAAGCGATCGGTGATGACGAGCTGGCGGCCAACGTCGAGAGGCTTTTCCCGTTCCCGTTCTTTGTGTGCTCCCGCAGAGGAATGGAACCTCCCATTACTCGTCGAGCCGCGAGCGCGCCCGCTCTCCCTCCGCCATTTGTTCGTCCGTTCATGAGACGTTCGTAACGCCTTCCCGAACAGCGCTGAACATGGCGCAACCTCCCCCCGCGACCGGCGTATCCTGCCGTTCACCATCGGCTAAGTGGGGAGACAGACATGGCGCAGCAGACGACGGTGCCGCTCGACCAGATGGCACAGCACCTCTTCGGGCTCATCGACGCTCTTGACGCCGAGGCGGTCAAGGGACTGGTCACCAACGACTGCGAGGAGGTCGATGAGATCAGCCGCACCTGGAGGCGCGGTCGGGCCGCCGTGGCAGGTTACTTCGACGAGGTGCTGAGCACGATCTCGGACGTCCACACCGACGTGGGCGATGTCGCCATCCGCGAGTGGGCCGACACCGGCGTGGTCACCTGCGTCATCGATCAGACCTACCGGTACGAGGGGAAGATGGAGCGGATCACCGCGCCCACCACGCTCGTGTTCCGCCGCGTAAGCGGCGACTGGCGGATCGCCCTGATGCACACCGTGCCGTTGCCCGAGGCCGCGTCGTCCTGAATCTACCGCGCGAGCTTCGCCGCTCCCTCCCCCGGGGGGACCGCGGGGCGCCCCTGGGCTGACAAATCAGTCGAGTACCGACTTCTCCGCGCCGGATTACAGGGACACTCCGAGCTCAACGGTGGTACCTCTGCGGACAGGCCGGTTCGACAAGCACCCATCACGCGAACAGCACCTCCAGGGTGGCGAGTGAGGAGGCGAATCCCTCACGCTCCGCCAAATTCCCTTTTGCGGCAAGAGATTCCCCTGAGGTGGCGACGCACGTGCAACGCCTTGCCCGCCGGCTTGCCTCTCGTCCGCGGGCCCTCTAAGCTCGGTCCATGGCGATCGCTCGAAGTGGTTTCGTTTCTTTGGACTGTGCTGACCCAGCCCCGCTCGCCGAGTTCTGGGTGGCGATGCTCGGTGGCGAGATCATGTTCACGTCGGACACGACGATGGATATCCGGACCGAATGGGTGTGGCTGAGCGCCATGAAGATCCCGGACTACGTGCCGCCGACGTGGCCTGCGGCCGTCGTCCCAAAGCAGATCCACCTAGATCTCGCAGTTACGGATCTCGAAGCCACAACAGCGGAGGCTGTGCGACTGGGTGCCCGCCTCGCGTCATTCCAACCGGCACCCAACCGATGGCGAGTCCTTTTCGACCCCGCAGGTCACCCATTCTGTCTCACGACGCAGATTCCACCAGAGGCCCAGTAGGGCTCGAACCCCTGGCGCGCACGAATCCAGCGTCAAAACGTCAACGTACGTTCCGCCTCCATGACCATGCGCACCAAGTCTGGAGGCGTAATGAACGTGGATCCTGCGGGGAGATCCGACTGTGAGACCCCACGGGCCTCTGCGCAGCCCTTTCAAACATGGAAAAGCACGCCGCGTTCGGCGCACGCGCGGAAGAGGTCGACGAGTGCCGGTACGCCCACACCCCGCACAGCATCTGTCACGTCAGGTCTGACCAGTTCGGTCGCATCACCGGCAAGCGCAATCGCGCAATCGACGTCGGACGCAGCCGCGCCATTAGCTGCGATGTGGAACGGGATGCTCGCGCGGGTCGCGTCCTGAGGCCCGGTCGAGGTGACGATAAGCAAACGGGCCATCGATGCTCCTCCGTTGTCGCTCAACTGCACGCGTAAGCCTGGGCACTTCACACCGGCCTGTCAACATCTAGTCCAGCGAACTCTCCTTGAAACCAATGTCTACTCCGGTAGCCCCGCACTCATGCGGGAGGGTAGGCCTGTTTCTCGATCACTGCGAGGGCGCTGACGAAGACCAGGGCCGTCCAGCCGCCGATGAACAGCGCCCAGCCGCCGCGATTCCAGACGTCGCTGGCGTGTCCGACGACGACCGTCAGGAGGACAAACACGGCTGGAGCCATGACAACGATTGCGGTCAGCCGATAGGGTCCGCGGAGTGAGATCCGGACCCCGCGCGTACCCAGGGTGGCTCGGCCGTATCTCGACAATTGCGCGACCATGCAAGCAGGAATCGCTGGTACCGCCATGAGTACCCCTGTGACCAGGAGCGGGCCTGCTATCGCGGCATGATCTGATGCTCGGACGAAGGCCGAGAGTACGGCGACCGCAACAATTGCCAAGCCGCCAAAACAGTACGTCACGCCAGCGATGTGCAGGAGGCTCGGACGCCGGTCCGAAGTATCCTGACCCACTCCCAACCCCCGGTTTGCGTGTCCAGATCGGCCACACGATTTGGCTCCAGCGCACAGCAGCCTAGCAACTCGGCGGTAGGTCTTGACTGGCCGCGTTGGCGAGCGACACCATAGGCCGGTCGCCCACGATCGGTAGCGTCAAGTTTGGAAGGAGCATCCCCTGTGAAGGTGGCCGGAAGCGCCGGGCTCACCTGCGTTGCTGTGTGGATTCTCGCCGGCACGGTGCTCGCCGGATGCGCGGCGAGGACGCCAGGAACCACGACCGAGTTGGTTCTGCGCATCTGCGCCCCGACAGCGGCGAGCGAGTCGTCCGGGTGTCAAAAGTTGCGAAGCTCCGCTCAGAGCGCAATGGACGTGCAGTCCAGTGTTGTTCACGCTGTCGAGTTTCGCCTCTCACGTCTGCACGGGGTTGAATCGACAGTGCGATCCGAAGGAGCCGACGAGGTTGTGGTGTTGACAACGGCATCCGCCGACAAGGTCCTTCCCCTGCTGACGACGATAGGATCCATAGCGTTCGCGACGGCGGTACCAGGGACTCCTTATCCCGGCAACCCGTTGGTCGACGGCGATCAGCAGGGAAGGTTGGACCCACAGCAGTTTGATGATCCGGCCTTCTACCCTCCCGGGTACCACTGGAAGATCGATCCACGTTTGCACTCCGGCAACGTGACCTCGGCATACGCCTGCACGGACCAATCGGGTCAGTGGTCGGTGTGCATCTCATTTGACAAGGCAGGCGCCGCTGAATGGTCCTCGATCACGACCGCGGCGTACAAAGCATACGTGTGCAACCCAGCGCTGCCCGCGCCCGAATCAAGAGTAGCCATCTTTGTCGATCGTCAGGTGGTTAGCGCGCCGAACGTCATCTCGGGCGGGCAGCGCCAACAGACGCAGATCACAGGGAACTTCAAAGAGGCTTCGGCAGCGCTGCTCGCCGAGCAGATAGGCGGCGGCGCGCTGCCGGCCGAGGTCTCCATCGTCTCGATCAACGGACGCCGGGCATCTCCCGCTCCCACGTCCATCGTGCCCATCACACCGTCCAGCACGGCGGCTCCCAGCTTCGTGTGCTCGACGCCATCCCCCAGTCCACCACAAGAGCGCGCGTCCTCGTCGCCGGGCCCGACGCCTCTTCCCTAAACCGCCGCGGCTAACATCAATCGGTGTGACCACCAGTCCAGGGTCGGCCCCGGCCGAGACTGCCGGGGAGCCACGCCGCGTCACGGCGGCGTGGCAGGAGCTGGCGCCTGACGGCGGCCTGCGCGACGCCGGCGACCACGAGCTCGCTCTGGACGCCGATCAGTTGCGCACCCTGTACCGCCTCATGGCGCTCAGCCGAAGGGTCGACCGCCAGGCCATCAACCTCACCCGCCAGGGTGCGCTCGGCGTCTTCGCGTCGAGCCAGGGGCAGGAAGCCGCCCAGGTCGGCGCCGTCTTCGCGCTGGAGGAGCCGGACTGGCTCTTCCCCACATACCGCGACACCGTGGCGGCGTTCGCGCGCGGCGTCGACATCGTCGAGGTGCTCGCCCTGTTCCAGGGGAGCTGGCACTGCGGGTTCGATCCGATGCGATGCCGCGTGGCACCGCTCACCACTCCCCTCGCCACGCAGGCGCCGCACGCCACCGGCCTGGCCATGGCGGCGCGGCTGCGTCACGATCCCATCGTCGCGCTGACATTCCTCGGCGACGGCGCCGCCAGCGAGGGGGACGCGCACGAGGCGATGAACCTCGCCGCGGTCTTCCAGGCGCCGGTCGTCTTCGTCGTGCAGAACAACCAGTACGCCATCAGCGTTCCGCTCCCGCTGCAGACGCGGGCGCGGTCGATCGCCCTGCGCGCCGCAGGCTACGGCATGCCCGGTGTGCTGGTCGACGGCAACGACGTGCTGTCCGTTTATGGCGCGACGAAGGCGGCGGTGGAGCGGGCACGAGGCGGCGGCGGGCCGACGCTCATCGAAGCGGTGACCTACCGCATGGAGGCTCACACCACCGCCGACGATCAGACACGCTACCGCAGCGCCGACGAGGTGGAAGCGTGGCGCGGACGCGACCCGCTCGACCGCTTCCTGGCGTTCGTGCGCGAGGCCGGCGTCGTGGACGATGCCTTCATCGCGGAGGTCGACGGCGAGGGTGAAGCCATCGCTGCGCGCATGCGCACCGCACTGTTCGAGGCGCCGGCCGGCAACCCGTGCGAGATGTTCGACCACGTGTATGCAGCGGCGACTCCTCAATTGCTGCAACAGCGCGCAGCGCTCGACCGCGAGGTCGCTGCAGAGCGCGGTGCGACATGACGGTCACCATGGCTGCCGCGCTCAACACCGCGCTGCACGATGCGATGCGCGACGACGACACGGTGGTCGTCTACGGCGAGGACGTTGGAAAGCTCGGCGGTGTGTTCCGTGTTACCGATGGGTTGCAGGCGGAGTGGGGCGCGGAGCGCTGCTTCGACACACCGGTCGCCGAATCCGGGATCGTCGGTACCGCGATCGGTATGGTGCTGTATGGGTTGCGCCCGGTCGTCGAGATGCAGTTCGACGGCTTCTCGTACCCCGCGCTCGACCAGGTGATCAGCCACGTAGCCAAGTACCGCAACCGCACCCGCGGCAGGGCGGGACTGCCGATGGTGATCAGGATTCCCTACGGTGGTGGCATCGGCGCCGTCGAGCATCACTCCGAGAGCCCCGAGGCGTACTACGCGCACACCGCAGGACTCACCGTCGTCTCGCCGGGCATGCCGGGCGACGCGTACTCGCTGCTGCGCGCTTCGATCGAGTTCGACGACCCGGTGGTCTTCCTCGAACCGAAGCGCCGCTACTGGCACAAGGAGCAGATCGAGCTGCCGGTGCGCGGTGAGCCGATCGGCCGCGCGCTGGTGCGCCGCACCGGTACGACGGCGACGTTGATCGCGTACGGACCCATGGTTGTCACAGCGCTGGAGGCGGCCGACGCCGCAAACGAGCACGGCTGGGACCTGGAGGTGATCGACGTGCGCACGCTCAGCCCGCTGGATACGGACACGCTGGCCGCGAGCGTCACCAAGACAGGGCGCGCGATCGTGGTCCATGAAGCACCACGTTTCGCCGGCTATGGCGCCGAGATTGCAGCGACGCTGACCGAGCAGGTTTTCGGCCACCTGGCAGCACCGGTCCTAAGAGTCACAGGCTTCGACACTCCCTACCCGCCCGCCAAGATCGAACGCCATTACCTGCCCACCTCGGATCGCATCCTCGACGCGGTCGCTCATGCACTCGAGTACTGACTGATGGCGGAGGTACGCGATTTCCTGATGCCCGACCTCGGTGAAGGTCTCACCGAGGGCGAGATCCTCGAGTGGCTGGTTGCCGAGGGTGACGTCGTCACCGTCGACCAGCCGATCGCCGAAATGTCCACGGAGAAGGCTGTCGTGCAGGTGCCGACGCCATTCGCCGGACGCGTGGTCAAGCTGCATGGCGCGCCCGGCGACTTCATCAAGGTGGGACATCCGCTCATCAGCGTCGATGTCGCCACCTCGGCACCCGATGGCTCATCGGGCAACGTGCTGGTCGGCTACGGCACCAGCGAGGCGGCAACGTCGGTCGCGCGGCGGCAGCGGATCGTGCCCGGCGACGTGAGCGCACCCGCACCGGCCGCGGCGCGCGGGCCCACGCCTCCCGCTTCGCCACTGGTCCGGCGCCTCGCCGCCGAGCTGGGCATCGACCTCAGCACAGTCGCCGGCACCGGGCCCGGCGGCATCGTGACCCGAGCCGACCTCGAAGGTGCGCAGGCACCCGGTGAGACCCGCACCCGCCTGGTGGGCATCGACCGCGTTGCAGCCGAGCGCCTGTCGCGTTCGCACCGCGAGATTCCCACCGCGATCGCGTGGACCAGCGCGGACGCCACCGCACTGCTCGAGCTGCGCGCGGAGCTCAATGCCAGCCAGGCTGAAGCGCATGTCACGCCGTTCGCCATCGTGCTGCGCCTGTGCACACTTGCGTTGCGCCGTTTCCCCCGCCTCAATGCGCACTTCGATGGCGAGGGCAATAGCGTGGTCACCTTCGACGCGGTGCACCTCGGCGTGGCGGTGCAGACGGAGCGGGGCCTGGTCGTCCCCGTCATCCGCGACGCGCAGAGCATGCCGATGTTGCAGCTGGCTGCGGAGCTGGAGCAAGTCGCCACCGCCGCACGCAACGCCAGCCTGACGCAGGCAGAGCTCAGCGGCAGCACCTTCACCGTCTCGAACGTCGGCGCCTTCGGCGTCGACGGCGGCACCGCGATCATCAACCCCCCGGAGGCCGCGATCCTCGGCGTCGGCCAGATCGTGGAGCGTCCTTGGGTCGTCGGCGGAACGGTGGTGCCACGCCGAGTGGTGGAGCTTTCGCTGGTGTTCGATCATCGAGTCGCAGACGGCGCGGTCGCCGGCGGCTTCGTACGCCATCTCGCCGACCTGATCGAACAGCCCCAGGTTGCCGTGCACGATGCCTGAGGTTTCCGTCAGCGCGCTGGAGCGAAAGGCACAGCCCGACCACTGGGTCTACCACGAAGGCGAATTCCGCCGCTACGGCGACGCGCACCTCGGCCTGCTGACGCATGCGCTGCACTACGGCACGGGGTGCTTCGAGGGTATTCGCGCCTACTGGAGCGGGCGCCAGCGGCGGCTCAACGTGTTCCGCCTTGCCGAGCACTTCCAGCGCATGACCGGTAACGCGCAGATGCTGCACATGGCACTCCCCCACAGCGTCGACGAGCTCTGCGACATCACCGTCGAGCTGCTCCGCCGCAACGCCTTCACCACCGACGTCTACGTCCGCCCGCTCGTCTACAAGGCCACCGAGGAGATCGGCATTCGCTTCCACAACCTGCGCGACGGCTTCATGATCGTCACCGTTCCCTTCGGCGCCTACGTGGATACCACCGCGGGAATCCGCTGCCAGGTGTCGAGCTGGCGACGCATGGACGACAACGTTGCGCCGCCGCGGTCCAAGTCGAGCGGGATCTACGTCAACAGCGCCCTGGCCAAAACCGAGGCGGTGCTCAACGGGTTCGACGAGGCCATCGTGCTCACCCAGGACGGCCACGTCAGCGAGGGCAGCGCCGAGAACATTTTCATCGTTCGCAACGGCGACCTGGTCACGCCACCGGTGTCGCAGAACATCGTCGAAGGCATCACCAGGGAGACGCTCATGACGCTCGCGCGCGAGGAGCTCGGCATCGAGGTGGTCGAGCGTGCGGTGGACCGCAGCGAGCTGTACGTCGCCGACGAGGTGCTGTTGTGTGGAACGGGCGCGGAGGTGTCGCCGGTCATCGAGATCGACCGCCGTGCCATCGGCGACGGCGAGCCGGGCGCGATCACCCGCCGGCTGCAAGGCCTGTACTTCGGCGTCTGCAAGGGCGAGGACGACCGCCATGCAGACTGGCTGACCCCCGTGATCCGGTGAGTGGCCGCGCCGGCGGTCCACCGCGGCGGGCGCTCGTTGTCGGGGCGGGCCTGATCGGCACCTCGGTGGCGCTAGCGCTGCGCGAGCGCGGTCATGACGTCTGGCTCGCCGACGTCAAACCCGACCACCTGCGTCAGGCAGAAGAGTTGGGCGCCGGGTCTGCGCACCGCGGCGAGAGCGTCGACGTCACCGTCGTCGCTGTACCGCCGGGCAGCACCGCGCAGGTCATTGTGCAGCGCCTGAACGACGACCAGCGCAACACGGTGACCGACACCGCGAGCATCAAGCGCGAAGTGCAGCAGGAGGTCGAGCGCATGCTCGACGCGCCGTCCTCCGCTTCGCACGGCCGAGCCGAGCGGATCACGCGCTACGTGGGCGGCCATCCGCTGGCCGGCCGGGAGCGCGGCGGACCGCAGCGCGCACACCCGGCGATGTTCGCAGGACGTGCGTGGGTGCTGACACCGAACGCGGAGGTATCGCCCGCAACGCTGGAGAATGCGCGCTGGCTGGTGACGGAATGCGGCGCGACGCCGGTGACGATGAGCGCGGCCGAGCACGACGACGCGCTCGCGGTGACCAGTCACCTGCCCCAGCTGCTTGCTTCCGCGCTGGCCGCGCGGCTGGCGATGCAGCCCGATCCCGTGCTGCAGCTCAGCGGTCAAGCGCTGCGCGACATGACTCGCATCGCCGCCGCGGACCCGTCACTGTGGGCGGACATCGCAACCGGGAACGCGCTCCCACTGGCCGAAGCGATCGAGGGCTTGACCACGTCCTTGCGTGATGTCGCTGCGGCGCTGCGCTCCGCGCCCCCGGAGCCCGAGGCGGTGCGGCTGCTTATCGAGTCCGGCGGCGCTGGTCACAGCCGTTTGCCGGGCAAGCACGGCGGCGTGCCGCGCAGCTACCAGATCGTGCCGGTGGTCGTTCCCGACCAGCCCGGACAGCTAGCGCGGCTGCTCGGCGACGCCGCGGCGGCGGGGGTCAATGTCGAGGACCTTCGCGTGGAGCACGCGCCCGGCCTGCCGGTGGGCGTCATCGAGCTCTTCGTCGGACCTGAATCGGCAGGCGTCCTGCGCACGGCACTCGCCGAGCGCGGCTGGACGCTCAGCGACGCGGCGGAGGCGTCGTGAACTCGCGAGACCTTGAACACAGGAGTAGAGCGCATGCCTGAAATGCTCGCCAGCTACGTCGCGGGGTCGTGGTACACAGCACCCGATGCGGGCGTCGTCGTCGTTGACGCCGCCACGGCCGAACCCGTTGCCCGCGTCTCCAGCCAGGGCCTGGACACACGTGCCGTGGTCGAGCACGCGCGCCGCGCCGGCGGCCCCGCGCTGCGGCGCATGAGCTTCCAGGAACGCGCCGCTGCACTGAAGACACTCGCCGCGCATCTGGACAGCAAGAAGAGCGAGTACTACGAGCTCTCGGCAGCAACCGGCGCCACGCGCCGCGACTCCGCGGTGGACATCGACGGTGGCATCGCCACGACCTTCGTCTTCAGCAGTGTGGGGAAACGGGAGCTGCCCGAGGGCAACATCCTCGGCGACGGCGACGCGGTTGCCATGGGCAAGGAAGGCACATTCGTGGGGAGGCACGTGTACACGGCACTGCCCGGCGCCGCGCTGCAGATCAACGCGTTCAACTTTCCCGTGTGGGGCATGCTCGAGAAGCTGGCCCCGGCGGTGCTCGCCGGGATGCCGTCGATCGTCAAGCCGGCGACGCCGACCGCCTACGTGACCGCGGCGGTGGTGCGCGACATCGTCGCGTCCGGTGCTCTGCCGGAGGGCGCGGTGCAACTCGTCTGCGGCGGCCTCGGCGACCTGCTCGACCACTTCGGCGGGCAGGACCTCATCGCCTTCACCGGCAGCGCGAGCACTGCGTCAATGCTGCGCGGCCACGCGGCGGTCACCACTCGCGCCACCCGGTTCAACGCCGAGACGGACTCGCTGAACTGTTCGATCCTCGGACCGGACGCCGGGCCGGGCACCGAGGAGTTCGGGCTCTTCGTCAAGGAAGTCGCGCGAGAGATGACCGTGAAAGCGGGCCAGAAGTGCACCGCGATTCGCAGGGCCTTCGTGCCGCAGCCATTGGTCGACGACGCCATCTCCGCGTTGCGCGAGCGCCTGGACCGGGTCGTGGTCGGCAATCCACGCAGCGAGTCGGTCACCATGGGTGCGCTGGTCAGCCTGCATCAGCGCGACGAGGTGCGCGGCGCAGTGGATGCCCTGCGTCGCTCGGCGCAGCTGGTCAGCGGGGACCCTGAGCAGGTGGAAACGATCGACGCCGACCCGCAGCGCGGTGCCTTCATGGCGCCTGTGCTGCTGGCGTGCCGCGACCTCGACCGCTCCGAACCGCACGAGGTCGAGGCCTTCGGCCCGGTGAGCACGGTGATCCCGTACACGACGGTCGATGACGTGGCCGGCCTCGCCGCGCGCGGCAACGGCAGCCTGGTGGGATCGATCGTGTCGCACGACACCACCTTCGTCCGTGATGTGGTGCTGGCGACGGCGCCGCACCACGGCCGTCTGCTGCTGCTGGACCGCGACTGTGCAGGAGAGTCGACCGGGCACGGCACACCGATGCCGCAGCTGGTGCACGGCGGCCCGGGCCGCGCCGGCGGCGGCGAGGAGCTCGGCGGGCTGCGCGCCGTGAAGCACTACATGCAGCGCACGGCGCTGCAAGGATCCCCGGCGGTCGTGGCCGCCGTCGTCGGCGCTGCGTGAACGTCTTCATCGTCGACGCGTGCCGCACGCCGGTCGGCCGTTATCGCGGCGCGCTGTCGGGCGCGCGCGCCGACGACCTGGCCGCGACTGTGCTGGGCGAGCTGATGCGACGCAACCCGCAGGTCGAGCCCAGCGACATCGAGGATGTGTGGCTGGGCGCCAGCAACCAGGCCGGCGAGGACAATCGCAACGTGGCGCGCATGGCGCTGCTGCTGGCGGGACTGCCGTTGAGCATCGGCGGCGCCACGGTCAACCGGCTCTGCGGCTCTGGACTGCAGGCCATCAACAGCGCGTGCGCCGAGCTGCGCTCGGGCAACGGCGCGGTTGCGATCGCCGGCGGCGTGGAGTCGATGACGCGCGCCCCGTTCGTCATGCCCAAGCCGGAGACGCCGTTTCCGCGCGAACAGCGCGTGTTCGACACCGCGATCGGATGGCGCCTGGTGAACCCGCGCATGCCCGAGGAGCACACGCTGTCCATGGGCGAGACCGCTGAGGTATTGGCTCGCGAGTACGAGATCGAGCGCGGCGTGCAGGACGAGTTCGCGCTGCGCAGCCACCAGCGCGCCGTCGCGGCGCAGGCGGCCGACCTGTTCGCGGACGAGCTCGTGCCGGTGACGGTGCGTCGTGGCCGCGACGAGATAGCCGTGACCGCCGATGAGGGGCCGCGGGCCGACGCGAACCTCGAGGCGCTCGCCAAGCTGCCGCCGGCGTTCGTGCCGGACGGAACGGTCACGGCCGGCAACTCGAGCCCGCTCAATGACGGCGCAGCGGCGTGCCTGCTGGCCACCGAAGCGGCGGTGGCGAGTCTGCAGCTGCATCCGGTCGCGCGCATCGTGGCCACAGCCACGGCGGGCGTCGAGCCGCGACGCATGGGCATCGGCCCGGTGCCGGCGATGCACAAGGCACTGCAGCGGGCCGGCTGGTCGCTCGACGAGCTGGAGATCGTGGAGCTGAACGAGGCCTTCGCGGCGCAGTCACTCGCCGTCCTGCAGGAGCTGCCCATCGCCACGGACCGTGTCAATCCGCTCGGCGGTGCGATCGCGCTCGGCCACCCCATCGGTTGCTCGGGCGCGCGGATCATGACGACGCTGGTGCATCAGCTGAAACGGCGGCCGGCGGGTACCCGTGCAGCGGCGACGATGTGCATCGGCGTGGGCCAGGGCATCGCCACGCTCGTCGAGCGCGTCTGAGCGCGACGCGCAAACCGCGGTCAGCCGCGCCGGCGCAGCCCCTCGAAGATGATTGCCTCGATGGCGCCGGCCATGTCGCGGGCTGACAACCGGCCGCCCGGCTGGTACCACTCGGTGACCGAGTTTGACATCCCGAAGATGAGCCGGGTCACCAGCGCCGTGTCGAGGTCGATGCGCAGGTCGCCCTCGGCGATGGCCGCAGCCACGATGCGCTGCACAGCACGATCGAAGTCGCGCCGGCGCGCGATGGCCCAGCGTTCCGTCGGCGTGTTGCCGCGGATGCGCAGCAGCACGGTCACCTCGGGAAGCTGGCGGACCATGATCTCGACGGTCCGCTCGACGACGTAGCGCAGGCGCTCCACGGCGGTACCGCTGGTGGCGCCCGGTTCGGCGAGCACGCCGTGCAGGGCGTTGAGCGCGCGCTTCACCGCGTCCTCGAGTAGCTGCTCCTTGCTCGCGACGTGGTGGTAGATGCTGCTCTTGTGCACGCCGAGCGCGCGTGCGATGTCTGCCATGGACGTTCCGTCGTAGCCACGCTCGGTGAACACCTTGACAGCCACATCGACGACGCGATCACGGTCGTACGGACTGCGCTCGGCGAGTGGCGGGCGCCCCATGCGCTTTGCAAAATACCCAACGTGCGGATGATTCGTCAAGGCATGAAGCGCGTTGACACCCCCGTTGCCACAATCGTAGACTGCGCGGGCCAGCCGATCGAAAGGTTGATTTACAGCTGGTCCGAGGTGTCAACGGATGGATCGCTTCCTGCTCTACAGGACGTACCAGGAGCTCGAGGTCGGCCAGACCCAGCGCACGCGGGGACGCACCATCACCGAGACCGACATCGTGAGCTGGTGTGCGCTGACCGGCGACTGGTTCTATCCGCACATCGACGCTGTTGCTGCCGAGCGCTCGATGTTCGGCCAGCGCGTCGCGCCGGGCATCATGGTCTTTGCCATGGCGACCGGTCTGGGCGTGCCCGCCGATGCGACGACCATCCTGGCCAACTACGGGACCGACAAGCTGCGCTACCTCGCTCCCACATGGATCGGCGACACGCTGTACCTGGACATCGAGGTCATCGAGAAGACTGACCGCGACGAGAAGACGGGCCTGGTCACGTACCGCTGGGACGTGCTCAACCAGAACGGCACCACGGTGTGCGCCAGCCAGCTGAAGATCCTCACCGCCAAGGAGCGGCCGGCGTATGCCGGAATCTGACCAGCCGCGCACCGTCATCCTGACCACCGCGGCGGACGCGGCCGAGCTTGTGCTCAACCGCCCGGACAAGATGAACGCCATGAACGGCGCCATGGTGCGCGAGCTGATGCAGAGCCTCGACGCGGTGGAGGCCGGCGGTGCCCGAGCGCTCCTGGTGCGCGGCGAGGGACGCGCGTTCTGCAGCGGGCGCGACCTCGCCGACGCGGATCCGCTGCACGAGGACGGGGAGGCGATCCTCCGCGACGTCTTCAACCCGCTCATGGAACGCATGGCCGGCCTGCCCGTGCCGACGATCGCCGCCGTTCAGGGCGCGTGCCTGGGCACCGGCCTCGGGCTGGCGCTGGCGTGCGACATCGTCTACGCAGCCGACGACGCGCGCATCGGTTCGCCGTTCGCCCGCATCGGCGCGGTGCTCGACAGCGGCGCGCATGCGGCGTTCGTGGCGCGGCTGGGCGCACATCGAGCGCTGGAGCTCATCTACACCGGGCGGCTCCTGTCGGGACGGGAGGCGGCGGACTGGGGGCTGGTGAACCGCAGCGTTGCCGGCGCCGACCTGGTGCGCAGATGCCGCGAGCTGGCGGCCGGCATCGCGCGAGGTCCCACGGCTGCATTCCTCGAGTCCAAGCGCATGGTTCGGCGTATCAGTGACGAGGCTCCCTCGCTCGCCGACGTGCTCGCTGCGGAGGCGGCGGCGCAGGGGCGAGCCTCGCGCACGCACGACTATCAGGACGGCATCTCGGCTTTTCAGGAGAAGCGCAAGCCCGCTTTCACGGGCTCGTGAACGCGCGTCGGTGACGGAGTACGCGAGCGCCTTTCCCAGCCTCGGGTTCGACCGACCCGAGGACGGCATCCTGGTCATCACCATGACTGCCGCCGGCAAGCTCAACGCGGTAAGCGCCGACATGCACCGCGAGCTGGCGACTGTCTGGAACACGATCGACCGCGATCCGGACACGCGCGCGGTGGTCATCCGCGGCGCCGGCGGGACGTTCTCCTCCGGCGGCGACCTGGACCTGGTCGACGAGATCGTCGCTGACTTCAGCGCTCGCGCGCGTGTCCTCCAGGAGGCCCGCGATCTGGTCTACAACGTCATCAACTGCGGCAAGCCGATCGTCTCGGCGATGGACGGGGTCGCGGTGGGCGCGGGACTCGTCGTCGGACTGCTCGCCGACGTGTCCATCGTGGGACGTTCGGTGCGGCTCATCGACGGCCACACACGCTTGGGTGTGGCGGCCGGCGACCACGCCGCCGTCGTCTGGCCGCTGCTGTGCGGCCTGGCTAAGGCGAAATATCACCTCCTGACATGCGAGCCGGTGAGCGGCGAGGAAGCGGAGCGCATCGGCCTGGTGTCACTCTGCGTCCCCGACGAGGAGGTCCACGAGCGCGCGCTCAGTGTGGCGCGCACGCTCGCTGCCGGCTCGGAGACGGCGATTCGCTGGACCAAGTACGCGCTCAACAACTGGCTCCGCGCGGCAGGGCCAATCTTCGACGCCTCGCTGGCACTCGAGTTCCTCGGCTTCACCGGGCCCGACGTCGTCGAGGGGGTGGGCGCGCGCCGGCAGAAGCGCACAGCTCAGTTCAGGACGTAGCAGTCCGCGCCTACCTCTCGTACCAGCCCTCGAGGAAGGCCCGTCCAAGAGTGCCGTCGAACACCATGTACATCAGCCAGGCGGGCGTCGCTCCCCTGTCGATCTCGAGCCTTTCGGCAGCGAGAGCGAAGATCGCGAAGATGTAGCGGTGCCTCCCGCTGCCCTCCGGCGGCCCGGCGCCGAGGTAGCACTCCGTCCTGGCGTCGTTCGGGATGTGAAAGGCGCCCTGCGGGAGCCCCGAGCCGCCCTCGTCGCCGGCGCCGGCACGCAGCTCGGTGACGTTGCCCGGAATGTTCACCACGGCCCAGTGCCAGAAGCCGGCAACCGTGGGCGCATCGGGGTCGATCATGGTGACCACGAAGCTCTGCGTCGCTGCAGGGAATCCCGTCCAGGAGAGCTGCGGGGAAACGTCCTGGCCGCCGGCACCGAAAGGAGCCACTGACCTGCGGCATCGCCAACTTCTCGCCCTCGCGCAGATCGCTGCTGGTCAGTGAGAAGGTGGCGGCTGGCGGAAGGTTCTCGTAGGGGTTCCAGCTCATTGGGGACGTCTCCAGTCACGAAGTGCAGAGTTGATCGAATACTGAGGAGTTCACTGATCGAAGTCGAGGACCACACGATCGGAGGTGGGATGCGACTGACAGGCGAGTACGAAGTCGGCCTCGATCTCGTGCTGCTCGAGCGCGTAGCTCTGCTCCATGGCCACGCTGCCGCTGAGCAGCTTGGCCCGGCACGTGCCACACACACCGCCCTTGCACGCGTAGGGTGCGTCGGCGCGCACGCGCAGTGCGGCGTCCAGCACTTTCTCGCCGTCGCGGGCCAGCGAAAACGTCGAGCGCCTGCCGTCGAGAATGATCGTCACCTCAGCGGGTTGTGTTGCGGTGTCTCCGGCGGCAGCCGGCTGCGGCGTCGCGCCTGCGCCGGCCACCGCGCGCCGCCCCGCTTCGACGCTCTCCGTGTGGAAGAGCTCGAAGTGGATGTGCGCTGCGTCGACGCCGCGCTCCACGAGCAGCGCCCTGGCCGCATCGATCATCGGACCCGGTCCACACAGGAACCACTCGTCGACATTGCCGGGGGGCACGAGGGCATCGAGAAAGACGCTCAGCCGGTCGCGGTCGAGGCGCCCGTGGAAAAGCTCCACGTCCTGCTCCTCGCGGGAAAGCACGTGGTACAGCGCGAAGCGCTCGGGATACTCGTTCTTGAGATCCTCGAGCTCCTCGAGGAACATGATGTCGCCCACCGTGCGGTTGCCGTACAGCAGCGTGACGCTGCTCAACGGCTCGCGACTGAGCACCGTGGCGATGATCGACATGACGGGCGTGATGCCACTGCCGGCGGCCACCATTGCGTAGCTGCGTGACTGCGTCGGGTCGAGCGCCGTGTTGAACCGCCCAGTCGGTGTCACCACTTCGACGACGTCGCCACGTCGGAGGCGGTCGCGCGCGTACGTTGAGAAGACGCCGCCGGGCAGACACTTGACCGCGACCCGCAGCGTGCCGGATCCCGCAGCTGTGCAGATCGAGTAGCTGCGGCGGATGTCGTCGCCGGCCTCGGCGCACCGCAGCGAGACGTGCTGCCCCTGCACGAACTCGAAGTCGCCAGCCAGCTCCGGCGGCACCTCGAACTCGATCGCCACCGAGTCGTCGGTGAGCGGCTCCACCGCAGCGACGCGCAATGGGTGCAGGGTCGCCCGCCGGTGCCTTGCCGGCGCCTCCGGGGGCGCGGCGATCACCGGCTCAGTGCTCCTTGAAATGGGGAAACGGCTCGGCGCATCCAGCGCACCGCAGCAACGCCTGGCACGGCGTCGAGCCGAAATGCGACACCTCGCTGGTGTGGGCCGAGCCACACAGCGGGCACTCGACGGCGAGCTTGAGCAGCGTCATGTGAGCATCACGCTCGCGCGGCGGCGCGATGCCGTAGTCGTGCAGCTTGCGCCGTGCAATGTCTGACATCCAGTCGGTGGTCCATGCCGGCGACAGCACGACGTTGACCTTGACGTCGGGATAGCCTGCGTCGCGTACGGACCGGGCCACGTCGGCGCGGATCACATCGAGTGCCGGACACCCCGAATACGTCGGCGTGATGTCCACGTCCACGTGGCCGGCGCCGTCGACGCGCACCTCGCGCAGGATGCCGAGATCGTCGATGGTGAGCACCGGTATCTCGGGGTCGACAACCTCGGCGGCGACGCGGCGGATCTGCTCGACGTCGCTTACCACGATGCCCCTGGGTGCGCGCGGTGCAGATGCTGCATCTCGGCGACCATGTATCCGAACGACTCGGTGTGCAGGCCCCGCCTGCCGCCGGTCGGCGCCCACGACGCGGACGGACGCTCCAGTGTCGCGTCGTGCAGCACGCGGTCCACCGACACATCCCACGCTGCGCGCAGCCGCTCCGGGTCCGCGGCCTGACCTCGTTCCACAAGGTCGCGGGTCACCTCGTCGCTCTCGAACAGCTCAGCCGTGTACGGCCACAGGTGGTCCAGTGCCGTTTGCATGCGCCGATGGCTCTCCTCGGTGCCATCGCCCAGCCGCAGCGTCCACTGCGTCGCGTGGTCGAGGTGGTAGATGACTTCCTTCACCGCCTTGGCGGCGATCGCGGCGACCTGAGCATCCGGCGAATCGCTGAGCGCTCTCCATACCTCGAGCTGGTATGGCGAGTACAGCAGCTGGCGCACGATGGTCGCAGCGAAGTCACCGTTTTCCTGCTCGACCAGCAAACAGTTGACGAAGTCGCGCTCGTCGCGAAGGTACGCATAGGCGTCCTCGCTGCGCCAGGT
>Ga0066710_100001461_pt1 | contig 17716 bp, 15 predicted proteins | sample GraSoiAngelo_159_FD_79666 | JGI IMG/M metagenome (GOLD analysis project Ga0066710, IMG submission 79666) | Grasslands soil microbial communities from the Angelo Coastal Reserve, California, USA - 14_1009_16_40cm | ecosystem: Environmental > Terrestrial > Soil > Grasslands | place: USA... | reverse complement strand
TGAAGTCCGCTAATTGTAATGTGTCCGGTGACGGGCGGGTGCGGCGGAGTTCTTGTGGTGGGCAATCCTCCGAGCATGGTCAGAAGCTTTTGACGTATTTCATTCTGCACGCGCCGCAGGTCCTGCTCAGTGCGAATCCCGTCCCAGACCTTCATCCTCTGGCCGTCCTCGCGCCAAGCCAACTCGGTTTGATACTGTAGGTAGGGCGTGATTTGCGTTTCTTTCTGAGCCACTGGCAGCACCGAGACCGCCTCCGGCGGCGGAGTCGATCCGCACAGTGCGTTTACAGCTGTCCAGACGACCAACATGAAGCAGAGAAGCATTCTGCCTCGTCGCCTTGATAGACTCCGAAGAAACGTTCGGGCCAAGGGTCTCACAGGACGTTTTCGTGAAGGTGAACGGAAGTCAGCAAGGTATGGCCGGATGAAACATGCCGCACGCTTTCCCGGCGAATCAGTTCGGTCGGCATCACGAGTTGCTGGGGGGGCAGGTCTGGTTCGTGAATCCGCCGCAGAGTAAATTCGGCTAGATGGCCGCCGAGCTCTTTGGGAAATTCGCGCACCGTTGTAAGCCCGGGATGGAGCACTTCACCGATGGTGTCATTGAAGCCCGCAACACTGATGTCATCGGGAATTCGGATTCCAGATTCCTGCAATGCTTGGTACACCCCGGAAGCGGCCTGGTCTGTGCCTACAAAAAGCGCTGTGGGTCTCTCTCCGCTGGCCAGTAGGGCCTTCACCGCCAGATATCCGAGCTCGCGATCCTCGGAACTGATCTCGCTGAAACGAGGTTCAAGGTCGGCCTCCTTCATGGCTTGGCGGTAGCCTGCGGCACAGCGCGCGAACCAGGGAAGCCGCTGATTGCCGATATACCAGATGTTTCGGTGTCCTTGGGCGATAAGATAGCGGGTGATGTCAGTGGAACCCCGCACGTCGTCCGTGAAAACGCAGTCGTACTGTTCCGGCCGCCAATCGCCGACAATGTTGTTTCCCACGAGAGAGAACGGAATCTTTTTCTCCGACAGCGCCGCGAGAATACTGACAGAGTGTGTGCCCGTGAGAATGACGCCACTCGGTCGATTAGGTCGCATCAGCGCCTCGGGAAGACGCAGGCTTCCCAAGGGTGCGTTCAGGTCGTCACAACGAAAACTGATGAAGTGCAAGTCCCAGTCATGCTGGGCGCAGTACACCTCCGCCCCCAGCAGCACTTTGGACTGGAACTCGTTAACCGTGTCCCGGTTGCCAAGAATGAAGGTGATGGTGCGATTTCTCTTCCCTGCCGTCAGGGTTACACCCAGTTTTCGAGCAGCCGCCAGGACTGTCGCCTGGACCGAGGGGGCGACTTTGGCACTTCCATTCGCGATGCGTGAAACCGCCGTCACGCTGACTTTTGCAAGACGAGCCACATCAGCATAGCGCTGTGCCTCCCTTGAGGCGGAGGGCGAGTCCGGACTCACTCCCAACTTACGAACTGCACCGCCGTGAGATCGAACCGCCATGCCCTGTGAGCACAGGGCATCCAAATCCCCCCGCGCCGTGACCGACGAGACGGAGAACCGCTCGACCAGTTCTCGTACGGTGATCTGTCCTTTTTGCTCGATCAGCTCGAGGATCTTGCGCCGGCGTTGCTCGGCTAAGAGACGGAAGTCTCTTCCAGTCATCATTAAAGTAGGATCCCTCGCAGGAGGAGTACTTTCCTCTGGGTTTGCGTTCCCGTGTATTTATACACCCCATTCAAGGAAAATAAAAGAAAGCCACGGCGAATGGGAGATTTCTTGTCCGAGTTAGCTGAAACCAGCCACGGAAGCGGGTCGGAGCACCGCGTCGCGTCCTTGCTACCCGCGACTCAATATCCATAGACAACTTTTGCTTGCGAGTACTTGTGTTTACTTGCGTCAACGTGTAAAAAGGGGAACCACTCTCCGCCTGAACTGCGTCACGGGCACAACTTGCGGTCAAAGGAGCGATTCAAGAATGAAGCGGCGTGACTTCCTGGCAGGCGTGGGGACCTCAATTGTTCTCGCAGTGTCGAAGGGCAACACTCAAGTCCCGGCCCAGCGCCCTCGTCTGTTGATCTCCAATACCGATGCCTTTACCGGTTTGGCTCTGCTAAAAACCAGGTATGCGAGCGGAATGCGTCCGTCCGAAGATATGGAGGGGTGGGCTCTCTCGTGGCAACTAACCGGGCAAGACAGTTTTGCGGAGAAGGCTCTGGCCGCGATGCGCGCAGGCCACATCGCCAAGGGGGTGAAGCCTTCACGTTCGTGGGTTGACTACGCACGCTGGTCGCTGGCATTCGATTGGCTTTCTGGATATCCTGGCTTCGAGCCCGCATTACAGAATCGGATTGCGGATGAGTTGATGGAGGGGGCCTCGGCGATGCTTGCGACCCCCGACTTCGCCGATCCAGGCAACTACTCGTACCACAACTATGCCGTGCGCTATCTCTCATTACCCGCGTTCGTCTCTGCTGCACTCGAAGGCTACGCAGGCTGCAACAATCGGTGCAGTTCGTGGCGTGCTCAGGTGGCAAAGTGCCTGGCCAACGTTCTCGAAACCACGAATGTGGCCTCTCGCAAGGGCAGCTATCACGAATCCATGGACTACATGCGGATCACATGGGCCAGCCTGACCTGAATTGCAGCGCACGACGACCGGTGTAGATACCGCGCACCACTACTCGCTGTTTCGGAATATTGGAAACACCTACCTGTACAAACTGCTCCCGGATGGCACGCCCTCGCGCGAAGGTGATAACGAATATCCAATTCTGGACTTGCGCGACACTTCCGTTCTCGGCTATACCGTCAATCGCTTTAAGGATCCCTACAGCGCATGGTTCCTGCGCAAGAGTGGCTTCTTCCCAAAACAATGGACCCTTCCGGTTCTCGAGTTCCTTTGGGACGACCCTGAAGTCACGCCCCGCGATCCATCGCTCGCCAGCGAGAATGAGTTGGCGCGGCAATACTATTTTTCAGGCGTAGGACATCTGGTCATGCGCGGTGGATGGAAGCCGGACTCGACCTGGATTGAATTCGACTGCGGGCCTTACCTGGCCAAACATCAGCATCTTGATCAGAACCAGATCACGATCTATCACAGTGGCTATTTAGCAATTGACAGTGGGGCTGACTATACCGACAGCGAGAGCCCACACTATCTCAACTATTACCGGCGCACGGTCGCTCACAATTCCATATTGATTTACGATCTAGCAGAAAAATTCTTTTGGTCGCAGAATCTTCTGCCGGCGGCCAACGACGGCGGGCAGCGCATGGACTCCTCCCGCTTCTGGAACACTATCCGCAGCTCTGAAGATTTCCAGCGTACTCGCGATCTGTGGAATCTTGGCTCGATGCGCGTAGTGGATCATGTGCCCGGCCAATACCACTACGCGATGGGTGACGCCAGCAACGCATATTCGCGCGAAAAGCTGAAGAGATTTACTCGCGAAGTTCTCTATGCGCCTGCGCAGGATCTGCTCTTCGTTTTCGATCGGGTCGTCAGCACGCACCCATCTTTCAAAAAGGCGTGGTTGCTGCATGGGGTCAACGAGCCGAGCGTAGACCAAGACGCAGCGCAGGGCGCACCGGAAGCGAAAGAATTCAAGAACGCTTCAACTTTCCGCTTCCGGGAAGGCTCGGGAGAATTGCTGGTGCATTCTCTGCTGCCGCGTGAGCGGGAGGTCACACGCCGCGGCGGTCCGGGCCATGATTTCTACACTCCAGGCGATGACCACGGCGGCCCTTGGGGAACCGGCGAAAATTGGCCTCTTGAGCCGGAAGAGGGCGGCCCGTTGCCGCAAGACCCGAAGATTCAGCACATGTGGAAGACTTTTTGGGGCGACGACTTCTCGAAAATCTCTCCTTCGAACCGCAAAAACGTGGTGACCGGCGCGTGGCGCATCGAAGTGTCGCCGTCGCTTCCCGCCGAGGAAGATTTCTTCCTTCACGTTTTCGAGATAGGGAACATCGGTACCACGGGCAAGAAGCGCACGGAGTTGATCAGCGGGGTCAATTTTCTGGGTGCCGCCTCGGAGGCCGGCCCATTTGTTTTATTCAGTACATCGGATTCTGCTACTCAGGGAGGGGAAGTGTCGTTGCCGGATTTGGCCAACGATTCGCTCATCGCGTCCGGCCTGCTGCCGGACGCGATCTACGAGCTTAGTCTCACTGGCCCGAATATTTCGTCGTCGCCCGCTGCTGTGTTGCCGGGAGTTCTAGCAGACATGCTGCGCTTGCGGACCAACAGCCAGGGCGTGCTCCGACTGGAGCATTCGCATCTCGGGAATCTAGGTCTTCGCATTGCACGAGTTTAAGCTTCCGTTCGCACTGAGACGCGTGCAGCGGGCGCGCGTAATAATGTTTGACGACAGTCTTCGCGGTCAGTCCCCTCGTGCCTGCCATATTGTTTTATGATTCGGCTGCGGACGCGGGCTGGCCGACGACCCGAATCTCTAAAGGTAATTAGGTAACTTATTGATAATGCCACGCGGAAGCGCATGCGGTCCGGTGATCGTCGCGGTCTTCAAAACCGGCGGACGGCGGGTCTACCCGTCGTCGGTGGGTTCGACTCCCACTCGCTTCCGCCATTTGTTTTCAATGGTTTAGCTGGACTCTCGATTGAGTCTCAGAGTGAGACGCCAAGTCAAAATTGGGTTGCTGTGATAAAAACGTGATAAAGATTTCTCGCGAACCAAGTTCCAGGCCAGCGAAATAGCGGCGGGGTGAAAGGAGTCAATTGACGGAGCCTGAGCCTACCCGCTGGTTCTTTCGAGCGGCATCCATGGCCTCAATCAGCGCTCTCGTATTTTCATCAACGGGGCGGACATACGTCGGCAGGATTTGAGTGCTGGCATGACCACGCAGATGGGCGACCGTCAGCCCGGTTGCGTGGCACACATTAGCGCGACTGGCGAATGTTGAACGTAGATCATAAATGCGCCGGTCAGCAAGCCCAGCTTTCTTGGCAGCTGTTCGCCAAGCAGTCTTGTAGTCCACAAAGTGAACGTCCGGGTTGCGGGGACTCGGAAAAACGAAAGGTGAGAGCGCTGGACCAAACAACTCGCGCCACCGCGTTAGAGCATTGCGACAATGATTCGTCAGCCACACGGGGCGTACACCGGCCGCACTTTTTGAGTCAAGTATCCGAATGCAAGCTGTCAACCATCTCGCGCACAACAACCATGAATCGTGCGCGAACTTCATGAGCAGGTGGAATGTCTTCGCGACTATCGAGTGCCCATTGTGCGGTGCTAAGAAGCGCACATCTCACAAATTCCTGCTCAAGGTCACTGTCAACTCGCGCGAGGTGATTGACTTGGTTCGCGAACTCGCGCAGGGGTGTGATGACGCGGCCATCGTGGGTATCCTGAACCGTCTCGGGTACAGAACAGGAAACGAAAACACGTGGAATGAAAAGCGTCTGCAACATGTGCGCCATAGCAACGGCATTCCTGCATGTCCGCCAGCGGAACAACGGAATTGGGTAACCATGTCGCAGGCAGCGCTGCACTTCAATGTCAGCTTGATGGTGGTGCGCAGGATGATTGCGCAAAAGATTCTTCCGGCGCGACAGGTTGTGAAATGCGCTCCATGGATGATCGAGCGCGTGCACCTGGAACTTCCTGCCGTGCAGAAAGAGATTCGGCGAGTCCACGAGGGGCGACGTTCTCCATTGATCGTTCTCAATAACTCGCAAACACGCTTATTTACTGACTCCAGCGAGGTATAGCACTATGTCACAGCTTCCAGAACGGCGTTCACAATCGCTTCCTTGTGCGCAGCCCAGATGTCTGCACTCCGACAGGGAGGGTCACTGCGAAAGGGTTGCGGCGGGCGGCGGTGGTGCGTTATCTCGGCCGCGCAAGCGGTCTGCCCCATCTTTGAAAGTGACAACTTCTACAGCACCCGAATCTCGCAGCTTTGCCAGTTCTGCCACCTGCCTAGCGAACTCGGCTACGGGGATAGGCTCCCAGCCGTCTTGCTCATCCCCGATTCCGTGGAACGTCAGCACATGCCAGCAGTCGGGTCGCACCCATCTACCGACATTCTCATTGTTTGAAATCTGATGACAGTCCACTCCGAACCAATCCAAAAAACTCTGCGGGGTATAGTAGGAATCTCGCGCTCCCCAACGTGCTTGCTTGTATCCCGCAGTGATTACGGCGTTCTTGATGGGCTCAGTGATGTAATAAAACGGGTAGCAGTAAGAGGGAATTTCCACAGCCAACCGACTCTCAATCCACTGCTTTGCTCCCTCAGCTTCGCCCTTCGGGTCGTCATCTAAAAATGGATGTCTGTGGTGTACGCTGTGAGCCCCAATCTCGTGTCCCCGCTGAATCATGCCCTTGAAGAACTGAATGTCCCTCTCGCTCCAGTCGGTTTTTCGCCAGTCCGGGTGTTTGACTCCGTCCGTATGGATCGGATCAGTGTTGGCAACCAAGAAAAATGTGGCAGAAAAACCGTATTGATCGAGGATAGGAACGGCTTGTTCGAACTGACATCGCAGTCCGTCGTCTAAGGTGAGAGAAACAAGTGCTGGTTTGTCCATTGTCTTGCCACGATTGCGTTCCACATGCCTTCGCTGCGATCACTCACTCCGGTTTCTTCTTTTGGCGTCTCCGTGGGTGCGGTTTCTCAATGCCTTTCATGCGGCTATTCTACACAAGTGGTTTGCCGGGCACTGCAAGATAGGGACAACGGGGATGAGACGGTGGGATCAGCCTGTCCAGTAACTCAAATAAGTATCGCTAGCCAGTTTTGAGACTCGGGCTCTGTCCACTTTTTCTGGCGGTCCGGTCGTGGCTTCAGCCTGCCAGCCGTATTGCCCGGTTCGAATTGTGATCAGCAATTCCTTTTCAGGGCGGGGCAATGTGATGGAGCCGGAGCGCATCAACTCGATGCCTTCATTGAGCAAACGGATTACGTGCATGGCAGCTTTATGTCGTATCCGTGAACGCCGATCAACTCGTGCCTCTGCCCCTTCTTGCCAGTTCCGATTCCTTGCAATCTGCGTATTGGTGCCTCTGCAAACCCACGGAATTGAAGAGCCGCTAGTAGGGTCTAAATGGTTGGGATTGTAGGAACTGGCAGAGAGGGATTCGAACCCTCGGTCCAGGTGTTAGCCCTACAACGGTTTAGCAATTGTCGACTCTCATGCGATGCCCTGCAATCCCAGCTACTTACAATCGCACTCAGGCACCAAAACTCACCTGATGTGACCTCAGTGGTCAGTTACGGGACACTGTTCGGGACACTGATAAGCTAAGCAAAAAGCCCACCAGAGTATCTCCGTGTCGCGCGGAGTAATTTTTTGAAGTGAACGGCGTTCATTGACACCAACTGCTGACCAACCTGTGACTACTGAACGGTTGTGTCATTACTGTGCGGCGATGACGAATTGGCGCGTCTGAGCGATTGCCGCGATGCGTCGCCGCAGGGCGCCGGAACGGCGAACAAAACGCATTAGAAATTCTCGATCACCCAGGCATTGCTGTTGTAGGTTGAGCTCGAAAAGGCGAGATCCTTCCCGTCTGGGGAAGCCAATGGCGCCTCCAGAGTAGTGCTGGACTTCCACAATTCCGCGATGGTACCGTCCGGGCGCACCTTAAGAACTGCCGATCCTCGCAGCGACGAGCTGGTGACAAACCAGCCCCTGCCGTCTGCCGACCAACTTATGCCGGAGAGGCCCTCGGACTGACCCACAGCGATCGAACGCGCCGATCCGTTCTCCAGCGCAACCAGCCGAATACGGTTTTTGCGCTCATCAACATCCACGATGGCTACGGTGGAACCATCGGGAGACAGATCCCAGGCCGGCGAGGCTTCCAGATCAGCGGCCAGCCTCAGCATTTCATTCATTCTGCCGCGGAGAGGGTTGAGACTGGTGAACACCAGCTCGCCGTTTCCCTCGTCAGGTTCGCTAAGGACACAGGCTGAGTGGCCAGATGCACAGCGAACCGAGGCTCCGCGACGGGCTTCGAGCACTGGCTCGGGGGCTCCGCCCGAAATCGGTACCCGCAGCAGACGCATCGGCCCCGATGCCGCGCTTTTCTCCACATAATCCCAGTACAGGACCCATGCAGCGTCGGGACTAAGCCGAGGTTCGGTCTGGTCGCCGGGACCCAAGATGAAATTTTGGGCCTTCCGCTCCAGTAAGCGTTGCCGGAAGATGTCCCAGTTCCCGTTGCGGTCGGAATAGAAGAAAAGTGCTTGCCCGTCCGGCGTCCAAGCCGAGGGCAGATTGTTTCGCCCCTCGAGGGTCAGCCGCCGTGGCTGTTCCAAGCTCCCTTTGCTTTCAAAGCCTGCGACGAACAAGTCTTTCTGGAATCCAGCATTAACGAAAACCAGGTGCTTGCCGTCTGTGCTGACGCTCAAATCCAGTAGCGACAAGCCAGCCCAGTTAGTGATCCGACGCGAGGCTCCCGATATCTTTACGTGCGAGGGGGCAATCGGAAGTTCCCACAGGTTCATGTCCCGGTCGCTGGGTGGCGGTTCTTGCATCGTGTAGATGATGCGGCGGTCGGAGGACCAGCAGAAACTGCGCAGCGCGGGAGCGGCAAAGAGAGTGCTGCTAAGACCCCCTGCCCCGGACAAGGTCTCGATGGCCGTCTCTGACCTTTCGCTGTCCGTGTGGGACTTCAGGTATGCGATCCGCCCGCCGTCAGGCGCCCACTGCACTTGCAGAAAACGGTCTCCGCGCGCGGCTTGGAGAAGCTTCCGAGGACTCTCACCGTTGGCGCCCATTACCCAGATCTCGGATAGCGATCTGCCGCCGATGTAAGCAATATGCGCACCGTCCGGCGATACGGATGCGCGTCCCGCATCGTCCCGCAGCCTGCGCGGGCTACCGCCAAGAATGGAGACGATCCAGAGACCGGTAGTTTCGCCGGATTCGCCGGGGCCAACGGCCGCCAGAGTGGTTCCGTCTGGGAACCACGAAAGGCTGACGCACCGAAAGCAAAATCCTTCTGGAAGAGGAAGAGAATGTGTTTCTCCGGTTTCAAGTCGCCGAACGAATGCGCCGGTTAAATCTGCGAACGCCAGGTACCTGCCATCAGGAGAAATCGTCGCTGCATACACGGGATTTTCGGGAGGATTGGTGGTGACACTGCGCTGCAGAAGCATGCGCGTTTCGGGGCGCGCACCCAGCGACCAGCGCCACAAGGAAAATCCGACGGCCAGGGCCGCGATCGCGAGTGCGGCCATGACCAGGGCTGGTTTGCGCTGCCCGGGCACTCGGGCCCGACTGCTGGAGGACTGAAGGTCCGGACGCAGTTCCGCCGACTCGGTATCTCGCTTCAACCTCTTCAAATCCGTCTGCAGCTCGTTCGCACTCTGATAGCGCAGGCTTCGGTCTTTCTCCAGAGCCTTTTGGATGATCTCTTCCAGCTTAGGCGGTACGTCAGGATTCAGCCGCACCGCTGACGTTGGCTTTCCGTCCAGAATGGCTTTGAAGATCACCGCAGAACTTTCGCCACGAAACGGCAGCGTGCCCGTCGTCATCTCATACAGCACTGCGCCGAAGGAGAACAGGTCGGTACGGGCATCCAGTTCCTTCCCCCTAGCCTGCTCCGGCGACATATAGGCGACCGTCCCCAATGCTGCGCCGGGGCTGGTCAGTGGCTGTTCGTCAATCGTGCGCGTCTGTGTGTTGGCAGATGCGATGTGGCTCGACGAACTGCGCAAGGGCGTGACTTTTGCCAGCCCAAAGTCGAGAATCTTGGCGTGCTCACGGTCCGTGACAAAGATGTTGGCGGGCTTGATGTCGCGGTGAACGATCCCTTTTGTGTGGGCTGCTTCGAGCGCGTCGGCGATCTCGACGCCCAACGACAACGTCGTCTCAATCTCCAACGGCTTGCCCGCAATGCGGTGCTTCAGCGTCATCCCCTCCAGGAATTCCATCGCAATGAAGCGCTTGCCCTCGTGCTCACCGATTTCGTAGATGGTGCAGATATTGGGATGGTTTAGCGCAGAGGCAGCGCGGGCTTCGCGGCGGAAACGTTCTAATGCCTGCGTGTCTTGCGCGACATCCTCGGGAAGAAACTTGAGGGCTACGAAGCGGCCAAGCGAGGTGTCCTCAGCCTTGTAAACGACGCCCATCCCGCCGCCGCCAAGTTTTTCGATGATACGATAATGCGAAACGGCAGAGCCAATCACGGCAGCTCGCCCTTCCGACAGCCTTGACCACAAAATACTAGGACCTCCGGGTGAGCAAGTCAACGGCCTGCGGCCCGATCGGCCCGATCTACTAACTCACTTCCCATCAGACTGCTGTACAATTTCCGGGCCGTGCCCAACGCAGCGCGAACTCTGATTGCCCCATTGCTACTGGTTTCAGCATGGGCCACCTGCCAGGACCTGCCCAGGCCGCAAATCTCTTCCGCGGCGGGCAAGCCGGCTCCGAACTTCACCCTCAAGGACGAACACGGTAAGAGCGTCAGCCTGGCGTCAATGCGCGGCAAGCGCGTGCTCCTGATCTTCTATCGCGGCTACTGGTGACCCTACTGCACGGGCCAACTGCGCGAGTTCGCGCGGCACACAAAAGAGTTCGAATCCCTCAACACTCGCGTGGTAGCTATTAGCGTTGACAATACTGAGTACGCGTCGAAGGTCTGGGAGGGCGTTGTGAACCGCCGGTTCACTATCCTGAGCGACCCGGGTGCGCGGGTAATTCGGTCCTATGGCCTGCTGCACCCCAGTGCAGGCATGGAGGGCCAGGACATTGCGCTGGATACCACACTCCTCGTAGATTTCGATGGGCACGAGCGCTGGCGACGAGTCAGCGAAACCCTACCTGATTTGCCCACCGCCGAAGAAATCTTGACACGCATCCGTGAAACACCTCACGCCTCAGAGGGGGAAGCAAGGTAAGAGCCGATTACAGCGGCTTCACTTCAGTGTCTTGGTAGGTTTCTCGCCCACTAGAAAGTCCGGACCGTCGCCATCGTGGGCGATGATGTTGCCCTTGCAGCACATACATTTGCTTCCGCTATGTCGAGCGCGAATGCTGCGGCATCTTTGCGGGCTGATTCCGCGGCCTCAAGAGGGTGGGCGGCACGTTCTTTGGCTGCGGCCAGATCTCCTCAGCTTTTGCCGCCGTTCGACGGCACAGGACAGTAGCAAGCAGAGAATCATTACATCAAAACCGCATCGCTCGATGCGATTGCAGCAATGAGGCGGTTCTCGGAAGCCTTAATGTGCTCCACTTGTGCTCCGGACTCCGCTGTCAAGTCTAAGAGCTCTGTGCAGTAGAAGTAGGTAAATACCTACCGCTCAGCCGCCGCTGACAGCGGGGACGATCGAAATCTTAGATCCGGACGAGATGGGGCTCGCGAGTCCACCTGTATATCGGACATTCTCGTCCCCAATGAAAATATTGATATGTTGCCGTACTTGTCCCTGTTCGGTCACGAGGCGATCTCGAACTCCGGGGTAGTGTGTCCAGAGGGCTGACAACGCGTCGGCCAAAGTTGTAGGTGAACATTCGATCTCAACTCGGCCGCGCCCGGCAGTAAATTCGCGCAAAGCGTCCGGAATGTGAAAGGTTATCGGCACGATCATCTCTTTTTTGTTGGGCGCGACCTGTTCGTTGGCCGCGACTGGCGCGTCGAAGGGAACCTTGATCGAGATTTAGGTGCGGATGCAGCCTTATGCGACGTTGGCCATAATCCAGAGGCACCCTCAAAAACTGCGTTCCGTACGCAGACCACGGATGGCAGCCCGTCGAGTATCTTTTGCCACGTCCTGCCTTCATCGCGCGAGCCAAAAAGCTGCCCGCTGCGTGTACCGAAGTAAATACCGACGGGATCGAATGAATCCGCTGTCATGGCATCGCGCAGGACAGTCTCGTATGCGCGTTTTTGGGGCAAGCCGCGCACCAGAGGCTCCCATGAGGCGCCACCGTTGCGGGTTCGATAGACGCGCAGGCGGCCGTCGCAGGCGCAGCGAAACTCGTCGGACTCAACTGGAACGACGTACACGCAGTCGGGATTTCTGGGGTGCACGAGGACAGTAAAACCAAAATCCGATGGCACGCCGTTGGCAATGTCGGTCCAGCTTTCGGCACAGTTGTCGGAGCGATACAATCCCCAATGATTTTGCAGGAAGAGGCGTTCGGGTCGACCGGGATGGATCGCGATTTTATGTACACACTGCCCGAACTCGGGATACTTGTCGGGCATGAACATAGCGCGGATGCCTCGGTTTTGCGCGCTCCAGTTACTTCCACCGTCATTGGTCCGGTAAACACCGCCGGCTGAGATTGCCACATACATGCGCTGTTTGTCGGCGGGATCCAAAACGACGGAATGCAAAGCCAGTCCTCCATTACCTGGCATCCAACGGGGACGATGCGGATGGTCGAAGAGACCACGCACCAGCGACCAGGTTTCGCCCGCATCGCGGGTTTCGAAAAGCGCGGCAGGTTCTACGCCACAATAGAGGACGTTGGGCTCCTCGGGCCGGCCGAGCGTTATCTGCCAGATGTTCTTCAGGGAGACGCCGGTATCGGAAGGAAATCGAATGGGAGCCTGCTGCGGATTGGTCCAACTCTTTCCGAAATCATCGCTGGATCGCAGGAGTGTCCCCCAATAATTCTGCGTCGATGCCCAGATGCGGTGCTGGCCCCCGCGGTCGTCATATGCCATCGCGTAAACATTGTGTCCGTGGAAATAGGGGCCACCGACATCCCAGCGGCTGCGCTGCGCGTTTGAGCGAAGGATGAATGCTCCTTTTGTCGTTCCTACCAACAAAAGAAAGTCTCCCTTCTTGACATGCGCGTGTCGCACGCTGTGCAAGACCGTAGTCCTGGGCGCACTCTGATCGGGGCCGGCATCGGAGGAGACGATCGCACCAGACTGAATAGCTTCGAGAGCTGCCTGGACTTCAGCGGCACGTTGATAACGCTGCAGCGGTTCCTTGGTGAGACAGCGTTGGATGATCGCCCACAGGCCGGGAGGTACCGGGGGACCAAGCAGGTTCGGGATTTCGCGCATGATGGCCGAGCTGATCTCGAAGCCTGTGCGCCCCTCAAATGGCATACGCCCGGAAGCGGCTTCATAGAGCACAACCCCCAGGGCCCACAGATCACTGCGATAATCGGCCGTGTCGCCACGTAGGATTTCGGGGGCCATGTATGGCAAAGTGCCGCTTACGTTGGATGCGTCCTGCAGAGTTGTAAAGGACCGGGTGGTGCCCTCGAATATCCCACTGCCTACCTGCTTCGCTAAACCGAAATCGAGGACTTTGACCAGACCGTCTGCAGTGATGACGATATTCGCCGTCTTCAGATCTCGATGAACGATACCGCGGTCATGAGCGCGGGCGAGGGCGCTTGCAATCTGAACACCGTACCGCAGGACTGACTCTGGCGGCAACCCTGCGTCACCGGTCATGGCTCGCAAAGACTTGCCCTCGACCAGTTCCATCACGATGTACAGTTCGCCGTCAGTCTCGCCAACTTCGTGGATGGTGCAGATATTGGGATGAGCTAGAGAAGAAGAAGCACGCGCCTCGTGGAGCAGACTCTGGCTTGCTGATGCGTCAAGACGAGCATCCTTGTTAACTACTTTCACGGCCACGTCGCGGTGCAACACTTCGTCATAAGCGCGATAGACAAACCCCATTCCTCCTTCCCCGATCTTCGCGACGATACGGTAATGACCGAGCACCTGACCGATCACAGGACACTCCTTTCCCGCCCCATGCTAGGCTGTGCTTTGGACCTCAGTCAACGATGCTGAGCCTCTATCCGAGCTGCAAGAGGTATCAAGATTCATACAAAATTGCGCTGCCGCCTCCACAAACCACCCCGAGTGAGGCTTTGGACGCGGGGCAAATCGGAAACAATCCCCGTCGGTACGCCTTCGACGGTGATGTTGATGTCTTGTCCGCCGAATCCTCTGCCCACTGATGCACCCGACCTGCAAGGGGACAAGCCGCAAGGGTTGCAATCATCTCCACGGTGGACGAAGATGTACGGTACAAGCAGCGCCTTCATCTTGGCTACCAGACCATTGTCCACCCCTTTCAGTTCTGAATAGTCACCGGCACCTGCGCGAGAATGGCGAGATGGCCGGTGGAATCGAGTACTCTAACTTCGATCGTGTGGGCACCGTTTCCATATTGACTCGTATCCAACAAGAAGCTGTAACCGATAGCGGCGGGCGCGTGCGGGAAGTCCTTGCCTACATCAGATCGGTCCTCACCATAGGTGGCATTGCCAGCCAAAACTCCATCCGCGTAGACGTCCACGCTGGAGACGGCCGTATCATCCAATGCCCAACCGCTGACGTTGACCTAACCGGATATCTCGGAATTTGCCAGTAGCTGTTCCACCACTTACAGCGGCGTCATGATGTCCGATACCGCAATGTGATTGTGCAGATTGTAAATGACTTGGCGAGCATGCTTGTAGTCCCCGGCGATCAGGTACGCATCGCCCTCAAGAATGCTATTGGGGCTGAACGTGAACATCGCCATGGGATCAAAATAGTTCGCCCCGAATCCAGTTGGACCGGGATCTCCAGGGACTCTCACGCCACTGAAGTAAAAGGCCGAGGCAGGTTCAAACACGCTCAGTCCGATGTCATGCTCGTTCACTAATGCGAACCAGTGCTCGGGCGTATATATCCGTGGTGCATGTCCCCCCAAGTCCGTCAGCGTACTGAAGGTGAGTGCGCCATTGGTCCAAGGCAGAGTGTTCTCATAGATAACCAGCTTGCCATCCTCCAAGTTGCAATAGACTGCAGGAAAATCCTGGAAATTGTTGGTATGCAGGTCTGTACCGAAGTGTGTAACTTTCATGTGCAGTTTGAAAGTAAAGGCATGATCAGCGACGGCCGTGAGGGTCATTTCCGCATAAGTATCCTGAAGAATCGGCTGAGCGGGTCCTCCTCCGAAAGGTTCCGGGCTAAAATTAAGTCCCTGCGTTTTGACATAAATCGAGTCTCCAGTCACGGTCTGGGCCAGGATCGGGCTGCCGTGGTTGTAAATGTCACCACCCTGCGTCGGATTCCATGGGGTACCATCGCCATCAAACTGCGCTAGCTGCACCTCGCGGCCCGCGTCGTGCGCATTGACGAAATTCTCTCCGTTTAGACTCACTTCTACGATGGATCCGCCCCACGCCGTCTCCATGCCAACGCGTGCAACATCGGCACCTGCGCTCGATTCCAGATACAGGAGGGAACCGCTCTGGAAAGTGCGTACGCTGACAATGGGCTCCGTAGTCAACGTCACCGAGGCACTGTGCGATAAGCTGCCGCTTGTGGCCGTAATATCAACCTATCAACCTGAATTGTTTGCGCTTGACCGCAGACGGCGAGAGAAACCAGCAGCACAACCTGTCGAGTTGCTGGACTCATTAAAAGTACCCTTCCTGCAAACGCTCTTGCACATTCAACCCTTAATAAAGGCTTCTTGAGGTTTCTACAAGTGCAGTTCTGCCGCCGTACCGCTGATTGTGGAGCTACAAAGTTCCTCCGAGCCTCGCGATAATCTCGAGAAAAGCCCTGGTGACATGGTATGGAGCCTTCCAAGGACCAATCTTTTCGTCGTCGATCCTTCCATTTTGAAAGAGGGCGGTATATACCTCGCCATATTGGTGATCTGTGAATCGTGCTGTGAAGAATCGAGCCTGGAGATCGAAGGCGCTCCAGTATTTGAGGTTACCGGTAAGCTGGTACGCATTGAGCAGCGCGACCAGAGCCTCACACTGTTGCCACCACTCCATATCCTTGTTGGTCGCAGGCTGGGTGGCAGGGCCGTATCGATAGACTCCGCCGTGGTCCTTATCGAAACCATAGAGAAGTGCATGATCGACAAGCACAAGGCTGGCGCCGCGAATCCTGGCATCCTGCTGTCGACCTACGCGTTGCGCGGCCTCCACGATCAGCCAACTGGCCTCCAGATCGAGACCGTATTCGGATTGCTGGGAATCGCCATCGTGATCGGCCACGCTCCAATCATCATGGAAGTAGTAGCGGCCGTATCCGACATCGACGTCGATAATTTTGTTGACGAGGATATCCAGCAGTTCCTCCAGGCGGGCCCGCACTTGGGCGTCGCCGGTAACGTCGTAGAGCGTAGCCAAAGCTTCGACCAATCCTAAATGCCAGTCGTAGGATTTCCTTCCAAACGATCCGGCCGCGTTCGGTCCATCCTTGTAGTCTTTGATAAATTGCCAGTTCGCGGTGAAGGCGATGCGATAGCCGCCATACTGGTTATCGTGGGCGTGCTGGTCGATAACCTGGAACAAGTCCAGAGCTTCGCGGGCAACCTGATTGTCATGAAAGGCCAGAGCGTATTCCGCCAGTCCCTCCATCACGTAGGACATGGGGTTCAACTGCTTCGTCGAGTCGACGATCTTGCCATCACGGGTGACCATGAAGTAATAGCCGCCATGTTCTTTGTCCCACATCTTGTCGCGCAAGAATTTCAGACATTCTGCCGCCATCTTTTGATACGCATGGTCCGGATACCGGCGATACGCTTCTGAGAATGACCAGAGAGAGCGTGAAATGAGCACAACCGATTTGTTGCCGGAGCCAGTCGGCTCTCCCTGCCGATTCAATTGTCCGAGGAGGCCGCCGTATTCCTTGTCGAGCGCATGGTCAATCCAGAATTGAAGAACACTGTGTTGCAGAGAATCGCGGAATACCACGGACCAGTCGCGGGCAGCCTCGCCGTTCATCTGAGCGAAAAGGGCCGAACACGCACAAAACAGAAGAAACATCGGAAGGGAACAGCAAAGTCGCTTGAGGACAGGGTTCATTGCCTCCGCCTTATGAACGCTCGCCTTTAGAGCGCTGACGTCCTCGACGAACTCAGAGTTGCTTGGAACAAAACGAACGATGGGCACGGTTGAAGACGTGCCCTTTCACGGCGCATTCCAGTTTCGCTTCAGAAGGAAAGCTTCAACGCCATCTGTCCGATCCTGCCATCACGGGCACCACCGACAAGGCCAATGTTGCCATCGATGGCCCCGTCAGGATTGGTGAACTGAGCGTGATTGAACACATTGAAAAACTCTACCCGAAATTCAAGCGCAGTCCTCTCCGTGATACTCGTGTTCTTGTGCAAGGCTAGATCCCAGTTGTTGATACCTGGACCGTGGAAAAAGCGACGCTTTGCATTGCCTGTCGTACCTGGAGTCTCAGGCGAAAATGGGGAAGGATCAAAGTACAGGTTGCCCGGTGCTCGCGGATTGAGGTAGTGGATTGGCTGCCCGTTGTAGTTGGGGGTATCGGCGCCGCTGCAGCCACAAAGGGAAGCATCGTCGCCTTCGCTGAGGGTGATCGGGAAGCCGGTGGTGAAGCGGGTGATCCCCGCAATCGTCCATCCAGAAAGCAACTTGCCTTGGACCCCGTGGATTGACTTTGTAAAAGGCAAGTCATAGCTGTAGCTGAAGACGAAATTGTGAGCGATATCGAATGTGGAGAGTGCGCGGCTCAAGCTCGGATTGAAAGGATTGATCGCGTCGAAGAACCCCGATGAGTTATCGATGGACTTCGACCAGGTATAAGCGCCCAGGAAGCGAACGGCTCCGACTTTCCTTTCCAGTTGGATCTGCAGGGCGTTGTAATTGGACCAGCCTTGATTGCGTTCCCAGCCGATTCCACCGATGATGTTGCCTGGGTACGCCTGGTGATTCGGAAAGTTCGTGCTCTGGTCTCCTGGGGAGTCTGCACAACCATTCCCCGTACCATTAAGCGG
>Ga0066710_100001458_pt1 | contig 17739 bp, 18 predicted proteins | sample GraSoiAngelo_159_FD_79666 | JGI IMG/M metagenome (GOLD analysis project Ga0066710, IMG submission 79666) | Grasslands soil microbial communities from the Angelo Coastal Reserve, California, USA - 14_1009_16_40cm | ecosystem: Environmental > Terrestrial > Soil > Grasslands | place: USA... | reverse complement strand
TCCGGGTTGATGCGGCGTGCTGCGACGTTCGTGGACAAGATCTTGAAGGGTGCGAAGCCTGCCGACCTGCCCGTGGAGCAGCCGACGAAGTTCGAGTTCGTGATCAACCTGAAGACCGCGAAGGCGCTCGGCCTGACGATCCCGCAGACGTTGTTGCAGCGCGCAGATCAGGTGATCCAGTGATCATGAGCGCGGCAGTCCAGGAGGTCGCCTATGAACCGGATCCTGGTTCTCCTCACGTCACTCCTGATTCTCAGCTTCCCATCGCTAACGGCGGCGGGTCCCAAGGAGGATGTTGCTGCGGCGACGCAGGCGTGGATTGCTGCCATGACTAGCCACGATCCCGAGCGAGTTGTCGCCCTCTATGACTCTGAGGCAGTGTTGTGGGGCACCCGGTCTCCCACGTTTCGTGACAACCCCGCCACCGTTCGTGACTACTTCAAGGACCTACGCACCGCTCCGCCATCGTACAAGGTTGTCATTGATGAGCAGCGGATTCGTGTTTATGGCGACATTGCCATCAACACCGGGTCCTACACTTTTTCGGAGGTCCGCGACGATAAGCCGATCATTCGTCCTTCGCGGTTCAGCTTTGTCTACCGGAATCGCGACGGGCGCTGGCTGATCGTGGATCACCACTCGTCTGCCGTACCTGCGCCCCCTCAGTAGCGGTTCAATCAAGAGCGAGCCAGTCTCAAAGACGGATCGCAGTTCATCGCCCCCGCGCCCCGGTGCTCGTCCAGGCCGGGGCGCTGGTGCGCATCTTGGCGTTCGGCTAATCGACGCCGCGCAGACTCGGGCGGCCATGCGGGCGCTCGGCATCGGCAAGATCGTTGTCACGCCCACGGAGACGGGCTGGACGTTCGCAGGTGACGGCAACCTGGCCGGGATGGTGGGGGGTGCACTAGGGTCGCTCCGCGGCTCCCCCGATGGCCCCCCACCGGTTCGAACAAGCGGATTACGCGAGCGACCCGCGTCGGCCGAGATGGTACATTTGCGCCCTGACCGCACGTTGTTGGGTACCATTCGACGGAGAGGAGGCGATGTCATGGCGGTGACGAGCTCTCTGCAGACGCTGACGGCGGAAGAGGTGGTGGCGAGGTTGCGGGCGCTTCGGAGCCGGCAGCCGGTCAAGTTCTGGGCATTCTATTCGAGCCAGCTCGGGGGGATCGTGACCGATCCCGCGCTCATGGTCGTCCCCTTCGACGACCATATGGTGCACCGCGGGCACGGCATCTTCGACACGGCGGCGATCGAGGCGGGCAAGATCTACGACCTCGAGGCTCACCTCGATCGATTCATCCGGTCTGCTCGGACCTCGAAGCTCCAGATTCCAGCGCGGGACGAGATGCGGGACATCATCGTGCGGACGACGGGCGCCAGCGGGCGGCGAGAGGGTTCGATTCGCTACTGGGCTTCCGCGGGTCCCGGGAGTCTCGGGCTCACCCCGGCTGCCGGGGCTGAGCCGGGCTTCTTCGTGATGATCTTCGCCGGCCTCGCCTATCCCGATACCTGGTACACGCAGGGCCTGCGGGTCATGACGACGACGTACCCCATCAAGCCGCCCCTCTACGCCGTCACCAAGAGCACCAACTACCTGCCCAACGTCCTCATGCAGATGGAAGCGCTCGAGCGCGGCCTCGACAACGGTGTCTTCGTCGACGAGGCCGGGAATGTGGGCGAGAGCTCCAACATGAACGTGGCCTTCGTCGGCGCGGACGGGATCCTGAAGCACCCGAAGTTCGATCACATCCTGTCGGGCTGCACGTCGCTGCGCTTGCTGGAGCTGGCCCCCGCGCTGCAGACACGGAATCTCATCCAGGGGATCCAGGTGTGCGATATTCCCGTGGCCGAGGCTCGCGCGGCCCACGAGATGATGCTCATCGGGAGCTCGATCAAGGTGGCGCCGGTGGTCGAGTGGGACCAGAGGCCCATCGGCGACGGCAAGCCGGGCCCCGTCGCGCGCGCGCTCCGCGAGCTGCTCACCGACGACATGCGATCCGCGCGGGATCGCCTGATCGAAGTCCTTTACTGACGCTGCAGAGCGCCCGCGGCCAGCAGGCCGAGGGCGACCAGCACGACGGCGACGGCGCTCAAGGTCAGCGAGAGCTCGACGCCGATCACCGCGCCCAGAACACCGACCGTCACGCCGCTCCCCGCCCGGAGTCCGAGCATCGACGTATTGAAGAGACCGACGACGCGGCCCCGCAGATTGGGCGGCGCCAGGATCTGCACAAGCGCCTGGGCGATCGACGTGAAGGCGATGTTGAAGATGCCGGCCAGCACCAGAAGGGTCACGGCCGCCGCGTAGCCGTGCGCGAGCGGAAAGATCGCCATCACGGCGCCCCAGATCGCGGCGCAGACGATCGCGGCGCGCGCCCCGCCCTGGAGGACCGCGACGCTCTCCAGAATCACCGCGCCGATGACCGCGCCGGCGGCGTTGGCGCTGAACAGCACGCTGTACCAGACATCGGGCTCATCGGAGCCGTGGTGGTGCGCGTACTCCGGCATCTGCGCCTGGAACGCCGTGCCGACGAAGAACGACGTCGCGCCGGCCAGCACGATCATCTGGATGATCCGCGGCTCCGAGCGGACCTCGGCCAGGATGCGGCGCGCCTGCGCGAGGCTGAAGCGCGACGCCGGCCGTGGCGCGTCGCCCTGGCTCCGATGTCCCGTGTACGGCATGCGGAACAGATAGAGCGTGAGCGGCAGGTACAGGAGCACGTTGGCGAGGAGCGCCACACCCGGACCGAGTGCCAGCATGAGCGCGCCCCCGACCGCGGGGCCGACCAGCATGGAGAAATAGCGGCTGATCGCGTTGAGGCGGATCGCGCTCGCGAGATGCTCAGGGCCGACGATGTCGTGCACGATGAGCTGGATCGGCGGCGACGCGATGACACCCGCCATGCCGTGAACCATGAGGAGCGCGGCGGCGTGCCAGGCGCGCAAGGTTCCCGTCAGGAAGAGCGCGCCCCACGCGAGCGAGGCGAGCATCAATAGTCCCTGGGCGGCCTGGATGAGCCTGCGGCAGTCGAAGCGGTCGGCGAGCGCGCCGGTGTAGACCGAGAAGACCAGATACGGAACCCAGTGGCTGATGACGGCGAACCCGCCGAGGGTCGGTGAGTGGAACGACTGGAAGATGACCCAGTAGCTGGCCACGTGCTCGATGCTCTCGGCCGTCATGCCGAGCAGCGCCAGGAGGAAGTAGTTGCGATAGTCGCGGTGGTAGAGCGCTCCGAACTTCGTGATCGCGGACGATTCCGCGGCGGGCCGGCTCACGCGCGCGATCCTACCGCATTTCAGCGTCGCCAGAGGCGCTCGGAGGCGAGTCTGGCCCCCTCCGCCAGCGCCTCGAACTTGGCCCACATGACCGATGGATGCTGCCGTTGGTACAGCGCTCCCTGGGCGAACCCGCAGTCGGCGCCCGCGATGACCCGCTCACGGCCGACCAACCGGGCGAAGTTCATGATCCGCTCCGCGATGGTTTCGGGATGCTCAACGACAGCCGTGGTGTGGGCGATGACGCCCGGAACGAGCACCTTGCCCTCGGGAAGCTTGACGTCCTCCCAGACGCGCCACTCGTACGCGTGACGGGGCGTCGCCGCTTCCACAGAGTAGGCCTGGGCCCTGACCCGCAGCAGGAGGTCCGCGATGTCGCGCAGGCCGAGGTCGTGGACGTGCGGCCCTTGCCAGCTGCCCCAACAGAGGTGGTAGCGGACGCGGTCCTCTGGAATGCCCGTCAAGGCGTGGTTGAGCGCTTCGATGTTCCGGGCTTGCTTGCGCCGGTACTCCTCCAACGGAGGCTCCGGAATCATCATGTCCCACGTCTCGCCGAGCCCGGGGTCGTCGATCTGGAGGATGAACCCCGCGTCGACGATGGCCTTGTACTCGGTCTTCAAGGCTTCGGCGATCGCGAACACGTATTCTTCTTCGGTCGCGTAGTGCTGATTCTGACCTCGGCCGACCATCCCGGGCGCGATGGCCGGCACGAAGGCTTCTTCGACGCCCACGCCTTGCAGCGCCGTCTTGAAGGTCTCGAGCTCCCGTCGGAGCAGCGCCTGGCCCTTGTACGAGATCGGACCCTGGCACACGGTCGGCCGGGTGGAGGGTGGCATCGCGCGCGGCAGGTATTCCTCGTAGTACTCACGGAACGCCCGCCACTCACGCCGGGTATCGATCCGTCGGGCCCACGAGCCCCCGGCGTTGCTCGAGGGAACGTTCGGGTCCTCGGCCGTCATCGAGACGAAGCCCGTGAGCCGCTCGTCGGTGTAGGCGAGGAAGCTCGTCTTGCCCATCTCACCGTCCGAGACGACATCGATGCCGGCTCGGGCCTGCTGGCGAACGACCTCGGTGACGGCCTCCACGACGCGCGCCGAAAGATGGACTTCGTCCACCGTCTGCCCGCCGACGCGTGCCCGGAGCAGCGCCCTGATGCTCTCCGGGCGCGGTATGCTGCCGACGTGCGTAGTCAGGATGCGGTTGGCGCTGATCTTCATCGTCAGTACCACTTCTCCTTGTCGACCACGTTGAGCAACGGCTCGTTGTTGGCGAAGCGCCGGCAGTTCTCGAGCAAGATCTCCTCCCACTTCTGGCGATAGGGCGCGCCGGAGATCGCGACGTGGGGTGTGATCAGGACGTTCGGCATCGTCCACAGCGGACTGTCCGGTGGCAGCGGCTCGGGCGCGACCACGTCGAGCCCCGCCCCCGCAAGCTGGCCGGACCGCAGGGCGGCGATCAGGTCCTCGGTCACGACGCAGCCGCCGCGCGAGATATTGATGAAGTACGAGCCGCGCTTCATCTTCGAGAAGAGTCGGGAGTCGAACATCCCCCGCGTCTCGGGAGTCTCCGGCGTGGTCACGATCACGAAGTCCGCCTCGCCTATGCGCTCGCCCAGCCGGTCGGGCGTGAACAGCTCGGCGACACCCGTCGGCGGGTTCGTCACCCGAGGGTCGGCGCCGAGAACCTTCATGCCCAGGGCCGCGCAGAGCGTGGCCGCCTCGCTGCCGGCGCCGCCGACGCCGACGATCAGCACCGTCTGGGTCGGCAGGTCGATCATCTCCGGGCCGCGTTTCCACTGCTTCTGCGGCAGGTAGTGCTCGAATCGACGGGCGAAAGCGAGCAAGAACGCCACGGCGTGCGCCGAGAGGTGCTCATTGTAGCTGCCCCGCATGTTCGTCACGACGACATCGCTCTTGACGAGGGCGTCGTAGAACCAGTCGCCACCGAGCCCGGCCCGGGCGGCGCAGATCCAGCGCAGCTTCTTCGCGCGGGCGAAGAGCTCGGGCGGCACCGTCCCGTAAGCCGCGTCGGCGTCCTCGATGTCGACGAGCGCGTCGTTGGGATCCCGGAATGCCTTGGCGGCGGCGCCGGGGACGGCCTGCCGGATCTTCTGCGGCCACGACTCGTCGACGTCCGGGGCCAGCAAGACAATCTTGAAACTCATGGCCTTGCTCCTCTGCGGATTGATTCGTTCGCGCGCAGGACCTGAGCGGCGCTATCCGCCGTCGTCCACCATGAGCACGATCTTGCCGGTCTGAGCGTCGCTCAGCATGTACTTGTGCGCGTCGGCCAGCCGTTCGAACGGGAACGTGCGGTCGAGCACGGGCTTGAGCGCGCCCTTCGCGACCGCCTCGAGCAGGTGGGCGGCGAACCGCTCGCTGCAGGCCAGCGACTCTTCGGGCGTGCGCGTGCGAAACGTGACGCCGATGATGCGCGCGCGCTTCCGCGCCACCTCGTCCAGATCACAGTCGCCGACCCGGCCCGCGTTGCGGCCGACGCTCACCAGCCGCGCCTTGAGCGCGAGCACCTGAATGTTGTCGGCCAGCATCGGGCCGCCGACGTGGTCGATGATGACGTCGACGCCGCGGCCCGACGTTGCGCGCAGCACGCCGTCCACCCACTTGCCCGCCTCGCGCGTGTCGACGACTTCGTGCGCACCGAGGGCACGCAGCGCGGCGGCCTTGGTGGGAGTCCGCGTCGTCGCCAGCACGGGATTGGCGCCGATGTAGCGCGCGATCTGGATCGCCGCCGTCCCGACGCCCGACGGCCCGGCGGTGACCATCACGGACTCGCCCGGCGCCGCGGCGGCGTTGGTCACCAGCGCGTCGTGCGCGGTGACGAAGACGTTGGGAATCGCCGCGGCCTCGGCCCACGGCATGCCGCCGGGGATCCGCATCAGGGCTCGCTGGGGCACCGCCACGTACTGCGCGTAGCTGCCGGCCGCGCGGCCCATGACGCGATCCCCCGGCTTCCAGCCGCTCACGCCATCGCCGAGCGCGGCGATCTCTCCGGCGAATTCACCGCCGGCCCGCGCCGGGCTGGCCGGGGCGTTCCCCGACCGTAGCTGCGCTCCTCGGATCAGCTCCCCGCGATTCGTGCCGGCCGCGTGAACGGCGACGATCACCTGTCCGGCGGCGGGCGACGGCGCCGGGCTCTCGCGCAGCTCGAACACTGCGCCCTCGGGGCCGGGAACGGCGAACCACGCCTTCATCGTCTGTGTCATGGTGGAAGCCTCCTTGGTCACCGTCCCTTGAGCTTCAGATCTTCGTACGGCGACAGGTAGGGATGGCCGGCGATCGTGGGCAGCTCGGCCAGCCGGGATCCGACACCGATCAGCAGCGCCGGCTCCATGATGGGCGCGAACATGGCGCGCTCGTGCATGAGCTGCTGGATCTTGTGCAGCATCGCCTCGCGCCGCTTCTTGTCCATCTCCGCGGCCTGGTCGCGGAAGAGGGCGTCGATGTCAGGGTAGCCGCCGTAGGAACGGATGCCGCCGGAGATGACGAATGCTTCGATCCGGGTCGCGGCGTTGCCGGCGGCCGCGCTGCCGACGCGGACCAGGTACTTGAACTGTTTCTCCTGATCCGCCTTGTAGAAGCCTGCGCGCTCCATCGGCCTGAGCCGCGCGCGGATGCCGATGGCCTGCAAGCCGTTGACGACGGCTTCGGCCTCGGGCGCGTACACGGCGTCGGTCGCGACCTCGACCGCGTCGAAGCCTTTCGGGTAGCCGGCCTCGGCCAGGAGCTGCTTGGCCCGCGCCGGATCATAGGCGTAGGCGGGCGGCGCCCAGAAAAACTCGAAGTCACGGGGGATCATGCTCGCCGACGTCTTGCCGTACCCCAGATACTCGGCCTCGCTGATCGCCTTGCGGTCGATGGCGAGATTGGCGGCCAGCCGCACCCGCCGGTCCGCCCACGGCGACTTCGGGTCGAACTGCTGGGTGAAGACGACCCACTCGGTGAACGTCGGGAACGTGGCCTTGAGCGTGAGGTGGCCTTGTGTGCGCTTGACCTCCTCACCGTTCGGGCCGCGGATCGAGTACGCCACGTCGGTCTCGGCGCGCTTGAGCATCGCCAGGCGCGTCGATTCGTCGGGCACCGACTTGAAGACGAGGCGCTTCACCGCCGGCGTCTTTCGCCAGTAGCCCTCGTACGCCTCGGCGACGAGCTCGATGCCAGGGTTGAAAGACACGAAGCGGTACGGCCCGGCCCCGACCGGCGCTTTCTTGAAGCCCTCCTCGCCGACGCGCTCGGTGTAACTCTTCGGAACGATCCAGGCGGCGCCGGTCGCCGGCGTCGCGTAGAACGTCATGAAGTCGGGCCACGGCTGCTTGAAGCGGAACCGCACGCGATGCGGGTCGACGACCTCGACGGCGGCCACGCGCGCCTTGAGGGTCGAGGCGCCCGCGCCCTTGTAGCGCTCGAAGGAGAACTTCACGTCCTCGGCGCCGAGGGGGTCGCCGTTGTGGAACTTGACGCCCTTGCGCAAGACGAACTCGTAGGCGAGCCCGTCCTTCGACGCCGTCCACGATTCGGCCAGGCAGGGCGCCCATGCGTTGCCCGGCATCGGCTTCGCGAGCGCGTCGTGGAGCGCATAGAGCATCATGAACGGCGTGATCACCCCGGGCGTCTCGGCGGGATCGAACCACGTCGGGGCCAGGGACACATGGACGGCGAACGTGACCTGTCCCGCGGGCGCTTCCGAGCGTCCCGCGGGCGCTTCCGAGCGCCCCTCCGGCGCGGCCGCCGCCGGCGTGACCAGGGGCCGGACCGGGGCGAGGGCGACGGCAAGCACAACCACTGACAGCAACGATGAGCGGCGAGCCTTCACCGTTTCCTCCGTTCTATCGAGGGGTTCCTCGTTGACGTGTCCGGTGATGCGATCTCGAGGCCGCAGCATACACCGGCCGGATGCCGTTTATAATCCGTTTCCATGAACGCTTCCGAGATCCTCGGTGACGCCAAGAGCATCCTGGACGACACGATTCAGCTTCGCCGGGGCATTCACCGGCACCCCGAGCTCGGCCTCACGCTGCCGCGCACCCAGGCGGCCGTGCTCGAGGCCCTCGACGGGCTCGGTCTCGACGTCCGGACCGGGCAACGCACGACGTCGGTCGTCGCGCGGCTGACCGGAGCCCGGCCGGGGCCGACGATCCTGCTGCGCGCCGACATGGACGCGCTGCCGATGCCGGAAGAGACGAATCTGCCGTTCGCGTCCGAGGTGAGCGGCGCGATGCACGCGTGTGGCCACGACGCGCACACGGCGATGCTCGTCGGCGCCGCGCGCCTCCTCGCCCGGCGGCGCGGGTCGCTCGCCGGCTCGGTGCTGTTCATGCTGCAGCCCGGCGAAGAGGGCTACCACGGCGCGCGCGTCATGATCGAGGAGGGGTTGCTCGACGGGACCGCGCCGCCGAAGGGCGCCTTTGCGTTACACGTGACGCATCGGATGACCGCCGGCGCCATCGCGGCGCGTCCGGGACCTGCCATGGCCTCCGCCGATACGCTCCAGATCGTCGTGCGGGGCAGGGGGGGACACGCCTCGGCGCCGCACGACTGCCTCGATCCGATCCCGATCGCGTGCGAGATCGTCCAGGCGTTCCAGACGCTGGTGACCCGCCGGGTCCACGTGTTCGACCCGGCGGTCGTGACGGTCGCGAAGATCGAGGCCGGGACGACCCGCAACGTGATCCCCGACACCGCGACCCTGCTCGGCACGATCCGCACCGTCTCCGAGGCGACTCGCGAGCGCGTGCTCGACGGCGTTCGCCGCGTCGCCGAGGGGGTAGCGGCCGCCCACGGCGCCGAGGTCGCCGTCGAGCTGATCCGCGGCTATCCCGTGACCGTGAACGACGCCGACTTCGCCGGCTTCGTGCTCGATACGGCGCGTGAGCTGCTCGGGCCGGAGGCGGTCCACGCCACGAGCCATCCGATCATGGCGAGCGAGGACTTCTCGTACGTGCTCCAGCGCGTGCCCGGCACCATTGCGAACCTGAGCACGCGCCCCGAGGCGGGCCCGGCGTTTCCGAATCACTCGCCCCGGATGCTCGTGAACGAGTCGGCGCTCGCAACCGGGATCGCGATGCACGTCGCAGTGGCGCTACGGTTCCTCGAGAAAGGGACGGGCGCACCGGCGGTCGCCTGAACGCGCGCTACCGTTCGGCGGCGCGGGCCGCGACCTGTATCAGCGCTCTGTATGCCCGCCCCGCGGGTGGGGGGTGTGGGGGGCCATTTCGGGGCCCCCCACCTTCATCTAAATCAGGCCGTAGAATTTCCCCGCGTTCTCGCAAGTGATCTTGTGGACGACGTCGGGCGGCAGGTGCCCGAACTGTTCTTCGATGTACTTCGACGACTCGGGCCACACGCCGTCAGTGTGCGGATAGTCCGAGGCCCACATGATCGTCTCGACGCCCATGTCGTCGATCAGCTTGGTGCCGATCCGGTCGAACTGGAACGTCGCCTTGCACTGGCGGCGCCAGTAGTCGCTCGGCTTCATGGTGAGGCCGAGGTCGCGGAAGCGGTCCTCCCACTCGAAGTCCATCCGATCGAGCGCGTACGGGATCCAGCCGATGCCGCTCTCGCCGAACGAGATCCGGAGGCTCGGGTACCGCTCGAGCACGGCGGCGCCGACGATGGCCGCGAGGATGTTGACGAGATTCATCTGGAAGGCGGACACGCCGGTGAACATCGCGGCCCGGCGGGTGAGCCCGGTCGCCTTGTCACGGGCGCCCGGCGGCATCGAGGGGAACGTGTGGAAGTGGAGCGGCAGGTTTACCTCGTTCACCGCCTGCCACAGCGGCTCCCAGACGGGGTGCCACATCGGCTCCATGTCCCAGGAGCACGAGAGCTCCAGGCCGCGCAGCCCGAGCTTTGCGACCCGGTGGACTTCCTGCACCGCGGCCTGGATGTCGCCGTACGGCAGGCACGCCAGGCCGATGTGCCGGTCCGGGTAGTGCCGGCAGAAATCGGCGAGCCAGTCGTTGTAGACGCGGAACATCTCGCGCGCGGCCTCGTGATCGCCCAGGCGCGTCGCGGCGCCGAGGATGCCGAAGATCACCTCGGCGTCCACGCCGTCGAGCTCGGCGTCCTTCACGCGCAGGTCGGGATCGATGACGCGCCGGATCCCGCGCTTGGCGTCCTCGTAGAGACCCGTCGCCGCCATCTTGTCGACCCGATAGTTCTGGCCCGGGACGAGCTTCTGGCCCGAGGGGCCGACGCCGCAGACCAGGCCGAACGACATGCCGTTCTTCGACGTCCAGTAGGGCCCGTCCGGTCCCTCCGCGACGTACGGCATCCGCTCCTTGAGCGCGGCGGACGCGTTGGACGTGAACAGGTCCGGCGGCATCCAGGGCAGGTCGATGTGGCAGTCGGCGGAGATCCGAGAATAGCGCATCGTGGCCTCCTCTCGAGGATGCCCCGATGCTAATCCCACTCCTCCCACCCCGGCAAGGACTCCTTCGGCCCGCAAAAGGCAGCGGCTCACACCCTCGGATACCCGGGCGGGTCGCGATGGTCTACACTGACCCGCGGGAGGGACGCCCGTGGCACCAGGAAAGACGGAGCTGGTCGACATGTTCGGCAAGATGGTCATGATCCGCGAGTTCGATCAGCTGGCGGTCGAGCTGCGGAAGAAGCGTCGGATTCACGGCGCGCTGCATCCCTACGTCGGCGAAGAAGCGGTGGCCGTCGGCGCGTGTTCGGCATTGCGCACGACCGACCGCATCACCAGCACCCATCGAGGCCATGGGCACTGCATCGCCAAAGGCGCCGACATCAACCGGATGATGGCCGAGCTGTTCGGCCGGGTCGACGGCTACTGCAAGGGCAAGGGCGGCTCGATGCACATCGCCGACTTCGCCGTCGGGATGCTCGGCGCAAACGGCATCGTGGCCGGCGGGATGCCGATCGCGTGCGGAGCCGCGCTGGCCGCCCAGCTGGAGGACGCCGGCGGCGTGGCCGCGTGCTTCTTCGGTGACGGCGCCACCGGCGAGGGTGAGTTTCACGAGACCCTCAACATCGCCTCGCTGTGGAAGCTGCCGCTGATCTTCATCTGCGAGAACAATCGGTACGGCGCGGGCAACGCCGTCGAATCGGTGCGGGTGGTCGCCGACATCTCGATGCACGCCCCGGCCTACGGGATGCCCGGCGTCACGGTCGACGGCAACGACGTCCTCGCCGTCCGTGACGCCACGCGGGAGGCGGTCGAGCGGGCGCGTCGCGGCGCCGGCCCGACGCTGCTCCACTGCCAGACCTTCCGCTGGCTGTTCCACGCGATGCGTGACGAGCCGCAGCCCGACACGCGGCCGGCCGAGCTGCTCGCCGCGTGGCGAAGCCGTGACCGCGATCCCGTCATGCGCTTCGAGGACTACCTGACCGGCCACGCGATCGTCACGGCGGCGGAGGTGCAGGCGATCCGCGACCGGGTGAACCGCGATCTGGCGGCGGCGGTGGACTTCGCCGAGGCGAGCCCGTATCCCGATCCCAAGGATCTGCTGGTCGACATGTTCGCCGAGTAAGGAGCGCGCGATGCGGGAGATCACTTTCGCCCGGGCCCTCGAAGAGGCGATGACCGAGGAGATGCGGCGTGATCAGCGAGTGATCGCGCTCGCTACGACCCGGGCGCCCGTGCTCGAGAACGAGTTCGGCACCCAGCGCGTTCGCCACACGCCGATCTCGGAAGCGGCCTTCACGGGGATCGGGCTGGGCGCGGCCGGCAGCGGCTTCCGCCCGGTCGTGAACTGGGGCATGGTCACGTTCTCGTTCGTCGCGATGGATCAGATCGTCAATCAGGCGAGCAAGATCCGCTACATGTTCGGCGGCCAGGCCGACTTCCCGGTGACGTATCGCTGCACGACCGGCGGAGGAGCCCAGACGGCGGCCCAGCACTCACAGAGCCCCTATTCCATGTTCATGCACCTGGCCGGGCTCAAGGTCATTCTGCCGTCGACGCCGGCGGATGCCAAAGGGCTGCTCAAGAGCGCCATCCGGGACAACAATCCGGTCGTCTTCTTCGAGTGCAGCCGCCTGGCGGCGATCACCGGGCCGGTGCCGGAGGGCGACGTCACGGTGCCGATCGGTGTCGCCGACGTGAAACGCGTCGGCAGCGACGTGACCGTGGTGGCGCTCGCCTACTATGTGCGCGAGGCGCTCGCGCTGGCGGAGGTGCTGGCGGCCGAGGGGATCTCGCTCGAGGTGATCGATCCGCGCACGCTCGTGCCGATGGATGCGGAGGCGATCCGCGCCTCCGTGCGCAGGACCGGACGGCTGGTGGTGGTCGACGAGGCGCCGGCGACCTGCTCGGCGGCGTCCGAGATCATCGCGCTCGTGACGGAAGATCCCGACACCTTCCGCGCTCTCAAGTCACCCGTGCGGCGCGTGTGCGCCGCCCCGGTGCCCGTTCCGTTCAGCCCGCCGTTGGAACAGGCCGCGCTGCCCGATCAGGCCCGGATCACGGCGGCCATTCGCCGGGTCCTGGAGGACGCTCCGGTCGCGGTCTGAATCACCCGCGTCGGCGCTTCGCCGACGCGACGTGGTCCCGTAACGCGGCAAGCCGCTCGTCCCATCGTGCGCCGAGATCGGCCATCCAGGAGACCGCGTCGGTGAGCGGTCGGGGCGAGATCTGGTAGAGCTTCTCGCGACCGCGCCGCGTGGCGGTGACGAGCCCGGCCTCGGCCAGGGCACTCAGGTGCTTGGTGACGGCCTGTCGCGTCACCGGAAGGTTCGCCGCCAGGCCGGTCGCGGTCGCCGGGCCTTGCTCGGAGAGCGTGCGGATGACCTGCCGGCGCGTGGCGTCGGCGAGCGCCGTGAAGATCGCCTCGGCGCGGTCTCGCTTCACGAGCCGATCGTCGCGAGCGCGCGCGGCGTGAAGCGCGCGCGGGGGAGCCCGAGCGCGAACGCCGGTTGCTCCACGACCCGCACCCGCGTGCCCCCGGCGACCTCGTCGAGGGTGATCTCCACCCGGGTCGAGGGAAGGGTCAGGATCTCACCGCCCGAGGTCCGCTGAAACGGCAACCACCGGAAGGCGAGCCGGCGCGCCGGCTCGACCTCCTCGACCACGACGTGCCGTTCCATGCCGTCGGGCCAGCGGAAGACGCCGTGCCCGCCGGGACGCACGTCGAGCTCCGCGGCGGCCCCGAACCAGCTGGAGACCTCATCGGACCGGGTCACCGCTGGCCAGACCTCGTCGGGCGGCGCCGGGATGGTGACTTCGCGCTCGACTCTGTCCATGCTCGCCCCCGACCCATGCGCAACTCGACAGTTGCGCATGGCCATGCTACAGTCGCAACCATGCAGTTGCACTATACCAGCCAGAGGCGCCCATGAGCCTGATTCCGTACGTCGTGGAGGAGACGCCGCGCGGCGAGCGCGCGTACGACATCTACTCGCGGCTGCTCCGGGACCGCATCATCTTCCTCGGATCGGCGATCGACGCCGCCGTCGCCAATCTCGTCACCGCGCAGCTCTTGTTCCTCGAGGCGGAGGATCCCCAGCGCGACGTCGAGCTCTACATCAACTCCCCGGGCGGCGAGACGTCCGCCGGCCTGGCGATCTACGACACCGTGCAGTACGTCCGGCCCGACGTCAGGACGCTGTGCGTCGGCCTGGCCGCGTCCGCGGCCGCCGTTCTGCTGGCGGCGGGCGCGCCGGGCAAGCGGTACGCGCTGCCCAACGCCAGGATCATGATCCACCAGCCGTGGGGCCAGATCGGCCGCGGCCACGCCGTCGACCTCGGGATCCAGGCGAAAGAATTCTTGAGGACGCGACGGCTCATGGAGGAAATCCTCGCGAAGCACACGGGCCAGGCGGTCGACCGGGTCCACCAGGACACGGACCGCGACTACTACATGGACCCGGAGGAGGCCCGGGCGTACGGGATGATCGACGGCGTCTGCGCGCACCGGTCCGTGGTGCTCAGCACGCCGCCGGTCGCCGCTATCGCTTCGGAGTCGGCACGGGAATACCCGGAATCTTCACGTTGACCGAGCCCAGGTGGTTGCGGCTGGTGAAGTAGAGGGTCTTCCAGTCGTCGCCGCCGAAGGCGATGTTGGTGGTGGCGGGCGCCCCGTGGACGATGCGGCCGAGCTTCTTGCCACGCGGATCGACGACCCAGATGCCTCCGGCGCCGCCGCAATAGACGTTGCCTTCCACGTCGACCTTCATTCCGTCGGGGACGCCGGGCTCGTCGCCCCCGAGGTCGGCGAAGACGCGGTCGGTCTGTTTCGCGAGGGTGCCGTTGGGCAGAAGGTCGAACGCCCGAATGTGCTTGCGCCGCGTGTCGTTGATGTAGAGCACCGTCTCGTCCGGGGAAAAAGCGAGGCCGTTGGGCAACACGAAGTCGCCGATGAGCAGACTCAGCGTGCCCAGATCGGGTGTGACGCGGTACACACCGGCAAAGGTCAAGTCCCACTGCTCGGGTGCCAGGGGACTGGTCCAGGGGTCGGTGAAGTAGATGCAGCCATCGGACTTGACCACCACGTCATTGGGACGGTTGAGCCGCCGCCCCTGGAAGCTGTTCGCGATCACCGTGAGGCTGCCGTCGAGCTCTTGGCGCGTGACGCGCCGGCTGTCGTGCTCGCAGGCGATCAACCGGCCCTGGAGATCTCTGGTCAATCCATTGGCCCGGTTCGTCGGCTCCTGGAACACGGACACGACCTGGTCGGGGACGTACTTCATGCGCTTGTTGTTGTGGATGTCGCTGAACAGCAGATAACGGCCTTCCTTCCACCAGAGCGGTCCTTCGGCCGGCCCCTGGGGCCCGCCGAATCCATCGGCCAGATGGCGAATCGGTTCGGACGTCGCGATGATCTTTTCCAGCTCCGGAGCGAATTGCTCGATCCCCGTATTCATGATGACCCCTTCCGCGCGCTCAGCGCTCGTGCCCGGATGCAGTCTCCTATGACTCATACCACTTCCGCTTGAGTGTCAGCGTTGAACTATTGGGCCCCGCGCTGTTGGCCTCGACGTAGACCACCTGGCCCGGATGACGCAGCGGCTTGTCGGTGAGGCGGTCGCGGAGCCAGTCGCACATCGCTGCATGCAGAGGGGCGGCCCAGTTGTTCGTCCCGCTGTCGCCCCCACCGATGGATGGCATGTGGTGCTGGTCGGCGAAGACCCAGAGCTCGCCCGGCGCCTTCAACTGGTCGAACGCCCGGTACACCTCGTCGAGCGGGCCACGCGGGTCGTATTCCCCGACCGCGAGCAGCGCGGGACAGGCGATCTTGTCCATGTAGCCCTCGAGTGTCATCGCGTCCATCACGGCGTCGAGCTCCGCTTCGGTCTTCGACTGGGTGAGGTACGCGAACAACTGTTTCCAGCGGGGCGACTCCAGATCCATGAGGAAGTACTTCTCGGCGCAGGATACGGCGGGCGCCGCGATCGCTCGAATGCGCCGATCCCGCGCCGCGAACCGCAGTCCCCAGAATGACCCGAGGCTGATGCTGTAGACGCCGATCCGCTTTGCATCGATCTCGGACCGCTGGACGAGATGGTCCAACGCCGCGCTGGCCGCGTCCTCGAAGTTGTCCGCGGTCAGGCGGATGCTCCGCAGGTTGCTCTCCGCGTGCCCCGGACCGTCGAACGAGAAGACGTGCATCCCTCGCTGATGGGCCGCGTTGAAGAACGGATGCGGCCAGGCTTCCTTGAGGGTGTCGCAACCCGGGATATAGAAGACCAACGGCGCCGCGGCGCGACCGGGGCAGAGATGCAGATTGCCGGAGACGAGCGTCCCGTTCCAGGGGATGTCGATGTGCTCGATGCGGTAGGGGGCCAGCGCGATCACCTGGTCGTAACAACGGCGAACGCCCGCGTACAGATAGCGCTTTTCGTCGTTGTTCTCGAAGATGATGTGCTGGGCGCCTGCGTAGAGGACGGTGGCCTGGAAGTACAGGTCGAGCGCCGTCTCCGGGTGGCCGGCGGCCGCCTCGGCCTTCGCCAGCGCTTCCAGTCTTCGCGCCTGCAACCCGAGGTGCTTGCTGATCATGTCGTGGCTGCGCACGCTTCGCGGCAGACGACCTCGACCCTCGCCCTGGAAATGGAAGACTTTCCCGGTCTCCTGGATCAGATAGTCCAGCATCCATTGCTGACTATCCCGCGCGAGCGGCGCTCGGCCGCGAACCGTCGTCTTGGCGCGTGCCATGCGAGTGATCCTCCCCTCAGGCGACACGGTTTGTCGGCGCCCCGCAGCCTCGGCCTTGCTCGCGTCGCAGCGGGAGGATAGCCGTTTCAAGAGGTTTTTGCAGTCCGTATCGAACCGCCTTCGCCACGGCAGTCGGAGCACCGAGAAATCCTACGTCGGGCGGATCCGTCGCTACATCCTCTTCCACGGCAAGCGCCATCCCGCCGAGATGGGCGCGCCCGAGGTCACTCGCTTTCTCAGCTCCCTGGCGGTCCAGGGTCGGGTTGCCGCCTCGACCCAGAACCAAGCGCTGAGCGCGCTCCTGTTTCTCTACCGCCACGTCTTGCATCAGGACCTGCCCTGGCTCGATGACGTCGTCCGGGCCAAGCGACCGAATCGTCTTCCTATCGTCCTGACCCGCGACGAGGTACGCGCGGTCATCGCCGAGCTGGACGGCACGCCCACCCTTCTCATGGTTCTGGGCTACGCCTGCTCGAGTGCGCCCGCCTGAGAGTCCAGGACATCGACTTCGCAACGAGTCAGATCGTCGTCCGCGACGGCAAGGGCGCCAAGGATCGCGTCACTGTCCTGCCAGCAGTGGCCAAGGGGCCCCTCGCCCAGCACCTGCAGAGAGTAAAGCGGCAGTACGAGGCCGACCTGACACGCGGTGCCGGCTGGGTCGAGTTGCCCTGGGCCTTGGCCCGCAAGTATCCGAACGCCGGCCGGGAGTGGCCGTGGCAGTGGATCTTTCCGGCCACCCGCTTCTACTTCGACCGCGCCACGGGCCAGCGCCGCCGTCATCACCTGCACGAGACCGTGGTACAGCGCGCCGTGACCGAGGCCGTCCGTCGGGCACGCCTCGCTAAGCGGGCCACGCCTCATACCTTCCGCCACTCCTTCGCCACCCATCTGCTCGAAGATGGACGCGATATCCGCACGGTACAGGAGCTGTTGGGTCACAACGACGTGAGCACCACGATGATCCACACCCACGTCCTCAACCGGGGTCCGGCCGGTGTCACGAGCCCTGCCGACCGCGTCCTCGACTCCTGAGCCGGTAGGGCGACGCTCGGTGAATATTCCCGGTCGGGGTATCCCGCGACATCAGGAGTCTGCGGTCGGGCGAAGTATGCGTCGGGTTGGACACGATTTGCATTCAGCCCGATACCCTCAATCGCGCTACGCTGCGAGATGCGCAGCCTCGACGGTGCTACGCAGTTCTGGGGAATTACAAGTTAGCCGACTGGCGAATCTAGGAATGGTCGCCGCTCCAGCGATCGTACCATTCGATGGGAGGGGAGCTCAGCGATGAGAGCTTACAGACGGCACGGTGTGCTGGTTGTCCTTATC
>Ga0066710_100001457_pt1 | contig 17742 bp, 10 predicted proteins | sample GraSoiAngelo_159_FD_79666 | JGI IMG/M metagenome (GOLD analysis project Ga0066710, IMG submission 79666) | Grasslands soil microbial communities from the Angelo Coastal Reserve, California, USA - 14_1009_16_40cm | ecosystem: Environmental > Terrestrial > Soil > Grasslands | place: USA... | reverse complement strand
TCGACGACCGTCGGCGCCGGCGCGAACCGGTCTTGCGTCGGGAGGTCGTCGCGGTCCGGGCCCCGGCCTTTCTCCGGCCGGCGGTCGTCTTTCGGCGGGGGGCGCCGGGCTTGCGGCGCGCGCTTGTCCGCTTCCGGCGCGGCTTCGAACCGGAACCGCCGGAGGAGGTAGAAGAGCCGCTCTCCATCGTGCTTTCGGATTCCGTCACGGGAACCTCCTTAGTTCGAGTCTGACCTCGGATGAGCAAAATGCGGTCCAATCCGCTACTGCTCCCCGGCGCCGACGAAAGCCGGCGTTATGTCGACGGGGATGTCGGAAAGCCGCGCGATCACGGATTGGATCTCGGCGTTCGAGCGGCCGTACTTCTCCAGAAGCGTCTTTCCCCGGGCATAGTCGCCAGTCGTCTCGATCATCAGGAGCTCGTTGGCGAGAGAGCGGATCGCCTCCCGGAACCTGGCGCGGTCGGTTGAGAAGCGGCCGCCCGCTTCCGGGACGATCGCGTTCTTCTCCCGGAACCAGTTCCACTGGATCGCCGTACCCTGGCCGTGGGCCTCGTCGATGCCGAAGCGCATTCCGCGGAACATCAGGCCGGTGTAGGTCGCGTAGAGCTGCGGCTCCTGGAAGCCCGAAAGCCATTTGCGGTCCATCGCGAAGAGGATGTTCCAGAGCCCGGTGACGTCGGCCTTGCACTCCTCGATCGTCGAATAGATCTCCTTCAACAGCAGGCGCGCTTCGATGCGTTTGCCGTCCGGACCTCGGATGATCCCGGGGCCCAGGCCGTGCGACAGCTCGTGGAAGAGAGTGTGGTTGAAGTACGCGTCGAAGGAGATGTTCGGGATCTCCGCCTGCACCAGGGTCCTCTGCGCGATCGGGCCGCCGCTCTGACGGAACTTGGCGTCCATCACATTCTTCAAGAGAACCTTCTTCGAGCCCTTCGCCTCGCGGACCTTCTCGTCGTTGGGCAGGTTGAACGCGGAAGTCTGGACTCCGCGCCGCGCGTCCCCGGCGGTGTAGATCTCCTGAACGACGCGGATCGGTGACTCGAACTTGCGCTTCAGGTTCTTGTGCTCGTCCGGGATCGGCAGGTTGCGCTCCATGTCGGGAAGGTGCTTCGCGTAAACGGAGAGCTTCTCGCTCTCGGCCTTGTCGCGCACGGTCACGAAGGACTGGAAAGAGGCCTTGTAGTTGAAGAGGGCGTCTTCGTAGACCTCGTACGGGCCGATGACGACCTCGATGTCGGAGTCGAGATCCATCCAGGCGAGGTCCGACGCGAAATAGTCGTCCGAGAAGAAGGCGTCCGCGCGCTTCGTCAGGTAATCGCGAAGGCTCGCGTTGCCGGTCGCCGCTGCGGCCTCGCGCAGGTGTTTCGCGGCGGGCTCCAGCGCGTCGCGGTACACCTTCGAATAGGGGATCGCGACGAGCCCTGGCCCCTGCCGCCGGATCACCGTGAAAAGGCCTTGAAATGCCTCCTTGTCGGCGGGATGGGAGGAGACCCAGCTCTCGAACTCTTCCTTCTTCATGTCGGTCGGATAGAAACCCGCGCCCGGAGGTTTCTTTTCGGTGCCGATGAAGGGCTCGTTCTCCTTCAATCGGTCCCACGGCCCTTTGTGGACGTCGAAGAGAGCGAGCGCCCACCGCGCCGCGACGTCGTTCCGGGCCGCGGCCGCAACGCGGCTCCGGAGCTGCGGGTTCTTCTCCGCGACCTGGCGCAGGAAGATGTCGTTCATGAAACGCGAGGCGTCGATCAACTTGTGGACTGTCTGCGTCTCCTTCTCGTCTAAGAGCGCGTGGTCGTAGTCGATCGGGGTGCGCGGGAGCCGGGACAGGCGGTCGCGGATGTCTCGCGCATAGACGAGGCTGGAGGCGCCCGAAACGGTCGCGCCGCCGGCGGCGCCCGTCGTCGTCCGGGCGGGCGTCACGGAGCTCGGTTTGCGCGAGCAGCCTGCGCAGAGAACGGCCGCTCCGAGGAAAGCGAAAGCGAAGACGACGATCGAGTTGCGCATCCGCCGGAATCTAGCATTTCTGCGGTGGCGTAGGTTTAGCATGTGAGGAGGCCCATGCTGAAAGTCGAGACGGAGACGGGGCGATCTCTCGACCGACGGGCCGCGGTCGATCGCTACCTCTCCGGCCGCCGGAGAACGGCCGAGATCTTCGGAATGCTCGCGCCGGAGGCGTACCACGACCGGCCGATCGCGCTGCGAAATCCGATCGTTTTCTACGAAGGCCACCTGCCCGCCTTTTCGGTCAACACCCTGCTCAAGAAGGGGCTCGGAGAGGCGGGGATCAACCCTCGTTTCGAGGTTTTGTTCGAGCGCGGCATCGACCCGGAGGACGAGTCCGTGGTTCCGGGCTCATTGCCGGCGTGGCCGCCGCGCGCCGAGATCCAGGCGTACGGCCGCGAGGCCGACCGCAGGATCGCGGACGCTTTCGAGCGGAAAGACTTCACGCGCGAGGACAACCTGCTTCTCGCGCGCGGCCTCGCCGCATACACGATCCTGGAGCACGAGCCGATGCACCAGGAGACGCTTCTCTACATGTGGCACCGACTTCCGTACGGGAAGAAGACGGCCCCGGAGGGAGCGCTTCGCCCGGTCCTCGGAGGCGACTCGCCCGCGCGCGCTTCCGTTCACGTGCCCGCCGGCGCGGCGACGCTCGGCGCGAAGAGGGACGCGATTCCCTTCGGATGGGACAACGAATTCTCCGAGCACACCGTCGAGGTCTCCGGGTTCGAGATGGACGTCGACGACGTCACCAACCGCGATTTTCTGGAGTTCGTCCGCGCCGGCGGATACGAGCGGGAAGACCTCTGGTCCGAGGAAGGCTGGCTCTGGCGCGCCGAGCACGACGTCCGGCATCCTGCGTTCTGGGAACGAAGCGGCGACGAGTGGATCTGGCGCGGAATGTTCGAACCGCTGCCGCTGCCTCCCGCGTGGCCCGTCTTCGTCAGCCACGCCGAAGCCTCCGCGTACGCGCGCTGGCGCGACTCGCGGCTTCCGACCGAGGCGGAGTTCCATCGCGCCGCGTACGGAACCCGCAGCGGAACCGAACGGTCCTATCCGTGGGGAGAGGAGCCTCCCGATCGCAGCCGCGGCAACTTCGACTTCGAGCGCTGGGACCCCGTCCCGGTCGGCTCCTTCCCGGCCGGGGCGAGCGAATGGAGAATCCGCGACCTCCTCGGCAACGGCTGGGAGTGGACGTCGACCGTCTTCGCGCCGTTTCCGGGATTCGAGCCGATGCCGACATACCCCGTGTATTCCGCCGACTTCTTCGACGGGAAGCACTGGGTGATGAAGGGCGGATCGCTCGCGACGACGAAGCCGCTCCTGCGTCGCAGTCTGCGGAACTGGTTCCGCGGGAACTACCCTTACGTCTACGCGACGTTTCGAACGGTCCGGGACGCCTGACGATCTTCAGCCGATCAGAACCGGAGCGGACGACGAGCAAGAGCCTGATTCCTTCGAGTGTCGCAGCGCCTCCCCTGGAGGCGATCCGGGACTTCGCGCGGGATGTCGCGAGGGATCTCGCTCTCTCACCGAAGCAGATCCAGTCGCGGTATCTCTACGACGCGCTCGGGTCGTCGCTCTTCGAGTCGATCTGCCGGCTGCCGTGGTACCGCATCACCCGGGCGGAGGGGCGGCTGCTGACCCGCTGGGCTTCCGAGATGGTGGCTCCGCTGCAGGACCCGGTGACGCTGCTGGAGCTCGGTTGCGGCAGCGGCGAGAAGATCGCGCTGCTCGCGGAAGCGCTGCGGAGCCGCCGCCGGCGCGTGGCGATCCATCTGATCGACATCTCCCCGACGGCTCTCGAGCTCTCGGAGAGGACGCTGGGAGCGCTCGAGCACGTCTCGGTCGTGGGGCACCGCGCGACCTACGAGGAAGGTCTGCGGCACGCGGCGCGTGAGAGGCCGCCGCACGGCGGGCTGCTGGTCCTCTTTCTCGGATCGAACATCGGCAACTTCGATCCGCCGGCCTCGCACGATTTCCTCTCCGAGATCCGGCAAGCCATGCGTCCGGGAGATGCGCTCCTCCTGGGCGCGGACCTGATCAAGCCGGTCGACCAGCTCCTGCTCGCTTACAACGACCCGCTCGGCGTCACTGCCGCGTTCGACAAGAACCTCCTGGTGCGGATGAACCGGGAGCTCGGCGCGGACTTCGATCTGGCCGCGTTCGAGCACCAGGCGATCTGGAACCCGGGCGAGCGGCGCGTCGAGATGCACCTGGTTTCCCTTCGCGACCAGAGCGCGCAGATCCGTCGCGCCGGAATCTCGGTCGCGTTCGAGGCCGGCGAGTCGATCTGGACGGAGAGCTCCTACAAGTACGAGCCGCACGAGGTGGTGGAGCTGGTTAGCGCCGCGGGCTTCCACAGCCACGCCCAGTGGACCGATCCGGAAGCCCGCTTCGCGCTGACGCTCTTCCTGGCCGAATAGGCGTTTCCCCATTGCGGTCGGCTGCTGCCTGACCGACAATGGACGGAAAGACGGTGTCTCACCACAAATTGTGTTCGCCTTGCGCGGCCCGCGATGCCCGGGTGCCCGGACCGTGAAGATCTCTCTGCGCGAGCGGTTCGGGATTCTGATCCTTCCGATGATCGGCATCCAGCTCCTCTGTTTCCTCGCGATCGTTCTTCCGAGCCTGTCGATTCCGGATGACCTGAGGCTTCTCGAGCGACGTCTGCGGCAGCGCACGGCCGCCGCCGCTCTCGCGCGTCTGCTGGACCGACAGGCGAAGACATGTGTGGATTTCGCTCTGCAGTCCGACTCTGAGCACCACCGGAAGCTGGAGGACCAGCAGGCGGCGGTCCGGAGCGCACTCGCCCGCTGGCAGGCACTCCGGAGGCAGGACGGAGCTCTCTCCCGCGAAGAAGCGCGCGGAGCCTCCGAGATCGAGCGGGACTACGGTCTGATCGATCAGGTCACTTCGAAGATCGTCGGCGCTGCGTCGACCTCTCGAAACGGCGAGGCGATCGATCGAATCCGTGACGAGTTCGCACCGCTACTTGCTCAGCTCGAAGAGAAAGAGGATCGCTCCATCGAAATCGCAGACGCCGAGATACTCAAGACGATTGCAAATCTGAACGGCCGTCTGAGCGTCGCGAACCTGGCGACTCTGGGGCGTTTCTCGTCCGATCTCGACGGAGCGAGCGTGAAAGCATCGCGTGCTCTCACGACCGATCAGTTCTCACGACATCTCTCGCGCGAGCTCTTTCTCTACGATTTGAGCGTCGCGCTCGGCCGTAACGACCTCGGCCTCATTGCGGTGCAGGAAGACACCCGTGATTCCCTGGAAAGCATGAGGAAGCTCGTCGGGAGCAACAACGCACCGGGTTCGACGCGCGAAACCGGCACTGTCCGTAAGATCGAGGAAAGCTACGGGCAGGTCGCGCGCACCGGTGTCCGCCTCGTCGCGCTCGTGGCGGCGGGACGCCGTTCCGACGCTATCGAGATCTTGAACCGCGAGCTTCCAGTGAGCCAGAACGAGATCGCACCCCTCGTCGACCAGGTCGTCGCGACGGACGCCGCGGAAATCGAGCTCGCGTTCGCGACACTTTCGACTCGATTGCGCTGGGTTCTCCTTCTCCTCGGGGGTCTCTCCCTCCTGGGGCTGGCGATCGGCGTGGGCAGCCCTCTGCTCATTCACAAGCAGATCCTTCAGCCGGTCGTAAAGCTCAGAGATCTCGCAACCCGGCTGGGAGCGGGGGATCTCCACGTGCGGGCGCCGGTCGATTCGAGGAACGAGCTGGGCGAGCTCTCCCGGGCGTTCAACAAGATGGCGGTCCTGCTCGAAATCCGGACGCACGAGATGCGGACGCTCGTGGAGCTCGGCGATCACCTGCAGGCCTGCAAAACGATCGAGGAGGCCTGCCTGGTCCTCACGCCGATCGCCCGCGCGCTTTTTCCGCACGACTCCGGCGACATCTACCTGTTTGCTCCCTCGCGCGACGTTCTCGAGCCTCTCGTGACGTGGGGCGAGGCCTCGCCTGCGGCCGCGTTCGCCCCCGACGAGTGCTGGGCGGTTCGCCGCGGCCGAATCCACGCCGTCGTCAACGAAAGGCGAGCGCCGGTCTGCGAGCACGTCTCGAATGGCGGAAGCTATCTCTGCTCGCCGATGTCGGCGCAGGGAGAGATGGTCGGAGTGCTGCACCTCCGGTTCGGCGTGATCGACGGCGATGACACGGGCGAGACGATCGAGGAAAGACAGCGTGTCGCGCTCTCCGTCGCCGATCAGTTCGGTTTGGCGCTCGCGAACCTCCGTCTGCGGGAGACTCTCCGCAACCTGTCGATTCGCGATCCGCTGACGGGCCTCTTCAATCCGCGTTACCTGGAAGAGTCACTGGAGCGAGAGCTGCGACGCGCCGCGCGCCGACGGCTCCCCGTCGCCGTCCTGATGATCGATATCGACCACTTCAAGGGATTCAACGACACTTTCGGACACGAAGCGGGCGACCTGGTGTTGAACGAGGTGGCAGCGCTCCTCCGGTTGAACACTCGCGCGGAAGACATCGCTTGCCGTTACGGCGGCGAAGAGCTCACCCTGATCCTCCCCGAGATGACTTCGGAGAGCGCGCGATTGAAAGCGGAGCAGCTGAGGGAGGGGATCCGGAGCTTGACGGTTCGACAGGAACAGCAGCTTCTCGGACCGGTGACGGCGTCGATCGGCGTGGCGATCTTTCCGGAGAACGGAGCCTCCGGCCGCGAGATTCTTCAGGTCGCCGATGCCGCTCTCTACCGAGCCAAACAATCCGGCCGCGACCGCGTCGAAGTCGCGAACGCTCCGCTCGAAGTAAACCGGATGGCGCTCGGCGGTTGATCGCTTACTCGGACCGGTGATCTTCGTCCGGGCCGAGCTTCACACGCACCCCGAGGCCAACGGAAACCGGGAAGCTTCCGCGGGCCCATCGGCGTTCTCCGCCTTGCGGACCTTTTTCGCTTCGAAAGGACCTTCGATGAAGAAACTCCCCGCGTTCGTCTCGCTCCTCCTCTTCCCCGCCGTGTCGTCCGCGGTCGGCGAGGCGTCCTCCTCCCCGGTCATCGTCTCGCCTGCGGAAAAGACGGCCGCCCGGGCGATCACGGAAAACCTCCTCCGCGGGCACGTCCGCTTCCTCGCCTCGGACCTGCTCGAAGGCCGCGCCCCGGCCTCCCGCGGAGACCTGCTCGCCCAGTCGTACATCCAGGCGCAGATGGAGGTGCTCGGGCTCGACCGCGGCGCGTCGGGCGGCGGCTGGACCCAGAAGGTCCCGCTGGTGGGGATCGTGGGCAACGCGCCGGCGAAGGCGTCCGTCGTGAAAGGGGATCGCAGGGCCGAGCTCACGAAGCTCGACGACTACGTGGCGTTTTCCGGGACGCAGAAGCCGGAGTCGAAGATCGACAATGCGGAGATCGTCTTCGTCGGCTACGGGATCGTCGCGCCCGAGTTCCAGTGGGACGACTACAAGGACATCGACGTCAAGGGCAAGGTCCTCCTGATGATGAACAACGATCCGGAGGACGACCCGAAGCTCTTCGCCGGGAAGACCCGGCTCTGGTACGGCCGCTGGGACTACAAGTACGCGATCGCCGCGCGGAAAGGGGCGGTCGGCGCGTTCATCATCCATACGCAGCCGTCGGCGGGCTACCCTTGGCAGGTCGTTCAGAGCTCATGGTCCCGGGAACGCTTCGAGCTGCCGTACGAAGGGGAGCCCCGCGTCGAGATCAAGGGCTGGTTCACCGAGGACGCCTCGAAGAAGATCGTCTCCCTGGGCGGCCAGGACCTCGACCGGCTGCGGACCGCCGCCGTCCGGAGAGACTTCCGGCCGGTGCCGCTCGGGGTCGACTTCTCGATGAAAATCGACAACACCGTCCAGACGAAGGACAGCGCGAACGTCATCGGAAAGTTTCCGGGGAGCGACCCGCGGCTGGCGCGCGAGGCCGTGATCTACACCGCGCACCACGATCACCTCGGGATGAAGACGGACGCGAAGCCGGGGGAGGACGCGATCTACAACGGCGCGCTCGACAACGCGTCCGGCGTCGCATCGATCCTCGCCATCGCGAAGGCCTTCGGGGAGCTCCCGAAGCGGCCGCGCCGCACCGTGTACTTCGCCTCCGTCACCGCCGAGGAGCAGGGACTTCTCGGCTCGGAATACCTGTCCCGGCATCCGCCGGTCGAGCCCGGACGGATCGCGGCGAACATCAACATCGACGGCGTCAGCATCTTCGGGCGCACGAAGGACCTGACGATGGTCGGGTTCGGGAAGTCGTCTCTCGATCCGATCGTCGTTTCCCTGGCGAAGATGGAGGGCCGCGTGGTCAAGCCCGACCAGTTCCCGGACCGCGGCTTCTTCTACCGCTCCGACCAGTTCAACCTGGCGAAGGTCGGCGTGCCGGCCGCCTACTTCCACAGCGGCACCGAGGTCATCGGGAAGCCGACCGGATGGGGAACGAAGAGGCTCGAGGAGTGGGAGGAGAAGGACTACCACCAGCCTTCCGACGAGCTGAAAAGCGACTGGGACCTCTCCGGGGCGGTCGAAGACATCCGGCTCGACTTCTGGCTGGGCGTGAAGGTCGCCGACCTCGACCGGATGCCGGAGTGGAACCGCGGAGACGAATTCGAAGCAGCGCGGAAGAAGGCGCTGGCGGCGGTCGGGGCGGCGCAGCCGTGAGGCGGCTCGTGGCTCCTCTCGCCGCCGCGGTCCTCCTTCTCGGTGCGGCTGCGGGCGCCACGGCCCAGGGAACGAGCGGCCTCCACTTCGGGGTCGAGGGAGGCATCTCCTATCCGCAGGGAGACGCGAAGGACACGTTCGACAACGGGTGGAACGGCGGCGCGCTCCTGGTGTGGAATCCGCCGGTCGTCCCGGTGGGTCTCCGGGTGGACGGCTCGTACCACCGGCTCGACGGTTCGACCGCCGCGGCCGGGAACGCCGAGGTGTTCGCGGCCACGGCCGACGTCGTCGTCGGATTCCGAGCGATCCTCTTGAAGCCGTATTTCTTCGGCGGCATCGGAGCCTACCGGCTCGACTTCTCCGATGCCTCCGGTCTCTCCGCCTTCCGCGGCAAGCAGAACGAGACGGGCTGGAACGCGGGGGCGGGAATCTCGATCAGCCTGCGGAAGATCGATCTGATCGTCGAGGGGAGGTACCACAGCGTCTCGACGCAAGGGAGACGGTTCCAGTTCGTGCCGGTTTCCGTCGGGCTCGTGTTCTAGTTATCCCCGAAGGCTCGCGCACGCCGGGTGTCCGAGATATCTCGGCCTCGCGGCGCCGTCCCGCGGCCGCGGCACGAGATCGCTCCCGCGCACGGTGTAAGTCCAGCGCTCTTTCCCGGTCTCGTCGTAGAGCTGCATGTCGAGCGTGCGGTCGTTGCACGCGCCGTGAAACCGCAGCAGTCCGAAGTTGTGCTTGTCGTTGACGAGGGACGTGCCGGAAACGCGGAGCGGGTTGTTCGCTTCGGCCGGCTCGACCGACATGCCCGCGGTGAACGGCGAAGACGTGAAGTCGTACAGGGGATAGGAGCCGGCGGGAGTCACGGAGAGCAGCTCCGCCGCGTGGCGGTCGCCCGACAGGAACACGACCCCTCGGATGCGGTTCTTCACGATCCAGTCGAGAAGCTCCTTCTGCTCATTCACGTAGTGCGCGAACGATTCGCCGTGGCTGTTCGAATTCAACATCTGGCTGCCGTTCACGACGATCTTGAAGGGCGCGGCGCTGTAGGACAGCGAGTGCTCGAGCCAGCGGAGCTGGTCCGGTCCGAGCATCGTCTTATCGGGTGATTCGGCGACTCTCTCCGGAGTCCGGTACATCCGGTCGTCGAGCAGGAAGAAGTCGACGTCGCCCCATGCGAATTGCCCGAAGACGCCGTCGACCCCGCGCGCGCCGTACGTCGGATTCGCCCAGTACGTCTTGAAGATGTCGAAGCTCTCTTTCCAGTACCGGTTGATCCAGGTGGAGTCGTTCGGCCCGAAGTCGTGGTCGTCCCAGACGGCGTAGTGGTGCGCCGCCGACAGGAGCGGCTGCAGCGCCGGCTCCTCGCGGCCGATCGCGTTGCGCCTCCGCATCGCGGCCACGCTCCCGAAGTCGACCTCGCGATAGTAGATGTTGTCGCCCAGCCAGATCATCACGTCCGGCTTCATCGCGGCGATCTTGCGAAAGATCCCGGGATCGGAGCCGTAGGGCGTTCCGGGCCGGTCCACCTTCGGCTCGTTCGCGTAGTAGCAGGAGCCAAACGCGACCGTGAAGTCGGGGGGATTGCTCCGCCACTGCCAGAACGGTTGCGTCGTCAGGATTCCGGTGGTCCCTCCTGCCGGGAACGAGGCGGGCGCGCCCGCGAGGAGGATCTCGTAGGGGTAGCGGGTGCCGGGTTCGAGCCCCGACACCACGAAGAGAGCCGTCTCGTCGGTCTTTTCGTTCGCCGACAACGGAGGCGTCGTCCGGGCTTCTCCGCGGCGGCCTTCCGGCCAGTACTTGAGCCGCGCGTCCGCCGGCCCGGTGGTCTGGATCCACACCGACGCTTCGGTCAGGTCGGCATATCCGAGCATCGGCCCGGACCGGATGCGGGCGGCGATCGTCTTCGGAGCCGTCGAGTGCTGCGCGAGCGCGAGCACGCCGGCCGCGAGGGTCGCGGCGAGCGAGGAAATCGACTTTCTCATGGAGGAAATCCTATAGGTTGTGAGACCTTTCTCAGAGACGTGAAATCCCGGCGCTCTTTTCTGCGGCTCGCGTCGGTCGGAGGGGCCTTCGCGGTGGCCGCGGCTCGGAGCGCGTTCGGGAAGAAAAGAACGGCGAACCCCGAGGCGTCTTCCGCATCGGCGCCGCGAATCAAGCCCCGCGCGCTCCGTCCCGGCGACACCGTCGGCCTCGTGGCTCCCGCCTCCTACACCTTCGACCTCTGGCAGCTCGACGACGCCGCGGCGCGGGTCGAGGCGCTCGGGCTGAAGCCCCGGTTCGGCAAACACGTCCGGGGCCGGCGCGGTTTCCTCTCGGGCACGGACGACGAGCGGCTCGAGGACCTGCACGCGATGTTCGCCGACCGCAGCGTCTCCGCGATCTTTGCTCTGCAGGGGGGCTATGGAACGCCGCGGCTCCTGGATCGGATCGACTACGAGCTCGTCCGGAGAAATCCGAAGATCCTCCTGGGCTATTCGGACATCACGGGTCTCCACCTCGCCATCGGCCGACGGGCGGGGCTCGTGACCTTTCACGGTCCGAACATGGTCGGCTCGCTGCCGCCGCGCACCCTCGACCTTCTGAAGAAAGCCCTTTTCGTTCCGGAGCCGATCGGCGAGGTGACGAATCCGGAGGAGCCGGACCCCCTGAACGTCGAATTTCCTCTCCGGACCGTCTCGCGCGGGGTCGCGCGCGGGCGGACTGCCGGCGGCAACCTCACGCTCGTCTCGGCCACGATGGGAACGCCCTACGAGATCGAGACGAAGGACCGGATCGTCTTTCTGGAAGACACCGGCGAAGCGCCCTACCGCATCGATCGCATGCTCGTGCAGCTCCGTCTGGCCGGGAAGCTCCAGCAGGCGGCGGGGATCGTCTTCGGCACCTGCAGCGACTGCGGGCCGGGTCGCTCGAGCTTCGAGCTCACGCTGTCGCTCTCCGAGGTCCTCGAAGAGCAGCTCGGGTCGCTCGGCAAGCCGGTTCTCGCCGGGCTCGTCTTCGGGCACACGAAGGAGAAGGCGATCCTTCCGATCGGCGTCGACGCGGAGCTGGACGCGACGGCCCGCCGGGTGACGATCACGGAAGCGGCGACGTTGCCGGCGTCGTAAAAAAAAAAGGGCGGGGACCTGGCCCCGCCTGTCGTGTCCGTGTTCCGCTTTCCGCGCTAGAAGTCGACCCGTCCGGCGAACTGGAGAGTCCGGGGAAGCGTGTAAACCCCGTTGGCGATCCCGAACGTCGAGGACGGGGTCTGTCCCGTTCCCCACGTGAAGTTCGTGACGAATGAGTTCTTGTTGTTCGTGCAGTTGAAGCATTCCGCCAGCGCGGTCAGGCCGACCGGTCCGACGTTGAAGGTCTTGGCGAGTCGGAAATCGAACTGGGAGAACTTGGGCTGCCGGAACTGGTTGCGGGCGAAGTGGACCCCGTTGACCGTCGGGCGATCGTTGAAGAACCCGTCGCGGTTCTCGTCGCCGCCCGTCACAGCGGTAAAGGGCGAGCCGCTCGTATAGCGATACGTTCCCGAAAGCCCGATGCCGTACCAGGGCGTGTTCCAGTTCGCGTTCGCCGCGAACTTCCAGCGTTGGTCCCGGTTCGACCAGCTGTAGCTGCCGTCGAGGTTGTGGAGGTCTTCCGCCTGCGCCCCGGCGAAGTTGCGCTCGTTCGAGTCGTTGTCCTTGTCCTCCGACCAGGTCGCCGCCACGAGGAACTGAAGATCCCGGCTGAAGCGGTGCTGGAAGTTGAGCGAAATCGCTTCGTACTTGGAGCGCGCGTCGGTCGTGTACGTGGAGATCCGGCCGTAGAACGGGTCCGGACGCGTCGTCGAGTACCGCGGCTGGCCGTTGACAGGGGAGACGCTGCCGTCATAGACGAGGTTCGGATCGTTCAACCTCTCCAGGTTCTTCGCCTCGGCGTAGGTCCCCTCGAGGCCCACGACCGTGTTCCGGAACACCTCGCGGTCGATGCCGAGCGTGATGCGGTTCGTCACGGGGTCCTTGTAGTTCGTCGCGGTCGTGAAGACGCCGAGCCGGCTGGGGGTCGGGATCGACTCGAACGGGATCGGCGCCACGATGTTCGGATCGAAGTCGGGCCCCCAGCCGGGCGAGAGCGGATCAGTGGGCGCCGTGGGGTTCGCCGTGGTTCCTCCGGCGTTGATCGTGTACTGCGTGCCGGTGAGACCGTTCGACGTGATCAGCTGCGCGAAGAGGATCCCGGGCGTGCGCGCCCAGAACCTGCCGGCCGAAAGCCGAATCGCAGTCCGGGGGTCCGGCGCGTAGGTGAAGCCGGCGCGCGGCGACCACTTGTTGTTCTGGTCCGGAATTTTCCCGTCGAGGGCGAAAGAGCCGTCGGGGTTGACGTGCCTCGAGTTCAGGATGGGGACGTCCGGATTGTCGAGGCGCTCGTAGCGGACTCCGGCCGTCACCGTCAGCTTCGGAGTGACGAACCACTGATCCTGGACGAAGAAGGCGAGCTCCTTCTGCGCGAACGCGGCGGTGCCCGCCTGGTCCGCGGTCCGGCCACCCAGTCCGCCGAACTGGAAGAACTGCGTCCATTTCCCGGCCAGGAAGTTCGCGAGCTGGTTTCCGGCGAAGACGTAGACGCCGCGCCAGTTGCCCTTGAAGATCTGGCTGATCGAGGTCTTGTTGTACTCGGCGCCGCCTTTGACGACGTGGTTCCGGAACAGGAACGTGGCCGTATCCCCGACGGAGCTGCGTTCCGCGGTGGAGAAGATCGGCAGGAAGCTCGTGCTTCCGAGGCTGAAGCTGCCGTAGCGGATTTCCGGCTGGTCGACGCCGGCAGGAATCCGCGGCGTCTGCTCGACCACATACTGGCCGTTCAGGTCGTTCAGCAGGCTCGAGCTCCACTGGCTGCTCCAGGAGCCGACATAGGCGTGCGACTGCAGGCCTTCGATGCCGTTGTGGTTGCTGGTCTGGTTCTGCGACGAGGAGGTCCCGTGGTCCCCCTCGTACTGGGCGTAGTTCACCCGCCCCATCAGGCGGTGCGAGCTCGTGACCTGGTAGTCCAGCCGGCCGAAGAGGACGCGGCCGTCCTGCGTCTGCGTGTATGTCGGGTCGGAAGCGAGGGTCGGATAGGTCGCCGCGATGCTCGGGTCGAGCAAGACCGAATTGACCGGAATCCCGACGTCCTGTTTCTGCTGGTCGTAGGAGCCGAAGAAGAAGAGGTGGTCGCGCAGGATCGGGCCGCCGACGGAGCCGCCGTACTGCTTCTTCTTCTGGTCCGGCGCTTCCCGGCCGTTCGACAGCTTCGCGACCGTGCTGTGCGGCTGCCAGTAGTAGAAGCCGGATCCGTGCAGGTCGTTCGTCCCGCTCTTCGTGATGACGTTGATGACACCGCCGCCCGACGGCCCGAACTCGACCGACGCGCCGTTGCGGATGACGGTGAACTCCTTGACCGACTCCTGCGAGATCGAGAGCGGCGCCCGGCCTTCCGCGGAGCCGAAGGTGCCGCCGAAGAACCCGTTGTCGTAGTCCAACCCGTCGACGGTCGTGTTCGTGTTGATCCCACGCTGGCCCGAGACGAGGACCGTGCCGCGGTTTTCGGGATCGCGGCGCGTCTCCGGCGTCAGCAGGACCAGGTCCTGGAAGTTCCGCCCGTTGATCGGCAGCGATTTCAACTGCTCCGTCTGGATGGTCGTGGACGCCGCCGTGTTCGTCACCTCGACGGCCGGCGTGGAAGACGTCACCGTGACCGTCTCCTGGACCGTCGAGAGCTGCAGGCGGAAATCGACCGTCGGGACGGTCCCGATGTCGAGTCGGACGTCCGGATGGACCGCCGTCCGGAAGCCGGACAGAGTCGCCGTCACCGTGTAGAGCCCGGACGGAAGGTTGATGACCTGATAGAAACCGTCGTTGCGCGTGACGGCCGTCTGGACCAGTCCGGTTCCCTGATTCATCGCCTCCACGGTGGCGCCGAGCAGCGCCTCTCCGTCCGTGGACTTGACGGTGCCGGAGATGCGGCTGGTGGTGACGTCGGTCTGGGCGTACGCCGCGGTTGCAATGCCGAACGCGAGAAGCGCGACGAGGACCAGGATCGCTCGGACGCCGCGCGCGGGCAGAGGTCGTCGCATGGAATCCTCCTTATTTCGCAGTATCCAAACCTGCAAAAGTTTTCTGCACGACAGGGGAAGTGTCGGAAAGAAATGTATCCGAAGTTCCTCGCGCGTTGCTAGTCATTGCACAAATCGCTGTGCAGCGGGCTCGGCCGTGCGCCGTCGTGCATTTTTTTGAACCCAAGCGATCGTGGGGTCAGGTTTTAACCTGACCCCTCTTCGGTATCCGGATGTGATGCCGCGCGCCGGGTGCAGAGAAGAGCGCGATTTTTTCCGCCGTTAGACTTCGGGCGACTTGCGGCTCCTCGACATCGCGATCGTCTTCGGTTACCTGGCGGGGGTCGTCGCCGCCGGAGCCTTCTTCGCCCGCCGGCAGAAGACGACAGCCCAGTATTTCCTGGGGGGCCGGAACGTCCCGTGGTGGGCGATCTCCGCGTCGATCGTCGCGACCGAGACCTCCACGATCACGTTCATCTCCGTTCCGGGGATCATCTACAGCCGGGGAGGTGATTTCGGATTTCTCCAGCTGGTCTTCGGCTACCTGCTGGGCCGGGTTGTCATCTCGGTCCTCCTGATCCCCTCCTACTTCCGCCGCGAGCTCCTGACGGTCTACGAGCTTCTGCAGACCCGGTTCGGCGCCGCTGTCAAGGCCCTCGCGGCCGGCCTGTTCGTCACGATGCGCACCGTCGCCGACGGCGTGCGGCTCCTTTTGACCGCCTTCGTGCTGGCCGCCGTGTACGCCGCCTTTTCCGGCGGCGCCGGAGTCGAGGCCGCGATCGTGGCGTCGATTCTCATCCTCGGCGTCGTGATGATTCTCTTCACGTTTTTCGGCGGAATGGAGGCGGTCATCTGGATCGAGGTCGTGCAGCTCGGCATCTACATCGCGGGCGCGGTCGCGGCCGCGGTGGTCCTGCTCGGGAAGATCCCGGGGGGCTGGGACGCGGCTCGCGCTCTCGGCCAGGCGCACGGCAAGTTCCGGCTGTTCCACTTCGAGTGGGACCTGACCCGTCCCTTCACGTTCTGGTCGGGCCTGATCGGCGGCTGTTTCCTGACGATGAGTACGCACGGGACGGACCAGTACCTGGTCCAGCGCTATCTCTGCACCGACCGGCCCAGCCGCGCGAAGGCGGCTCTGCTCACGTCGGGAGTGGTCGTGCTCGCGCAGTTCGCCGGCTTTCTCTCGATCGGGCTCCTGCTGTTCGCTTTCTACCGGCCGTTCGAACACGGGTGGACGCTCGCCGGCGACCGGGTCTTTCCCGACTTCATCACCCGGCACCTGCCGTCCGGAATCTCGGGGCTCGTAGTGGCGGCGATCTTCGCCGCGGCGATGTCGTCGTCCCTGAACTCCATCGCCGCGACCGCGGTGACCGACCTCTACCGGCCGCTCGTTCCGCGGCGCGGCGACCGGCACTACCTGATCGTGTCGCGCTGGCTGACTCTCGCCGCGGGAATCGCGCAGATCGCGGTCGCCTTCGCGATCCGGCACATGCGGCGGTCCGCGCTCGATACGGCGCTTTCCGTCGCGTCGATCCTGAACGGCCCGGTGCTCGGAGTCTTTCTGCTCGGAGCGTTCTCCCGCCGCGCGCGGACCGCAGAGGCGTTCGCCGGCATGGCCGTCGGACTCGCTGCGGTGCTCGCGGTCTGGAGGCTCACGGCCGTCGCCTGGCCCTGGTACACGCTCGTCGGCAGCGTGACGACGCTCGCGGTGGGATCTCTTCTCGGCGGCGTCCGGCCTGCCGCCGCGGAGCGGATTTCGTGAAGAGTCTTCGCCTCGCCGCCGCGGTCCTGCTCGGCTCCGCCTGCGCAACCGTCGCCGTGCGCGGTCCGACCGATCTGACCCGCGACGAGAAGATCGGACAGCTCTTCGTTTATCCCGCCACCGGCCGGTTCGTGAACGACGACTCGCCCGAGTACCGCGCGCTCGTCCACCAGGTGCGCGACAACCGGGTCGGGGGGATCCTGTGGTTTCTCGCGGGGGAGGTTTCCGAGACTGCCCGGCTGACGAGGAAGCTCCAGCAGATCGCACGCGTCCCTCTGCTCGTCGCCGCGGACCTCGAGGCGGGCGTCGGGATGCGGTTCCAGGACACGACCGTGTGGCCCTGGCCGATGGCGGTCGGGGCGACCGGAGATCCGACGCTCGCGGAGCGGCAGGGGAGAATCGTCGCGGAGGAAGCGCGCGCGATCGGGCTCGACCAGATCTATGCGCCGGTCGCGGACGTGAACGTCGATCCGGCGAACCCGGTCATCAACGTGAGGAGCTACGGAGAGGACCCCGAAACGGTCGGCCGGTTCGTCGCCGCGTTCGTCCGCGGCGTCCAGTCTGGAGGCGTGCTCGCGACCGCGAAGCACTTTCCGGGGCACGGCGACACGCATACGGACTCCCACCGATCGCTGCCCGTCCTCTCCGCGGATCGGGCGCGGTTGGAGAGCGTCGAGCTCGTCCCGTTCCGGGCCGCGATCGCCGCCGGGGTCGGAGCGGTGATGACCGGCCACCTCTCCGTTCCCGCGATCGACGCGACGCCCGCGCCGCAGCGTCCGTTTCGACCAGGGGAAAACCCCTACACGCGGGACGCGTCCGAAACCGCGCGCGACGCCACCGTGCCCGCGTCGCTGTCGCCCTCGGCGGTGGACGGGCTCCTGCGGAGGGACCTCGGCTTCGCCGGGCTCGTCGTCACCGACGCGGTCGATATGGGCGGCATCGTGGATCACTTCGATCCGGGCGAGGCGGCGGTCCGCGCAATCCTCGCGGGTGCGGACCAGGTCCCCAAGTCGCCCGACACGGACGGGGCGATCGCGGCGGTGCGCCGCGCGGTCGAGACCGGCCGCATTTCCGAAGAGCGCCTGAACGTCTCTGTCGCCCGGATCCTCGAGGCCAAGCGGCGCTTCCCGGCGCCGTCGCCCGACCCGGAGGCGCCCTTCCGCGTCGTCGACAGCCCCGGCCACCGCGCGCTCGCCGATGAGATTGCCGCGCGCGCGCTGACGCTCGTCCGCGAGGCGCCTGGAGCGCTGCCGCTCTCCCCGTCCGGCCGGCTCGCCCACGTCAT
>Ga0066710_100001454_pt1 | contig 17744 bp, 10 predicted proteins | sample GraSoiAngelo_159_FD_79666 | JGI IMG/M metagenome (GOLD analysis project Ga0066710, IMG submission 79666) | Grasslands soil microbial communities from the Angelo Coastal Reserve, California, USA - 14_1009_16_40cm | ecosystem: Environmental > Terrestrial > Soil > Grasslands | place: USA... | reverse complement strand
CGGTGCTCCGGTGCGTTTCCCGTTGCGGCCGGAGGCCGACATGGCGGCCGAGAGGCCCGGGTACATTGGCCAGGCCGGATCCGTGAAGGAGGGGGTCCGTGGGGGAACCAGGGGTTCCCCCACGTCGAGAAGCGCCGGACTCAAAATCCGGTGCCCGAAAGGGCGTGTGGGTTCGACCCCCACCTTCGGCACTAGGAATCGTGCGGGTTCCCGGGTCTGGTACCAAGGTATCCGTCAAGGTGTTCCAACCCGGTGCTCCTCTCTGCTCAGTGCCGCACAACTCGGGATACTGTGGCCGGTCGCTATGACCCAGCTTCGAAGGCGTAACGTCGCCGCTAAGGACGGTGCGGATGCGGTACGGGATTCTGGGACGGCTCGAGCTCAACGACGAAGGGGGACCGATCGAGGTCACGGGCGCGAAGCAGCGCGCGCTCTTGGCCATCCTGCTCCTGAACGCGAATCAGGTCGTTTCGAGCGACACCCTGATCGACGCGCTCTGGGAGGACAAGGCTCCCGAAGGGGCAGCCAAGGCCCTCCAGGTGCACATCTCGCAACTGCGCAAGCTGCTCGGCAAGGAACGCTTGCGGACGAAGCCGCCGGGCTACATGCTGCAGGTGGAGTCCGACGAGCTCGATCTCACACGGTTCGAGCGCCTGCAGAAGGAGGGAAAGCTAAACGACGCTTTGGCGCTTTGGCGAGGACCTCCACTGCTTGAGTTCGCCTTCCACCGTTTCGCTCAGGCCGAGATCGCTCGTCTCGAAGAGCTTCGTATCGGCTGCCTCGAAGAGCGGATCGAGCGTGACCTCTCCCGCAAGTGCGACGCGGAGCTGGTGGCCGAGCTCGAGGCGCTCGTGACGGAGTACCCACTGCGTGAACGACTGCGCTACCAGTTGATGCTTGCGCTCTATCGCGCTGGCCGTCAGGCAGAGGCGCTGGAGAGGTATCAGGATGCGCGCCAGACACTCGTTGAGGGCCTCGGCATCGAGCCAGGTCGCGAGCTTCGTGAACTGCAACAGGCGATCCTCCGGCAGGACTCGTTGCTCGACCTCGCGGCGGAGGAGGCCGAACGGGGGCGGGCGCCGGGCGCGGTGTTCGTCGGGCGAGAACGGGAGCTAGCAGAGCTTTTCGCCGGCCTGGACGACGCGTTTGCCGGCCGCGGGCGTCTCTTCCTGCTCGCAGGCGAGCCTGGCATCGGCAAGAGCCGGCTCGCCGAGGAGTTGATCGACCGTGCGCGCGCCCGCGGTGCCCGCGTCCTTGTCGGTCGTTGTTGGGAGGCGGGCGGCGCACCCGTCTACTGGCCCTGGGTGCAGTCGCTCCGTGCGTACGTCCGCGATAGCGACCCAGCCGTTCTCCGCGGGGAGCTCGGCGTCGGGGCTGCCGATCTCGCGCAGATCGTTCCCGAGCTTCGGCACCAGTTCCCCGATCTACCGGACCTGCCTGCGCTCGACAGCGAGGGCGCCCGCTTCCGCCTCTTCGACGCCACGACGGAGTTCCTTCGGAATGTGTCGAGACGATCACCGCTGCTGCTCGTTCTGGACGATCTGCATGCAGCGGATGCGCCTTCACTGCTCCTCTTGCGATTCTTGGCACGCCAGATCGGCGCGACCCGAATGTTGATCTTGGGGGCGCTTCGGAACGTCGATCCGGTTCCCGGCCAACAGCTGCTCGCGACGCTGGGAGACATCGCCCGCGAGCCGGCAACTCGCCGCCTCACAGTCGAGGGGCTAAGCAAATCGGACATCGCGGCGTACCTCAAGGCGACTGCGTCCGAGATCGCCTCGCCCCAGCTCGTAGCCGACCTGCACGACGAGACCGAGGGTAACCCGCTGTTCGTCGGCGAGATGGTGAGGCTGCTCGCGCTCGAAGGCGTTCGTTCCGACGCGACGGCCACCCGAATCGCCGTACCGGAGACCGTTCGCGACGTCATCTCCCGACGGCTCGCTCACCTATCTGGGGATTGCAATCGCGTACTCGCTCTGGCGGCGATCCTTGGGCGTGAGTTCCGCCTCGACGCCCTCGCCCGGCTGGCCGCGATAACCGAGGACGACCTGCTCGAGATCCTCGACGAGGCGATGATCGCTCGCGTGGTCTCGGATGTACCCGGGAGCGCCGGCGAGCTTCGGTTCGCGCACCTCTTGTTCCGCGACACGCTGTACAACGCCACCACGACCGCACGGCGTGTGCGCCTGCATCGCCAGGCAGTCGTGATGCTCGAGTCTCTCTACAGCGACCAGCCCGGACCGCAACTTGCTGAACTCGCGTATCACGCCGTCGCGGGTGCGGATTTCGACAAGGGTCTCGACTACGCCCGTCGCGCGGGCGACCGTGCGCTGGCGCTTCTCGCCTTCGAGGAAGCCGCACGTCTCTACCAGGTCGCGCTCGACGTCGTCGACCGATCGCACACTGCGGATCCGAGCACAGCTTGCGACCTCGTGCTCGCGTTGGGCGAGGCACAGAGCCTGGCCGGCGAAGGTGGTCTGGCCAGCAAGACGTTCCTCGAGGCAGCCGAAGTCGCGAGGCGCCTGCGGCTGCCGGAGCGGTTGGCGCGAGCGGCCCTCGGCTACACCGGGCGAGGTCTCTGGGGCATTCGGGCCGAGGTTCAGCCGAAGCTCGCCCCTCTTCTTCGGGAAGCGCTTGCGACCTGCGGCGGCGGCGACAGCACGCTTCGCGCCAAGCTGCTGGCGCGGCTGGCCAGCTCGCTTCGCGGCGCGCTCGACCGGAACCAGCCCGCCTCGCTCGCCGACCAAGCCGTCGAGATGGCCGTGCGGCTGGGCGACCGACAAGCGCAGCTCTATGCGCTCGGCTCCCGACTAGCAGCGACGCGCGGGCCGGAAAACATTCCCCAGTGCGCCGCCGACGGCCTCGAGCTGGTGAGACTCGCCGAAGAGCTGGATGACGCGGAGTCGGCATTCAGCGGGCACGAGAACCTCGTCTACGTCTGGTGGACGCTTGGCAACCGCTCGAGGCTCGAGGAGGCGCTCGACGCGCTCACCCGCCTCGCGCAGGAGCTCCGCCAACCGGCGAAAACATGGGCGGTGACCGCCTTCCGCCAGATGCTCGCCGTCTCCGACGGGCAACTCGATGGCGCAGAGGAACAGATCAAAGACGCCTTTCGCATCGGCGAGGAGCCGCAGGGATGGATCGCGGTCTCAAGCCTCCGGCTGCAGACGTTCGCGGTCCGCCGATGGCGATGCGAACTGGAAGGCTACGAGGCGACCCTGCGAGAGTCGGTCGCTCAGTTCAGCGGATACCGCATCTTCGAGTGCGCCCTCGCACTCGCCTACGCGGAGACAGATCGGGAACGCGAAACACGAGACGCCTTCGAGCGGCTGGCCGTCAACGACTTCGGTGCTCTCGCCCGCGACGAAGACTGGCTCGTGAACATGTGCCTTGTCAGCGACGTCTGCCTCCAGCTGCACGACAGAAGTCGCGCCGCCACCCTGTACCGGCTGCTATCGCCGTTTGCCGCTCTCAACGCGTTCGCGCAGTCGGAGCTCGATCTCGGAGCCGTCGCACGAAACCTCGGCCGCCTCGCCGAAATCATGGGCCACCACGACGAAGCCGAGCTCCACTACAAAGCGGCTCTCGACCTAACGGAACGCATGGGCGCGAGGCCGTGGCTCGCCCACACCAAGGAGGACTTCGCCCGCATGTTGATCGATCGGGACTCGCCCGGCGACTCAGAGCACGCACGCGAGCTACTCGACTCCGCGCTCCGAACCTACCGGGAGCTCGGCCTGCCGGCACGGGCTGAGCATTGCGCCGATGCCCTCATCGGTGTCTGACAATGCGCGCGTGCTCGAGAAGCGGCGTGCGCATCGGGGTCGGCACTCCAGACCGATCGACACCAGCAATACGCTGATGCTAGTGTCGCGCCGTGCCACGCTACGACCTGCCGAGGGCTGCTGAAGGGCCGCTCCGGCTGGTCCAGCTCTTCGTCAACACCGTCGACCACGAGCACGGTCGGGAGTGGTGGCCGACAGCGGCTGCGCTCGGGTCGTGGTTCGCCGAGAACGGGTTCCCGCACCGCCGGCCCGGTCGGGTCGATCTCGAGCGCGCGCGCGAGCTCCGTGAGGCCCTGCAGGCGCTCCTCCGCAGCAACAACGTGGGCGGCGACACGCGCGCCGCGACCGCGGTCGTCAACGACGCTGCGCGGAGGTGCGGTGTCACGCTCGAGCTTCGAGACGGCTCCGGGCTCGATCTCGCGGCGCGAGCGAGCGGAGCGGACGCGGCGATGGCGCTCGTTCTCGTGGCGGCCTTCGAGGCGATGCTCGACGGCAGCTGGCCGAGGCTCAAGGCCTGCAGGAACTGCGGTTGGGTCTTCTTCGACACCTCGAAGAATCGCTCCGGTAGCTGGTGCTCGATGCAGATTTGCGGCAACCGCACGAAGACGCGCGCCTACCGCAGGCGCAAGTCTGCGGAGGCGGCGTGACCGAGCTCGCGGGCCGCAGGCGTGCGCCGGTCGAGTCCGACCGCCCGAGGGTCGGCGCACGGTTCCGCGCACCGCTGCTGGTCGCGGGCGCGAGGCTCCGGGCGCGGCCCGGTCGCGCTCTTCTCGTGGCGGTCGGCGTGGCCGCAGCGGCGGCGACCCTCGTCGCGATTCTGGGAGGGAGCCTGATCGCGCGCGACCGCGCGGTCCAGCGGGCGCTTGCCTCCCTGACGCCGGCCGAGCGGAGCTTCCGCGTCGACGCGTTCGGGCTCCCCGACAACGCGAACTACGCCGAGACCGATCGCCAGGTCCGCGCCGCGCTCGCCCCGCTTGCGCCCGGAGCGCCGCTCCGCGCGACGTTCTTCCGCGAGCTGCGGATCGACGGTGAGCTCGTCCAGCTCGGCGGCATCGACGGGCTGACGAACCTCGTCCATCTGCGATCCGGCCGCATGCCGCGGGTGTGCAACGCGGAACGCTGCGAGGTGCTCGAGATCGGCACCGGCGGACGTTCGCGGCTCGACGAGGCCGGCATCCACCTCGTCAGGGTGGGCACGGCCGATGTGCCGCGGCGAGCCGTCTTCGGCGGCTCGATCGACACGGAGCAGCAGGGCGGCGACAACCCGACGCTCCTGATCACCGCCGGCGCGAAGACGTTCGACAGCCTTTCCGCCTACGACGGGCTCTACCGGATCTACAGCTGGATCGCCCCACTCGACCCGCGGCACCTGCACATCTGGGAGATCAGCCGCGTCCTCGACCGCGAGACCCGTGCTCAGACGGAGCTCGCCCGTTCCGGCGACGTCTACCAGCTGAGCGGACCCGACCAGGCCCTCACCGGCGCCCGATCGCAGGGTCGCGTCGCTGCACAGCGGATGCTGCTCGTCGGCGGCGAGGGTAGTGCGCTCCTCCTCGGTTTCGCCCTCGTGGCGGCGATGGGGCTCCGCCGCGGGCTCGCCAACGAAGGCCGCCGGCTGCGGCAGCGAGGGGCGCGCAGGTCCCAGGTCTGGCTGTCCGCGACCGCCGAGATCACGGCGACGACCCTCTCGGGAGTCGTGGTGGGCGCCGCCGCGGGAGTCGCTGTGGTCGCCGTCATCGCCCGGTCGGCCGCGCTTCCCGGTGGAACGGTCATCGCTCATTCCGTCATCACCGCGCTCGGGTTCGGCGTCGTAGCTGCGGTGTGGCTTGCCGCGACCGCGACCGTCATGCTCGGATCGCGCGTGCGGGACGACGAGACCCGTTCACGGCGCGTTCGGCTCCTGGACGTCGCGGCGGTGGGGGCGGTAGGGGCCGTGGCGCTCGGCCTCGCCCGCGGGGGTCTCGATGCGCAGACGCTGTCCACCGGAGGCGACGGGACGCTCCTGCTGTCGCTGCCGATCCTCGTCAGCTTCGTCGCCGCCGTCGTCGCCGTGCGCCTGCTCCACCCGCTGACGAGGCTGGCGGAGCGAGCGGCGCGACGAAGCAGGATCGAGCTGCGGCTCGCCCTGCTCGCGCTGTCACGCGCGCCCGTCCGGACGACCGCGACGGCCGCGTTCCTGCTGGTGAGCCTCGGTCTCGGTCTCTTCGCCGTGAGTTGGCGGTCGACGCTCGACCGAGGTGCCCGCGACGAAGCGGCCTTCGCCGTCCCGCTCGATTTCTCCCTCACCGAAGGCCCGCGGCTCGTGTTGCCGCTCGAGGCGGCATCACTGGGCCGGTACCGTGCGCTCGCGCCGGGGACGGAGCCGTACCCGGTGCTGCGGCGCAGCGCCGATGTCGCCGGGCTCGGGACGAGCATTCTCAGCCCGACGGTGCTCGGCGTGCCACCCGGCGCGATCTCCCGCCTGCGCTGGCGCTCCGACTTCTCGTCGGTTGCACCGGCGAAGCTCGCACGCAGAGTGGGGGCCGACGGTCCCGTGGTTCCGAACGGCTTGCCCTTCCCATCCGGTGCGACAGCCGCGTTCGTCACGGTGCACCTGACGGGGGTCGCCGTCCGGATCGACCTCATCGTCCGAGACGCCGACAACAGGACGTTCCTCTTGTTCCTCGGCGAGAAGGGTCACGGCACGTGGCGGCTCGAAACACGCCTGCCAAGGAGGGGATTGGAGGCGGTTGGTCTCGCGGTGTCCCTCGCGACGGCCGAGCAGCTCGGGTTCTCGCACCGGGAGACGGGGGGTGAGGAGGCCGCACCAGAGGCGGGCGCCGCCGAGATCGAGCCGCTTCGCGCAACCGTGCCCGGGAAACCCGACGTCACCGTCACCGACTGGCACGGGTATGTCACCCGGGGCGGCCTGCACCAGCGGCCGGGAAGGCTGGTCGGGCTCTCCTACGCGTTCACGCAGGGGCAGACCATGCTCCTCCGGCTGCCGCAGCCGACCGACGGAAAGGCGCTGCGCGTGATCGCGAGCCCCGACGTCGCCCGCTCCGCCGGTCCCGGCGGCTCGCTCACGCTCGACTTCCAGGATGTCCGCGTGCCCGCCCGCATCGTCGCCGTGGCTGATCGCTTCCCGGACGCGGAGGAGCAGGGGGAGGGGTTCGTCGTCGCCGACGAGCAGCGGCTGGCGACTACCCTGGACGCCGATGCGCCCGGAACGGGGACGCCCGGTGAGCTGTGGCTCGCCGTGCGGTCGCGGTCGGTGCCCGCGGTCGCCGCATCGCTGCGACGGCCGCCCTACACGGCGCTCGTGACTTCCTCGCAGCGCGACCTCCACTCCTCTCTCGCCTCGGACCCGCTGGCCCGCGGCATCTCGCTCTCGCTCGCAGCGGCTGCGTTTGCGGCACTCGCGCTCGCGCTCGCCGGTTTCTGGGTGGCGCTGATCAGCGAACTACGCGACGAGCGCGGCGAGCTGTTCGACCTCGAGGCGCAGGGCGTCGCCCCCGCGACGTTGCGCAGGCAGTTCCGCCTGCGCGCTGCCGGATTGCTCGCTGCGGGAGTGCTCGGCGGCTGCGTGCTTGGTCTCGTCCTGTCCAGGCTCGTCGTGTCGGTCGTTCGCGTGTCCGGCACGACCGCGCCGCCCGAACCGCCGTTACGCCTCGACGTTCCACTCGTGTCGACCCTGATCGGTCTCGGGGCAGTGGTCGCGGGTCTGGCGGGCGTGGTCGAGCTGGCGACGCGTCACGCGTTTCGCGGGGATTCGCCGGAGCGTGCGTCCTGGAGCCTCGAATGACGACCGCCGTCTCCGTCCGCGACGCGTTCCTCGTCTACGACTCGCCTGCCGGCGGAACAGCCGCGCTGCAGGGTCTCACGCTCGACGTGCAACTCGGTGAGATCGTCGTCCTGCTCGGGCCGAGCGGCTCCGGCAAGACGACGCTCCTCCGCGTCGTCGCCGGCTTCGAGCGACTCTCGGCCGGGAGCGTGAGCGTGCTCGGCACCGACGTTTCGCGGCTGGAAGCCCGCGCGGCCGACGCCTATCGCGCCACGGCACTGGGGCTGCTCGACCAGCACTACGCCCGCTCGCTCTCACCCGACCTGAGCTGCCGCCAGACGGTGTCGCTCCAGCTCGAGCTGCTCGGCCGCGACGCCGCCGCGAGCCGGGCTGCAGCGGATGCGCTTCTCGAGCGCGTCGGTCTATCGGCTCGGGGAGACGATCTACCGGGTGCTCTCTCGGGCGGCGAGCAGCAGCGCATCGCCGCCTGCGCCGCCGTCGCGCACCGGCCGGGGCTCTTGCTCGCGGACGAGCCGGCGGGCGAGCTCGACGCCGACAACGCCGAGGTCGTGTACGGCCTGCTGGGCGCCCTCGTGCGCGAGTCGGGTGCGACTGCTTTGATCGTCTCGCACGACGCCGCCGCCACCGCGATCGCGGATCGGATCGTGCACGTCCGCGACGGGCGGATCGTCGAGGAGGCGCGGCCCGGCGAGACGCCGTCGCTCGTCGTTGCCCGCGGCGGCTGGGTACGACTGCCGGAACGGCTCATCCGGGAGCTCGGCGCGCCGCGGCGGGTCGGCATCGAAGGCATCGACGGCGCGCTCGTGCTCACACCCGTTGGCGGGCAGAACGCGAGCGCTCCGAACGACAGCCGCGTCGCCGTGGAGCCGCCCGTCGAGGGCGGCGAGATCGTCGCCGAGCTCAAGGGGGCGTCCAAGCGCTTTGGCACCGGCCCGAGCGGACGGACAGTGTTCGCAGATCTCGACGTCACGTTCCGCGCCGGACGCTTCACAGCGGTGGTGGGCCGTTCGGGCACGGGCAAGACGACATTGCTCCACCTCCTCGCCGGTCTCGAGCGGCCGACCGACGGGGACGTCGCGCTGCTCGGAACCTGGCTGGGAGCGGAGTCGCGCGCGGAGCTCGCAGGGCTGCGGCGCACTGCCGTGGCTCTCGTCACACAGGAGCCGGGGCTCGTTCCGTACCTGACCGCGCTCGAGAACGTCGAGCTGGGACTTCAGCTTCGCGAAAGCGACGACAACCTCGCGCGGCGTGCTCGCCGGGCTCTCGTCACGGTCGGTCTCGAGGAGCGGCTGAACTCGGCGGCGGCGCGCCTGTCGGCGGGTGAGCGCCAGCGGGTCGCGATCGCACGAGCGCTCGCGGCAGACGTCCGCCTGCTGCTCGTCGACGAGCCGACCGCCCGTCTGGACGAAGAGAATGCACGCGCGGTGGCCGGCCTGCTCGCGCGTGCAGCGCACGAGCGTGGGCTGGCCGTCGTCTGCGCCACGCACGACCCGGCGCTCGTCGATCTCGCCGACGAGACGGTGCGCCTCGGCAAGACCGACCTCATCGCCGCCTGAACGGCGATTCGACTTGCTGCGGGCTGGCATTGCGCAGATACTTGCCGTCGCATCACGTAGATCAACGAAGGAGGGAGTGTGAAGAAGCGAATCCTGTTCGGGGTTCCACTCGTAGCTGTCGTCGGTGTCGCGCTCGTGATCGCCGGCGTCGCCACCGGGAAGGTCAACCGCGCGCAGAGCGCCTCGGCCCTTCCCTCGTCGTCCTGCCAGCCGCTCCAGTACGGCGGTAGCGGCTCGCCGCAGTTCATCGTCGCGTCCGATCTACCGCTGCAGGGCTCGAGCCGCTCGCAGACGGTCGAGATGACGAAGGCCATCGGCTTCACGCTGAAGCAGGCTGGCTACAAGGCCGGCAAGTACACGGTCGGCTATCAGTCCTGCGACGACTCGACGGCCCAAGCGGGCAAGTGGGATCCGGCGAAGTGCTCCGCGAATGCCGGCCTCTACTCCCGCACGAAGGAGGTCATCGGCGTGCTCGGGACGTTCAACTCCGGGTGCGCCGAGATCGAGGTGCCGATCATGAACCGGGTTGGTCTCGGCATGATCAGTCCCGCGAACACGTACATCGGCCTCACGCACGCCCCCGCGCTCCCCGGTGAGCCGCAGAAGTACTACCCCACGGGCAAGCGCAACTACGCCCGTGTGGTGGCGGCGGACGACTTCCAGGGGTCAGCGGACGTGCTGCTCGCGAAGCAGCTGAAGACCGTGCCGGTCTTCGTCATCAACGACAAGGAGGCGTACGGCTTCGGCATCGCCTCTGCGTTCCGCAACGTCGCGAAGGCTGCGGGCGTCAAGATCGTCGGCTTCACGGCGTGGGATCCAAAGGCCGCGAGCTACCAGGATCTGGCGACCAAGATCCAGAACTCGGGAGCAAAGGCGATCTTCCTCGGCGGTCTCGAGTGCGAGAACGGGGGCAAGCTGATCAAGGACCTGAAGGCAGGCGTCCCCGGCGCCCTGCTGATCGCCCCTGACGGCTTCAGCTCGTTCGGCGACACCGTCAAGCACGCGGGTGACGCATCGGAGGGCATGTGGATCTCGATCGCAGGCCAGCCGTACAAGAACCTGCCCCCCGCGGGCAAGAAGTTCGCGGCCGCGTTCGGCAAGTCGATCGGTCTCGCAGCGGCCAAGGTCAACCCGTACTCGAACTACGGTGCGACCGCGATGCAGGTGATGCTCGCTTCGATCGCGAAGTCCGACGGCAGCCGCGCGTCGGTCACGAAGGGGCTCTTCAGCGTGTCCGTGGCAACGTCCCCGATCGGTGCGTTCAAGCTGAACGCCAACGGCGACACGAACCAGGGCGCGATCAGCTTCTACCAGATCAAGGGCGGCCAGGCCGTCTTCAAGAAGCTCATCTCGCCTCCCGCCTCGTTGGTCGCCAAGGCCAAGCCGTAAGGCGGTAGCTCGAGGAGTTGACAGCCAGCCGGGGGAGACAGAGACTCCCCCGGCTGACTCACGCGAGGGAGAGCGGATGGTCGACACCGCAGCACCGCGAATGGACGCACTCGGGGATCTACGGAAACGCGTCCAGCACGTCGGCCCGCTGGTCGGCGGCTCGCTGGTGCTGCTCCTGATCGTCTGGCTCGCGATCAACCTCGCGAAGGATCCCGCGACCTTCACGAAGGCGTTTCTGATCGGCGTCACGAACGGCTCCGTCTACGCGCTCGTGGCGCTCGGCTACACGCTCGTGTACGGCATCCTCGAGCTGATCAACTTCGCGCACGGCGACGTGTTCATGCTCGGCGGGATGATGTCGGCGACGATGATGGTGAGCGTCTTCAACATCGGCTCCGGCGCGAGCGCGGGCACGCTGTGGCCGGCGCTGTTCGGCTCGCTCGCCGTCGCCATGGTCTTCTGCGGTCTGCTGAACGCGAGCATCGAGCGCGTCGCGTACCGGCGTCTGCGCACGGCACCGCGACTGGCGCCGCTGATCACGGCGATCGCGATGTCGTTCATCCTCCAGAACGTCGGCATCGCGTGGAAGGGCCCGAACTACGTGTCACTGCCCTCCCCGATCCTCCCGCACGGGACGATCTTCACCGTCGGCAAGAACGCGTACCACTGGGATGATCTCATCGTCGTCCTCCTCACGGTTCCCGTGCTGCTCGTGCTGATCTGGCTCGTCCAGTACACGAAGCAGGGCAAGGCGATGCGCGCGACGGCGCAGGACCGCGAGGCCGCGGCGATGATGGGAATCGACGTCAACCGCACGATCTCGTTCACCTTCCTGATCGCGGGCGGCCTCGCCGGCTCGGCGGGGCTCATCTACGCGGTCTACTTCACGTCGATCCGCTTCGACCAGGGATTCCAGCTCGGGCTCTTCGCCTTCACGGCCGCCGTGCTCGGAGGCATAGGCAACCTGCCCGGCGCGGTGCTGGGGGCGCTCTTCATCGGGCTCGTCCAGTCCTTCAACAACACGCTCGGCTGGCACGCTCCCGGCAGCGACTGGACGCAGTCGATCGTCTTCTCGATCCTGATCCTGATCCTCGTCTTCCGGCCCGAGGGCATCCTCGGCGAACGCACACCCGAGGGCGGCTAGGCAGTGGACGCCGAAACCCTCCGCAGGCTCCGGCAGCAGGCGCGCGAGCTCCTGCCCAGCATCTGGCACGCCCGCTGGGCAGCGCTCGGCGCCGCCGGGCTGACCGAGGAACGGTGGCACGGCTGGCCGCTGATGTACCGCCGGGCGGTCATCGCCGGGCTCGTCGGGCTGCTCTCGCTCGCGATCCTGGCGCCGTTCTCCGGCTTCGACCCGGCGGCCATCTACACGTGGCTCGTGTTCGCGGCGCTCTACGTGCCGCCGTGGGAGCGGATCCCGCTCGTCGGCCGCTACATCCCGGCGCTCGGGCTGCTCGCCGTCGTCGTCACGTACCCGTTCTACAACGACAAGCTCTACACGCTCCCCATCCTCGGGTCGTTTCCCGACATCCACACCGGCGTGGTGATGCTGATCTTCGTGATGATGGCCGTCGGGCTCAACATCGTCGTCGGCTACGCGGGCCTGCTCGATCTCGGCTACGTCGCCTTCTACGCGCTCGGCGCCTATTCGGCCGCGTGGTTCACCTCGGTGCAGTTCGCGGGGCAGAACCCCAACGGCTCCCCGAAGCGGTTCTGGCACTTCGGCTCGATCGACGTCGACAAGGCCCTCGGCGGCATCCACGTCTCGCCGTGGATCCTGCTCATCGTCGCGGGCATCTTCACCTCGCTCATCGGCATGCTGATCGGCCTGCCGACGCTCCGCCTGCGTGGCGACTACCTCGCGATCGTCACGCTCGGGTTCGGCGAGATCCTGCCGCAGGTGGCGCGCAACGGCGACAACCTGTTCGGGCAGAACCTCACCAACGGGCCCCAGGGCATCGGCCCGCTCGACCCGCTCGGGTTCGGTCACACGCTGCACCGTGTGATCGGGTTGCCGGCCAACTATCAGATCGCTGCGAACGGTGACGACCTCTACTTCTGGACCGGGATCGTGCTCGTCCTGATCACGGTCTTCTGCAGCCTGCGGCTGCGGGGCTCTCGCCTCGGCCGGGCGTGGGTTGCGATCCGCGAGGACGAGACCGCGGCCTCGGCCATGGGTATCCCGCTGATGCGGACGAAGACGCTCGCCTACGCGATCGGCGCGTTCATCGGCGGCGTCGCCGGGGCGTACTTCGCACTCTTCACGTCGAGCGCGAACCCGGACAGCTTCTCGCTCAACTTCTCCGTCTTCGTGCTCGTGATGGTGATCCTGGGCGGGATGGGGAACGTCTGGGGGGTCCTGTTCGGTGCGGCCTTCCTCGCCTATCTCGATCAAGGCGGGCTGGCGACGACCGGCTCGTGGATCAACGGTCGCATCGGCACGCACCTCGAGGTGCAGAAGTACGAGTTCGGCATCTACGGCGTCATCCTGCTGATCGTGATGCTCTTCCGCCCGCACGGCCTGATCCCCGAGGCGCGGCGGAAGATGGAGTTCGAGATCGGCGTCGCCGACGAGCCGCTCTACGACGCCGTCGTCGGCAGCGGGCACGCGGCGGGGGCCGAGTGATGGCGGACGATCTGCTCGCCGCGACCGGGGTCAGGAAGGAGTTCGGGGGGCTCGTTGCCGTCAACGACGTCGACTTCACCGTGCCGCCGGGATCGATCGTAAGCCTGATCGGGCCGAACGGCGCCGGCAAGACCACGTTCTTCAACATGCTCACCGGCGTCTACAAGCCGACGGCGGGCACGATCGTCTTCGACGGCACCGACGTGACGGGCAAGCCTCCCCACGCGGTCACCAATCGCGGCATCGGCCGGACGTTCCAGAACATCCGGCTCTTCAAGGAGATGACGGCACTGGAGAACGTGCTCGTGGGGATGCACGGTCACCTCAAGGGCGGGATCCTCCCCAGCATCTTCGGAACGCCGCGCGTCAAGCGCGAGGAGGCCGGCGCCGTCGAGCGGGCGCAGGAACTGCTCGAGCTCTGCTCCCTGCGAGGACGCGGCGACGCGTGGGCCCACAGTCTCGCCTACGGCGACCAGCGGCGGCTGGAGGTGGCACGCGCCCTGGCGACGAAGCCGAAACTGCTTCTCCTCGACGAGCCGACGGCGGGCATGAACCCGCAGGAGACGGCCGACTTCACCGCATTCGTCTCGCGGCTGCGGACCGACCACGGCCTCACCGTGCTGATGATCGAGCACGACATGCGCGTGGTGATGGGGGTCTCGGACCGGGTGACCGTGCTCGACTACGGCACCAAGATCGCCGAGGGCACTCCGGCCGAGGTGCAGCACGACCCGAAGGTCATCGAAGCCTATCTCGGTACAGCGGCGGTGACGGCATGACCGCCGGCGCCAGCGCTCCGGCGACGGTCCTCGAGGTCGACGGCATCCATACGTTCTACGGCTCCATTCACGCGTTGAAGGGCATCTCGCTGAATGTGCACGAGGGTGAGATCGTGACGCTGATCGGCTCCAACGGCGCCGGCAAGTCGACGACGCTGCGGTCGGTCAACGGCCTCATCCATCCGCGCCGCGGGAGAATTCGCTTCCACGGACAGGACATCACGCGCACGCCGCCCCACAGAGTCGTCGGCATGGGGATCTCGCAGTCGCCCGAGGGCCGCAAGCTGTTCCCGCGCATGAGCGTGACCGAGAACCTCGAGATGGGCGCGTTCCAGCGGAAGGACCGGTCCGGCCTCTCCGAGGACATGGACCGCGTCTTCACGCTGTTCCCGCGTCTCGCCGAGCGCCGCAAGCAGAAGGCGGGGACGATGTCGGGCGGCGAGCAGCAGATGTGTGCGATCGGCCGCGCGTTGATGGCGCGTCCGAAGCTCCTCATGCTCGACGAGCCGTCGCTCGGTCTCGCCCCCATCTTCGTGCAGCGCATCTTCGAGACGATCGTCGAGATCAACCGCCAGGGCACGGCGATCCTGCTCGTCGAGCAGAACGCCCTGATGGCGCTCGACGTGGCGAACCGAGGCTACGTCCTCGAGACGGGGCACGTCGCGCTCGAGGGCCCCGCGAAAGAACTGATGACGAACGAACAGGTCCGGAAGACCTATCTCGGCGAGGGCTAGTCATGGCGGCTACGCCGCCGTGACTAAGGAATCGACCTGTACAGCCTGTAGAACGAGGGCCGGAAGCCGCGCTGTGGCCAGAAGCGCGACGAGAGCAGGTTCGTCGCGCGCCAGTCGGTCACCATCACCTCGTAGCCGCGCTTGCGGGCCCACGCGAACGACGCCGCGGTGAGCGCGAGCCCGGCGCCTGCGCCCCGCACCTCGGGCCGCGTGGCGGCGAAGCCCAGGTGCGCCGCTCCATCGGGGCGCCCGAGGCCTGTGTGGGCGCTCGACCGCTCAACCGGGACTACGACGAAGTTGCCCACGACCCGGTCGCCGATCTCGGCCACCAGGCAGCCGGTCTCGGGTGTCGCGATGTCGTCGAGGATCTCGGCGCGAAGCTCGTCGGGGTCGTCCGCCGGCATGAAGCCGAAGACCGGCGACAGGGCCTGATGGTCGCCGATGACGGGCGCGATCTCGATCAGGTCGTCGACGTCTCGGTCCTCGGCCTCGCCGACCTGGAGATCCGGTGAGTCCGGGACAGGATCGTCTGGGATGTCGATGACCGCGTGGACGTGCTGCAGGCCGAAGCCGACGTTGAACCAGGCGTCGAGCAGCGCCGGATCCGAGGCGGGGATGAGGACGTAGTGACGGTGGTTGCCCGCGTCGACCCAGCCGCCGGCGACGGCGCCGTAGACGTCACGAGCCACCTCGGGCTCCTCGACGGCGTGTCCGGCGAGCTCGACCCAGACGTTCTGCCCCCAGCTCGGTGACCGTGGCGCCCCGACGAGGTAGCCCGTCACCCGCCCGTCGCGGACCGCGACGGCGCCGGAGGCGCCGTCCGCACGCCACGCCGCCTCGACCTCCTCGCGCGCCGCCGCTGGATCCTCGAAGCGCGCAGGCAGCACCGGCTCCGCGAGCCGGTGCCGGCGGTGACGCTCGGCGAGGAGCTCAGCGGCCGCGTCGAGATGCTCGTCGGCGAACGGGACGATCTCGAGGCGCGCCATGCCGACGCTGACGATAGCGTTCGGTCGATGGCGCCGAAGACGCTCACCGGGGCGGAGCTCGAGCTCGACGACGGGCCGGCACGGGACGCCGAGCTCTTCCTCGTCGACGGCAACAACCTCGCCTATCGGGCCTTCTTCGCGCTGCCCGAGGAGCTGCAGACGACTGACGGGCAGCCGACGAACGCCCTGCTCGGTTTCACCAACATGCTCTTCAAGCTCCTCTCCGACTATCGGCCGCGCGGTGTCGCCGTCGCCTGGGACACGCGACCGGTGCATCGCGCCGCGGTCGCGGAGGCCGCCGAGGTCGTCTACAAGGAGGGCCGCCGCGAGATGCCGGACCTCCTCCGGGAGCAGTTCCCGCACTTCCGGCCCATCGTCGAGGCGTTCGGCTACCAGAACCTCGAGTTCGAAGGGTGGGAGGCGGACGACGTCATCGCCACTCTCGCCACGCGAGCGGACGAGGCGGGGATCAAGACGTGCGTCGTCTCGACCGACCGGGACGCCTTTCAGCTCTGCTCGGAGAACATCACCCTGATGATGACCCCGCGCGGCGTCGCGGACGTGAACGTCTACACGCCCGAGCGCGTCGAGGCCCGCTATGGCGTCCGGCCCGACCAGGTGCCCGACTTCATCGGGCTCAAGGGCGACACATCGGACAACATCCCGGGCGTCCCCGGCATCGGCGACAAGACCGCCGGGCAGCTCGTCGCCCAGTACGGCTCGCTCGAGGCAGTCCTCGAGCACGTCGACGAGCTCTCGCCCGCGCGCGCCAAGAACCTGCGTGAGCACGCGGATCAGGCGCGCGCGTCGAAGGAGCTGGCGACGATGCGCCGCGACCTGCCGCTCGACGTCGACCCCTCGGAGCTCGTGTCGGGCGCGCCTGACCGCTCCACCCTCAAGGAGATCTTCAGGCGCTTCGAGTTCCGGGGACTCCTATCGCGTGTAGATCTTCTCGATTCAGCGGTGCCGGCTGCTGCGCAGCCGGCACTCGTAGAACAGGCGGTGCCGTGGCGAGAGGGAGACCTGCCCGAGCTTCGCGGCCTCGTCGGCTTCGCCGCGGACGCGGACCGTGCGGCGGTGGCGACGGGCGTCGAGGTGGTCGTGCTCCCGAGGCCGACTGACAGACTGTTACGAGGCCCGGGGGTGGCGGTTGTGGTGCACGACGCGAAGACGCTGCGCGTCGACGCCGCCGACGACACGCTCCTCGCCGCCTACCTGATCGAGCCGGGCAGGGCGACGTACGAGCTCGACGAGCTCTCGGCCGAGTACGGGCTCGAGCTTGCCCCGGAGCCGGCGGCCGAGGAGGAGACGTCTGCGCTCGTCCGCCATGCCGAGGCGGCGCGCCGCCTGGCGCCGCTCCTGCGCGAGCGCGTGCGCGAGCGCGGCTCGGAGCGGCTCTACGACGAGATCGAGCTTCCTCTGACCGGCGTCCTCGCTGCGATGGAGGACGCCGGCGTCAAGATCGACACGTACCGCATGGGCGAGATTACGGCGCGGCTCGCCGACCGGTTGGAGGAGCTCGACGCCCGCGCGCAGGAGCTCGCCGGCGAGCCGTTCCTGCTCGGCTCGACGCAACAGGTGGCGCGCATCCTCTTCGAGGTGCTCGAGCTGACGGCCGGCCGTAAGGGCAAGACCGGCTACTCGACCGATACCCGCGTTCTCCGCTCGATCAGGCACGAGCACCCGATCGTCGAGGTGATCGAGGAGTGGCGCGAGTACTCGAAGCTCCTGAACACCTACCTCGGGCCGCTGCCGGCGCTCCTCTCTCCGGAGGACGGGCGGCTGCACACGACGTTCAACCAGGCCGTAGCGGCGACCGGCCGCCTCTCCACGTCGAACCCGAACCTGCAGGCGATACCGGTCCGCTCGGACCTCGGCCGCCAGATCCGCTCCGCCTTCGTCGCCGAGGAAGGGAAGCGGCTGCTGTCGGCCGACTACAGCCAGGTCGAGCTGCGGATCCTCGCGCACATCTCCGGCGAGCCCGTGCTCAAGGAGTCGTTCGCGGCCGGGGAAGACATCCACCGCCGCACGGCCGCGGAGGTGCTCGGCAAGGAGCCCGCTACCCTGACCAAAGACGAGCACGACATCGCCAAGATGGTCAACTT
>Ga0066710_100001453_pt1 | contig 17746 bp, 12 predicted proteins | sample GraSoiAngelo_159_FD_79666 | JGI IMG/M metagenome (GOLD analysis project Ga0066710, IMG submission 79666) | Grasslands soil microbial communities from the Angelo Coastal Reserve, California, USA - 14_1009_16_40cm | ecosystem: Environmental > Terrestrial > Soil > Grasslands | place: USA... | reverse complement strand
TGCTCCGCCCAACGCAGCCAGAGCTGTGTAGCCAACCGTGGGATAAGAAGCAATGTAACCCACTTCGGCGGTTACGACGCTACGCTCGGAAGCGGCCGCAGACGAGTCATTGGCTGCCATACGTGCGCGCATCAGGTTCGGAATCGCGATAGCTGCAATGATCAGGATGATTGCCACCACGATCAGCAGCTCAATTAGTGAAAAACCCTTCTGTTTCCGCATCTCGATGTTCCCCTCTTTTGGTGTTTCGGTTTTGAAATTTCTGGTCACGAATGACGCAGTCGTGATGATGTTCGCACCTACCGGGCCAAAGTCTCCAGTTACCTTGGTTCCGGATGGGCTACTGGAAGAGCTTTATTTTCAATCTTAGGACAAACTTCAGTTCCTATCATAAAGTGCTTCTTAAACCGATTTGTTGCCAAAATCCGGCGGGCAACTGACAATTCGTGTCATTCTGGTACAGACACTGTCCCAACTTAAGAACGAGCCGTTTTTCACTTTTTGCACCAGGGCGTGTCTGCAATTACCGGTCGGCGGGGCCGACGGCTTGCAGCCGCTCCAGGGCTTTCCGGGCCCCCTCCTGATAAGGATGCAACCGCAGTTCCGTTTTGTACTCCTCGATGGCGTCGGAGCGCCGGGAGACCTGCTCCAGCGCCGATCCCAAGGCGTTGTGATACCCGTCAGCGTTGGGTTGTAGCTCAACTGCTTTCTGCAAATACGAAATTGCTTCTTCCGGCCGGTGCTGCGCCAGCCGGGTCTGGGCCAGTCCGAACCATGCAGTCGCTAAAGTTGGATCCTGTTGTAGCGCCGTCCTAAACCAGCGTTCGGCTTGGGCCAAGTCTCCGGACTGCTGGTAGGCAAAACCGGCGAAGGACGCGGCACGCCAGCCGGGCTTCAATTCATAGGATCGCACAAAATGCGGAGCTGCGTCCGCGTACTTGCCGCGAGTACTCAGGGCAGCGCCGTAGTTCAGCTGTGCCCATTCGTTTTGCGGGGCTCGATTGACGGCGCGCGAAAACAAGACGATATCATTTGCCCAGTACTGCGACTGAATGGCGCTGGCAAATGCGAGGATCACAAGGATCACCACTGCCAGTGGGCGAATCAGCTTCAGATCCGGCCACTTCTTTCTTAGCCAGGCATATCCAAATCCCGCCAATAGCGCTGCGCCGAGCATGCTCATGTACAGGTAGCGGTCGTGGACGAAGTCATCTTCATTCATCCAGCGCAGGTTCAGGGTTGGAACCAGAGGCAGCATCAGCCATGCGAACGCAACCCACAATCGCGGATTGCGCCTGCCCGCGATGACAGCCAGTGAAACCAGGACGATCAGAATGAGTGACATTAGGAGAAACCCAGTGCTACTCGGGCTTTCGATCAAGCGGAGATCGTAGTGCGGGCTCAAGCCCAATGGGACAATCACCCGGTACAGATCGAAAAGCAAAATCTTTGGAGCACTCGACAGATTGGCGCTCCACGGTACGAGTGTGGCTGTACTCGCCGCATTTCCCAGCACCCAGTAGCGGAGAGTCAGCCAGAGCACTCCTGCGAAACTGTAGGTTGAGATTGCCGCCACGAAAGGGCGGCTGGATCGTCCTGCTCGCGGTTCGCGATCAAAATCAGACGCGAGGTCAATCAGAATGATCCCAGGCAGCACTACGCTTACTTCCTTCGTGAGCAGCGCCAGAAGAAACACGATTCCTGACAGCGCCCACCAGCGGCCTGGACTCGGTTGTTCTACTCTGGCCCTTCGGTAGATCAGGAAACTGGCGAAGCAAAGACCGGCAGCGAGCGAGTCGTTCACTGACGAAACCCATGATGCGGATTCAACTTGCAGAGGATGGAGGCCAAAAATAGCAGCGGCAAAGAAGGCGGCTTCCGTGTCTTCGAGTAATTTGCGGGCGACAAAGAATGCCAGGGCTGTGGCGGTAACGTGAGCCAAAACGGTTGTGACGTGGAACCAATGGGGATTTAGACCGAACAGAGTCTTGTTGACCACGAACCAAAGCATCAGCAAAGGTCGATAAAATCGCCCTTGGGGACCAAACTCTGACGCCCAGAGATGATGCGTGAAAAAGTATCCCAGGTGGCTCCACTGCAAATTCGGATTATGGGGAATCTGGGGCGGATCGTCATAGACCCATCCGAAAGTGAATGTCGAGGCAAAAGTCAGCAGCGTCGCCAGCAGCACGCCAGCCAGGGAAAGGCGCTCGCTGCGTGTCAACGGGCTACTGCCTTCCTGGATGCTTTGTAGGGACACGTTCCTTCAATCGCCTCTCTTGATACTGAATTGCTGCCCTTTGCCGTCCGCCTAAATAGGATGTGGCCCGGTCGGTTGCTTGTGTATTAGTCCAGTTTGGCTCACGAATGCGGTGGCGATTCGCGCGAGATCCTTCGCTCCGCCTGAAGGACGGCTGCGCTCAGGATGACGCCTCAAGAATAGGTACTCGACCAAAACCCAAGCTGCACCCTACCGGTTCCCGGCCCGGTCGATGTCAGGCCAAGCATTCACAGCTTACAATGTTGCTGCTTCCCTTATGCCTAACCCTCTTGAGTCCCTCTCCATCGAGCAGGATGCCTCGCGAGCATGGACGCTTCCGGCTCAGCTCTACACCGACGCCGCGGTCTACGCCGCGGAGAAAGACAAGGTCTTCTCCCGTACCTGGCAAGTTGTGGGCCATCACAGCCAGGTGGAAAATCCGGGTGACTACTTCACTGCGGAATTGGCCGGAGAGCCTCTGCTCATTGTGCGGGGTACGGGCGGAGAGTTACGTGGGTTCTACAACGTTTGCCGCCACCGGGCCGGTCCGCCGGCGGAGGGATGCGGCTCTCGCAAGCTGTTTCGCTGCGGCTATCACGGATGGACCTACGGGCTGGACGGCGCGCTGATCAGCGCCACGGAGATTGAAGGCGTCGCAGGATTCCGGCCGGAAGACTTTTCTCTGGTGCCGGTTCACACCGCGGAGTGGTTCAACCTGGTTTTCGTGAACCTCGACCCTGCGGCTCGGCCGCTCGGGGAATTTCTTGGCGAACTGACGAACCAGGCCGAGAGATTTTCATTCCCCGGCATGAAGCTGTTTGAGCGCCGCACCTACGACATGAAGTGCAACTGGAAGACGTATGTGGACAACTATCTCGAAGGCTACCATTTGCCCAGTGTTCATCCCGGCCTCAATCGCGAGCTGGACTTTAGCGCTTACGTGGTTGAGCCCCATGCGCGACACGTGAGGCAGTGCAGCCCGATTCGTGGCGCGCAGCCGGGCGATGCCACGCCGCGTCGCTACCAGGAAGCGCGCGAGGATCTGACGACTGACTACTTCTGGGTCTTTCCGAACTGGATGCTGAATTGCTATCCCGACAATGTTTCGTTGAATATTGTCCTACCCGTTGAGGCCGAGCGGTCGCTGGCAATCTTCGAATGGTATCTACCGGAGAAAGATCACAGCAGCCCGGCGGCGAAAGCGTCGGTGGAGTTCAGCCATCAGATTCAGGTCGAAGATGTCGGCATCTGCGAAGTAGTGCAGAAAAATCTGCGATCGCACAGCTACTCCCGCGGCCGGTTCAGTGTGAAGCAGGAGAAGGGCGTGCATGCGTTTCACAGGATGTATGCCGAGGCCATGAATCCTAACAATCGGCAGTAGCGGCACGGACCCCTAAGCGCCGGCCTTGAGCAGCATGCAGGTCACATCGTCGTGCTGGGGCGTCGAGCCGACGAACAAGTCGAGTTCGGCCATCAGGCGCTGGAGCAGATCGGCGGGCTCCGTTGCGGCGCCAGCCTGGATCACATTCAGAAGGCGAGGTTCGCCGAACTCTTCGTCGCCGGCATTGACTGCCTCGACCACGCCATCGGTGAAGATCACAAGCCAGTCGCCGGGAGCGAGCGCGACGCTGGCGGACTCGTAAGTTGCTTCAAGCTGAATCCCGAGCGGCAATCCGCCGACGTCGAGGCGTTCGATCAGTCCATTGCTGCGACGCAAGATAGGATTGTTGTGGCCGGCATTGATGTAGGTAAAGACGCGGCGGGCAGGATCGTACTCCGCGAGGAATGCGGTGGTAAAACGCAGGCCGCCTTGACTGTTTGAGCAAGCGTACCTGTTCATGTTCGCAACCAGTTCGGGCAAGGCAACCTGTGCGGTGGAAAGCGTCTTGAGACTGGCCTGAAAAGTGGCCATGAGGATCGCGGCGGGAATGCTCTTCCCTGCTACGTCGGCCACCGCGAATACTATGCGATCTTCGTCTCTGGTCTTGCCCGGGCGCGGGAACACATCGTAGTAATCTCCCGCAACCGTGTTTGCCGGGCGGGTTGCGTAGGCGATTCTCATGCCGGGAATCTGCGGCGGCGCACCGGGCAGCAACCAGGTCTGGATTTCCCGGGCAATCTGCAGGTCGCGCTTCATGACGACCCGGTCTGCGATTTCCAGCATGAGAAGAACAAACAGCAGAAGCGCGGCCCAGAAATGGAAGTTGAACTCGACGGCATACACTTTGTCGTTATGAGTGACTCCGCCTTGGGGAATCACCATCAGGATCAGCGCCGCCAGGAGTAGAACGCGACGCGCGGGTGACAATTTGTCGAGTACAGCCCAGAAAAATTCTCGGACGACATGCAAGTGGCGTCCACCGTGAGTCAGGCCCTCCGGCGTTTTCGCTTGCACATCCTTGGAATAGAGGCGATAGCTCGCCTTGGTTTCCGATTCGAACTGCGACCATAGTTGGCTGATCTCAAGGCCTTCCGTGACGCGCCGCCAGAACTGTTGCAGGCGCATGCCGAACGGCACTCGTTGGGCGGGAGCTTGTCCGACTGGGGGTGAGGTGGAAGCCATGGCAGTCAGCAGCGATTATAGAGGAATCTTGGGCTCGCAATTTCGATTGCCGATTTTCGATTGTCGCAGTTTTCTAAAAAAGCTCGAGCTGTTCTTCAAACATTTGCGCGTGCCACTTCGTAGCGTAAGCTGCCCGACCACGACGGCCGAGTTTGTACTTCTCCCGTAAACGGGCGACGAGTTGTCCGAGAGGTTTTCGGTAAGCTGGCGGGAGGAAAGCTCGATCCCGATAACGGCTTCGATAGTTGTTCACCAGATGAGGAAAGTGTTGCTCGAGAAATGGCAGAAAAACCGCTGCGGAGCACGGTTTCAGAAAGAGTGGATTCGCAAAGACGTAGTCCGCTCCCGCGCCGGCGGCTGCGTGCACCAGGGCTTCGAGGTCTTTGGGTGCGTCGGTGATCCCGGGCACGACCGGCGAACAGCTCAGACCAACGCGCAACCCAGCTTCAGCCAGAGCGCGCACTGCATCAAGACGCAGATCCGGGCGCGGTGCTCTCGGCTCAAGAATCCTTGCGAGTTCGGTGTCCAGAGTGGTGATGGTGACGTGAATGGAGAGTTCATTTATCTTTGCCACCTCGCGTAGAAGCTCGAGATCCCGGACGACAAGATTTGATTTCGTGACAATCCCGAGTTCGAATCCGCGATGGCGGGCGAATTCCTCCAGGATTCCGCGCGTGACTTCATAGCGCTTCTCGGCCGGCTGATAAGGATCGGTTGCCGTTCCCAGCGCGATTGACTCTCCCGGCTTGACCCGCCGCAACTCCTGCCGCAGTAATTCGGCGGCATGCTGCTTGACATAAATCTTCTGTTCGAACTCCATGCCATCCCGCATCTCCATGAATTCGTGGGTATAGCGGGCATAGCAGTAGCGACAGCCGAATTCACAACCGCGGTAGGGATTGATGGTCCAGGTGAAGGGCATCTGCCGGCCGCTCACGCAGCGGTTCAGAAGAGACTTGGCAGGAAGCGTAAAGTATTCGACGTTGTGCCCTTCGCGCAGCGGCGCGCCTTCCGAGGCGAGCCGGGCAATGCCGACGAGCGGGTTCTCGGCTTTGGCGGGATTCTCGAAGATCGGAAACAATGCGGCGGGCTGCATGGATGGATTCGTCTTTTATTCGCTATCATAGGGCGCAGCGAGAGCCGCCGTCAAGAGGCCTAGCTCTAAGTGTGGGGACAGCCGCCCTCGGCCGTCCGCCGACTCGAAGAGTCGGCTGCACAGTCACACACTCAAGACCGTTGGGCTGTCCCCACATCAGCATTGGGGCAATCGGTAAGTCGTTGATTCTTCGTCAGCCATGCCTGTTTTTTGTTATAGCTTATAGATATTATACCCATGAGAGGCGTTTCCAAACACTTTGTGCTCACGGATGACGTTTTTCCCTGTCCGGGCACCGCTGAGTCGATCCAGCGCCTTCTGGACGCAAATACGGGGCATTGCAGTCGAGGGTTGGATCTGAAGTTTGACGGCCCAAAGCGGGCTTAACCAAGAATCCACGACTTAGCTCAAGCCCTTGCGAGCTCAGAACCGTGGCCGAGGGAAACTTTATGGGGTCGTCCCAGCCTTCTCGGCAGGCTTTTCGAACAGCTTCGGATCGATCGGAGGGTTGAATTGAACCTGCTTGAACTCTGACGTGCTCGTTTCTTGCCCGTTCTGCTTGTTCTTGTGCAGGAAGGGCAGAGTGAGCCCATCGACGGCTCGCCAATCCGAGAGATCGGTTTCGCCGTGAAAAGGCCCGGACTGTCCCAGTCCCTTGTAGTCCTCGCGAAGGATACGTCCGCTCTGCGGGTCGACGTACCAGCGTACCCATGGCACGGCGCCTCCGATATCGAGCGTCGTGGTCTGAACATCGCCAACTTTTTCATTGCCTCCCGCGCTGAAAGTAAATGCGGGGTCGTTTACATGCTGTGCGATGTAGATGAGATCGTGATGAAGTTCGTCCAACATCTCGTTCTTCTGCGCGGGAGGCAGACTCCGCAAACCCATGCCAGGCATGGACATGTAGGCTGCATCCGGCGACAGCACGATCGTCAGATCGCCGTTCGGCGTCTGCACTTTGACATGCATACGATCAGGAAATGCAATAGTTACATCGAGTGGGGTTGGCGGACCTTGGGCCTCACTTTCCGTAACGTTCGCATGCAGCGACTTCACCGACTGCAACTTCGGGAGACCGCCCATGGCCGCAGCAACTTTCTCGGCTAGAGCTTTGCCTTCGGGATTTGAGGCGGTGGGCTTTGCTTCCTGACCTTGCTCTCCGGGGGGCGGCGGAATCGTGATGTCGATTTCCTTTACCGGGCCGAGCGAGGAGAGAGGTTTATCGAATTCTTTCGTATTTCCGACGACCAGCGTGGCGAGTTGGTCACGATGCAGATACTTCATCCCCACGCGATTTGCATCAGCTGCCGCAACTTTCTTGATTTCCGCCTCGTACTTGTCGAGCCAGTCGGCGGGATAGCCGTAGAACTCGCAGGTAATTCGTTCGGCGAGAATCTTGTCCGGTGAGTCCAGCCGGAAGATGAATGCATTCAGGATGGCATCTTTCGCGTGCTTGATTTCTTCTTCCGTGATTGGGTTCTTGGCCAGGTTCTCAATATCTTCATCGACGGCCTGAACTGCCTCGACCGTGCTCTGGCTCTTCGTCCCCATCGCGATTTGTAGAATGCCGGGATGGCCAAAGTTCGCGCCGATGCCTCCGCCCACGTTGTAGGCCAGTCCGCGCTTCGTGCGGATGTCGTTGAACAGTCGCGAGGAGAATCCACCGCCGAAGGCTTCGTTGAACACGCTCACTGCGTAGTAGTCGGGATTGTCGCGCCGGATGCCCAGTCCCACCATGTGAATCGTGCTCTGATTCACGTCTTCCTTGGAGATGACGTAGTAGCCCGGCGGTGCCGGATGATACTGGACTTCATCTTTATCCTGCGGAAGCGTCGGGCCCTTGGGCCAGGAATCGAACGCTGCCCGCAGCTTCGCCTCCATCGCAGTTGCGTCGAAGTCGCCGCTCACGCCGAGAATGATGTTGTTTGGATGAACGTAGGTGCCGTGCCAGTCAATCAGATCCTGGCGAGTGACGGCGGCGGCCGTGGCGTATTCAGGAACGCGGGCATACGGGTTATCAGCTCCATACGCCAGCTTGATCGCCTCGCGCTGCGCGATTTCGCCGACCTGATCATTGCGGCGGGAAATCGCGTCGTACATGCCTTTCTGTGCGATTTCTATCTTGTCGGGACGGAATTCCGGGTTCTGCAGCAGGTCGACGAAGACCTTGAAGACATCGTCGAAATCGCCTTTCAAGCAGGACCAGTTGATGGAGGTCGAGTCGGGTCCTCCACCGGTCTCGACTTTCGCGGCGTGTACTTCCAGGAAGTCATCGAGTTGGTCGCCGGTCTGAGTCTTCGTGCCGCCGGTGCGCCAGACTTCGCTATAGAGATCCACCAGCCCGACCTTGCTCGCCGGTTCATGGTGGGAACCGCCGCGGATGCGGGTCGTCCCGTCGATCAGCGGCAGTTCATGATCTTCCTGGAGGAAGATCACCATGCCGTTCGGCAATTCGATGCGCTTGGGTTGCTGGGGTTTGAAAACCGGCAAGGGCGGAATTGGAATCTGCTGCCAGCTCACCGCCTGCGCCGGGGATTGGGGAAGACAGGTCAGCATGACTGCTGCGGCCAGAACAAGCGCGACCAGCATTGTCCGCTTCATTTTCATTGCGCACCTCCCTGCCCTGCGGGCGGCTCGGTTGCACTTTGTTTTCCGCCTCCTGGCGAGGTTTCGATTACGCCTACGGTGCGATTGGTGTCCACGAAAATCTCGTTCGATACACGGCGAATGTCGGCCTTGGTTACTTTGTCGATGCGGTCGACGGTGCGGAACAGCTCGCGCCAGTCACCGTAGCGAGTTTGGTAAGTGGCGAGTTGCGTGGCCAGACCGTGATTGTCGGCGAGGCCCCGTATCAGGTTCGCCTTCGCGCGTGTCTTGATCATCTTAATCTCGTCGTTGGTGCTGTCTTCTTTCTTGAGGCGGTCGATCTCGGCATGAATGGCGTCGGCGACTTCCTGCGTGGTGTGACCCGGCAGCGGGAAGGCGTAGAAGGCGAACAGGTGCGGGTATTTGATACCGGGCAGTCCGCTGAATCCCGCGGAGAACGATGCGATCTTTTTGTCGCGGACGAGCGAGCGGTAAAGGCGTGAAGTGCGGCCTTCCGACATCAGGTCGGTGATCGCGTCGTAGACCGCGTCATCCTTCGTTTTGTAGTCGGGACGGTGATAGCCCTCAAGGTAGAGCGGTTGAGCTCTCTCCTTGAGCACGACTCGGCGCTCAGAGTTCTGCGGAGGCTCATCCGTGGCAGTTTCATCCGGCTGGAGATGCGTGGGCAGGCGTCCGAAATATTTCTCCAGAAGGGGCAGCGCCTTCGCAGGCTTCACGTCTCCGGCGACAGCGACCACCATATTCGAGGGCACATAGTAAGTGTCGAAGAATTTTTGCGCGTCGGTGGCGGAGAACGAATTCAGATCCGACATCCAGCCCACGGTGGGCCGATGATAGGGATGCGCCTCAAAAGCGGCTGCGTCGAACTGCTCCAGCAGGCGTCCGATCGGATTGCTGTCGGTACGCAGGCGCCGCTCCTCGATCACAACATTGCGTTCCTTATAAAACTCGCGCATCACGGGATGCAGAAAGCGCTCGGACTCGAGATACGCCCAGAGCTCGAGCCTGTTCTCGGGCAATGAGTAGTGATACGCGGTCTCATCGTAATTCGTGAACGCGTTCATATCTTCGCCGCCGTTCTGCTCAATCAGCTTGCCGAACTCATTCGGCTTGACGTACTTGTCGGCCTCGGCGATGGCGTCCTTCCACGCTTTTTCGAGTTGCTTCAACTTCCTTTCATCGCGGCCGACTTGCTTGTCCCGCTCCCTGATGTAGGCGGCATAGGCAGCTTCTACCTTGGCCAGCGCGGCGTTTTCTGCGACGTAATTTGTGGTACCGATCTTGTCGGTCCCCTTGAATGCCATGTGCTCGAACATGTGAGCAAGACCGGTCTTGCCCATGGGATCTTGCGTCGAGCCGGCGTCTACCAGTGTGAAGAAAGAGAAGACGGGCGCCTCCGGACGCTGGCAGATCAGGATAGTGAGGCCGTTGGGCAGTTTCTTGACCGTGATGCGCTTTTCGAAGGATGCGACATCCTGAGCTACGGCCAGTGCGGATAGCAGAAGGAGGAATGCAGCGGCTTTCAGTGCACGATGTGTCATTCGGGCCTCCAGCGGTTGGACGTACGTGTTTGGACGCATCAGCAGGGCAGAAGTTTGAAAGTACGTGGAGGCAAGGCAGCTTGTCAAACGCTGGTCAAACCATGCTTGTCAAACCAGGATTGCCCGGTTCTGCGGGCACGGAGACGGTCTTTTAAGTATGGTCCCGTATTTTGCTTCGCATGAGCTTTCAGGCACAATGCGGGCTGGAGCGTACGCGATGGATTCGGTGATTGAGGTCCAGGGCAAGCATCTGAAGCTGTCGAACCTCGAGAAGGTCCTTTACCCGGCTACTGGCTTCACCAAGCGCGATGTCATTGACTACTACGTGCGCATTGCGCCCGCGATCCTTCCCCACCTTTCCGGACGCGCGTTGACCATGAAGCGCTATCCGAACGGAGTGGATGGCGAATTCTTCTACGAAAAAAACGCTCCCAAGCACCGGCCCGAGTGGGTCAAGACCGTGCCGGTGTGGAGCCACGGCAATAATCGCACCATGCACTATGTCGAGGTCAGCGATCTGCCGACACTGATCTGGCTGGCGAATCTGGCGGCTTTGGAGTTGCATCCCTCGTTGGCGCTCGCCAGGGATGTTAGCTGTCCGACGATGATGGTCTTCGATCTCGATCCCGGGCCGCCGGCGAATATCGTGCAGTGTTGCCAGGTGGGCCTGTGGCTGCGCGAAATCTTCGAGCATTTTGGATTGCAGGGCTTTCCCAAGACCTCGGGTTCTAAGGGGTTGCAGATTTACGTCCCGTTGAACACACGCACAACCTATGAAGTGACGAAACCTTTCGCGCATGCGTTGGCGCAACTGCTGGAGCAGGATCATCCGGACCAGGTTGTGTCGGACATGAAGAAGAAGATTCGCACTGGCAAGGTCTTCGTGGACTGGAGTCAGAATGACGAACACAAAACAACCGTCGCGCTGTATTCGCTGCGAGCGCGCGAGCGCCCCACTGTTTCGACTCCTGTGAGCTGGGAAGAAGTCCAGCGGGCGCTTAAGAAGAAAGACTCAAGCCTTCTGGTGTTTGAAGCGCCCCAAGTAGTGGCGCGCTTTGAGAAGATGGGCGACCTGTTCGAGCCGGTGCTGGAGATGAAACAGAAGCTGCCGACGTTGAAAGAACTGACGGGGGCGGTTGCTGCGCCAGGGGAGGCTCCCGAGCCGGAACGAATCGAGATCGCAGCACGGGCAGAAGATCAGCCCGCGAGAGCTGCGCGAGAGAAACCGAAACGAAGTGTGGGACGAACAGCTGCATCAGGGCGAATCCGTCGCAAGGTATAATCCCGCGTCGGCGTTGTTGCGCCGGAACCTGCCATGCCTCAACTCTTCGCTGGAACCTCCGGATGGGCCTATCCGACGTGGAAGCCTGATTTTTATCCGGCAAAGCTGGCGCAGAAGAAATTCCTAGGCCACTATTCGACGCAACTCAACACGGTCGAGGTAAATTTCACCTTTCGCCAACTGGTGAAGGAGAGCACGATCCAGAACTGGCTGCAGGAGACGCCCTCCCACTTTCGCTTTGGAGTGAAGGCGCACCAGGTCATCACGCATATCAAGCGTCTGAAGGGTACCGAGGACTTCGTGCCGCGCTTTCTGGCGACGATTGCGCCGCTGGCGTCCGCAGGAAAGCTGGGACCGGTGCTGTTTCAACTTCCTCCCAACCTTAAGGCCGACGCTTCCCTGCTGAAGGATTTTCTTGCGATCGTACCCCGCGCCGTTCCGGCGGCTTTTGAATTCCGCCACTCGTCATGGTTTGAAGATACGACTTGGGATTTACTCAAGTCACATCATGCAGCGGTGTGCGTGGCCGAGACCGAAACTATGACCACGCCGGATGTGACAACGGCTGCGTTCGCTTATTACCGATTTCGTAAACCCAATTACACAGGCGACGAACGCCGGGTGATGGTCGATCGCATCCGCGAGCACTTGGCTGCGGGACGCGATGTCTTCGCGTACTTCAAGCATGAAGAGACGCCGGAGGGAGCGCTGTATGCAGTCGAAATCCTGCGGGAAGCGGGTCGTACGTGAATAGCACTGCTCGCCATCGGAGACGATACGGCCTTCTTGTCCTCCTGCCGGCGTTCATCCTCACAAGCTCCCTGGCTGGCCAGAATTCACCGCCGCGAATCGTGCATGTTTTTGTGGCATTGGCCGACAACCTGCATCAAGGGATCGCGCCGGTTCCGGCGCGGCTCGGAAACGGCGATCATCCCGCCCACAATCTCTACTGGGGCGCAGCCGGCGGAGTGAAGACTTTCTTCGTGCGCAGTGGCGCATGGGCACTGCTGAGTTGCAGCCCAAAGCCCAAGCCAGAAGTTCTTGAGCGATGCATGTTCAAGCATCGCCAGACGAATACTTATATGGTCGCTGACGCGTACCGGGGAAGCGAGATTCGCGAAGCCCCCTTTGAGTTTTTCGACGCGGCTGCAGGCGTGAGTTCGGAGACCATTGCAGTTCTCGGATCAGCGGAGACGTTAAGGATTCGAGGTGGTTCTAACCTTGTGACCTACGTTGGTCACGATGGACTCATGGAGTTTCAATTGCCACTCATTCCGAAGAAGAAGAATGATAATCACCGTGACGCCGTCATCCTCGCTTGTGCCAGCAAACAATATTTCGCCGCGACGCTCCGGACCGGAGGAGCCTATCCTCTCCTCTGGACAACGAACCTGATGGCCCCCGAAGCCTACACCCTGAAGAGCGCACTCGATGGCTGGATTGCCGGCTGGCCAGATTCGCGATCGAGCGGCCTCTGCCCATGACAAGTATCAGAAGTGTGGTTACAAGGCGGCTCGCCGTTTGTTTGCTACCGGCTGGTGATGCTGCAAACAGGAGAGGTTGGCCGCTTAGCGATTCCTGCGGCACCCGCCTCGTCACTTCTCTCAAGGTCCGATAACGCGCATACTGATTCCCTGCTAATGGCCTCCGAAGCCAACTCCCGTGTCCTCTCCAGCTTTCTCGACTACCTCAGGATCGAGAAGGGGCTCGCGCCGCTGTCTGTCAGCGCTTACACGACCGACGTTCGCCAGTTTGCGGAGTTTCTGGAAAAACATAAACGCACGCTGCCCAATGCGCGGCGCACCGATGTACGCAAATTTTTGCAGCAGCTTTTTTCTTATCAGGTCGACGGGCGTAGCGTGGGGCGAAAGCTTTCGGCCCTGCGTCACCTTTACCGCTATCTGCTGCTCGACAAGAAGATCAATCACGATCCCACGCTGAACATCGACTCGCCCAAGCAGTGGAAGGTCTTGCCGAAGTCCCTGGCTCGAGACGAAATGGACGCAACGCTGGCAGCGCCTCTCAAGCGCCTGACAGCTCCCGCACGTCAGACGAAGACATCCTTAGAGCTTGCCGTGCGGGATCGCGCCATGCTGGAGGTCTTCTACGCCGGAGCGCTGCGGGTTTCGGAAATCATCAATACCAAGCTGGAAGATCTGAAACTCGAAGCCGGATACATGCTGGTGCGGGGCAAGGGGGACAAAGAACGCGTGGTGCCGCTGGGAAGATCCGCGCAGGATGCGCTGCGAGAATATCTGGTGCAGGCGCGACCGACTCTGGCAGCGGCAAAACAGACTGTGTCACCCAGAAGCACTGCGACTGCGGCAAGAAGTTCTCCCCTGCTGTTCATCGCCCGGGGAGCACGCAAGCTGACACGGCAGCGCGTGTGGCAGATGGTGCGGGCGGCGTCCGCTGTGTCGGGACGGAACGCATCGCCACACATGCTGCGCCATTCCTGTGCCACCCACATGGTGGAGAACGGCGCTGATTTGCGCACGGTACAAATCATCCTCGGTCACGCCGATATCTCGACAACCCAGGTTTATACGCATCTGGCGCTGGATCGGCTGCGGACCGTTTATCGGAAGCACCATCCGAGAGCGAAGACGAGATGAGTAAAACAGTCGTTGGCAAAGCGGTTTCCGACTTCCTCCGCCATCTGCGCGAGCGCAATGCATCGCCGCATACGGTCAAGGCCTATAGCGGGGACCTGGCCACCTTCGCTGCATATGCCGGTTCGCGCGGTTGGAAAGAGATCGATCACATCGCCGTTCGCGGATTCCTGTCTCAGCTTTACGAGAAAGGATTGAGCAAGACTTCTGTCGCACGCTCTCTCGCCGCCGTGCGATCCCTCTACCGGTGGCTGGCGCAGGAGGGCGTGGTGGAGCAGAATCCGGCAAAGCTGGTGGCTTCACCCAAGCGTCCGCAGAAGCTTCCGCGTGTGCCGACTATCGAAGAGATGAATTCTGTGCTCGACGCTAAGATGCCGGAGGTTGCCGCATTTCCCAAACGCGATCTTCTCATGCTGGAGTTGCTTTATGGATGCGGCATTCGCAATTCCGAACTCACGGGCATCAATCTTGACGACATTCGTTTAAGCGCGGAGGCGATTCTCATTCGCGGCAAAGGGAAGAAAGAGCGGTATGTCCCCTTCGGCGACTCGGTGAGGAGCGTGCTTTCCTTTTATCTTCCCGAGCGGCAAAAACTTCTTGGAGAAACTCGCAAGAGCACGAACGCTCTGCTCATCAACCGGCGCGGCGGACGACTCACCACGCGCAGCGTTGGACGCATCATCAAGAAAATTGCCGTCGCCAACGGGCTGTCGCCGGACGTCCATCCCCATACGCTACGCCATGCGTTTGGCACGCACATGCTGGAAGAAGGGGCAGATCTGCGTGCTATCCAGGAATTGCTGGGGCATGAGCGTCTCTCTACCACTCAACGGTACACGCAACTTTCGATGAAGCACGTCCTGCAGGTTTATGACGAGACGCATCCGCGAGCGAAGTGAGCGCGTCAACATGAGATTGGTCTCCGAATGTGTCGGAAGACGCGAAGCTTCCTCAGCGGCTAAAGCCGCGTTGATATTTTGGAGCTTTGCGGTGCGGCTCAAAGCCGCGCCCTTTTAAAGCGAAGTCGTAAGTCCAATCTTTCCGCAGCGATGCAAGAGTCACCCTTCCCAATCAGTCTCGGAGATGAGGTAGGTCAATTCCCCGCCGGAACGCCTCCGTACTTCTGCAGCCACTTCAATTCTTCGCGCACTTTGATTTTGCCGTGCCAGGGATTCTTGCCTAACCCGTGGCCCTCGCCTGGAAACACCAGCAGCTTGTTGGGAATCCCGAGCGAATACAGGGCGTGCTCGAGCAGATAATCCTCGAGCACGGCCACGCGAATGTCGTCGGCGCCTGCGACCATGTGCGTAGGCGTGCGGACTTTGTCGATCTGGAAGATCGCGGCTTGGTCGTGATAGCGCTGGGGGGCTTCCCAGGGCCGTCCGCCCAAGAAGTAGGCGTCGTCGAAGGTCGTATCATCGTTGCCCCAGTTTCCGACGTGCTCGACCGCGCCGGCGCCCGTCACGGCGACTTTGAAGCGCGTGGTCTGGGTGATCAGCCAGTTGGTCATGTATCCGCCGTAGCTGTAGCCGCCGACGGCGAGATGATCGGGATCGGCGATGCCGTCTTTCACAAGAGCGTCGACCCCTTCGAGAATGTCTTTGCCAGGGCGCGAGACGATCACGGGGACAATCTGAAGCAGGAACTTGTCGCCGTATCCGGTCGAGCCGCGGTAGTTGGGCTCGAAGACTAGCCATCCGTTGGTGGCGGCGAGCGCGGCCCACTGGTACCAGTCGGCCTCGAAGTGATTGCCGTCGGCGTCGGCGGGGCCGCCGTGAATCAGCGTGAACATCGGGAGGTGCTTCGCTTCAAATTTGCCTGGAGGATAGATCAGCATGCCTTCGACGGTGGAGCCGTCGTCCGCCTTCCACTGATAGGGTTTGCCTTGCGGCAGTTCGCGCTCAGTGAAGAGCTTGTTGAAGGAAGTGATCGGACGGGCCTGGTCGAGCTTCGTGCTGTTTTCTGCCAGATAAACTTCCGCGGGCTTCGTCACCGATGTGTAAACGAACGCGACACGCGGCGAATGGGACGAAGAGGAAACTCCTTCATAAGTTCCCTGCCAGTTGCTCACTTGATGCAGGGATCCTGATGGCTTGCTGACCGAGTACATCTGAACTTCCGTACCGAGCCGTGCGGAAGTAACCACAGTGTCACCGGCAAGGGCATAGTGCTCGATGGGACCGATGAAGTCTTTGCTCCACTGCTCGACGGCGCCGCTTTCGGCGTCGACCGAATAGAGATGTGGCTGCAGGTCGCGGTAGGGACCGGTTACGTCTCCCACCTGAACGCTGAAAAGCACGTGGTGGCTGTCGTTGGCCCAGCGCAGTTTCCCTTCGTCTGCCTGGTTGTGGGTCAGGCGTCTGGGATTCGCGGGCGAGGGCGCCCGTGCCACATTCGCCAGGTCTACAGCATAGATTTCGTAGTCGTCGTACTTTTCCTGACGCTGATTGATGGCGCTGCTCACGAAAGCTAGCTTGGTTCCGTCGGGCGAGGTGATCAGTCCTTCGACGCGCAACGGCGACGTTGCGACGACACGCGTACCCGGCGTCAGATCGGATTCCTTGTCCGCTTCTGACTTCTCTTTCGACGGGGCGGCGTGGCGCGCGAGGGCGGTCGCGAGATCCAGCGCGAAGATGGTGTCGCCGCGTTCAGCGGTGCGGTACTGGACTGCATCTTTCCACTCTTTCTTGTAGTCGTCCTTTTGCGCCTTGGTCCAAGGATTCCGCGTGGCGAAATAGAGCGTTTGCGAATCGGCGGACCAGGAGAAGGAGTGAACCTCTTCCTCTCCCTGGGTTACTGCGAAGGCCTCTCCTCCGCTGGGGGAAATCAGGTAGATCTGGCTGACGCCTTCGTCTTTCTTATCGCCGTCAGAATCGTCGCTCTTCTGCGAGGTTGTCTTGCGCTCGGACAGAAATGCGATCCAGCGTCCGTCCGGCGACCACTTGGGATCGGAATCGTGGCCGGACTGAGTTAACTGGATGAGAGAGCTGCCCTTGTCATCGTCCCGGTAAAGCCAGAGATCGGTGCGGAAGATTTGCTGGTCCCAGTCGGCTCGCTCGGTGCCGATGACGACGGAGTTTCCATCGGGCGAGAGCTCAACGGCTGAAAAACTCACGGAGCTGAAGAATTCGTCCAGGGTCAGTTTGGGTTTCGTTTGGGACTCGACGAAGAGCGCACAACTGACGACCAGAACCATCACAACCGCAGTTTTTTGGGTGGGCATAAGAGTTCTCGTGGGAACAAGGTTTATACAACGCTAGATTCCGCGGAAGCAACTGTTGCGGGGACGCCGGGTGATAGCTCACTGCGCGGGCTCAGCATTCTTGAGAGCTTCCTCCAGCGCCTGGCCGGAGTGAGGAATGGTTTGCACAACGCGCCAACCGTCATCGTAATAGCGAAATCCGGCAGTAGAAGTGTAATGCGGGTCGCTGGAATATAGGGCGGAGCCGAATTCGTTCATCGGGACCCACCTCCAGGTGAAGGCGACATCGGCAAGATTGCCTTGTTTGCTGATGCCCGTGATTGCCAGCAGCTCCCTTCTCGCTACAGGAATGCTGAATGCAGGCTTGTTCCTCTCTTCTGGTAAGACGAGCGGGCGAACTGTGTCGACGCCGGAAGGCGTAAGCATCACGTCCCAGCATGGGGGTGGGGCGAGTTGCGGGGAGCAAGGGACGTTCGTGGCGGAAATCCAGCCGCGATGTTGCATGACGAGATATTCGGGGGAAATATATTCCCTATTGGAGAGCACACCGATGCGCAGCCAAAATTGCTGAGGAGCCTTAAAT
>Ga0066710_100001452_pt1 | contig 17751 bp, 13 predicted proteins | sample GraSoiAngelo_159_FD_79666 | JGI IMG/M metagenome (GOLD analysis project Ga0066710, IMG submission 79666) | Grasslands soil microbial communities from the Angelo Coastal Reserve, California, USA - 14_1009_16_40cm | ecosystem: Environmental > Terrestrial > Soil > Grasslands | place: USA... | reverse complement strand
TCATCTAGGCTTACAGGACCTTTCCACCCAGAGAGTCGGCACCAAATCCGATGATAGAGGCGGTCTCCCAAAACGCGTTTAATGGATTTCTTCGCACTATGTCTCAGTCGCAGGCGGAGAATGGCTCCCGGGTCTTCCTGCAGAAGGAGCTGCACCTCGCGGTCGCTCAATGTGCGATCCACAACCAGCCGGCCGACTAATGATACTCCTTCGCGTATATGTGGTTTTATCCACGGATCGGAAGTGAACACGCGCTTGTACCCAGTCCTCGCGCATGCCTCTAGCACAGTTGAGTTCCACCTTCCGTGAGGTGTTGATATAGCTTCAACCTTCACCTGAAGCCTGTCTTCAAGCGTTTGCTTCGAGCGCACGAGCTCTTCCGTCAGCTTGGAGCCGGAGCACTGCGTCAGAGGAATGTGCGACCATCCGTGAGACTGCACCTCATGCCCTCTTGAAACGAGCTCTTTGAGCTGTTCCCATGTCATGTAATCAGGCCGATTACCAATGTAGCTGCCGATCGCGAAGAAAATACCAGTCACCGCGTGTCTTGTAAGCAAAGGAAGAGCGAACCGAAAACTTGACACATGACCGTCATCGAATGTGAATCGGTGCGAGTCACTGGTGCGGCCCTTGGCTGACCGCAGCCCAACCACGAGCGCCAGGTGTCGATCCAGAACTGAGGAGGTCAGCGCATAGCGGTAGGATTGCTCCGTCGGAACTATTTCGTGATAGCCAAAAATCATCTCAGCAATTGTCTCCCGAGGTCGGTATCTTTCTCAGATTCAATTGCCCCCTACGTCACCACTCCGAGATTGGTTTCAACTCTAAATCGCCCATTCTGATCTGCACAGGCGGCCGGGGCTCTGTAGCCGCTACACAGATGGGCACAAATGAGTGGATTTCGAGAAGATGACGCAAGCGCCCTTCCATCTTTGACAAATTGGTGTAGTGCCGAAAGTGAGATTTCACCGTTCCCGGAATTCGTGGCTGCTCAGGATCTAATTCCCAGGGATGAAAGTAGACGACCACGCGCTCTCCATACTCTTTCTCAAACTTGCGAAAAACATAATTTGTGTAGGCACGCGGAAAGATTCTCAAGTATCCGCCGCCTGCCCCGGGCAGGTTTTGGCCTAGCAGCCGGATCGTCGCTGGCGGGTATTCCCTCAATTTTATCCCGCTCTTGCACGTCAGCTCGTAGGGAAATCTATGAGCTCCGGGCACACCGTAGAGATCGTGATGAATGGGATAGATACTCGAATCGTATGTGAAACCCAGATCCGCGAGAATCTCCAGCGCCCAAAGAGAGTCTTTCGTGATGGACCAACTGGGAGCGCGATAGCCCTCTACTTTGACACCCGCTGCGTCTTCGATAGCCCGCATTGCGGCACGCGTGTCGTGTCGGAATTCGTCCGGTGTCATGGAATAAACGGTGCGATGCCAATAGCCATGGCAGGCCAATTCGTGTTTGCGTTTGTGAACATCGCGAACCAGTTCGGGGAATCTGTCGGCCACCCACCCCACAAAAAAAAATGTTCCTTTCACATTGTATTCGTCAAACAGATCCAATGTGCGTTTCGTGTTCTCGACCACCCGTGAAGGCCAGTTGGACCAGCTATCAGGCGAGACAGAATCCGAGAAGGCTTCCACCATGAAATAGTCTTCTACATCCACAGTCATGACATGTGTGGGATGAGAAAGTTTCTCGTTTATCGGTGTTTCAGTGGTTTTCGAATTCATGAAATAGATCCATTTCCCCGACGGTTGGCCTAATCCGGTAGCGCCTGTTCCAAGTAGGGAAGGAGCGCGCTTCGGAATTGTTCGAGGCGAGCTCTTGCGGCTCCCTCACCTTGGCCTTCGAAAGGAGCCTCCAATCTTACGAGTGACCCACCGGTCCTTCCCTGGAGAGAAGCCAGAGCCAGAGAGATATATAAATACCTTATGCGGTTCTCAAAGGGCCGGCCGCCGGCGTTATACCACCACATAACGGCTCGATGACCGCTGCTTGAATCCACTGTCATTTCCCGAGCTCGTATTCGGATACCACGCTGAACGATCTCTCCCGATTCTCCTATGGTTCGAATTGACCATCCTTGTGCGGGGTAGCAAACCTCTGGATTGTGAAGTTCCATGACCGCGGCCAAGTCATTGTAATGCCCAGCGTAAACAATAACTGTGTTGCCATTTCCACCTTCGTAGGCACGAAGCAGCATGCTGTCTGAGGGATCTTGACCGTAGACGGGGTCAAACTGCATATCCCGGCCATTCCATTCTTCAAAGTGATAGGGGATCATCCCCCACCTAGGTGGCTCGGGTGCACGTCTCAAGCGATAGCTTCCGGCGGTGCGTGCACCTACCAAGGTCGCTGAAAAGAGCACGATCAAGATTAGGGTGCGACTTCGCTTTTTTCCCATCTCATAACCCTCTGAAAGCCAAGAAGAAAGGAGACCGCTACCAGAAAGACCACGATGCCCCAAGCGGAATGAAGAGATTCGTTTGCAGCAAGCTGACCGTCATGTGACGCGATCAGCCCCGTTCCAACTATCCGGAGTATGTTCCCAAAGACTGCCAGCGCCGGCGCCAGGGCGATGAGCAAGAGACGCTTCCACCACCTCTGTTCTGAAGTAATGCCTAGTACAATCGCTAGTGCGAGGAGTGCAAATACCGATCGTGTGCCACTGCACGCCTCTCGAACTTCCAACACGTAGTTGGGCAATCTCAGCAGGTTTCCGTCTTGGTACACAGGAATCCCTGCCATTCTGAGCACAGCGGACGAAGCTGCAGTTGCAGACACCTTTAGATGCCAGCTCAACTGTCCCAGCACGCAGGATGGGATCGGGGCCATCAAGGTGAGGACGAGCATGGGTGCTGCAACAATTCGCATGCGCTCGCCTCCTGATAGACTCCCAACGAGTCCCAGCGCTGAAACTGCAAATGCCAAGCTGCAAAGCAAGAGATTTCCGGTTAAGTGGGCCAGAACTGAAAGGACACAACCTAGCGCGATTACGGCAAATCCGGCGATCGAGCCATTTTCCCTTGAGGATCTGATTTGCTCCCTGCGGAGCCACAAAAGATAAGCTACAATTGGTGGGATCAGAATCCCGTGGGAGAACTCGGTATCCTCCATCCAGACTTTGAAGAACTGACCAAGGAATCCGAAATAAGGCAGAAGAAACAGGACGAAAGTCAAGGCGAGCAACCCTTGGCCGAGCCGGTCTCTCTTTGCTTCGGAACTCATATCCCACCTCTCTGAGCAACCAGAGGGCCTTCGAGTTCGCACTTAAGTTACATTAAATCTGATAGATAGACCGACTCAGGTGTAAACGTGGGGTGCAATAGGAATTGTTCTTCCTAAATGTGCTGCAGTGTGACTCTCTAAATGGGTTCCTATGCGTGATTTCCGCTGTCATCGAGGGCACCGTTTTCGAGCTAACCTATTCAGTTGCAATGAATTAACTAGCTCAAGTACGGCCTCTTCTCGTTCATCTGGTACTCAGTTTCAAGCCAAGTGTTCCAAGAGACTTCCACGAAGTGGTAACCGAGTCGCCCAGTCCGCCCCTCGGGAGCTTGAATCTTCTCTTCAAGATTACCCATTCCGAGGGCTTCGTTGGAAGATGTTGAAAATAATGTAGTTACAAGAGAGCCTCAGAGCATGGGCCCTTATACGTAAATGGCAAGTGCATTGCGCTTGTATCGCTCGGTGCAGACAGAAGACTTGGTAGTTTCCTAGCGGTTGCCGTCTGCGAGGTGAACAACGTTGATTCGAATTGGAATGATTGGTGTTGGTTACTGGGGTCCTAACCTCATTCGCAATTTCAGCGAATTAGACGACGCTCAGATTGTCTGGTGTTCTGATCTCTCACAAGATCGATTGAACAAAATCGCCAAGCGCTATCCCGCGGTGAAGTGCACCACCAACTTTGAAGACTTGCTCACGGATCCCGAAGTGGACGCGGTCGTGATTGCCACCCCCGTTTCCACCCACTATCCGATCGCCAAGGCCGCCCTTGACCACGGCAAGCATGTGATGATCGAGAAGCCGCTTGCGGATTCCGCCGAGCACGCTTTAGCACTCGTCGAGCTGGCCAAGCGCGTCAAGCGCGTTCTGATGGTGGATCACACGTTTATTTATACCAGTGCCGTGCGCAAGATGCGCGAGTTAATCGAGTCAGGTGATCTTGGTGAGATCCTTTATTTTGACTCCATCCGCGTGAACCTCGGACTTTTCCAGAAAGACATCAATGTGATCTGGGATCTTGCCCCACACGATCTCTCTATCATGGACTACCTGCTCCGCGCCGAGCCGATCGCCGTTTCTGCCATTGGCGCAAGTCACGCCGGCAACGATATTGCTAACATTGGCTACATGACCCTCCGTTTCGCCAACAACGTCATTGCGCATTTTCACGTGAACTGGCTCGCTCCCGTGAAGATCCGCCAGACCCTATTGGGCTGCTCGAAGAAGATGGTTGTATACGACGACGTTGAGCCTACGGATAAGATCCGCGTCTACGACAAAGGCATAGTCATCAACGGTTCGTCAGAAAAACGTTACCAGGCTCTCGTCGGCTATCGCACGGGCGATGTTCTTATACCCAAGATCGACACCACCGAGGCGCTGCAGCGCGTCGCGCAAGAGTTTGTTTCCTCAATCAAAGAAAACCGTGCCCCGATCACCGACGGCGTAGCCGGCTACCGCGTCGTGCGCTATCTGGAAGCTGCGCAACAGTCGCTAGCTGCCAACGGCCGTGAAGTGCTACTCGACAACGTGAGTGCCATCCAGGGTGAAGTGGTGGCATTCGCCGGCACGAGGAGCTGACCTTTGGATTTCTGCTGCATCGCCCCTGACGTAAAACTGGGTAAAGACGTCAAAATCTATGCCTTCGTGAATCTCTACGGCTGCACAATTGGAGATAACTCGAAAATTGGAACTTTTGTGGAGATCCAGAAGAACACGGTCATCGGCAAGAATGTGAAAGTGTCCAGTCATACGTTTATCTGTGAAGGTGTGGAGATTGAGGACAACGTTTTCGTCGGCCACAACGTATCGTTTATCAACGACAAGTATCCTCGCTCGGCGAATGCCGAGGGCAACTTGCAGACGGAGGCAGACTGGAAAGTAGTCAGGACGCGGGTGAAGAAGGGTGCATCGATCGGAACCAGCGTCACGATTTTGTGTGGTGTAACTATCGGAGAAAATGCCATTGTGGGTGCGGGAAGCGTTGTGACCAGAGATGTGCCGGACAACGTCGTTGTTGCAGGAAACCCCGCCCGTCTATTGCGAAAATTGGAGGCGGCGTGAAAGTCAAGTTCGTAGATCTATCCGCGCAACAAAAGGCCTTGGAGCCTGAAATTAAAGATGTTTTCAATCGGGTGCTGGCCAACTGCAGTTTTATTCTTGGGCCTGAAGTCGAAAAATTCGAGAAGGCCTTTGCAGCTTATTGCGAGGTCGCTCACTGCGTCGCCGTGAGCAACGGCACCGCCGCCTTACAGCTGGCTTTGCAGGGACTCGGCGTCGGGCCGGGCGACGAAGTGATTACCGTTGCCCACACTTTTATTGCGACCGCCGAAGCGATCAATGCCGCTGGCGCGCGCCCTGTCTTTGTTGACATCGATCCCGTCTCGTACACGATGGACCCGGTGATGTTGGAAAAGGCCGTCACTTCCCGCACGAAGGCGATCATTCCCGTGCATCTCTACGGCCAGCCAGCGGACATGGACTCCATCACTGCCATCGCCGCCAAGCACAACATTCCAGCTATCGAAGATTCCTGCCAGGCACACGGCGCAAAGTACAAGGGCCGCCGCGCAGGCTCGCTTGGTACTGCCGCATGCTTCAGCTTCTATCCCAGCAAGAATCTTGGCGCCTGCGGCGAAGGTGGCGCGATCACAACTAACGACCCGGAATTGGCGAAGAAAGTTCGCATGCTCCGTGATCACGGCTCCGTGAAGAAGTACGAGCACGATTTTCCAGCATACAACCTACGTCTTGAAGGCATCCAGGGGGGTGTTCTTGCCGTAAAGCTCCCGCATCTCGACGGTTGGAATGAAAACCGCCGCGCGCTGGCCAAGCGGTACAACGAGCTGTTTGCCGACAGCAAAGTCGCCGTGCCGCAACAAATGCCTTATGCCGAGCACGTCTACCACCTCTATGTAGTCGTATTGGAGGACCGCGAAGCGCTGCGCAAGGCATTGGCGGAACAGGGTATCGAAAACGGCCTCCACTATCCGATTCCGTTGCACCTTCAAAACGCTTACGCTTATCTCGGTTACAAAAAGGGCGACTTCCCCGTCAGCGAGCATGTGGCAGCGAATCACGTTTCGTTGCCGATGTATGCGGAGTTGCCTGTCGAGCATGTCGAGCACGTTGCGAAAGCCGTGCGGGAGATTGTGGAATGTCAACCAGTCGCGACCTCGAGCAGCCGGGGGTAGCCGTCCGTGAAGTTCCCGCAACCTTTGGCCGAAAGGAAGTAAAACCCGATCCGGCCTGGGAGTGGGAGTTCGCCGCGTTGCTTCGAGATAAACACTCGTTGGACGAGTTGCATGGGCTTTACGCGCGGCACCGCGAAGGTGAAGCCGCTTTTGACTACCTGATGCGGCGCGTGCTCGTTCGAGCGATGTGTAAACGAGCAGGGCACGCCCTCCAAGTTGGTCCGGGCGTCGTTTTCAAGCATCCGGAGACCATGGAGTTAGGTGATGCCGTCTTCATCGGTGCGCAAGCCATGATCCAGGGCAGGTACGACGGAAGCTGTAAGATTGGCGACCACGTTTGGATTGGTCCACAGGCCTATTTCGACGCACGCAGTTTGGAACTCGAAGACTATGTTGGCTGGGGTCCCGGTGCGAAAGTATTGGGATCGGCACACACGGGCGAGCCGCTCGACACCCCTATCATTGCAACGAGTCTGGTGATCAAGCCAGTGTTTGTTGGGCGTGGAGCCGACGTAGGAATGAACGCGAGCATCTTGCCCGGCGTGCGTATTGGCGCCAATTCCATCGTGGGGGCCGGAGCTGTTGTGACCCAGGAAGTTCCCGAATTCGCGATAGTAGCTGGCGTACCTGCAAGATTTCTTCGGTCTCGTTAGGATTGATTGGGCTATTGTCGAAAGGTCAATCGTGACTTCTGCGTTTGAGTTGGTAATCAAACCCCGCAAGGGATGGCAGCCTGTCGATCTAGTGGAGATCTGGCTCTATCGAGAACTCCTCGGTTTTTTGGTCTGGCGTGATATCAAAATTCGTTACAAACAAACTGCTCTCGGCGGCCTCTGGGCCGTTCTGCAGCCATTAGTCGCCATGCTGATTTTCGGAGCCTTGTTTGGCCGCGTCGCAGGAATGAAAGGGGACGGTTCTCCATACCCGCTATTCGTCTTTGCCGGTCTCGTCCCGTGGACGTTTTTCTCAAATGCCGTCAGTTCTTCGAGCAACAGTCTTGTGGGAAGCGAGCAGATGATACGGAAAATTTACTTCCCTCGAGTCTTTATTCCTTTGGGTTCGATACTTGCCCTCGGTCTCGATCTCTTGATCAGTCTTGGATTCATGGGGATCATGATTGCCTATTATCGCTGGCATGTTTCCTTGGCCCTCCTTTGGCTCCCGCTGTTGCTGATTGCCACGATGATGGCCACATGTGGGATCGGCCTGATACTCTCCGCCTTGAATGTTCAGTACCGAGACGTAAAATACGTGGTCCCGTTTGTGATGCAGATGGCCTTCTTTCTGACACCCGTTCTCTATCCGATGAGCCATGCTCCGGCAAAGCTCAAAGGGCTTCTGATGCTTAATCCAATGTCTGGAATAGAGGAAGGCTTTCGGTACGCACTGCTCGGCAGCCCGGTTTCTTGGGAACTGGTTATGCTCTCCTCGGGGATTTGCGTGACCCTCTTTGTGGTGGGTGTGTTTTTCTTTCGCCGCATGGAGCGAACGTTTGCCGATTTAATTTGAGAATGGATGAAATGAAGCCGATCATCGAAATCAGGAATGTGTCCAAACAATACCTGCTGGGTGAAGCCGCGGGCATTTACGGCAACATTCGCGAAGCCTTGACCTCTGCAGTCTGGAAGCCCTTCCGAGATTTTTTTGGGCCTTCCGGGGCTCCTGAAAAGGAAGAGGAGCGCAGGGCTTTCTGGGCGTTGCGCGATGTAAGCCTCGACATTGAAAATGGTGATACGGTTGCCATCATTGGTGCCAACGGCGCGGGCAAAAGCACTCTGCTCAAGATTCTCTCCCGAATCACCGATCCAACTGAGGGACAAGTTATTGTGCGTGGCCGGATGGCCAGTTTGCTCGAGGTCGGAACAGGATTTCATCCTGAACTGACAGGAAGGGAGAACATATACTTAAATGGTTCGATTCTCGGCATGCGTAAGGAAGAAATCGATTCCAAATTTGGTGAGATCACTAATTTTGCGGGAATCGGTAAGTTTCTTGATACGCCAGTGAAGCGTTATTCGAGTGGTATGTATGTTCGACTGGCGTTTTCCATTGCCGCTCATCTTGATCCGGAAATTCTCGTCGTCGATGAAGTACTCGCCGTAGGAGACGTAGCATTTCAGAAAAAATGTCTGGGAAAAATGGCAGAAGCTTGTACGCAAAATCGAACCGTGCTCTTCGTTTCCCACAATCTCGCTGCAGTTGAAGCGCTGTGTAATAAAGGTCTCGTGCTTCAGCAGGGCAGGGCCGTCTTCAGCGGAACAGCGAAGGAAGCGATTCAGTTCTATCTGCAGCATGTTTCCACGGAAGGAGCGCCCTCTTCTTCCCATATTGTTGACCTCATCCATGCGCCTGGCCGGATCGCAAAATATCGACCGCAACTGAATCGCGTTGAACTTTACACCGAGAACGACCAACCCCTTAAGGGAGAGCTACCCGTTGGAGCATCTTTGAAGGCAGTCATTACAATCAATTTGGATGAACCGTGCACAAGCTTTGATGCTTCCATCGCGTTCGACACGACCAGCGGCCAGCGAATTTGCACGGCACACTCCGCATATGAGCCCGATCGGATACACGAGGAAAGAGTGGGAGAACAGACTTTTATATGTGAAATCAGCAGCCTTCCTTTGCTTCCTGGACACTACCGAATAGGCGTGGGACTAGATATCGGTGGGCACGAGGTGGATTGGGTCGACAATGCAGCCAGTTTGACAGTCATCAATTCAGATTTTTACGGGACCGGTGTGGTGCCGACCAGAGGTACTTTCCTTCTTCAGAATCGCTGGGCGCTGAGTGAAAAGAAAGAAAAGGTGAACGCGTGACGCCCACGGTCAGCTTCATCGTACCTTGCTATAAGTTAGCTCACCTGCTCCCTGAGTGCGTCCAATCCATTCTTTCGCAGACATATAAGGATTTCGAAATCCTCATCATGGACGATTGCTCGCCCGACAATACGCAGCAGGTTGCACAATCTTTTCAAGATCCGCGCGTGAAATATATTCGTAACGATCCAAATCTGGGGCACCTTCGAAATTACAATAAAGGAATCAGTCTTGCGGCAGGAGAGTATCTTTGGTTGATCTCTGCGGACGATCGTTTACGTCAAGATTATGCTCTTGAAAAATATGTTCGGACGATGGAGGCGCACCAGGAAGTTGGTTATATTTGTTGCAACGGTGTGGGGATCGAGAACGGCCAAGAAATGGGACTTGTGGAGTGGTCCAAGAATGGAGAGAAGGATTGGATCCGAGATGGACGGGATTTTCTCTGCAAGTTGGTGCATGCCAATTCAGTTTTGGCACCTTCCGGCATGGTACGTCGAGAGTGCTATGAAAAAGTTGGTGTTTTTCCTTTAGACTTGCCATACGCGGGTGACTGGTACCTTTGGTGTGTTTTTGCTCTCCATCATGACATCGCTTATATCTCGGAACCGCTGGTCAACTATCGGCTGCACGGGTTGAGCATGACTAGCCGGTTGACGCGGCGCCAACGGGTCGCAGATAACCTGGCTGTGAGATGGCGTGTCAAATGTCTGGCTCATGAAGCTGGTTACGATTTGGTCGTGAGGCATTGTCTTGATTCTCTGGCGAATCATTACGCGTATTGCATAACAGCTGAAAAATTTCAAATTGATGATTACTCAATGACTTTTGAGGAGTTTGAAGAATCGCTGCGGCACAATGCAGGCAGTGTGGAAGAAGCCAGGAAGTTGAGGGCTTCTGTATTTGCCGGCGTCGGTGACGGCTTTTACTCCCGCGGACAAATCAAGAATGCGCAGCAATATTATGCAGCGGGGCTCAAAGTCGATTTTTGGTCGCCAAACATCTGGCTAAAACACGGTCTTCTTAGCATGGGTAAGGTAGGCTCTCTTCTGCGGCAAGGATTCAGCAGCCTAAACGAAGCCCCAGCGGATAAAAGGTTTGGTTCCTGAATCTGGAAGTGACACGGAGTGCCTTTGATTAACGTCTTGTTCTTACACGCCGGAGAAGATTGGGTCCGCGGAAGCGAGAACGCACTTCTTACACTTTTCCGTGGTCTGAATGGCAAAAAGATTATTCCATTCCTTTATTCTAGTAACCGTGCACTCGTGCAGACGGCTATGGCCGATGCAGTCAAAGCGGAAATCCATCCGATACCGGAGATTATGATGGATGGAGGACACTTTCGGTTTCAAGTCGTACTCTGGGCGCTAACCCTCCGCAGACTCCTCTTGCTGATAAAGAAGGAGAATATTCAGCTTGTTTATTGCAATGGCGGAAGCACTTGCCAAGTGGGCTACTACGCCGCAAAGTTGAGCGGTATTCCTGTTGTTTGCCATATTCACTCGCCATACGATCGGCGTCATATTCTCCTCTATCGATTTCATTTGAGCTCCAAAGCCATCTTCGTAAGCAAAGCGATTGAAGATATTATTCGGGGGAAACAGCAATTTAAGTCGCAGTCCGAAGTTGTCTACAATGGTGTTGACACGGCCCGTTTCCAGCCGGCTGCGGTACGGGACACGAAATGGAGAAAACTATTCTCGCTACACGGAGATTCGGTCGTATTCGGCCAGCTGTCTTCCTTGATCCGACGTAAAGGCATCGACATTCTCCTCAGGGCATTTCAAATTGTGAACCTCCGTCACCCCGAGACTCGTCTCGTCCTGGTCGGCGATGGCCCACACCGTAGCGATTTTGTCGACTTAGCACGTGAACTGGGTGTGACTCACAATGTGATCTGGGCCGGGCACCAGGCTGATCCTCTCCCCTTTTATCAGCATATTTTTGATGTAAATATACTTGCTTCGCGTCGAGACGCCTTTCCTCTCTCCATTCTTGAGGCGGCCGCCTGCGGACTGCCGAATCTTGGAGCCAACGTAGACGGTATTCCTGAAGCCATAGTGGATTACGAGAGTGGCCTGCTGTTCGATTGCGAGAGCCACGAGATGTTAGCGACGAAGATGGTCCAGATGATTGAAAGACCAGAATTGCGCTTGAAAATGGGAAAGGCGGCAAGGCAGATGGTTCTTGAGCGCTTCTCCATGGACAAGTATTGCCAGGCGATTAATGGAATTATCCAGGAGCAGATTCAAAGATTCCCAATCACCATGTCGGGGAGGGGTTATGCGTATTGAACGTGTTCTCATAACAGGAGGGGCAGGCCTAGTTGGCTCCCATATCGCCGATCTACTTGTACGAGAGAACAATCCGGAAATCATCGTTTTTGACAATTTCGTCCGTGGGCGGCGTGAGAACTTGTCCTGGGCAATGACCCATGGACGCATTCAAATTGTTGAAGGCGATATTCGCGACCCAAAACTCCTCCGCGAAGTGATGCAGGGTGTTGATCTGGTTTTTCATCAGGCAGCGATCCGCATCACGCAATGCGCGGAAGAGCCTCGGCTCGCCCTGGAAGTCCTTGCCGATGGTACCTTTAACGTTCTCGAAGCGGCGGTGGCAGCAAGGGTGAAGAAAGTTGTCGCTGCGTCGTCTGCCTCGGTGTATGGACTTGCTGAGGAGTTCCCCACAACCGAAAAGCATCACCCTTATAACAACCGTACGTTTTATGGAGCGGCAAAGGTCTTCAACGAGGGGCTTCTGCGAAGCTTCCATGAGATGTACGGGTTGGACTACGTGGCCTTGCGCTACTTCAACGTTTACGGACCGCGGATGGATATTTACGGCGCTTACACAGAAGTTTTGATTCGGTGGATGGAACGTATTGCAGATGGCCAGCCTCCACTGATCCTGGGCGACGGCACTCAGACTATGGATTTTGTCTTCATTGAAGATATCGCCCGCGCGAATTTGTTGGCCGCGAACGCTAGCATCACAGACGAAGTCTTTAACGTTGCCAGTGGAATCGAGACGAGCCTGAACGATTTGGCCGCTACTCTGTTGCGCGTCATGAGTTCAAACCTTAAGCCGGAGTATGGGCCGGCGCGCAAAGTAAACGCAGTCCCCCGCCGTCTTGCGGAAACTGGGAATGCAAAACAAAAAATAGGGTTTGGGGCGCAGGTGGGACTCGATGAAGGATTACACCGTCTCGTGGCGTGGTGGCAGGCGAGCAAAGCAGTGGCGGAAACCGCTTCAGTTTAGAGCCGTAGTTTCATTTGCCTGGACAAGTGGGATCAACTAATTAATCGAATTGAGGACAACGAAATGAGCGTCACGACTTCGGTCAAGCAGTCAATTCCGATCGCCCGTCCCTATGTAGGTCCGGAAGAAGAGCAGGCGGTCATTCAGTCGTTGCGCAGCGGCTGGCTAAGCCAGGGTCCGCGTGTCGCGGAATTCGAAAAGCAGTTTGCCCAATACGTTGGTGCAAAGCATGCCATCGCGGTTTCTTCCTGTACTGCTGCCTTGCATCTTGCCTTTATTGGCGCCGGGATTGGTTCCGGCGACGAAGTGTTGTGTCCTAGTTTGTCGTTTATTGCCACGGCGAACTCCGTTCGTTATGTCGGTGCCACTCCGATTTTCGTCGACATTGATCCCCTCACCTACAATCTCGATCCTAATAGGATCGAAGCAGCAATAACGCCACGAACCAAAGCCGTTCTCGCTGTTCATCAAATTGGCTTGCCCGCCGCTCTTCAAGAGATCCTGGAGATTGCACGCCGTAGAAACTTGGTGGTCATCGAAGACGCCGCATGTGCGATCGGCTCCATTTATACCGGACAGCGCATCGGCTCGCCGCACGCTTCCATGGCCTGCTTTAGCTTCCACCCGCGAAAAATTCTCACTACTGGAGAGGGTGGAATGATCACCACCTCGGAAGAGAAAGTTGCGACGCGCATTCGGCAGCTTCGCCAGCATGCCATGAACACGTCCGACCTCGCGCGTCATCAATCGCAGAAAATAGTTCTCGAAAGCTACGACGAGGTCGGCTACAACTTCCGCATGACCGATCTCCAAGCCGCCATCGGACTCGTGCAACTGGGCCGCGTGGAAGGATTTATCGAGCGTCGCCGCACGTTTGCAGCTCGTTACACGGAAGAGCTCGCGAAGCTCGGCTGGATGGTTCCCCCCAGCGAGCCCAACGGGTGCCGGCATAACTTCCAATCGTACATGGTCCGCCTGAAGGAGGACGCCCCGATTAGTCGTGACGCTCTTATGCAAGGTCTCCTCGATCGAGGTATCTCGACGCGTCGCGGCATCATGGCTGCCCACCGCGAAGCGCCCTATCGCGATGCGCGATGGGATCGTGAATTGGCGAAAACCAACGCCGCGACTGACGAATGCATCACTTTGCCACTCTTCCATCAGATGACCGAAGATGAGCAGGCATTCATCCTCGAGAGCATCGTCGAACTCGCAGGTTCTTCAAAGCCTTAGAGCGCTCTAATAACACAGATGCTCCCATTCAGGCTGTGGTCTTCGTTGACAGCAGCAATCAAAAGTTTTGCGATATGGCAATCTCTTCGGCCCTCTCAGCGCACAGCGCTGCGCGATCTCGTTTCAGGGAGGCATAGTTAAGCCCGGAGCTCGAAGCTTTCGTCAATGGAAGTTTTCCACAACTATCACCATGGCTCGGATTTAGGCAGTATTCTGCTCAATTCGGGCAAGTACATGGTGCATAGTCCAGCGCCCAAGATTCAGACCTGCCTCCCCCGAAGACGAGTCTGCTTAGAGTTAGGGTAACAAACACAAATTCAATCACTTAGAAGGATGCGTCCGAGAGCAAATTCACGGATGGTCCTTGGGCAACGGCATCTAAAATGCCTTTATGGTCCTCGGTATAGTGCGGTCCCCTGAACCATTGGTGTGTTTTCCTGGTCCCGCAAGCGTTTAGCTCGGTTTAGGAGGCATGGATGAGATTCCTGCAAGGTCACGAAGGTTTGATAAATGATCCAGGAGTCCTTCCTGGTGAACCTCGACAGACTCATTCCGGACCAGGGATGAGTGTCCTTCGTGGTGTCCTATTCGTAGTCCTTGGAGTTCTATGTGGGCTATCGACAGGAACGGCCCAAGCTCAGACCTTTGGCTGCACCCCCCCAAGGTCCAATGATATTGTGTGCGAGAACTCGAAAGCTGGCAGCGATTCCAGCAATTGGGACATCAGTGGAGCGGGAGATTCCACCATTCAGGGGTTTGCCACCGACATCAGTGTCAGTCAGGGACAGACGATATCTTTTAAAGTCAATACAAATGCTAGAGCCTATACGATCACAATTTTCCGTCTGGGATACTACGCTGGAACTGGAGCGCGTCAGATAGCAAGTGTTACTCCTTCGGCTACTCTGCCCCAGACGCAGCCAGCATGTAAGACGGACTCGGCCACCTTTCTGTACGATTGTGGAAACTGGGCGGTATCGGCTTCGTGGCAAGTACCCTCGAATGCGACTTCGGGAATGTACATTGCACTTCTTAGACGAACCGACACCGGCGGCGTAAGCCACATCGTTTTCGTTGTCCGAAATGATGCAAGCCATTCGGATATCCTTTTCCAGACTGCTGACGAATCTTGGCAGGCGTACAACGCCTACGGTGGCCATAGCGTTTATGGGGGATTGGACACCTTTGATCTGAACAATCGGGCGTACAAGGTCAGCTATAACCGCCCATTTATTACGCGAGGTTTCGGAAATGAGTCGGCAACTTGGCTCTTCGGCAATGAGTATCCTATGATCCGATGGCTCGAGCAGAACGGCTATGATGTGACCTACTCGACTGGAGTTGACGCAGACCGCAATGGCAGTCTAATTCTGAACCACAAGCTTTATATGGATTGCGGCCACGATGAATATTGGTCGGGACCGCAACGTGCCAACGTGGAAGCCGCCCGAAACGCAGGAGTGAATTTGGCGTTCTTCAGCGGCAACGAGGTCTTCTGGAAAACGCGTTGGGAAAACAGCATCGATGGTTCAAACACGCCCTTCCGCACGATGGTCGTTTACAAAGAAACCCTCGCTTTTGCAAAGATTGACCCTACCTCGACCTGGACAGGCACTTGGCGGGATCCCAGCTCTAGTCCTCCTGCGGACGGTGGCCGGCCCGAAAATGCGCTTACCGGCACCGTCTTCATGGTCAACGGTGTCGGTGCTGACAATCTCGGTAATCTCTCGATCAAGGTTCCGGCTGCGGACGGCAAGATGCGATTCTGGCGCAACACCAGCATCTCCAATCTCGGGTCCGGCCAGACGGCCACGCTTCCGCCTGGAAGCTTGGGCTACGAGTGGGATTCGGACCTCGACAACGGCGCCCGACCGGCCGGTTTGTTCGATCTGTCGACCTCCACGTATAACTTAACGACGGATCTTCTGCTCGACTATGGCGCCACCTACGGTGCGGGGAGCGCGACGCATCACATGACGCTCTATCGTACAACGAGCGGCGCTCTGGTTTTTGGTGCAGGCACCGTTCAATATTCGTGGGGTCTTGACAGCAATCATGACAACTCGCTCTTCTCCCCCACCCCGGCGCCCTCTACTGATATGCAGCAAGCCACGGTCAATCTTTTCGCGGATATGGGGGTTCAGCCAGTCACTTTGCAAGGGGGTCTGCTCTTCGCGCAGAAGTCCACCGATACGCCGCCGCCGCTTTCGACAATCACCTCGCCCGCTACAGGATCAGCCGCGCAACGGGGCGTACCTGTGACAGTAACCGGGACAGCCACGGATTCCGGAGGAGGTGTGGTCGGCGGCGTAGAAGTTTCTAGCGACGGCGGACAGACTTGGCACCCGGCTACCGGTCGACAGAGTTGGACCTACACCTTCACGCCACAGGTCTCGGGACCGTTCCATATCATGAGCCGAGCGGTCGATGATAGCGGCAATCTCGAAACATCCGGCCCCGGAATCACTGTTAGCGTCCCCCTGCCTCCAGCTGGTATTGACGCGCAGGCGTCAGGGGATTCGACTTCTCCTAGTTTAACCGTGCAGACTTCGGCGTTCTCGAATTCCACAGGGAATGAGTTACTGCTTGCCTTTGTGGCCACTGATTATACGTCGGGAGCAAATACTACAGTGAGCAGCGTCAGCGGGGGCGGTTTAACTTGGGTGCTGGTGGTCAGGACCAATGCACAGTCCGGCACCTCCGAAATCTGGCGTGCATTTACGCCATCCCCGTTGAGCAACGTGACGGTAACAGCGACACTGTCTCAAGCCGCGGTTGCCTCAATTACAGTAACAACCTTTACAGGCGTGGACATCGCAGGGACGAACGGCTCCGGTGCGATCGGGGCGACCAAGAGCGCCAGTGCCACTTCGGGAGCGCCGACTGCGTCGTTAGTGACAACGCGAAACAACTCCTGGGTGCTCGGTGTTGGCAACGACTTTGACAATGCGATTGCGCGAACGCCGGGATCAGGGCAGAAGCTTATCCACCAGTACCTCACGCCCGCTGGAGATACCTACTGGGTGCAGATGCAGAGCAATCAGATTCCTTCGAGTGGGACAAGTGTGTCGATTAACGACACTGCGCCAACGAGTGACCGGTACAACTTGAGTGTCGTTGAAGTTCTGTCGCCGGTTGGCGGAACCTTGTTTGCTATTACGGGCACAGTCAGTCCATCCTCAATGGGAAGCGGAACACTCCTTACACTCAGCGGACCCGCAAGTGCATCCGCAGCGGCTGATAGTTCTGGAAACTACAGTTTTGCTAGTCTGGGAAATGGAACCTATACCGTTACTCCCAGCAAGGCCGGATTCACGTTCAGCCCTGCAAGTCAGACTGTAACAATCAATGGGGGCAACGCCACCTCCGTCAATTTCACAGCTGCAGCCGTCCCGACTTATGCAATTTCCGGCACAGTCAGTCCTTCTTCGATTGGGAATGGAACGTTGCTGACGTTGAGCGGAACCACGAACGCAACGTTGACTGGCGATAGCTCGGGGAATTACAGCTTCACGGGTTTGTTAAACGGAACTTATACGGTAACGCCCAGCAAAGCAGGATACACATTCAGCCCCCCAAATCAGACGATAACGATAAATGCGGCCAGCGCCACAGCCATTAATTTCACGGGTGCGGTCGTGCCAACTTATGCGATTTCGGGTACGGTCAATCCCTCTTCGGCGGGGAGCGGGACGGTATTGACTCTGAGCGGGGCCTCAAGTGCGACGGTGACGGCGGACAATTTGGGGAATTTCAGTTTTGCGGGCCTACAGAATGGAAGCTACACGGTAACACCCAACAAGGCTTTATTCGCTTTCAGCCCTGTAAATCAACAAGTTACGATAAACGGCGGAAACGTGGCTGGCGTCAACTTCGCCGCTGCGTCCGCGGAGAAGATTTTCACTACGCAGACTCCGGTAGTCGCGAATGGAACTGACGGCTCGGGGGTGGACTACGAGCTGGGTACGGTTTTCAGCAGCGGCGTGGCGGGTCAGATCACGGCCATTCG
>Ga0066710_100001451_pt1 | contig 17754 bp, 16 predicted proteins | sample GraSoiAngelo_159_FD_79666 | JGI IMG/M metagenome (GOLD analysis project Ga0066710, IMG submission 79666) | Grasslands soil microbial communities from the Angelo Coastal Reserve, California, USA - 14_1009_16_40cm | ecosystem: Environmental > Terrestrial > Soil > Grasslands | place: USA... | reverse complement strand
GCCGCTTAAGCCTTGATTTGATTAAAGGTTGCAGCGCTAAGGATCAGATCAGACTTCAGGAACGATCTTCCTGAGTGAGTTACCATTTTATCCAGGCTCTTCAATAAGATCTTGTTCACTAAACGGATAGAACTGGGGGAGGATTGAGGTAATTCGGGAGTCATTTTCCGGTCATTTTTCCCCTGAAATCGACATTCGGGAAAAAATAGGGAAAAAGACTTCCACTCTGAGATGAAGATGATGAGTCTGAGGTGAAGGTGATGGGTCTGATCTCGGTGAGAAGATCCAATTTCTCGGGAGCAGGCTAATTAGAATCTTGATTCATAGAGAGGGAAGCGTTTAGTTAGCTCTACGACTTTTGAACGAATCTTTGGCTGCAAATCCACGTTTTGGATATCATCAAGGATATCACTTATGAATTCCCCAACCATTTCCATCTCTGGCTCTTTCATGCCACGAGTAGTCAAGGCAGGAGTTCCAATCCGAATGCCGCTTGTTACCATGGGTGAGTTGGTGTCAAAAGGAATTGTATTCTTATTGACAGTTATTCCTGCCTGTTCTAAGGCCTTTTCTGCCTGCTTCCCCGTGATGCCTTTAGAGAATACGTCAACCAGCATCAAATGATTGTCTGTCCCACCAGAGACGATACGGTAGCCACGTTTCTTTATCGTTCCACATAAGACTTTGGCATTTTTGACGACCTGCTCAATATAGGATTTATATTCCGGCTGTAAGGCTTCATGAAAGCACACTGCTTTGGCCGCTATGATGTGGACCAAAGGACCTCCTTGGGTCCCAGGGAAAACGATCTTATCAAGATCCTTGGCGAAGGCGTTCTTGCACATAATCATTCCGCCACGAGGTCCCCGCAGGGTCTTGTGGGTGGTTGTCGTGACAAAATCACAATGTGGGATTGGGCTTGGGTGCTCACCCACAGCAACTAAACCGGCGATGTGAGCGATGTCCGCCATCATTAGCGTCCCCGCTTTTTTAGCGATTTTTCCCATGCGCTCGAAATCAATAACTCTTGGGTAAGCACTAGCGCCGACCACGATGAGTTTTGGCTTGTGCTCCTGGGCCAGTCGGTCTAGTTCTTCGTAATCGATGGTTTCACTTTCTCTGCTTACGCCATAGGCAATAACCTTGTACATCTTTCCCGAGAAGTTGAGGGGATGACCATGGGTGAGGTGTCCGCCATGGGTGAGATTCATTCCAAGGATGGTATCGCCAGGTGAGAGCACTGTCATATAGACAGCTACGTTGGCTTGTGTACCGGAATGCGGTTGTACATTGACATGCTCTGCGCTGAAAAGACGCTTAGCGCGTTCGATGGCCAATGTTTCCACCACGTCCGTGAATTCACACCCTCCATAGTAGCGTCGGCCGGGGTAACCTTCAGCATATTTGTTTGTGAAAACACTTCCCATAGCTTCCAAAACAGCTTCACTGACAAAATTCTCTGAAGCGATCAGTTCAAGTTGGGAGTATTGTCGCAGGGTTTCATTCGAAACCGCGCGAAAGACTTCCGGATCTCTATACTGCAGATATCTCGAAATGGGCAAATTGGCTATACTTGACACTTCTGGAATCCTTCTAAGAATCGAGCCGCATCATCAGATTAGAGCCGATTCTATCTGAGAATCGGGTCATTTACAATACAATTGTTGAGTAAGACCTTGTGCCTTCCAGCATCTGACGAGGATTTCAGGGAATTTGGCCAGTTAGGAATTCCCTTGACGACAAACGTGGGGATAAAATATTTTAGCCTTGAAACCGCATCGTGGTTTGACGCTGGACGGCTTGATGTCATGAGGCAAGATAACAAGCAGTTGGGCGGTAGAATATTCTCCTGAGGAATTAGAGTAAAGCTCATGCGTTGGAGTCAGATGTTTATCCCGACTTTGAGGGAAGCGCCGGCGGAAGCCGAAGTTCCCAGCCACATTTTGCTTCTCCGTGCGGGCTACATTCGTCAACTGGCTTCGGGGATTTATTCTTATTTGCCGCTGGCACAAAGGGTGATGAACAAGGTCAGTCGCATCATTCGTGATGAATTAGATCGAATCGGAGCACAGGAATTTTTTCTCCCCGCCCTCCATCCCGCCGAACTGTGGCAAGAGAGTGGAAGATGGGAAAGTATGGGGCAGAACATGTTTCGACTCAAGGATAGAGCAAATCGCGACATGTGTTTGGGGATGACTCACGAGGAAGTCTTTACGTCAATTGCTCGCAGTGAAATTCGCTCTTATCGCCAGCTTCCTCAGATTTGGTATCAAATTCAAACCAAGTTCCGAGATGAACCTAGACCTAAGTCGGGCTTACTCAGAGTTAGACAGTTCACGATGAAAGACTCTTATTCGTTTGATGTCAATTGGGAAGGGCTTGACGCAAGCTATCAAAAACATTACGAGGTTTATTGTCGCATTTATGACCGTTGCGGTCTCAGATACCGCGTAGTGGAGGCGGACAGCGGAGTGATGGGTGGCAGGCAGTCGCAAGAATTCATGGTTGTGAGTGAAGCTGGAGAGGACCAAATCTGTTACTGCCAATGTGGGTATGCCGCAAATTTAGAGAAAGCAGTCTCACGTTTGGAACCGATTGTCGATGAATCAGGGCCAGAGAAACCAGAACTCGTTTTCACCCCGAATCAAAAAACTATCGATGAAATCTCAAATTTCTTAAAGGTCAAGCCAAGCCACCAGATCAAGACACTGGTTTATATCTCCAAGCATAGTCCATTATTGGCACTGCTTCGAGGAGATCATCAACTCAATGAAGCAAAACTTCAATCAGCCCTTGGTATCGAGGCACGACCCGCCCGCCCTGAAGAGATTCAAGAGATCATCGGAGCCTCGGCAGGCTCCTTGGGACCAGTGGGTATCTCTAAAATACCCATTCTCTCTGACCAGAATCTTAAAGGGAGGAAGAATCTAACCTGTGGTGCTAACCGCGACGATTACCATCTATGTGGAGTCACACCCGACAAGGATTACGTCGCGGAGTACCATGACCTTCGCTTGGTTCAATCAGGGGAACCCTGTATCCGCTGTGGCAAACCCTTGGCAATTAGCAAGGCGTTAGAAATTGGACACATTTTCAAGCTGGGGACAAAATACTCCGAGAGTATGGGGGCCACCGTCTTAAATGCCGATGGCCAGCAGACCCCCCTTGTTATGGGCTGCTATGGTATCGGTCTAGAAAGAGTAATGGCTGCCGCTATTGAGACCGGCAACGACCAAGATGGTATTGTTTGGCCCTGTTCCATTGCACCCTTTTCATGCTTGATCTCTGTGCTAAACACAAAAGACAATCAACTCGTCGAAGCGGCAGAAAACACATACCAGGAACTTCAGCGTCGCAGAGTGGATGTTCTTTTGGACGACAGGGATGAGCGCCCCGGGGTTAAGTTTAAAGACGCGGATCTCATTGGGATTCCATTTCGAATCAACTTCGGAAGCAAAAAGTTCAAGGAAGGGAAAGTAGAATGGGTGGAACGCTCTTCAAAAAAGGTTGAGGATATAAACTACTTAGAACTAGTGCCAAGAGCCATTTCCATCCTCCAAGAGGCGGGTATTCGTTGAAGCATCTTTTCGTGCCAACTCTATCTGCCCAGCAGGGGAGGGCGAGTCTGGGCTGTTGTATCAGTCTCTTATTGATTGCAGTTCTGGGATACGCGGCTTACAAGTTCATTCCTCCTTTCTTCAGTGATTACCAGTTAAAAGATGCAACGAATGAGATTGCCGTTCTGAGTGCCGCAGGTGTCTTGCCCTCAGCAGGAGGTGTTTCGCCAAAACCTGATGGATTCGTCTCGGACATTCAAGATGCAGTTATGAGGAAGGCTAAAGAGTTGGACATCCCATTGCGCAAACAGGATATCAAAGTGCGAAGACATGAAGCCCTTGTTTTTATTACCGTCAAATACACCGTGCCCATCGAGTTACCTGGCAGCCTCTACGATCTTAACTTTGAATTCACTAGCCATAATTAATTCAAAGACTACCTGAGTCCATTCAGCCCTTTTTCTTAAGCAGGAGTCCAAAAAGTAGAACCACAATTGCCCCCAAAAGCCACTCAATACGCCACAATTGAATAACCTGCCATTCGCCCAAGGTAGTGGGAGTCATTCGGATGCCTGCGAATATTGAGATAATTGAGAATAGCACCGCGACGATCAGGCAAACGAGCACTGCCGCCTCCAGGCCGGTTTCAGTAGCTATTACTTTTGTCAACCTCATTATTCGTACGAAATTCGACCCATAGACCCAGCGACCACAGACATGGCAGAATTCAGCGCCCAATTTCAAGTCGGTCCCGCACCTCTTACATACTCCTGCAATAGCTCCTTCCTTTCCTTCAGTTTCAAATCCCCGAGTTCCTGTGCCGGAGACATTTGTTAGGACTGTGTTTTCCATCTCTACCTCCTGAATCCATTAACGTACAATCTGAATTCAAGACATCTTGGATAAGCGCCCCTCTAATCCAAACGGGGCGCTTCTTCCAATTTCAATTATGACAAAGTCAACTTTAAAGGCTGAGCGAGCTTAATATTCAAGGTTGAACCGGCTGAGAAACCTGTCTCCTTGCCTCGCGTGGCTAAAACTACTCCCGTTCCCGCACCAGCCCCTGAAGCAGCCCCAATAGCAGCTCCTTTCCCTCCTCCAGCGATTGCACCGATAGCTGCTCCGAGACCTGCACCACCACCGATCATCATCCCATCTTTCTTCTTGGTGGTTGGGGCAATATGAGAGACGCTTGAGGATTGGATAGGGTAAGACCTACCACTTGGTAAAACGAGGTCCGTGAATCTTAGCGAAATATAAGCTCTGCCCTTCACTCGGCCTGACCGCACCGACTCTGCCACTATCCCCTTTATGGTGCTGCCGATGGGAATGGCTACTTTGTCATTGACCTTTACGTCGTCGACCACCTTCATTGTGAAAGGATCACCCGCCACATTGTTCTCTGTGCTAAGGGCGTGTTGCAACGACGCTCTTATAACTGTTCCAGCAGCCAAGGTCTCGTCGACCTTTTTCTCAATGTCTTTCTTGGTGCCGCTCAACGGCTGATCGTTTAAGCTAGACGTGTCTGAGCTTGTAACCGCAGGTCCACTGCAAGCAATGCTGAACAGCAAGATCAACAAACAAAGACCCAGCAAGAAATTCTTACACATAAATCAAAAACCTCCATCGATATTTAGTGATATTAACCTCAACTAAGCAAGCTTAGAGCACGGCTTATTCCAAAGGCTTGTCCTACACTATGTTGTTGTATCTGACAGGGTTGTAAATGAAAATGAAGTGAATTGTTGGGGGGAAATATTACAAAATTATTGTAAATCTTACTATTTGCAGGGATCAAAAAAGGAGGCCCGATCGGCCTCCTTGAGTCTTGCCTTGCAATGTATGAGAGTTTCTATGCTTGTTATGCAGGGAAGCGCCTTGTCCGAGCAAGATATTCCTGGGCACGATTGATGACGCTTTGCTCCGCTTCATCCTTGGTGGCCCCCACACTTCGAGCCAGGCAAGCTCCTGGCTCCACATTATCCGCCTTGCAAAAATACTTCTCACCAAGCCGATAACAGGTTATGCGTACGGGCCATCCGCTCAATTCCATTATTTTCTCAGATAATTCAGTTGGCTTCATTAGGTGAGCCACCGAAGCTTTCTCCAGACTTCACTTCAATCTCAAGTGTCAGGCGGAAACAGCCGAAACCGCCCCTCTTTCAATTGGGGCACCAACCAAGTTTCCCCACTCAGTCCAGGAACCATCATAGTTTTTAACGTCGCTAAAACCTAGTAAATACTTCAGAACAAACCAAGAATGGCTTGAACGCTCACCTATTCGGCAATAGGCAATAACGGGCTTTGTCCCGCTAATGCCCTCGTTTTGATAAAGGGCCTTCAACTCGTCGAAAGTCCTAAAAGTACCATCATCATTGCAGGCTTTTGACCAAGTAATACTTCGTGCGCCGGGGATATGGCCTCCTCGTTGGCAGGTCTCAGGTAGCCCAGGAGGAGAAAGAATTTCACCAGTAAACTCTTGCGGACTCCTAACATCTACTAGTTCAACGGTCGCCCGTCGTGAGGCTTCTTGAACTTGAGGAAGAAACGCGCGAATTGAAAGATCGGGGTCGGAGGTTTTATAAGCTACCGGTGAAAATCTAGGAACATCCACACTAAGATATTTCCCCTCGGTTATCCATTTCTTTCTTCCTCCGTTCATGATTCTTACATCCGAGTGGCCATAGATCTTCAATTGCCAAAAGGCCCATGCGGCAAACCAATTGTTATTGTCACCATACAGAATAACGGTCGTGTCATTTTTAATCCCTGAATCACCCATAAGTGTCTCAAACTGTGCTTTCGGAATAATGTCTCGTCGAACGGTATCGCATAATTGAGTATTCCAGGCCCAACCCAACGCGTTAGATACGTGACCCTCATTGTAGGCCTTGGTATCAACGTCGACTTCCACAATTCTCACTTTTGAATCGCTAGTATGATTAACGACCCAATCCGTGCTTACCAAAACTTCTGGATGAACGTATTCAGACATAATCTGTCTCCTTTCAATTTTTATTTGAGATCAATCCAAGCAAATTGAGCCGACGAAGGTAAAATTCGCATTTGTGTGGTGCCAAATGCTGCCGTCGCAATTCCTAAATGGTGCTGGAAAATGCTGCTGGACTCATTTTACATGGAACTACATTTTAAACCGAATAATGAGTCAAATCGAACACTGATTTTTAACAATTATAGCGCAAAAGAAGCCTGGGATCTAACCTGACCTATTGTCGAAGCCGACGTATTTGAGCGACCACGGTGGTGACGCTTTTAGGTTCCAGAGCCAAAGACTGCTTGGAGGCGCTTTCAGGTGGCAGAGGAACCTGGACGCAATCCTCTTTCTCAGAAGTTCGATAGGCTACCAAGCGCTCCATGGTCCAGCCACGCATCTCTAAGTTTTCTGTAATAGGGCCAGCGGTTGAATTGATCATCACGAGTGTCATCCCGTTGTACTCCGGGTTACGAAAGGCAATCATAGGGGAAGTATTTCCTCGGACAGCTATCCTTACCGCATCCCTTGGTATGAACCGGCTAAACTGGGTAAAGCACCAGAATTTCTTTGAGGGCTCAAGGCGGGTTCCCGTCCTTTCCAGTAGACCTTGTTTCTTCTCATCTGATCCCAAAGGAGTCATTAAAGCCCAATAGAGCCAGGCGTGACAATCTGATTGAACCAGATCCTCCAGCATCTGAGTCGCTAGTAGCAATCCATCATCGATATTCCCTGGGTTTCTTCCTTCGGGAACAGCAAATTCTGACTGCCACAATTTAAAATTCTCACTCTTACAGACATTGTTAAGTGCCATTCGGTCTGAGGAAGACTTTCTCGAAGAATGCACGCCCAGGTAGGAAATCATCCGGCGGGCTTCCGGGTCAGCCAATATGGGTTGAAGATAAGTGCCGGCTTGCTCCCACTCTACTTCGGGAAGCATGATCTTAGTGGGATAGCCGCGTTGTCTTAATCGGCTCCCGACCACCTTGACAAAGTCTCTCAACTGCTCTCCATTCCAAGAACAACTCTGACCTCCCTGTTTCTTGTCAGGTCTGTTTTGAAGACTAATAAGTTGAAAGTCCTGATTACGGATCTTCTTGTAAAACTCAAGATAGCCTAGAAGGTAATCTGCAAAATCCTCATAATGGCTAGGAAGTAACTCTCCTCCATCCTTGAAGGAGTTGTTGGTCTTCCATTGCGGTGGCGGAGTCCAAACGCAACTGTTTAAAATCATCTCTTGGCGTTTTTGGGCCTCGCGCATCAGGAAGTATTGAGCAGACTCATTGTCTTCATCACCAAAATAATAGATGAGTCCTCTAAGATACAGTGGATGAGTGAACGGTAGTCGCTTGCCTGTCCACCAGATTTCGTTACGGAGAATATTGATGCGCGCGCCATCGGGGCCAAACAGCAGGTTCAGTAATTTCGTGCGCCGGGGCTCAGCCTGAGAATATACCTCCTGGGCGCAACCATTCACTCCCGCGGCTCCAAACCCATCCATTCGTTGGAACTGGATCTCAGGCTGTATATAAACGGGGGCACATTGGCCATTAACTGAGAAATTAACCAGAAACGATGAAAATATGAGGCTCGTCCTAAGGAACGTATGCAGGTCGACCTTACAAAACTTACCTCGCCCTATTTCGTCAGATTGAGAATCACTCCTGGCTTTGGATCTGGCCTGTGCCTCCAATTCTGTAAGAAATCCTGTCTTATTTGAAACTGACACTCGAATGTCCAGGGCCACTTTCCGTTGGAATGGGGGATGATAAGTCCGTGACTGGAGGCTTAAAGGTAGCACCCACGATATCTGCAATTTCCTGTCGCAGTTCTTTCACGTCGCCCTTTCCGTTCGGATGAACGCGGTTCGTGAGGATGATCAGATAGCTTTGTGTTTCAGGGTCTATCCAGAGCGAAGTTCCGGTATAACCTGTGTGGCCGAAAGACCGGGATGAAAAGTAGCTACCCTTTGCTGACGAATAGATAGAATTGATGTCCCATCCAAATCCGCGAATATCCTCTTTTTCTCTGGGAGACTGCGGCGAAGTCATCTCCCTGACTATTTCAGACTTGAAGATTTGTACTTGATCCAGCGTTCCTTCGTTGAGGAGCATTTGGCAAAACCGCCCCAAATCCATGGCCGAGGAGAATAACCCTGCGTCTCCGGCCACGCCCCCTAGTATGCCTGCCAGTGGGTCGTGAACTTGGCCGCGCAGAATGCTCCCGTCCTTTCTCCTCTCAGTAGGAGCGATTAACCCCGGACTGAGGGAACGAGGTCGAAACTGAGTAGAGCTCATCCTCAAAGGAGAAAAGATACTTTCCTGGATAAACCTATCCAAAGGCTTGCCACTGATTCTTTCAACAACTTTCCCCAAAACAATAAATCCGAGGTCGCTGTAAATGAATCGGGTCCCGGGCGGAGCCACCGGTCTGACTTGATAGATTCTTGTCAAAATTGCCTTTGCCGTGTAGTGGCGTCGCTTGGACAGACGAAGGTCTGCAGGCAAGCCTGAATAGTGAATCAATAAATGGCGAATGGTAATTTTCCCCTTTCTGCCCTGGGCGAAAGCCGGGATGTATTTCGCCACAGGATCATCTAAGCCCAATTTCCCCTGTTGGAGCAAGATCATGGCTGCCGGCGTAGTGGCGAGGACTTTGGTGAGCGAAGCAAGGTCGAAAACGGTGTCGAGGCTCATGGCTTCTACCGTCGGCTCCAGGCTTCTATTTCCGTAGGCCTTGTCGAAAACGACAGACCCTTGATGACCCACTAGCACCACGGCTCCAGGAATATTGCCGGCGGCCAGCGCTCTGTTTACAACCGCATCAATTTGTGAAAGGTTTCCGAGGGGTGAAGAAATTTGCTGGTTAGGAACCTGTAAAGCATTGTTGCAGGCGGCAAGGGTTTGTTGGGCTGAAATAAGAAGGAAGAGAATTACAAGGCTAATAGGCATTCCAAATTTCCAACACACTCCAATCTGAAAAATCTAAACCGTCTTATCGCACTCGTTGGACTTCAAGCTTAGTCCAAGCAGGATCAGGTTGCGAGTGGAACGTCATTGAATGGGGGGGCACAACCCCTGTTATTGCATCGGGTCGAATGACCAGTGCAATTCACTCTGTTTCCTTCACCGCTTTCAAAGGTTTCTTCTTTTTTGGAGCGGCCACAGCGGCTTTCCCGTCGGAGAAGCTTTTCATGGCCGTATCTTCATCCTCAAAAATTTCGAATATCTTTAGAAGATTCATTAGCTTTAAAACTTCCAAGATCTTCGGCTTTACCTTCAGAAGCTTTAGGTGACCTCCGTCCTGGGTGATAGAAGTATGGCTGCTCACCAAGAATCCGACACCAGTGCTATCAATATAAGGAACACTGTCCATGTCGATCAGAAGTTTCTGGATTCCCATGCTCAAGACATTCTTGATCTTTTCACGCAGAAAGAAGCTATCTCCTGCAGCCATGAATTTCCCGTCAAGCTTCAAAACGCAAACATCTCCAACTACCTTCAATGTAAATTTCAAAGTTTTTAAACCTCCTCGAATCAGCTTCGAAACTGATTGGGTCAAAAAGTATGTCGCAAGAGGGACGACACGATTACTGATTATAGTTTTCCGCTTAAAAATTCACGCTGGAAGCCGCAGGTTTTCGACGAACAGATAAGGAAACCGCTGGCCGTTTCGGCACGAAAACCCCACTAGCCGATCTGGCAATAAGAAGCATCGCCAACAGAGTGATTGACGGTACTACTATAGTAATTTTTTTTTGGTGAATGGGCAAGACTTTTCATCAACCGTTTAGGTTCCTAGCTTAAAGGTGCTCAACCCGAAAGAAAAAATGATGGACAAGTAAACCTGATTGTATCAAAATCACCGTGTTTCCAAGCTTTTCAGTCTAGTCTAGACTATCGGCTTTGCAAGTGGACTCCGGGGCTTGGGGTAGTGACTCTCAGATTTTAGAAAGGAGAGCTTCATGTCCGAAGAGAACAAAATCGGCCGTCGAGAGGCCATTAAGGAAATAGCGGCTGGAGTCGGGGCTGTTAGCAGCTTGCCCGTTCTCAACAACATCAGCCGGGCGGAGGGGCACTCTCATCACGTGGCGGCTCCATTGGTGACGGAGGCAGGAGCTTCTCGGGCACCCAGCTTTTTTGATAAGCACCAGTACGCTACGGTTACTGAACTGGCATCATTAATTATTCCGACGGACGAAACCCCAGGGGCAAAAGAGGCCAAGGTCAATGAGTATATTGATATGATCGTGGGTGAGTCAGGTCACGATGTGAAGAAAATTTATCTTGATGGCTTGGCATGGCTTGATAAGACCAGTGTCGAGCGGCACAATAAAAAGTTCGTTGATCTGACCAACAATGAGCAGGTAGCGATTTTAACTGAAATCAGCCAAATAAAAAATCCCACACCTGAAAACGAAGTTCAGGCCAAGTTTTTCAGAGCAATCAAGGATATCACCATTGATGGGTTCTATACTTCTAAGATCGGTATTGAAGAACTCGGATATATTGGGAACACGGTTCTTGATGAATTCCCAGGTTGCACCCACCCTGAGCATCAATCCTAAGAGTAGCAAGTCTCAGTCTTTTCAAGTGTAGACTCTCCGGGACTCTGGACAACTCAAATCTGCCATTCCCATCCCCAACTCAGGCCCAGTAGGCTTCTCCAGGCAGCTCAGTGATAACAACGCCCTTCAGGAATTGGACAGCTTTCCTCAGCCCCTCTTCTGGTGACATCAGGCTGTCCTCATGCTCAATGCTGACTACATGATCGTACCCGACCAATCTTAGGTTGCTCATGATGTCCTTCCACTCAGAAAGGTCGTTGCCGTACCCCACGGTGCGGAAGATCCAGGAGCGATGAAGTTCGTCGGTATATTTTTTTGCATCCAGGACTCCATTGACGGCGATATTACGAGGGTCTAGTTTACAGTCCTTGGCGTGGAAGTGATAGATCGCATCCCCACAGGCGCGAATGGCAGCTCCAATATCGACTCCTTGCCAGAAGAGATGACTGGGATCGAAATTGCCGCCGATTTCTGGTCCGACTGCATCGCGCAATTTGAGCAGGGTCTCGGGATTGTAGACTACGAAATTGGGATGCATTTCCAGCGCGATCTTCTTTATTCCATGACTTCGCGCCAGTTTGACCGCGCCCTTCCAGTAAGGAATGACACGTTCCTTCCATTGCCATTGAAGGGCCTCGAAGAATTCTGGAGGCCAGGGAGCAACAATCCAGGAGGGTAAGGACGCCTTCCTATCTGACCCTGGACAGCCACTAAACGAGATGACGCGATCGACCTCCAGTTTTCTGGCAAGTTTCAGCGCATTCTCAAAATCTCGGTGATGATCCTTGGCAATTTTTTTGTCAGGATGGAGAGGATTCCCATGCACACTCAGGGCACTGATGAGGAAGCCTCTGTCCCTTATGGCATCCTCAAAAGCCTTCAATTTCTTGTCGCTGGAGAGCAGCTCCGACGGCTTGCAGTGGGCTTCCCCAGGATAAGCCCCACAGCCAATTTCGACAGCCTCGACACCGAGATCTTTGAGATAATCTAATGCTTCTTCGAAAGGCCGGTTGGCCAACAAAACAGTAAACACTCCGATTTTCATCTAATCCTCCACAGTTTCCGTACACAGGATATTGTGGCCGGGTTCAGCGAGAGGAAAAGGCTGCATCAAAAGCCACAGACGACGGAGTAAAGTCCTGTTTGCGCACCAGCGCCAGGGCCTCAGGGGCGCCCCACTCCCGATTCATGCCGCTGTCCTCCCATTCGATGGAAAGCGGACCCTGATAGTTGGCCCGGTTAAGGGCTCGTATAATTTGGTCCCATTTGGCGTCCCCCCGGCCCGGTGAGACGAAATCCCAGCCTCGGCGATGATCTCCGAAATCCAGGTGAGACGAAAGAATGCTATTTCGACCATTAAGCTGGACGCGCGAGTCCTTCACGTGAACGTGGAAAATACGTTCAGCAAATTCGTCGATGAAAAAGACAGGATTAATGAACTGGTGCACGAAGTGACTGGGATCGAAATTGAAGCCGAAGTTCGGATGGTGACTCACCGCCTCTAAGGCCCGGTGGGTAGTGATGATGTCATAAGCAATCTCTGTTGGGTGGACCTCCAGAGCAAACTTAACACCCTCCGTCTTGAAAACGTCCAGGATGGGATTCCAGCGGCTGGCAAAATCCTTATAGCCTTTGTCGATATCGGCCTGGCTGGTGGGCGGGAAGAAATAGAGTTTGCCCCATACACTGCTGCCCGTAAAGCCGTTGACGACCTTTACACCGAACCGCTTGGCCGCTCGCACCGTATTCTTCATTTCTTCGGCGCTACGTTGTCGGACACCTTCCGGCTCGCCGTCACCCCAGATCCTGGGCGGCAGAATGGTCTTGTGACGATTATCAATCGGGTCGTCGCAGACACACTGGCCTACCAGGTGATTGCTAATAGCAAAACAGCTGAGGCCGTATTTCTTCAACAAGTCCTGTTTCGACCGTACATAACTGTCCTTCTCCAGGGCCTTTTCCACCTCGAAATGGTCTCCCCAGCAGGCCAGCTCCAGACCATCAAATCCCCACTCGCTGGCCTTCTTGGCTAGTGTCTCGAGGGGCAAATCGGCCCACTGACCCGTGAATAAAGTGACAGGTCGTGACATAATAGGATCCCTCCTGTAAGATAGTCTAATAGTTTTCTATTATACTCTGACCCACTTCTTCGATTTGGAGCTACTCTCCATAGCCTCGAGGACTGCCTGGTTCTTTACGCCGTCTTCGAAACTCGGCGAGGGCAATTTATTTTTGGAAATTGCTTGCATTAAGTCGTAGACTGCATGCACAAAAGTATGCTCGTAACCAATAATGTGTCCCGGCGGCCACCAGGCCCCCACATAGGGATGAACCCCTCCACCCTCCGTAACTAGGATGTTTCGGAACCCTTGGACATATTGTGGATCGTCGCGCAAATAAAGCTCCAATTCGTTCAAGCGTTCCAAGTTGAAAACTAAACTTCCCTTACTCCCATTAATCTCAAAACGATTGTAGTTCTTACGGCCCAGAGCGAAACGAGTGGCTTCGATGCTGCCAATCGCTCCATTTTCAAAACGGGCAAGCGCCAGGCTGGCGTCATCGACCGTAACATGGCCAGTCTTTTTGGGGTTGTCCGCCAGTGGCCGTTCCTTGATGAAAGTTTCCAAGGTTGCCGAGACCTCTTTAATCTCCCCAACCAGGAATCGAGCGAGGTCGGTGACATGGGAAGCCAAGTCACCCAGGGCGCCAGATCCCGCCTTCTTTTTGTCCAAGCGCCAGATTAGAGGGAATTTCGGATCGACGATCCAATCCTGCAAATAGGTTCCGCGAAAATGATAAAGATCCCCCAACTTTCCTTCCTCAATCAGTTTCTTAGCCAGCGCGACTGCCGGCGCTTTGCGGTAATTGTGGCAAATCATATGGAGCACTCGGCTATTTTGCACAGCGGCGAGCATTTTTTTGGCCTCCTTCAAATTATTGGCCAAAGGTTTTTCGCAGAAGACCATCTTGCCTGCTTTAGCCGCTGCTACCGCGATCGGCATGTGCGAGTCTCCTGGAGTCGAAACGTCCACCAGGTCGATGTCTTTTCGTCTTACAACCTTTTCCCAGGATGTGCTCCATTCCTGCCAGCCGAACCTTGTCGCAGCTGCCCTGACATTGGCTTCATGGCGGCCACAGATAACCTTCATAACGGGCACTGTGTCACTCTGAAAAAAGCGTGGCATCTGCAGATAGGCATTGCTATGGGCTTTACCCATGAACTGGTAACCGATTAGGGCGACATTGATTTTTCGAATCACTTCAATCCCCCTTTTCCAATAGTATTTCTCGCAGCGGTAATGCTACACTGGTGTCCCTTTTTCAATGCGAACGGTGAAAAACCCTTGCACTGTCAAATGCTCCAGGATTTCTCTGGAAAATTCGCTACCTCACTGAAACCATGCCTTCATCGCGCAAGCGGATAAGAACGACGCATTGGTATATCAATATTCCTCAAACTGGGTCAAGCAAAAAGGCTCTGTCCAGGAGACGTCCTCACCGACTGCAAAAAAAGTACACAACAGTCCGCTGCGGTCGCCTCTCGAGTCGAATTCGGGAAACGGGTGAAGCAAGTCCGCGCTCGCCCCGGCAATTAGAATTCTCTCAGCAGAAAGAGGAAATTGAGGAATTTGCTCTTTCGCTTCCTGCCCCTGCACTCTATCAGCATGGATCGAAAATCGGATTACTCGAAGAATTGAACTTCACAGTGGGAATCCTTGGCCATCGTTTGCTGCTCTGCTTTCAGCTCAAGTCGAAAAGTATAAGAAGAAAGATTGTTGATGTTCGCAGAAAGGGAATGGAATGCCTTGAGATTCAGACGGAACATTTTAACCGGTCAGAGTCATTTGAGATTCGGAACCTTGAAAGTTCTGCTCCACTCCAGTTTTTTAAGGCGTCACGCAGAGACTTTCAAAAATACGTCGAGAATCTGATTCTCAGAAATTTCCCCAAGGCTAGGATTGTTAAGTCAGTCCTTCATACCGACTTGGAGCACTCGCTTTCCGGCAAGTATGTCCGGTTGCTCTTCGTTTCTGGCCACAACTACTGGGCAGCTCTGGCCGCCAATTCTTTGGAAGACCAGCCCACTCTTGATGGAATTCTCAGCAACGGACTGATTTGGAGAGAGTGTTTGAAGTCGCAAAAATCACATGCAATTGGGAAATTACTCTTAGTAGTTCCGGAGGAACGCGGCCATGTGCTGAAAAGTCGCTTAAGCTGGATTCACGGTGCCGGGCAAGAGATCTATCTAATGGAGATGAACACCGCAAAAGATTCCCTTGTGTATGTTGACATGAAAGATAGCGGCAACGTGGACACCCTCTTAACCCAAGTGTACAGCTTATGGCCAAGAGTTGACTTTGCGAAAACCGAAAGTTTCAGACGCATGATAAGCCTCGCCCCCCAACACGTCAAACCGGTCTTGCGGGTCGGGTCCAGCTCTGTCTCTTTCCGGATTAGGGGATTAGAGTTCGCCTCTCTGCACCTGGGAAGCGAGGGAAAGCTGACATTCGGAGTCGGCAAACAACAGTCCATCGTCAATCCCTCCGATTGGAGGGAGGTGAAGAGATTAGTCGATCGCATTACACGAGAACGTCAGGCTTCACCGAAAAGCAGACACAACTTGTTCCACCGCCTTCAAGCCGAGCGATGGTTGGAAAGTCTGATTGTGCCGGACATTCAGGTTATTGACACCGAACTCAACCCTCAATATGTGTACCCGCAGGTGCCTGCCTTTTGGGGCGCAGATCGAGGGATGATCGATATCCTAGGCGTAACCAAGCCTGGAAGATTAGCGGTATTGGAACTGAAGGTGAGCGCGGACATAGAACTACCCATGCAAGGACTTGATTATTGGCTGCGGGTCCGTTGGCATCAACTTCGCGATGAGTTTTCTCGCAAAGGCTATTTTCATGATGTGGAACTCAGCCCTGATCCCCCGTTACTCTATTTTGTGAGCCCTCAATTTTGTTATCACAATACTTTTCCTCAAATTGTGAAATACATTGATTCCTCTATTCCCATGATCCAAGTGGGAATCAATGAAAACTGGAGAGCAGGGATTCAAGTCGTGATGCGAAGGAGACTAAACTAATGCGCGATTTGCAATAACTGCGTCATTCTATACGAGCACAGAGTCTCTTTTCTCACCATCAACTCGGCCACCGTCCTTCTCGCCTTGGCCTGCCACGCCTGGCTGCTGATCTTGTCATGGTCATTATTCACTCTCACATAATTTCCCCGCCAATGTGATCTATTCCTGCCACACTCAGGGACTTCAATCTTGAAGGCTCTTAGTTATTCATTTTCCTTTTGGGCCGTTTTAGATGAAGAACGGCAATCGCACTTAGAACGAAAAATCCTCCCGCCATTTGCAATCGCGTTAACCTCTCGCCCAAGTGGATCCAAGCGATGACCGCCGCGACCACGGGTTCGAGTGTGCTTGCAATTCCAACCTGACTGGCCTCCAGATGCTTGAGCGCAAAAACGAAAAGAAAGAAGGGCACAACGGTTCCAAATATTGCTACATATAATATCAACCCGATCTGGGAGTCATCCAATCGTTGGAACGACGTCCAATAGTTGGAGGTCACCAATCTCCAAAAGAGCGCGGTGAATAACAGACTATAAAAAAGGACTGTGATTTCTCGGTAGGACTTCAATGCACTCTGACTCATCAATCCATAAGTTGCAAAACAGACACCAGAGGCAATGCCCAGAAATAAACCATAAGCACTGACCCTTGCATCCCAGGCGGTTTGCACAGAAACCATGGAGATTCCCAATAAAGCCAGCAACAGGGCCAAGATTTTTACAAGAGAGAGAGGCTGTTTGAGCCAGAGACGCTCGAACAGAAGAATCCACAAAGGTGCCAGATATTCCAACAGAATTGCCAGCCCGACGTTCATCGATTGGATAGCTCCATAGTAGGTGTATTGGGTGAGGGCAAGTCCCAGGACACCCAATGAAATCAGGAAGGGTAAATCATGAAGTGCAATTCTAAGGAGACTCCTATTACGGAAAAACAACACTATCAGAAGGAGAGCAGACCCAACTGCAGATCGGTAGAAAACAAGTTGGGCTGGCGATAGTCCACCTGTCATCAGCATTTTTCCAATGACTCCGGCAATGGCCCAGAGGGTTGCTGCTGCAACGGCAGCAGACAGGCCAAGGGCTGATTTTGTGCAGGCCATTAGACGAAGTCGCACTTCATTCAAATTGTTGTTTCAGCTGAAAAACAGGAAGGCAAATTCACGATCGAGTTGGCATGATACCATCCCTTTGGGGAGGCACACAATCTAGGCGCGCTCAGAAAGGAAAATTAGACCTCGATTTGCCCCTTTCATGGAACAGCTTGATCTCCCAAAGGTGTCTATGTCATCCTAAGCTGGCAGGCGTAGAAAGAGATTTTCTTACTTGGAGGAATTAATGGCTGAGACCAAGATTACAGTTAATAACCATGGTCCACTGAGGGTGGAGGGGTCATTTACCGTTTGCGATGCCGAAGGGAAGTCCTTTGACCTGGTGGGCCGAACTGTCATTTCGTTCTGCCGCTGCGGACATTCAGAGAATAAACCCTTTTGCGATGGGAGCCACAGGAGGACTGGATTTCAGTCAGAGGTAAAAGCGCGACAACTTGC
>Ga0066710_100001450_pt1 | contig 17755 bp, 19 predicted proteins | sample GraSoiAngelo_159_FD_79666 | JGI IMG/M metagenome (GOLD analysis project Ga0066710, IMG submission 79666) | Grasslands soil microbial communities from the Angelo Coastal Reserve, California, USA - 14_1009_16_40cm | ecosystem: Environmental > Terrestrial > Soil > Grasslands | place: USA... | reverse complement strand
GCCGTGATGTTCGCGAGGATCGCGAGCACCCACAAGGCCGGCTCCAGGAGATCCAGGCACGCGCCGGCGATGAGGCAGATCAGGCGTTCGGGACGCTCCATCATCCCGACGCGACACTCGATGCCGATGGACTCGGCCCGCGCCTTCGTGTAGCTCACCATCACGCTGCCGACCAGCGCGGCCATCGCGAGGATCGCCCCGCGAGCGTTGGGCGTGCGCGCGAAGAGCACGACGATGCCGAGCAGCACGACGAGGTCCGAGTAGCGGTCGATCACCGAGTCGAGAAACGCGCCGAACGGCGTGACCTGCCCGGAGGCGCGGGCCAGCGAGCCGTCGAAGAAGTCGAACAGACCGGCCAGGGTCAGCAGCAACCCGGCGCTGAGCGTGCGCCCGGCGACGAAGGCCGACGCCGCCAGCAGGCTCACACCGAGGCCGCACAGCGTGAGGTGATTGGGCCGCAGGTGCAGTCGGAACAGCACGTAGCCGATGGGATCCGTCCACCCGCGCAGGCTCTCGCGATAACGGCTCAGCACGCTCGGGTCCCCCGCTCGCTCACAGGGGCTGCACCAGTTTCTGCTCGAGCGCCTGGCGCAGGCGTTCGAGGGCGTCCGGATCCTCCACCCGGCGGCCCTGGCCGTCGTGCACGTAGAAGGTGTCGTAGACCTGGTCGATCTCGGTGGCGATGCGGGCACTGCCGATGTCGAGGCCGCACGCCGACAGCGTGCGCGTGATCAAGTACAGCAGGCCGAGGCGGTCGGCACACTTCACCTCCACCACGGTGAACGCGTCGCTCAGCGTGTTGTCGATCCCGATCCGGGGCGGCGCCGGCGTCATCTTCGGCAGCCGGCCGGCGGCACGCCGGCGCTCGAGCAGGGCGTCCACGCTCTCCTCGCCCGTCAACACCGTGCGGAGCGCGGCCAGCGTGCGTCGCCAGTGCGCGCCCGACGTGACCGTCTCGCCGGCCGGGTCGTTCACCTGGAACGTGTCGATGGCGATGCCGTCGCCGCGCGTCCCGATCTGGGCCGAGATGATGTTCACGCCGTGGGCGGCCAGCGTGCCCGCGATCAGCGCGAAGAGCCCGGGCTGGTCGCGCGTGACGACGACGAGGTCCGACGAACCGAGATCGGGATGGTGGAAGAGCTCGGTGACCACGGGCGCCTCTTCCAACCTTCGCAGCAGGCGCAGGTGCTCGGCCATGCGCTGGGCGATCGTCGTCGACAGGTAGCGCTCCGACATCATGGCCAGGTGGGCCTTCACCGCCTGCATCGACACGTCGTCCTTGACGAGCGGCGCCAGGCGCTCGGCGAGCACCGCGCGGTTCGGGCGCGCGAGGCGTCCGCCGGTGACGTGGGCCATCGTCCGCGCGAACAGCTCGTGGAGGATCCTCGCCTGCCACGGTGTGAGCACGCCGGGGCCCACCGCGCGCATGTCGGCCCACGTGAGCAGATAGAGCATGCGCAGCCGCTGGGGATCTTCGGCGGCGGCGGCGAAGTCGGCGATCGTCTTGGGATCGTCGATGTCGCGACGTTGGGCGACGTGCGACATCGTGAGGTGATGGGCGACGAGGAACTCGACGACGCCGGCGTCGCTGGCTGGCAGGTCGAGACGGGCGCAGAGCGCCTCGATGAGCGGAATGCCCTTCTTCACGTGACCGTGACCCTTGGCCTTGCCGATGTCGTGCAGCAGCATGCCGAGCATCAGCAGCTCCGGCTTCTCCACCTCGCTGAAGACCTGCGCGGCCCCCTCCGATTCCGCCGACTGTCCCGGCGCCAGCGCCTCCATGTGTTCGACGGCCAGCAGCGAGTGCTGATCGGCCGAGAACTTGTGATAGACGTCGTACTGCACCAGACAGGTCAACGCGCCGAACTCGGGGAGATAGCGGCCGAGCACGCCAAGCTCGTGCATCTCCGAGAGCGTCACCGCCACCCGCCCCCACGTCCGGCAGATGTCGAGGAACAGCTCGCGCACGGCCGGCGAGCGGCGGAAGCCGTCGTCGATCAGCTCCAGCGAATCCTCCACCACGCGCTCCAGCTCGAGCGACAGCTCGCAGCCAAGCCGGTGGAGGTGCCAGAACACCTTCATGATCCGCGTCGGATCGGCGGCGAACACGGCAGGGTCGCCGTCGGCCAGATGCAGCCGGCCATCGATGAAGACGAGGCCGTCGGCCAGGGCCTGCTGCCGGTTGCGCCGTTCGGCGGAGCCGCGCGCCGTCACCGTCTCCTGGCAGCGTGCGATGAGCCGGCGCGAAACGCGGTGAATGGCGCGGGCGTGCAGGTAGTACTCGCGCATGAAGCGCTCGACGTCCAGGCTCTGCTCGTCGCCCTCGTAGCCGAAGTTGCGAGCGATGGCCGGCTGCACGTCGCGGCCAAGCACGTCGTTCTTGTGGCCGGCCAGGAAGTGCAGCTCGTTGCGCACGCGCCAGAGGAACGTCAGCGCGGTGTCGGTCTGGGCCTGCTCGCGCGGCGTGATCAAACCCTTGGCGCTCAGCTCGCGCAACGTGCGCGTGCCGAACTTGGCGGCGGTCAGCCACATCGCGGTGTGCATGTCGCGCAAGCCGCCCGCCGACTCCTTGATGTTCGGCTCGCCGATGTAGGGCGAGGCTCCGTACTTGCGGTAACGCTGGTCGCGCTCGGCCAGGGTTGCCGCCAGGAACTGCTCGAAGTCCCGCTGGTAGACGTTCTCCTCGAGCACGCGCCGAAACCTGGCGAACAGGCGGCGGTCGCCGGCCAGGAAACGGGCGGCCAGCATCGACGTGCGACTGGGCAGGTCGGTGCGGGCCATCGCGACGCAGTCCTCCAGCGAGCGCAGGCTGTGTCCGATCTGGAGCCCGAGATCCCACAGCGTGTAGAGCAGCTCCTGCGTCACCCGCTGGACGTACGAAGAAAGCTCGCCGTCGTGAATGACCATCAGGTCGATGTCGGAGGACGGGTGAAGCTCGCCGCGGCCGTAGCCGCCGAGCGCCACGACCACGAAGGGCGCCGCCGCCAGCCCGTTGGCGTCGGTGGTGATGAGTCTGGTCAGCGACTGGACGAGGCCGTCCATGATGCGGGCATGCGCGCGCACGGAGTCCTGACCGGAGGCGCCACCGGCGTGCATGACCTTCACGGATTCGAGCCCTTCGGCGAGGGCAGCACGGAAGAAATCGAGCCGGAGGCGCCGCCGGTCGTCCGCGCGGTCGGCCTTGGCCTCGGCGCGCCGGGCCCGGCGATACAGCTCGGGCGACATGACGGCCTGAGCGTAACAATCCGCGGCGAATACTGTCAAATCGGACGCGGACTTATTACAATGCTCGAATGCGACGCATCTGGCGCTCGGCCGTCGACCGCATCGCTCCCTACGACCCGGGCCGGCCCCTGGAGGCCCTGGCCTCAGAGCTTGGACGCACCGACCTCGTTCGGCTGTCCGCCAATGAGAGCCCGATCGGCCCGTCGCCTCACGTCGTCGAGGCCATGGTGCGCGAGGCCGGCAGAGTCCACCTCTATCCGGACGGGGGCTCGACCGCGCTGCGCGAGGCGCTCGGAGCCAGGATCGGCGTCGATCCAGCGCAGATCGTGGTCGGCAACGGCGCCGACGAGCTGCTCGCGCTCATCGGCTGGGCGGCGCTCGAGCCGGGCGATGAAGTCATCATCCCCCAGCCATCGTTCGAGCCCTACACGACCGTCGTCGAGTTGATGGCGGCCTGCGTGGTGCCGAGCCCGCTGGCGAAATACGAGACCGATCTCGACGACATGCTTTGCCGGCTGACGGCGAGGACCAAGGCGGTCATGCTGTGCTCGCCGCACAATCCGGCCGGCACGATCATCCGCCGGGCTCCGCTCACCGCGTTCCTCGACGCGCTCGGCGATGATCCGCCCCTGATCGTCCTCGACGAGGCGTATTGCGACTTCTGTGACGACCCCGACTATCCCGACGGCGTGAGCCTGCTCGCGCACTATCCGCGGCTCATCCTGCTGCGAACCTTCTCGAAGATCGCCGGGCTCGCCGGCATGCGCGTGGGCTACACGATCTCTACCGCCTACGTTGCCGAGCGGCTCAATCGGGTGCGCGCGCCGTACAACGTGAACCGCCTCGGCCAGGTCGCCGCCCTTGCCGCGCTCCACGATCGCGCCCACTGGGAGCGCACCCGCGAGGTCGTGATCCGCGAGCGCGCGTTCCTCTCCCGCGAGCTGGCCCGTCGCGGCTTCGAGTTTCCACCGTCGCAGGCGAACTTCCTGCTGGTGCAAGCGCCGAACGCTCCGGCCGTGCGCGAGCGCCTCTTGCGCGCCGGAATCATCGTGCGCGACGGTGCCGCCGTTGGATTCCCCGGCCACCTGCGTATCGCGGTCGGAGATCACGCGGCGAACGAGCGACTGCTCGCCGCCCTTCCAGCGATTTCCTGACGGACGCGGGCGGGGGCCCGCCTCGCGCCCGCCGCGCTCGAGTGGCAAGACCCGTGAAGAGTCAGTTGGCCGTGACGAGTCGGCCTATGCTCTGCCGTCGGGCACGTCCGCGACCACGTCGTCGGCGCAGCGCTTGAGCACGGCGACGAGACGCTCGAGCGCATCTCCGGCATGCTCGGCGGCGTCGACGGCGGTGCGCGGCACTTCGCAGCCCGCGAGCGTACCCGTCGTTCCTTCGATCGTCACCGTGTCGTAGCGTTCGCTCTCCTCGATGCAGATCACGCTGGCATTGGGCGCGATCTCGGGCACGAGCGATCCGATCAGACGACGACTATCCACGAGCACCTCCAACGGGTTGAGCGCGCCGACGATGCAACGCAAATGCCGTTGCCGCGCCGCAGGTTATCCACACCGAGTTCTACAACTCGATGGTCCACTGTCTACAAAGTTCAAAGCTCCACGCCGAGCGCCGTAGCGGCGTGATCGTGATTCGAACACGATTGGCGCAGCAATGACGCCAGGAGCGACGTCAGACCACGGACAGCACCGCCCTGGCCTTTCACTTGCATGCCGTCTTTCCTTCTGATTCGCGCCGGCGAGAACACCATCGTCAGGGGCGTGTTGTCACGATCGGAGGCCCGCCATGGAAAGCATGCACCGGTTGAGTGAGCTTCGCGTGAACGGAACGATGCAATGGTCAGGAGAGCAACGCGCGTGGGTGGCCGAGCCCGACGCCGTCGTGAGTGCGCTCGCCCACGATGGGTTCGAAGAGTACAAGCGCGAGATCGTGCGCTGTGGGCGTGATCGCATGCCCGCCGGCGGCGTGTGGCAAGGGCTCAACAGCAGGACCGGCGCGATCGCTTCGGCGATCTGGGTTCGCGCAGACACCCCGCTCGTCTTCATCGACATCGACGGCGAAACGGTGCGCGGCGATGTCTAGACCGACGGACGACTGGTGGGCCGACGTCGAGCGCGATTTCCTCGCGTGCCTGGACGGCGACGGGAGGGCGTCGGTGGTGACCATCGCGCGGCGACTCAAGATGTCGGAGGATGCCGCCGGCTCGCTGAGCGCCATGCTCGCCCGCGAAGGAAAGGTCAGAATCAGGATCGTCGAGCGCGGCCGCCGCGGCGACGAGGCCGCATAGGTAAAAGGAGATATCGATGGCTGAGCAGGAGCAGGGCGCGCTGTGGGCCGACGCCAACCGCCGAGTGCTCGGGGACCTCGCCGAACTGTCGGTCGCGGCCGTCAAGGAGACGAGTGAGCTTTTTGCCGACCTGCAGCGCTCATCAGTCGACGCGTTCCGCGACCAGCAGGACGCGGTGCTGCGGTGGCACGCGATGTGGCCGGAGCTGGTCACCGATCCGTTGCGCTGGTATCAGAAGGTGCTGCTCGAAAGTGTGGACACGGCTCAGCGCACCTTCAGGCTGATCGGCTCGAATGCCCGGGCGGTCAGCCAGGCCGTGGATCGCGTGCACGCCACCGCCGAGCAGACGGGTCAGCGCGTCCAGGAGACGCTCTCCACCAGCGCATCCCGCACTCGCGAGGCTGTACGCCGCGCCGCCTGAGCTGAGCTATCCTCGGCGGCGTGGCGTCAGGCTACGCCGTCAAGCAGGCCGCCGATCTGATGGACGCGGCGTTCTTTGCCCGGTGGACGGAGCGGGAGGCGATCGGTTCGCTCGCACGCCGGGCGCTCGGTGTGATCATCCGGCGCCTGGCCACCGGCGAAGGCGCGTTGCCCGTGGCCGGGCTGCTGGCCGATCACGCGCCCGCCGAGGTCGCCGACGCGCTCGTCGAGCTCGACCAGCGTGATCTGATCCTGCTCGAGGCGGGCGCCGTCGTCCTCGCCTACCCGTTCAGCACCCGGATGAATGCGTTCCGCCTCGAGCCCGCCGACGGACGGCCGCGCTACGCCTGCTGCGCGTTCGACGCGCTCGGCGTGGCGGCGCTCCTCGGCGACACGATCACGATCCGCTCCCACTGCCACGACTGCGGCGAAGCACTCGTGCTCCGCATCGGCCCCGACGGCCCGCTCGAGCCGACGCCGGCGATGGTGTGGATGGGCAAGCGTGAAGACATTCGAGCCAAGGCTTGCGTTGGCCTCTGACACACGCTCAACTTCTTCCGGTCGGAAGAACATCTCGCCCGGTGGTGGAACGCGGCGCGCGCCGACGGCGCCGCCGCGACGGTGCCGGAGACGTTCAAGGTCGCGGCCGACGTGTTCGGACGCCGCCTGCCCCGGCTCGCCGGGCTCGACGCTCGGGAACGGCGCGGAGACGACGCGCGGCGCGGCGACTAGCGACGACGCGCGCGGGCGACGGCCTGCTCGCGCTCGAGATCCTCGATGCGACGGGCGAGCGCGTCGCGCTCGGCGTGCAACGCACTGAGTTGCTGCTCGCGCTGCGTCGCGCGCTGCTCCTGCTGGGCCAGCTTCGTCTGGAGCGCCGCCTCGCGCGCGTAGACCTCTTTCATCTCCGCTTCGAGTCGCGTTATCCGCTGCTTGGTCGGCAGCCAGCCGGCAAAGAACGTGTAGGCGAGAAGTCCGGCCAATATGAGCGCTGCCACGACAACCAGCCATGGGGTCCTTCGGCGAGGCTCGCCAGCCACGGCCGCTGATTCTAGCAAACCGGCCGGCGGTGCCGTCGACACGATCTGCTATGATCCAAACGAGAAGCTTCAGCGGACGAGGGAGGCAACTCGTGGAGCTGCGACGCTTCTTCGATCGGGCGGTGCGAGCGTCGTTCAACGATCTCGCCATCGAGGACGAGCCGGCGGCGACGTATCTCGCCGATCTCCTCACGCGCTTCGCCCGCACCGAGAATCTCTTTCCCCCGGGCGTCGCCCTGCCCCGTCTGGAGACCGTCGTCGAGATGCTCCTCGAGGTCCAGTCGGCCTGGCAAGAGGACACGCCGGCGTTCCGGCCCGAGCACGAAGTGTCGGTGCGCCGGCACATCGGTGACTACACGATGTTCATGACCGGCGTTTTCCGCGAGCGGGTGGAGCGCCTGGCTAGCCATGCGTTCTACGTCGCCCAGGGCAAGCGCGCCTACCACTTCGTCTCCGAGCACGCCCGCTCGATCCAGCGACCGGCGCCCTATCGGCGCCTGGCCGAGCACTTCGAGAGCTTCGCCAGCGCGCTCGACTACACGCGCCGGGTTCACTTTCCCGACGGCGCCGGCCACCGCTTCTTCGGCCTCGCCGTCGAATGACGCCGGCGCCCGAGCCGGCGGACGATGCCGCCTGCCGCCGTCTGCTCGATCACTGGCTCGCCACCAATGCGCTGCCGGGCGCCGTGGACGTCACGCCACTGGCGGCGCTGCCCCCGGCGCGACTCGAAGAGACGCTGTGGGTATTCGCGCGTGAGCATGCCGCCGCCGCGCTGCCGCTCCTCTCCGCGCTCGCCGACCACACGACCCGCGCGCTGCGCCGTCCCGCCCGACGCGCCATCTATCGTCTCGCCCAGCGTGGCGTGATGGCGGCGCCGGCCGCTCCGGCCGCGCGCCCACTCGTTACGCGTGGAGACGCGCGTCCCGTGCGCGCCTGGCTCTCGGGCATCGACGGCACTGGCTCGCGCGCGGTCTGGATCGTGTTCGAGGCCTCGTTCGGCGCGCTTCGACTGTGCTCGCTGATCCTGAACGACGAGCTCGGCATCCTGGATGCGGCCGGCGGCGACATCACCAAGAAGCGTCTGGAGCGCGAACTGACCGAGCTGGCCGCGTCGCAGAAGCTCCCGTGGGTGGAGACGGATCCCGGGCGCGCCTCCGGGCTCGTCGCCGAAGCGCTCGCGCATCACCTTCGAGTGGCGACCGCGCCGCCCGTCGCGTTCGAGCGCTGGCGCTCGCTCTTCGATACCGTACCGGCCGCCCAACCGCCCGCGCTCCCATCGGCCGATCTCGCGCTCGTCGAGCGCTCCGCCGAGCTGCTCGATCTCCCCGAGCTGATGAGCTGGTTCCTCGAGCCCGAGCGCGTCCAATCCGACGCGGTCGAGATGCTGCAGACGCGCGAGAGCCGCCTGGTCGTCTCCGACCAGATCAAGGCCGAGCAGCAGGAGTCGCTGATCACCCGGGTCGTCGAGCGAGACATGACTCCAGAGGCGCGCGGTCAGTGGACGCGCCGGCTCGCCGAGATGACGTTGGTCTTCGACGCCAGCGGGCGGCCCGAGCACGCCGCGCTTGCCGGCGCCGCCGCGGCGGCGCTCTCCGATGACACGCGCGACGTGCATCGCCATCCGTTCGTGCGCAAGCTGGCCGAGCGTGCACTCGAGGTGGCGGGCGAGGTCGCGCTCGGCCGGCTCCCGGCCGCCGACGCCACGCGACGCCCGAGCGTGCCGGGACCTCGCCCTTCAAGTAGCGAGCCGGGCACGCGCCACCCGCTCCAATGAAGCCCCGGCTGCCGATCGCTCGCCACCCGCGGTTCGAGCCGGGCACGCGCCACCCGCTCCAATGATCGCGGGCGTTCGCGTCGGCCACGCGACCGATCCGGTCGGGCTCACCGGCGTCACCGTCCTGCTGTGCGACGCTCCCGCGGTCGCTGGTGTCGCGCTGAGAGGCGGCGCCAACGACGTCGTCGGCCTCGACCACCTCGACGTTCGCCATCTCGTCGGCACGGTGGACGGCGTCGTGCTCGGCGGCGGGAGCCGCTTCGGCGAAGAGGCGATCTACGGTGTGATGCGGTGGCTGGAGGAGCAAAGCGTCGGCTTTTGCGTGGGCCGCGCGGTGATTCCCCACGTCCCCGGCGCCTTTCTGTTCGACCTCAACGTGGGCGACGCCCACGCGCGCCCCACGCGCGAGATGGGATACGACGCGGCGAAGAGCGCTGCCGCCGGGCCCGTGGCCGAAGGCAGCGTGGGCGCCGGCACCGGGGCCACCGTCGGCAAGGTCAACGGCGTCACGTGCGCGATGCGCGGCGGCGTCGGTGTCGCCACCGCTCAGGCGGGAGACGTCGGCGTGGCCGCGTTGATGGCGGTGAACGCTGTCGGCGACGTGCGCGATCCCGCGACGGGCGTCTTGATCGCGGGAACGCGCGAGGCACCAGGAAGCCGTCGCCTCATCGACTCCGCGCGCGCCATCGCCGCCGGTTCGGGACGCTTCGGCGTCCCGAGCCACACCACGATCGGCGTCGTGGCGACGAACGCGCGCCTGACGAAGACGGAGGCGACGGCGGTGGCGTCGCTCGCGATGGTCGGCTTCGGCCGTGCGCTCTCGCCGCCCCACACGGCGTTCGACGGCGACACGCTGTTCGTGCTGTCCGTCGGTCAGGCGGCCCTGGACGTGACTCGTCTCGGGATTCTTGCCGCCGACGCCGTCTCCAGCGCGATCGCCCGAGCCGTCCGCGCCGCAACCTCGCTCCCTGGGATTCCCGCCGCCCGCGATCTGGTTGCTGAATAGGACTGCGTCCCGCGCTGTCGCGACTCGGATCGGCGCGAAGAATGATTGCCGCGAGTGATCGCGGCGGGGCACGCCGGGGGAGCTTGAGGGGGCGTTGCCCTCCTCGCTCGAACAACCGCGAAGCCCGGGTGCCCGTGCCCTTGAAAAATTCGGTGGTGCGGACGCCGACCGTTATCTCGCGATCCACCCGACAGCCGTGTAGGCCAGCACGCCCCACACCACCCACAGCCACCGTCCGAGGACCCGCGCTCGCTCCTCCGGCATCGGCTCCAGCACGAGGGGATGCAGCCGGCGGCCGACGAGCCAGCCAGCCGCGAAACCGCCGATATGAGCGCCGTTGTCGACCCAGGGTGTGGTCAATCCGCTGAGCACCGTATAGATGGCCCACACGATCAGCACCACGCCGATGCGACGATCGCGCACGAGGAGTCGATCGCGGTGCCCGCGAAAGAGCGCGATGGCGGCGCCCTGCAGGCCGAAGATGGCGCCGGAGGCGCCGACCGAGGGGCCGGGGCTCCACAGCAAACTCAGCAGCGAGCCGCCCACCGCGCTCGCGACGTAGAGCAGGACGAACTGGCGCCGCCCGAACGCGTGCTCGCAGACCATGCCCAGGATGAAGAGCGCGACCGAATTGCCGAGCAGATGGTCGAAGCTGCCGTGCAGGAACGTCGCGCTGAGCAGGCGCCAATACTCTCCGGCGGCGACGGCGGATCGGAGGAGAGCGCCGACGGCCACGATGCCGTGAGTGCTGTCGAGCGCGTCAGCGGCCACCTCGACGGTGTAAACGAAGGCGAGCAACGCGATGAGGCCGACGGTGACGCGGGGCAGGCGGCGCATCCGGCGCTCGAAATCCACCCGTCGCGACAGCAGCATGTCCGGCGTGATGCGAAGCGGGATCTCGGCGTCGTACGTGATGCGGACCTCCCGGCGTACCGGGCCTACAGTACCCGATTCGCCGGGAGGCGGTGCCGCGGATCGTCAGACGGCGACTGGCGCCGGCCGGACTCCCAAGCGAGGACCCGGAGCCGACACCTCTTCAATGGGCCTGGGCAGAGTCAGCGGCCCTCGCCGGTGTCGAGCATCACGCCCAGGGCCAGGCCGACACGCCGATCCAGGCGCTGCTCGGGATCGCTCGTGAGATCGAGGACGTAGCGGTCGAAGATGGTGAACTTGCGATTGAACTCCCCGAAGACGGCGCCGCCGGCCATGGGGTCGACGTGCACGAAGATGAAGTTCGTCCGCAGGAGGCCGAACAGCGAGCCGAGGACACGGCGCAGCAGGGAGAGCACCATCGAGTCCTCGATGGCCATCGCCGTCCGCTGGCCGGCCGGCGTCTCCACGTACCAGCGTTTGCGCAGGATGTTGTGGATGTACTCCTTGCGCAGCCGGGCCAGCATGAGCCCGGCGGCCGTCATGACCGTATAGGTCCGGGCGAGGACGGCCACGCGCTGGTCCTGCCGGACGCGCAGCAGGATTTCGCGGCGCGAGTCGTCGCGGAAGACGGTCACGTGCCGCAGGGGCCGGGCCGACATCGAGACGACGACGAACGTCGCCAGCGCGAGCCCGGAGCCGAGCAGCGCGGCCAGCGGCCCGAAGGCCGCGCCGGTGGCGGCCACGGCGCTCGACGTCCAGGCCATCACCATGGACGCGGCGATCGCGGCCAGGATATACGCCAGCACCGTTCGCATGAGAAACGTCGGCCGCTCGACGTAGAGGATCGGGCGGCCGTCCTCGGACCACACCACGTACTTCGACGAGATCGACAGGAAGCGCTCGCGCAGCAGGAACACGTCGCGGTCGAAGGCGGGCTCGAGATCCGGCGTCGACCGGCGCGGCGTCCCCGCCGGCATCCCGGCGCGGAGCTGCCGGTTGCACACCGGGCACTCGAGCAGCCGCCCCGCGAACTCAGGCCTCAGCTCATAGACTTCCCCGCAGGGGCACGCCAGGACGACTCCGGTAATCACGAGAATCCTCAGGCTGAGACCGGGAGCGACGGCAAGAGCGGGAAGCGAGCGATGACGAAGCGGTCGAATCGCTCACATAGATCGAGCTCGAGAGCGCTCGCCCGCGCCGCCGCCTCCGCTCCGACTCCGATCGTGCTCACTCGGGCGGGCGAAGCTGGTCCCGGGCACCGGCCAGGCGCTCGGCGGCCGCGCGGATCTCGTCGAGCCGTGCCGGGCTGTACGCGAAGCGCGCGTCGGTCGTGTAGCGGCCCCAGCTCTTCATGTAGTCGGGCTCGCTGAGCCCGAGCGCGTACTCCGAGATCTGCGCGGGGTTGGCGAAGTCCGCCATCACCGCCACCTCGTTGTGGATCGTGCCGCGAGCGCCCGACAGGAACGCCTCGAGCGCCTTCGGCTTCGGCCCGTGGGGCAGGCCCACCGGATGCACGGTGACCATGCCCGGCCCCACCACGCCACCGCCGCTGAAGAACTCGCCGAAGTGGTAGGCGAGCGTCTCGCAGTAGTCGAGGTTCTTGTGGAAGAACGGCAGCCACATCGCTTCTTTCTCCACCGAGCGCACGGTGAAGATGCAGAGGTAGCAGCCGGGCAGCTTGAAGATGGTGTGGCCCGACGGCGGCACGTGCGTGCGGTCGGCCGTGAGCGGGCGAACGTCCTCCACCGCGAACTTGTACGGAAGATAGTCGCCGCGCCAGCCCACGACGTCCCAGGGATGGGTTGGATGCACGCGGCGCGTGTAGCCGCTCTCGGTCTTCGAGACGATCTCGAACCGTCCCTGCTCGTTCAGCGTCTGCAGCGACCGTGGGTAGCGATAGTCGCTGCGGCTATGCGTGATGAACTGGCCTGTGGTGGGCGACTCCGCCTTCTCCGGATCGCCGGCGGACGATTCGTACATCCAGTAGTACTGAGGACCCGGCGCCAGGTCGAAGCGGTGAGTCACGCCCTTGGGCACGATGAGGAAATCGCCCTTGCCGTAAGCGATGGGCCCGAACGTCGTCTCCAGCGTGCCGCCGCCCTGGTGGACGAAGAAGATCATCGTGGCCGCGTGGTGCTCGAAGAAATACTCCATCGAGGCGCGGGGCGCGGTGACGTTCATGGCCGAGGTCTGGTTGGCGATCAGCCGCGCCATGCCGCGATAGACGTCGTCGCCGGCGTCGGGCGCCCCGACTTTCAGCGCGTGATGAGTGCCACCAAGCGGGTGAAGCTTCGACTCCCAGTGCTGAGCGAATTCCTCGAGCGTCTTCGTCTCGCCGGGAAGCCAGTTGTTGGGCGGATAGAGATGATAGGTCTGACTCACCTTGCCGGCGAAGCCGCCGCGGCCGTGCTCCTGCTCGTACACGTGCTGGAGCAGCGGGCCGGCGTGGGGGGCGCGCGGGACGATCCCACTTTCGAACAAACCGGAGAAATATTCGATGTCCGCCATGGCGAGGCCCTCCGCGTGGATTGTACTGCCGAGCGGTCAGTCGGCGTCGAGCGTCAGTGGAAGATGCGCCAGATCTTCTCGGACGTCAGCGGCATGTCGACGTGAGTGCAGCCCCACGGGCGAAGCGCGTCCACCACCGCGTTGACGATCGCCGGCGGCAGCGCGATGCAGCCCGCCTCGCCGACGCCCTTCGCCCCGAGCGGGTTGTTGGGTGACGGCGTGTGCATCTCACCGATGACCGGCTCGGGGAAGTCGTCGGCGCGCGGCGCCGCGTAGTCCATCAACGATGCGGTCAAGAGCTGGCCCGCGGCGTCGTAAACGATGCCTTCGATCAACGCCTGCCCGGCCCCCTGGGCGTAGCTGCCGTGAAGCTGGGCCTCGGCCAGCAGCGGATTGATGATGGTGCCGGCGTCGTCGACCCAGACGCAGCGCGTGAGCGTGACGCGGCCGGTGTCGCGATCGATCGCGACGGTGGCCACGCACGTGCCGAACGACCACACTTCGCTGTCCGCGTTGAAGAACACGGTGGCATCGAGCCCGGGCGACTCGCCCGGCGGCAGCCCGGTGCCTCGATACGCGAGATCGGCCACCATGGCCCACGTCGCGCGCCGGCCGGGAACGCCGCGGACTTCCCAACCGCCGATGACCGGGACCACGTCGGGAGGCGCCGCCTCCAGGAGCTTGGCCGCGAGCCGAAGGCCCTTTTCGCGAACTTCGGTCGCCGCGCGAAAGACGGCGCTGCCGCCGAGCGCCGTCGAACGGCTGCCGAACGTGCCGACGCCCTGGGGCGTTCCCTGCGTATCGCCGTGGCGGACGCGGATCGACTCGTGCGGCACGCCGAGGACGTCGGCCGCGATCTGGGCCCAGGTCGTCTCGTGGCCCTGACCGTGAGCGCTCGATCCGGTGACGATGGTCACGACGCCGGTGCGTTCGATCCGCACGCTTCCGGACTCCCACCCGGCGGCCGACGGCTCGACGTAGGAGGCGATCCCGACACCGACGATCTCGCCGCGCTGTCGGGCTTGCTGCTGCTCGGCGCGGCAGCGGTCGTACTCGAAGAGCGTCAGCGCTCGTTCGAACGCGGCGCCATAGTCGCCCGAGTCGTAGACCTGCCCCGTCGCCGTCCGGTACGGAAAGGCGCCGGCGGGAACGAAGTTGCGCCGGCGGATCTCCGCGGGATCGAGGCCGAGCGCGTGAGCGGCTTCGTCCATGAGCCGTTCGATCACGAAGATGCCCTCGGGGCGGCCGGCGCCGCGATACGGACCCGTCGACATCGTGGTCGTGTACGCGGCCGTCGCCTGGATGTCGACCGCGGGCACGACGTAGGCGCCCGGCATCGTGCGCCCGTGATTGCGCACGGGCCCCGCGCCGTTGACGACGATCTGCGAGCCGAGCGACACGGCGATGCGAGCGCGCAGACCGGCGATCTTGCCGTCGGCGGCGACCGCCAGCTCACCGCGGGCACGCGCGCCGCGGCCGTGCTGGGTCGTCATGAGGTCTTCGCTCCGCGTCGAGACCCACTTGACCGGGCGCTTGAGGAAGAGGGCGAGCCAGGCGACGAGGATCTCGTCGCGGTACGTCGTGCCTTTGGCCCCGAACCCACCCCCGATGTCGGGCGCGATGACGCGAATGCGATGCTCGCCGAACCCGATGACCGACGCGATCTCGCCGCGCGCCCGGAACGGCGCCTGGGTCGTCAGCCACACCGTCAGCTCGTCGGCGGCCGCGTCGTAGCGGGCCATGCAGCCGCGCGGCTCCATCGTCACGGCGGCGACGCGCGCCTGATCGACGCTGACGCTCACCACGCGCGCCGCCGAGGCGAACGCCGCGGCGGCATCGCCCGCCCGCCAGGCCCCGGCGATCGCGCGATTGGTGCCGAGGCTCTCGTGAACGATCGGCGCGTTGGCGCTCTGGGCGGTCTCGCCATCCACCACCGCCGGCAGCGGCTGGTACTCGATCTCGATCTGCTCGGCGGCGTCGCGGGCGAGCGCAATGCTCTCCGCCACGACGGCGGCGATCGGCTCGCCGGCGAAGCGCACAGCACCGTCGGCCAGCAGTGGATACGGCGCGATCTTCATGTCGGGGAAGAACGCGTTCACCGCCGGCTGGCCGAGATGCTTGATGTCCGCGGACGTCACGACCGCCGCCACGCCGGCCGCGCGCCGTGCGGCGCCGGCGTCGAGCCTCACGATCCGCGCGTGGCCGTGGGCACTGCGCACGAAATGCACGTGGAGCACGCCGAGCATGGCGATGTCGTCGAGGTAGCGGCCGCCGCCCGTCATGAGCGCGCGGTCTTCCACGCGCTTGAGCGGGGCGCCGATGTAGCGGTCGGAGGGCGCGGTCACGTCAGCGAGCGCGCGGATCGCGTCGAGGCGAACTGCTTCGCCGCCTGGAGGAACGCCACGACCACAGGATGGGGAGCGCGCTCGGTCGACGCGAGCTGAGGGGGGAACAGCGTCGCGAGATAGAAGCGTCGGCCGGGCAGCTCGACGATTCGCACTTCACCATGTTCACCGAAGCCGACCACCGACAACTCTCCCGTTGCGAACTGCTCCTGGAACGCTGGATTCAACTCGTAGTTGCAGAGGAACTCCTCTTCGATCTCCTCGCGTCCGTACAGCGCTGCCACGTGCGACCCGCCCGCGAGCTTCACTTTGAGGGACCCCGACAGGGCAGGCGCACCGGCCGGCCGCCCGATCACCCCGCAGGTGACGGGAGCGATCAGGGCCGACGCGCTATCGGCGCCGTACTCGGCGTGGCTGGCGCCGCCGAAGCCAAGCACGTGGCGCGCATACTCTAACAGAGTATGTTGGAAGCCCCCTCAGGTGGCCACGAGCGGCCAGTCACGCTCGCGCGCGAACCGGATGGCACGCAGCGCGCCGTCGAGGCTGCGATACGGGCTGCCCGGAGCGATCCACACACCGTCGCAAGTCTCGATCTTCGCCTCGGCGCCCGCGCCGGTCAGCGAGTCGGTCGGTAGCCAGCGAGCGCTCACCGCCACGCCGAGTGCTCGGGCGGCGTGACCGAGCGCCGCGTCCGTCGCTCGGTGGGAGCGGGACGCGGGGTTGAAATCGCCGACGACGCCGACCGTCACTCTCATGAAGTCGGGATTATACTGGGTCCCCGACCATGGCCAGGCGCGACAACGTCATCCGGTTCCCGACGAAGCTCACGGCGCAGCCGGCGCCGTCCGACGAGCGCGGGCTCGTCGAGGTGCATCGCTGCGCTCAGGCCGAGGCGTTCGTGGTGAAGGGCCTGTTCGAGAGCGAGGGCATCCCGACCGTCCTGCGCTCGCGCATCGCCCTTTCGGTCCATCCCTTCACGGTCGGCGCCCAGGGCGAGGTACGCATTCTCGTGCCCGACGCCGAAGCGGCGCGCAGCCGCCGACTGCTCGCCCGACACGAATCCGCGTAACCAGTCGTCGCCGGGCCGCGCTCACTCGAGCCCCGCGATGACCGCGGTCAGCGCGCGGGCCACGCGAGCCAGCGCCGACGGCTCCAGCGTTGCCAGCCCGTCTCGCGGCGTGTGATAGGTGTCGAACGGCACCGGGCGTCGGACCATCGCTCTGAGCGCGCTGCGCACGGGGCTGAACACGAACTGGCGCAGCGCATCCGCTTCGGCGAACGGGACGATCGTGAAGCCGTAGGCCGGAATGCCGGCGGATGCGAACGCGCGGTGATCGCTTCCGAAGACCGGGATGCGGCCGACGAAGTGATAGCCCTCGTCGCGGCGCAGGCCCACCGTGTCGAGCGCCCCCGCCACCGACTTCAAGAACGCCGGCTCGCCGGACTCGGGCGTGTCCCACACGGCGAGCGCGTCGCCGATTCCGCACAGCTCGAGGCTCAGCACGCCGGCGATGTCGCGGAGCCGCTCGCGTTTGACGTACTCGCGCGCGCCGAGATAGCCGCGCTCCTCGGCCGCCGTGAAGAGAAATCGGACGCGGAATCCGGGCGGCACGTCGCCGGCCACCCGCCCGAGCAGGTGGAGCAGGATGCCGACGGCGGCGGCGTTGTCGTTGGCTCCCGGGCTGCCCGGCACGGCGTCGTGGTGGGCGATCAGCACGAGGACGCGATCGCCGGAGCCGACGTCGACGCTGAAGCTCTCCCCACGGCCTTCGAACGTCTCGAATCGGCTCCGCGCGAACGTGATGCCGCGGTGCTCCAGGTACCACGCGACCGCGCGCTCGCGCTCGTCGTTGGCGCGCGCTTCGACCAGGCGCGCGAGGGCCAGCGGATCGTCGCCGCCGCGCAGCACGTCGTCGAGCGGGACGGGCGGCGCCATCGGCGCCGCTGGTGCGCGCCCGCCGCCGAGCACGCGGCCGAGCCCGCTGTTGATCCGGCCGCGCAGGTAGAAGCCGAGATCGCGGAGGATCACGGGATCTTGAACAATCGGCGGGCATTGTCGCTGAGACGCGCGGCCAGCGCCTCCAGCGGTTCGCCGCGCAGCTCGGCCACACGCGTCGCGGTCAACGCCAGATACGACGGTTCGTTCCGCTTTCCCCGATAGCCCTGGGGCGGAAGGAACGGGCAGTCGGTCTCGATCACCAGGCGGTCGACGGGCACCAGTCGCGCGACGTCGGGCAGCGCGCGGGCGTTCGGATAGGTCACCGG
>Ga0066710_100001448_pt1 | contig 17758 bp, 15 predicted proteins | sample GraSoiAngelo_159_FD_79666 | JGI IMG/M metagenome (GOLD analysis project Ga0066710, IMG submission 79666) | Grasslands soil microbial communities from the Angelo Coastal Reserve, California, USA - 14_1009_16_40cm | ecosystem: Environmental > Terrestrial > Soil > Grasslands | place: USA... | reverse complement strand
TGTTCCATAATGGTATATTTCTCCTTTCTTTCTGGTTCTTATAAGTGCGTGTCCCCGGTCTTACATCCATTTACCCTAGGTCCGGGAGACGTCATTGTCAAGAAGAAAAACTGAAGAAAAACCGGAGGAGTAAATCCTCAGTTATGAATCGTTGTAGTGGTTGCTCTTAGAGTCCGGTCTAGCACCAAGCGGTTTCCATCTCTGGTTTTTCCGCTCAAAGCTGAGACGTCACGAGAAGGAAAAAAATGGGAAGGAAACTGCATCAAGACTTGCTCAGGGACAGTGACCCATGCAACTTTGGCCCGCCGCTATCATGTCCAAAAATTCCTTGAATTGAAAACAGAGTTTCACTATACTGCCACAGCTTTCGGAGATTTCTGCATCAAAGGAAGCCGGATTGATGCCCAGGTAGCTCAGGCGGTAGAGCGCAGCCCTGAAAAGGCTGGCGTCGGCGGTTCAACTCCGTCCCTGGGCACCATCCAAACGCCATCCAGTAAAGCCGATTCAGTTCCTGGACATTTACAAGTCTGGAGAGGGGTTGAAAGTGAACTTTGCTTTCGGCCTTTTTTATTGGAAAAAAAATCTTTAAGCGGCGCCAGAATCGAGAAGAAACTGTTCGTCTTTGAGCCTTGGTTAAGCGCCACTTCAACTCTAACAAGTGTGTTGTCTTCGCCACTCATTACATGACTCGACGGCATCCCGACAGAATGCGAGACACATTCAGTGATGTAGCGGGCAAAGATGATTTCTATTACGGGGCTTCGTTCGGGTTTAGTGTTGAATCAATCTCCAGAATTGACCTGCAATGACTATGACAATTCCTAAGATACCACGGCTGGAAGTAAGAAAACTGATTACACCCCTTCGGCGGTACGTAACAGGACGAGTGGCGGAAAGTGGAGACTCAAAAGGACGCCTTTCTTCAAGAGTTACATTTCATCTTTTCTTGTGATTATAGGAAGCCAGTTTCTTGTTCAAAGTGTTGCGATGGATTCCCATGGCATTGGCAGTTTTCGTTTGATTGCCGCGATTTTTTTCCAGTACCTTTAGGATGAATTTCTTCTCAAACTCTGTGGTGGCTTCCTCGAAAAGCAGCCCACGATCAATCATTTGAGTCACAAGTGCTTCTAACTGCTCTTTCACATCAAACTCCTACTGTTAAGGGTCATCGATTGAGATGTTAGATCACGTATTCAAATAGTTGATTAAATTTAAGAGAAAAACTAAACCTTGAATTTAGGTACTTGCGCAATCACACCATGCGCCACAGAAATTTGAGATGTCGATTTCCAAAAGTTTTCAACCTTGCGGTACCCTTCCAGAAACTTAGCCTTGAGCGCTGTGGGAGTGACCAGAGCTAAAGCTCGGGCTCCAGCAAGTAAATAAGGCGACAGTTTGGCCTCTTTGACACTCTCCAGCCGCACTGGGAAAGCCGTCAGCATCAAAAATAAAACTGCGCCTATCAACCAGCCTCGGATCAACCCAAAGGCCGCGCCTAGCATTCGATCGAACCATTGCAAACTAGCTGCCTGCAAAATCTTATTCACCAGAAGGGATATGACGACTCCCAGTAATATGCAGCCCAGAAAAATTGTGGTGAATCCCAGTAAGGAAGCAATATCCTGGGTTTTAACGTAATTGCTGTAAAAGCGCCCGAATAGCGGATAAAACCAGGAAGCGAAGAAGAGTCCTACAATGACAGAAGCCAGAGAAATCGTCTCACGCGCAAAGCCCTTCAGAATGCTACTCACAATCGATATGGTTAACAGAACTAGTACGATCCAATCCAGCAAGGTTAACTCAAGGATAAAGGACACTTCCTCACCTTTAGATAAGACTCCCAAGAGCGCAGCCATTTGGCGTGGGAAAGACTCGAATCTACGCCTGAAGTTTTCGTCCCGTGAGCCGCTGAAAAGCCTCTTGATATTTCCTACCGGTGGCTTCCACTACCCATTCAGGTAAGCTGGGGGCAGGAGGTTGCTTGTTCCACCCAATTTGCTCCAAGTAATCGCGCACAAATTGCTTATCAAATGATTTTTGAGCTCGGCCAGCCAGATAATCTGCCACCGGCCAGAAACGGGACGAATCTGGTGTCAGGACTTCATCGATCAGAATAATTTGATCCTGGTAGATTCCAAACTCCAGCTTCGTGTCGGCTATGATGATGCCTTTTGTCAGGGCATAATCGGCTGCTCTGCGGTAAATAGCCAAGGTGCATTCTTTCAAACGCTCAGCTCTTTCTCTTCCTACAAGGTCGACTACTTTCTCGAAAGGGATATTCTCATCATGCCCAGAAGAGGATTTGGTGGCTGGAGTGAATATCGGCTCGCGCAACTTAGAAGATTCCTCCAATCCGGGAGGTAACCTGATACCACATACTGACTGGCAAGATTGATATTCCTTCCAACCCGAACCAGCCAGGTATCCTCTCACTACGCACTCTACCGGAAAAGGCTGGGCTTTTTTCACCAACATCGATCGCCCTCTGAGCAATTCCATATATTCTCTGAGTTCAACGGGCAATTCCTCCACTTCGGCAGTCACCAGATGATTTGAGACAATGTCGTCCGTGAATTCAAACCAGAAGAGAGACATCTGGGTTAATACCTTACCTTTGCCAGGAATTCCATTTCCCAGGATAAAATCGAAAGCAGAAATGCGATCCGTGGCAATAATCAACAAATGGTCTTTAACAGAGTAAATATCGCGAACCTTACCACGCCCCAAGAGCTCGAAATTCGGCAAAAGAACCTCGGATTGGATAGCTGAGTGATCCATATGATCGCGATGGCCAGATTATGAAAAGGAAAAGTTAAGGGATTACCGGAATCGCGTAAAGGTTCGTTACTTTCTGATGAGAAATGTCATCCGGGTTTTTTCACTTAAAGTGAGTGGACATTGTAGTACAAAAAAAGCCTTTGTCAAGGATCAACCCAGTAGCTCAATTAGCTCTTAAGATCGGCGTGACGGGTGTGAGAGTTTTAATCAGTCGGCTACTGAAACTGGACAGAGACCAGCTTGGAGACCCCGGCTTCTTGCATGGTTACTCCATAAAGAGTGTCGGCAATTTCCATCGTCTTCTTGCTGTGAGTAATCAAAATAAACTGAGTCCCGGAACTCATGGATTTGATCTTCTGTGAGTAACGGCCATTATTAATTTCGTCGAGAGGAGCATCTACCTCGTCGAGCACACAAAACGGACTGGGTTGAAATCTAAAAATGGCTAAAAGTAAGGCTATGGCTGTCAAGGCCTTTTCTCCGCCTGAGAGCAATAGTACGTTTTGCAAACGTTTGCCAGGTGGTTGGGCGATGATTTCGATTCCACTATCCAGTTCATCTTGCTCGTCCAACAGTTTCATTTCTCCATAACCGCCGCCAAACAAGCTCTTAAAGCTTTCCTGGAAATTGGCATTGATGGCGATGAAAGCCTCGCTAAATTGCTCACGGCAGACCTGATCAATTTCCTTAATGGCGGCACTCGTGTCTTCAATCGAATCCAGCAGATCTTGGCGCTGAGTGGATAGAAACTGGAAGCGCTGTTCACACTCCTGATATTCTTCCAAGGCCATCATGTTGACCGGGCCCATGTCTTCAATTTTGTGTTTGAGTTCCTGGTAGTCGCTGTCAAGCTGAGCAAGTTCTACCTCTGTTAATTGCTGTGAACTGGCGGGGCGAATCTCGTCCAAGCTCACTCCTAATTCTTTGGAGCACGTTTCCTGCAGATGATAAAAATCAGAACTAAGCCTGGCCTGCTCGATTTCTAGACGTGTTTTCTGGCCTTGAACCTCTTCCAGTTCGGCCCGTTGCATTTTCAGATCTTGCTCCAAGCTTGTGAGGGCAGCTCGTGTTTCGGCAAGCTCATTTTCTTTTGAGCGGATTTCAGCTTCCAGGGTGGCTTTATGGACTGCCTGGCTGAACAGTAACTCCTCCACTTGTCGGGTTGATTCACCGATGGCTTTGGATTGTTCAGACCAAGCCGCCTTTTGCAAGTTGAGCCTGGAAATTCGCTCCTGACATTCCTGAAGGTTGGCAGTCAATCGGTTCAGTTCCACTTCTGCAGCCAGTTTGCGTTCCCGAAAAGTGGCCAGTTCTGATCGCAGTTCGCTCAAGAGTTGCAAGTTTGCCGAGGATTGATCTTTCAGCTGCTTCAGATTGGTCTGTTGCGCTGAGACTTCATTTTCAACCTCCGTTTTGCGAGCCTCAGTGGAAGTTATTTCCTGTTCGAATTGGAAGCGCTTCGTTTGAAGCTGTGCCTTCTCTTCTTCAGTTTTCTGCAGTTCCAGATTGGCCAGGCTTTGACTTTCTGCGATCCGGCTCAAATCGCCGTCTATCTGTTTCAACCGCAGGTCAGATCCGATTAATGATTTTTCCAGTTCCTGGGCTTTTTGCCGAGTTTCGTTCAACTCTGACTCCTGGGCTTGCAGGGATTGACGCAAGATCTGAACGCTTTGTTCCTGGGAAGCGATTTCCTTTTGCAAAACTGCTACATTCCGTTCCAATTCGCGAATTTCCCGCTTTAAGGAGAGATGTCCTCCTGCGGCTTTGCCGCCCCCCGAAATCAAGCGGCCGCGCAGAACTTCGCCTTCGGGCGTAAGGAAGACCAGTTGGGGAAATCGTTGAGCCAGTTCCAGGGCATGTTGGTAGCCGGAGACAATGAAAGCCCGATACAACTGGGGAAGGGCTTCCCGTGTGGCTGTTTCGAATGCATCGGGAATCTTGAGGATATTTTTGACTGGAATGAGAGACGGATCCTGATTGGCCAATTCACTGGCTGCTCTATCTGGCTCGCTGGGAGAATCTGATTGGCCATTGGCGCACAACAAGAAGGTAGACCGGCCGGCACCGCTCTTACGCAGGAGCGCAATCCCCTCTTGAACGGTTGAAGGCGACTCCACCAGGAGGTACTCCAGTTCTTGCTTGAGAAACTCTTCCACCGCCAACTCATAACAAGGCTCGACCTCAACCAGGTCCGCCAGTATTCCCGGAGTCTGGAAGCCACTGGCTCCGGACTCGGCACCAACAGAAAGGAGCAGCCGAACCGCTTCAGTGCTATAAGCGTGGTGGGCCGCCAACTCCTCCAACGATTTTAACCGGTGGATATTAGAGCTGTATCTTTCTTTGCTTTGCAACAGTTGCTCCTGAGCGAGAGCCTCTTTCTCTTTAAGGTCGGCCAGAGTCTGAGCGAGCGATGAAATTCTTTCCCTAAATTCCAAGAGCTGTCGTTCCTCTTCCTGGTGCTGTTGCTGGACGCCCTGTTGGGCCTGGGAAAGCTGCTGCTGGCGAACAGTCGCTTCCTCACGCTCCGTGATCAACCGCGCAATTTGCTGTCCCATCTGCTTATCCAATTCGTCAAGCTGCCATGATTGATTGCGAAGAGCCGCGACCTTGCCCACACAATCCAGAAGTTGAGAACGTAAGCAGTCATTGGAGGATTCCAGTTCCAAGACCTTTGCTTGGAGTGCCTGGTGATGAGAATCCTGAGCTTCGTAATTCGCGTTAATCCGATCAAAGCACTCAGCCGTTTCTCGCAGAGAATTCTCTTTCTGTTCAGCCTCGTTACGGCATAGATCTTCTTGCTGGGTCAGCCTCTCGACTTCCTGGGTATTTTCCAAGGAGCGAGCTTCCAGTTCTCGAAGCTGCTCCTTTTGGAATTGAATACGTTGTTGGCCACGCTCCATTTCAAGGGTGAGCTGAGAAAGCTGTTCGCGCAGCTTTTTAAGCTGATCCTCGAGATCAAAGATGGAGGAATTGTTCTGGTGATAAACACTTTCTTGCTCCTCGATCTGTTGATGCTTTTGCTGACGATTCTGGCTAATCACCTTCAACTCGTGCTCACTTTGCTCCAGTACGGCAGTCAAAGCCCGGGCGCGGGCATTGAACAGATCTTTTGTGAGTTCACGCATGCGTTCCCGTAGCTCGCGGTAGCGACGGGCTTTGGCGGCCTGACGCTTCAAAGAACCCAGCTGTTTGGAAACCTCTTCGGTGATGTCGTTAACTCGGAGCAGATTTTGTTTGGCTTGTTCCAGCTTGGATTCGGCAAGCTTTCGTTTCGATTTGAACCTGGTGATGCCTGCCGCCTCTTCAATAATGGAACGCCGATCTGAGGGTTTGGAGCTCAAGATCAGCCCCACCCGGCCCTGTTCGATGATGGCGTAAGAGTCCGGTCCCAGACCAGTTCCCATGAAAATGTCTTGCACGTCCCGGAGGCGAACTTGCCGTCCATTGATGAGATATTCGCTTTCGCCGGAGCGAAAAAGACGGCGAGAAACGACCAACTCGCCGGGCTTGGGCTGAAACTTGGGCCGTCTTTTCTTCCGAGCGGTCGCCGCCACAACGGGACCCGGAACAAGGGCATCCTGCGCTTGAATGGTTGCCTCCATTGCTTCTGGAGCTTCAGAAGCGCTGGCCTCTTCATCAGCCTTTTCGCTTTCAGGCTCCTTGTGTGGAGGGAGACCAGGCACAGGCACACTCGCTTCCCTAACGATCTCGGGGTCGACCAAAGTCAGAGTCACCTCCGCCAATCCTAAGGGCAAACGGGCACGCGTGCCGTTGAAAATCACATCTTCCATCCTTCCACCACGGAGAGATTTAGCACTCTGTTCCCCTAACACCCAGGCGATGGCATCAGAAATGTTGCTCTTACCACAACCATTGGGCCCAACGATAGCCGCGACACCTGTGCCATCAAAAGCTAATTCCGTTTTGTCCGCAAAAGATTTAAAACCTTGAATGAGAATTTTTTGCAGCTTCAGCAAGAGGCAGACACCCTGTGAGGCGAAAAATTATGACAAGTGAGATAGGTTTTGCAGATAGGTCACTTCCGAATCGAAGTTTTCTGAAAATCTTATCGCTCGAAATCGTTTTCCAAAAAGTCATGGGAGTGTAACACAGAACTAAAAAAAGTGTAAAGAAACATGGCAAAATGCCCGCCTGTCTTGACTTTTCAACCACGCCGGCCTATCCTTGAGCCAATTGCGAGGAAAGGACCAAGCGGCGTGTTGAAAATTTACAATACTCTGAGTGGCCAACTCGAAGAGTTTCGTCCCTTGAGTGAAAATCGAGTTCACATGTACACCTGTGGCCCCACCGTGTACGATTTTGCCCATATTGGCAACTTTCGGACTTTTGTTTTTGAAGACATTTTGAAGCGTTATCTGAGGTTCAAGGGACTGCGTGTGAAGCACGTTATGAACATTACCGACGTGGATGACAAAACGATTCGTAACTCGGGGGCCACTGAGCCCAAGACACTCAGGGAGTATACGGACCGTTTCACTTGGGCCTTTCTCGAAGATTGCGAAAACCTGCGCATTGATAAGCCGGATCTGATAGTTCACGCCACCGATCACATTGAAGACATGGTTGGCATGATCCAGCGTTTGCAAGCCAAAGGATATACCTACGAGAAAGAAGGTTCAGTTTATTTCAAGATCGCAAATTTTAAGGATTACGGGAAACTTTCGAGGCTGAATTTAGAAGGAATCAAAGCGGGTGCCCGGGTGGATGTGGATGAGTATGAAAAACAGGACGCTCGCGATTTTGTACTCTGGAAAGCCTCCAAGAATGGAGAGCCCTATTGGGAGTCAGCACTTGGACCAGGTCGACCCGGCTGGCACATTGAATGTTCGGCCATGAGCATGAAATATTTGGGAGAGACCTTTGATCTACACTGCGGAGCGGTCGATCTTATTTTCCCCCATCATGAAAACGAAATTGCTCAAAGTGAAGCTTACAGTGGAAAACCGTTTGTCCGTTACTGGATGCATGGAGAACATCTGATCGTCGAGGGAGAGAGGATGGCTAAGTCCAAGGGCAATTATTTCACGCTCCGCGATCTGGTCGCGCAAAGGAGCATAGATCCCTTAGCGGTTCGCTACAGTCTGCTGAGTGTCCCCTACAAGCGCCAGTTGAACTTTACGTTTGATGCCATCCGGCAAGCCGGCAGCTCCTTAAAGCGCTTGCAGGATCTCATGCTTCGCTTGAGCACCGAAGAATTGAAGCCTGGTAGGAGTGATAAGATTCAGACGCTCACAGCGGGGGCGCTGCAAAAATTTGAGCAGGCAATGGATGATGACTTAAATACCGCGCAAGCGTTGGCCGCCATATTTGATTGGGTTCGGGAGGTTAACACGGCTCTGGCAGAAAATAATCTTCACGAGGAAGACCGTGCGGCTGCATTGCAAACGATGGAGAAATTCAATGAGGTCCTGCAACTTTGGAAAGCTTCTGATTTGCATTTGGATGACCGAGTGCACGACCTCATAGAACAGCGAAATCGGGCACGGAAGGCACGGAATTTTGCTCTGGCAGATCAAATTCGGGATCGATTGTATGAAATGGGTTATAGTATCGAGGACACGAAAGAAGGTGTCCGATGGAAGAAACGCTGATCATGGCTTCCTTCTTCCCTCTAAGGTGCTTCCTTCCCAGGGATGGGCGTCCTACTCCGGCTGGTGCTGCATAATCCACTTTCCTTCCTAATTTCTTTCCATAATTGCGTACAGAGTTCTCCGGTTGTGGCAAAGGTTACAGACCGGTACAATTCCAGGTGGAGGTTGTACTAATGCAAAAAAACTCTTGGATAAACATCAAGACTCCATTACCGGGTCCCAGGGCGCAGGCAGTTCTTGAACAGGACCATCAATTTGTATCGCCTTCTTATAGCCGCCCTTACCCCATGGTCGCAAAAGAGGCCCAAGGCATGGTGGTAACCGATGTTGATGGGAACACATTCCTGGATTTCAGTGCCGGGATCGCCGTATGTGCCACCGGTCATTGTCACCCTCGTGTCGTTAAGGCGATCCAGGATCAGGCGGCTAAGTTGATCCACATGTCGGGAACAGATTTCTACTATCCTCAGATGTCTACCCTGGCTCAAAAGCTGGCTGAAATCACACCGGGAGATTCTGACAAAAAGGTCTACTTTGGAAATTCGGGGACTGAAGCCATTGAAGCAGCTCTTAAACTGGCTCGATATGCAACAGGCAGAAACAGGTTCATTGCCTTCTACCGTGCTTTTCACGGAAGAACCTATGGGTCGCTCTCTTTAACGGCCAGCAAACCTGTTCAAAGAAAAGGATTCGGATCATTGCTAGAGGGAGTCACGCACGTTCCTTATCCATACTGCTATCGCTGTCCCGACAGGGAAGTTGAAGGAACATGCAATCCCGCATGTTTGCAAGTGATCGAAGATGTTCTTTTCAACTCGATGCTAAGTCCGACTGAGGTGGCCGGCATTGTATTTGAGCCGATACAGGGGGAAGGGGGTTACGTGGTTCCCCCCAAAGAATTTTTTATCGAATTAAAACGAATCTCTCGAAAATATGGAATCTTGCTGATTGCAGACGAAGTCCAGTCTGGGATGGGAAGAACGGGAAAGATGTTTGCGGTGGAGCATTTCGAATGTGAGCCCGATATTATTGCCATTGCCAAAGGAATTGCTTCCGGCTTACCGCTTGGAGCCACCGTGGCTCCGTCCCAGATTATGAATTGGGTCCATGGGTCTCACGCCTCAACCTTTGGAGGAAATCCGGTCAGTTGCGTTGCTGCGCTGGAGACGATCCGCCTGCTCGAAGAAGGCCTCATTGAGAATGCAGCGGCGGTGGGGAAGTTCTTAATCCAACGGCTTTGGAAATTAGCTGAAAGGCACCCCATGATAGGCGATATCCGCGGGCTAGGTTTGATGATTGGAGTGGAGTTGGTTAAAGACAAAAAGACTAAAGAAAAAGCAGTCGAATGGCGTGAGGCGGCTATCGGGAGTGCATTTCACAAGGGACTTTTGCTTCTGGGGTGCGGCGAAAATACCCTCCGTTTAATGCCGCCTCTGATCGTGAACCAGCAGCAAGCTGAAGTTGCTGTGGAGATACTGGATGAGGTTTTTACCGAAATTGAATCTCAAAGGGTTAGTTTGTAAATATAAGTCCGCATTGCAGGCAAGCTCAAAAGAATCGCGAACGATTGAGTCCCAACAGAATTATCTGGAGAAGGGCAATATAGAGAAGGGCGATTCAGGCGAGGTAATCGCCTATAAGTACTTGCGGCGCAATGGCTACAAGATTGTGGCTCGCAAGTACAGGCGGCGCTCCGGAGAAATTGACCTTATCGGTTGGGACAAAAATATTCTGGTGTTTATTGAAGTAAAGTTTCGTTCCGATTTGGAGCACGGCCGTCCCGAAGAAGCGGTCAATTTGCATAAGCAACGACAGATCTGTCGTGTGGCAAAAGAGTATAGAAATCGCTACAAACTTCATGGTATAAATTATCGCTTTGACATAGTTAGTGTCCAAGGATCTAAAGATCCATGCTTGCAGATCATCAAGGACGCATTTCGAGATGGACCTTGGCGCTCCTGAGTATTCTCAGCATGAAAGGGCCGGATGGGGTGCTTGCCAGGTCAAGACAAGGGGCAAAAGCCGGACCTTCCCCTTTCCTTGCCGAGAGAAATCGCCCTCATTTTCACTTGCGGCTCCAAAAGAAAATCTGCATGAGAAGGTCTTATGACGTCCAAAAAGTTCAGGCTCACAGTTCAAGGAGTTGGGGGGGAACTTGCCTGAATTGAGAAAAGATCCAATCACAGGGAGATGGGTAATCATTGCTACTGATCGCGGCAAACGTCCGAGCGATTTTGTAAAAGAAACGGTTCAAATCAAAGGCGGATTTTGCCCATTTTGCTACGGAAATGAAGACAAAACGCCTCCTGAAATCCTGTGTTATCGATCTGATGGAGGTGGAAGAAACAGTCCCGGATGGAACCTTCGGGTAGTCTCCAATAAATTCCCTGCCCTGGGCATTGAAGGGAATCTGAATCGCCAGGGTGAGGGCCTGTTTGACAAGATGAATGGTATTGGAGCCCATGAAGTCATCATTGAAACTCCCGATCATCAGGCCACGTTGGCCACCATCAGTGAGCAGGCAGTGGAAGACGTGTTTTGGGCTTTTCGCGACCGTATGTTGGATCTGAAAAAGGACCGGCGGCTCCGCTACATTCTCATTTTCAAGAACCACGGCGAAGCGGCGGGGGCGTCGATAGAGCATTCTCACTCGCAACTAATTGCTTTACCGATTGTTCCCAAGTTAGTCAGAGAGGAAATTGATGGAAGCAAAGCTCATTTTTCTTTCAAAGAGCGTTGTGTCTATTGCGATATTATCCGGCAGGAACTTGACTCGGGTTCACGAGTGATTGACGAAAATCAGGACTTTGTCATTATCGCACCCTATGCGCCCAGGTTCCCTTTTGAAACCTGGATTCTACCCAAAACCCATGATGCTTGCTTTGAGAACGCTCAGAAGCGGGAATATCAGAACCTTTCCAAGATCCTCCGGACGATATTACTCAAGGTGGATCGTGTCTTAGATTATCCTGCTTACAACCTGGTTATTCATACTTCGCCGATTGTGGAAACAATTAATGATTTTTACCATTGGCATATTGAGGTCATGCCGAAGTTATCCAAAATTGCTGGCTTCGAATGGGGAACGGGATTCTATATCAACCCTGTTCCGCCGGAAGATGCAGCCAAGTTTTTGAGGGAAGCGAGTCTATAGACAGGGAGAGCTTGTAAAGTGTTGATCGCGGAACCAGACTTAAAGGTCTCTTCTGTCCTACTCACAAAAATCGTGTTGACATTTAGAAAATGGACGAATAAAATTTGAGCCAAAGCGGGAATAACTCAGCGGTAGAGTGCAACCTTGCCAAGGTTGAAGTCGCGGGTTCAAATCCCGTTTCCCGCTCCAGCTCTTTATAAGATTGCTCCTATAGAGCAAACAGTTAGGCAATTGGTAAATGAACCGTCAGAGCTCTTGCCCTGACTTTGGAAAACAACCGAGAACATTTATCAATTGCCTATTTTTTTTCTCGAACAGGGGTGACGATGGTAAAACTGGCTGCTTTCCCTAAGTGCTTCATGGATCAACTCTGTGTCGATCATTCAATGACCCTCTTTGAATGGATCGACATGGCTTCCAGCCTTAATGTGGACGGTTTAGAATTTTATTCAGGTTTTGTGGATACTTTGCATCCATCGGCCCTCGAAAAAGTAAGACGGGCGTTAGCGGAAAAAAGCTTGGAAATGCCCATGCTCTGCTATTCGCCCAATTTTACAATTCCCGACGCGGCCCGGCGAAAAGAAGAGGTGGCCAAGGAAAATGCCATGATTGACTTGACCGCTTATTTCGGCGGCAAGTATTGCCGAATTCTTTCAGGCCAGTCGTACCCGGAAGTTTCTCGTAAAGAAGGAGTGCAATGGGTGGTTAGCTGCATTCGGGAATCCCTGGAGTACGCTGCCAAGCGTGAAGTCGTACTGATTATGGAAAATCATTATAAAGATAATTATTGGCCTTATCCCGAGTTTGCCCAAAAAAGAGAGATCTTTTTGGAGATTGTTGACCAAATCGATTCTCCCTGGTTCGGGGTTAATTTCGATCCTTCCAATGCCATTGTGGCCGGCGAAGACCCTTTGGTCCTTTTGGAAGCGGTGAAACACAAAGTGGTCACGATGCACGCTTCGGATCGATATTTAGAAAGTGGATCGCTGGAGGATTTGAAAGCTCATGCAGGGAATTTAGGGTATGCCAGCAATCTGAAGCATGGTGTCATTGGAAAAGGACTGAACAATTACGATAAGATCTTTTCCATCTTGAGCGAGGTGGGCTTCCATGGCTGGGTCTCTATTGAGGACGGCGTGAATGGCATGGAGGAGCTGCGTCAGTCAGTGGCTTTCCTGCAGCCGAAATTGAAAAAGTACTTCCACTGACGGATCGAAAAAGTGGGGTTCTCGCTAGACAAGCCTTGGACCGAGACTGGAACCACTGACGGAGCGCTAATCTTGTCCCTCAGAAAAGCGATGGGGGCTTTCACTCTGGGCGGTTAGTGTACAATTCTTTTTGTTGGTGAAAATAATCTGAGCTACATAGAAGTGCTCATTCATTTGCTTCAGAGTGTTTTTCACACAATAAAAACTTTCGTACGGGAAAGCCTTTTGACTGGGAGTAGGCTTATTTCTAAGCCACAGTGCCCCCTTGAAAATCACAAAGGCCAGGAGAATGAGCAACAGAATTTTGATGCCCAGAAAAATCGATAGGTAAATATGAGGATTATGCATAAAGCAATCCTCCTGAAAACTCTTGCGTCCGCTCTGCAAGGGCCGTCAGAGCCGGTCTGGAACTCAGAGTGTAGCTCATTTTTGTATTGCTCGACCGACTAAGTTTTTACTCTAAGTCACTCCCCTCAGGATGTCAACCCTTAGTGCCAAAAGAAACGAATTTTTTTTTGTGCGCTCCCCAAAGTAACGAAAGCTGGAGCTCCTTATCAATTTAGTCACAACAAAGGGGAACAGACAAGCATCCCCAGGGTGGGGTATCGGGCCGGCTTTGAAGCCTCTCAGGCTTCGAAGAAAGAGCCAGGCTTGTATCTCACTTCTTCCGGTCGGTCGTTCACTTTTCATTGATGCACTTTGTGCCTTCGGAAATCCGAACAGAAGCGTACGCTGGGGAAAACGGTCCCGAGCACCTTGATCATTTTGCCAAGCGTTTCTCTGTTCTCGCCTTATATTTCGTGAGCAGGAAAGCGTTTCGGTAATCTAACCGAAACAGTTGGGCCATTCTCTATCGTGTTCTTCGCTTGGCTCCAGATCTGTTTCTTCCCTCGCCACCGGGCCAGTGCCCGGTCAAGTGTCGGCCATTCCAGGCGTCCTCGCTGCTCCTCCGTCGGCTCGATAGGAGCTCCAACGGTATTTTCTGCAAATACCTTGACTAAGCCGTTCCTGACCGCTTAGATTGAGTTGGCCGACGCTTTTCAAGGGCTCGTAGTTTAGGGAGCCTGGATTTTCCATGTCATTAACGCCGCTATGAAAATACTGACTGCCTCCCAGATGCGTGAAGTGGATCTGTTAACTACGGAACGGTACGGAATTCCGAGTGTGCTGCTCATGGAAAACGCCGGAAGCGGTCTAGTCCAAGAAATGGAAAAGCACTTCGGAGACTTAAGAGTCCATCCAATCGCGGTTCTTTGTGGCAAGGGGAACAATGGCGGCGATGGGTTTGTGGTGGCAAGACACTTAATGATGCGGGGTCATGCACCGCAAGTTTTCCTGTTTGCTTCACCCGAAGATCTAAAAGGTGACACCCATACCAACTATGAGATCCTGGGAAAGATGGGGGTCTCCATTCGAACCATTTTGGAAAAGGAGTTTTCCGAACAAAAACTCGAGCAGTTCTTTAGATCGTTGAGCGCCAGCATAGTGGTTGATGGGCTTTTGGGTACCGGGATTCGCCCACCCGTCGGCCGTTTCCTGGCAAAAGTTATCCAGCGCTTAGACCGGTTTCCGCATGTTGTGGCCATTGACATCCCTTCTGGTCTCGAATGCGAGTCTCTCACCTTTGAATCAAAAAATATTGTGGCAGCTTCAGCCGAGCTCACGGTTACTTTCACTGCTCCGAAGCCGGCCCATATTTTCTCCCCCGGCGCAGGCTATTCCAGAAAATGGGTGGTCATCCCCATTGGCACTCCGGCGGAATTGTTGAATGAACCACGGTTTTGGCTCAACTATGTCACCGAATCCGAAGCGGCACAGACCCTGAGAAAACTGGATCGGACGCCGGAGTCACATAAAGGGGACTTTGGCCATGTCCTCGCGATTGGCGGCTCTCTGGGAAAGACAGGTGCAGCTTGCATGACCGCTCAGTCGGCCCTACGCGTTGGAGCCGGATTGGTGACTCTGGCTATTCCGTTGCCTTGCCTTCCTATTGGCGCCAGCCAGACATTGGAGATCATGACGGAGGGTTTGGAGGCAACCGAAGTGGGAAGTGTCTCCACCAAAGCGTTTGACTATGGAAGAATTGAAACACTTCTGAAAGGAAAAGATGTTATCGGTCTGGGGCCAGGACTGGGCGGACATCCAGAAACCACTGAATTTGTGCGACGATTGGTGCTGGAAACCCGGCTCCCCATTGTTTTGGACGCAGATGGAATTAATTCTTTCGTAGGGATGGCTGAGATGTTAAATGGAATGGATCGGATCCTCATACTGACACCTCACCCTGGCGAATTTGCCCGGCTGCTGGGCGTTTCCACGCAAGACCTCTTGGCCGACCGGATCGAATGGTCCAGGAAATTTGCCCAACAACAGCAAGTACATTTGGTCCTCAAAGGACACCGAACACTTTATGCCTCTCCTTCGGGTCAGGTATATGTCAATTCCAGCGGCAATCCTGGCATGGCCACCGGGGGATCGGGTGATGTGCTCACCGGTATGATGGCAGGTCTGGTCGGTCAAGGCCTCCCCCAGGTGGTCGCCCTCGAGGAGAGCATCATTCTGGCGGTTTATCTGCACGGTTTGGCGGGTGATTTGGCCAAAGAAATTCAGGGGGAACATTCCCTGGTGGCCTCCGATATCATGGCGAACATTTCCAAGGCATTCCTTTGTCTCCGCTCACATTTCCGGAATTGATTTTTGGCACTACCATCACGCGATCTCAGCAGGAAACCTTTGACCTAAGTTATGCTATTGGCCGAGCGCTGGAGCTTCCCAGAATTTTCTTCCTGGAAGGGAACCTAGGCGCAGGCAAGACCGTCTTTGCCAAGGGATTGATTTGTGGTCTCGGTCAACCAGATCCCGACGATATCCCCAGTCCATCTTTCACCCTTATTAACGAGTACCTGCTGCGGTTCAAAGTTTTCCACGTTGACCTGTATCGTCTGGAAACCGTCCAGGATTTGCAGTCCCTCGATCTGGAGGAGATCTTGGCTGAGCCTGCCGTCATCATTGTGGAGTGGGCTCAAAAGCTGGGGAACAAAGAATTGGAAGATGTGATTCTCGTGAAAATCGAAGACTTGGGAGGGGACAATCGAAAGATCGAAATCCAGCCCCTCAGAACGGGGCGGGGGAGTCAATCAGGTAACGCTCCGCTTGAACTCTGAAGTTTGAACTTTGGACAGAGGATGAGGTTTATTGATGAAACTCGACGCACTGGCTTTTGGAGCCCATCCGGATGATATCGAGCTGGTAGTCAGCGGAACGCTCCTGAAGCTGGCCGACTTGGGCTACAACACCGGCGTGGTGGATATGGTTCGCGGAGAACTGGGAACTCGCGGCACCCCACAAATTCGCGCCAGGGAGGCTCAAGCTTCGGCCAGAATCCTAAGCCTCAAGTTAAGAGAAAATCTCAAACTAACCGACGGTCAAATTTTCAATACTCAGCCAGCGCGGCTCAAGGTGATTAGAACATTGCGCAAGTACAGACCTAGCCTGGTATTCACCCATTACTGGGACGACAAGCACCCGGACCATGTGCACACCAGTCAAATTGTCACAGAAGCTTGTTATCTTTCAGGATTGGCTAAGATCGGAACGGGGCAAGAACGGTTTCGCCCTCAAAAGATTTTTTATTTTATGCTGCCGCATTATGTGGAGCCCTCTTTCATTGTAGACATATCTCAGTACTTTGATAGGAAGATGCAAGCTCTTCGTTGTTTCAGTTCACAGCTCCATGACCCCAAGTCAAGGGAGCCTCAAACTTACCTGAGCGTTCCCGAATTCTTACTGGCGCTGGAAAGTTTGCATCGATATTACGGTACTCTCATTCAAAGCAAATACGCAGAAGCATTCTACTGCACAGAAGTTATTTCCATTGATGACCCGGTGGCATTTTTTACGAAGCGTGGGAGAATGTAGCAAGGGTCATGAGAGCTCTCATGCCACCCACGGAGGCACCAATGCTGGTGAAAAGCAGCAATTTCCTTGTGGAAAGGATACAGCAGTCTCGCCGAGAGCTCGAGCTTAGTTGTCTCCTGATCCCTGCACTATCTCACCCGGCTTGTAAACGCGTCTGAAGCGGTCACCCTAGTCCCAGACGCGTGAAGAAGTAAGCAAGGGACGGAACTTCAGGGAAGTTCTTGCTGCCATCTGGCAGCGCCAGTTTGTGGGCGCCTCACGGATATGAAAGGAAAATTTAAAAGCATGAAAATCGGAATTACCTGTTACCCGACTTATGGTGGCAGTGGGGTAGTAGCCACGGAGATGGGAAAGGAACTGGCGGCTCTCGGACATGAGATCCATTTTATCAGTTACTCTATTCCCATCAAGTTGAACAGCACCAGCGAGTTAATCCATTTCCACGAGGTGGAAATGCTAAATTATCCCCTTTTCGAGCATCCGCCTTATGCACTGGCTCTGGCGACCAAAATGGCAGAAGTGGCGACCCATCAAAACCTGGATCTGCTGCATGTGCATTACGCCATTCCCCACTCGGTGAGCGCCTATCTTGCCAAGCAGATGCTGCAGCCCAGAAAGCTTCCCGTGATCACGACCCTGCACGGCACAGACATCACGCTGGTGGGGAATGATCGGTCCTATTTGCCCATCACCAAGTTTTCCATTGAAAGGAGCGACGGTGTCACGGCGGTTTCAGTTTATTTGCGCGACCTGACATATCGTGAGTTTGAGATCAGGCGACCGATCGAGATGATTCCCAATTTTGTGAATTGCGATGTCTTTCGTCGTTCCAGCAATCGAGAATTAAAAAAGAAGTACGCTCCTAATGGGGAGAAAATTTTGGTTCACGTTTCTAACTTTCGCCCGGTAAAACGGGTTAACGATGTTATCGAGATCTTTGACCGGGTTCGCAAGAAGACGGCTGCGCGCCTGCTAATGATGGGCGTTGCCCCTGACCGGTCAATGCCCAAATGGTTGGCCAGGAGCAAGCACCTGGGTTGCCAGGGGGTTTTTTTGGGAAACAGGGTTTCAATTCTTGAGTTTTTGTC